>Ga0187894_10000790_pt1 | contig 42839 bp, 32 predicted proteins | sample GBC1701081metaG_FD_136650 | JGI IMG/M metagenome (GOLD analysis project Ga0187894, IMG submission 136650) | White microbial mat communities from a lava cave in the Kipuka Kanohina Cave System on the Island of Hawaii, USA - GBC170108-1 metaG ... | reverse complement strand
CCGGGCGCCGGCGGTCTTCTTCACCTGCCCGGTGGGATAATATTCGGTGGTGACGATGCCGCCGGCCGCGCTACCGCCCTGGCCGCCATCGGGCTGCGTCACGCTGTTCTGCCGGCCGGCGGCGTCGTAGCCGAACGTGGTGGTCTGCGGGTCGTAGCCGGGACCGGATTGCGCGCCGTCGGGATCGGGCGTGGTGACAGTCTGGATCTGGTCGTCGGCGAACCAGGTGTAGGTCGTCGTGCCGTTGCGCGCGTCGGTGGACGACTCCAACCGGCCGTGAGCGTCGTGGGCGTAGGTCGTGGAACCGAGGGTTCCAAGTGACGAGTGACTTGTTACGAGTGACGAGAGTCGATCCTCAGCATAAACCTGAGTCGTAACTGTTCCGTCGGGGGCGGTGGTGACGACGGTGCGGCCGCCGGAGCCGTCGAGGGTGGTGACGCTGCTCGTGGTGAGACCGCGGACGGTCTGCCAGGTGCGCAGACCGTCGGTGCTCTGCTCGGAAATCGAGACCGTGACGGGCGCGTCCTGTCCGTCGGTTTCCCAGACCTCCACGACGGATTTCTGGACAACATGGGTGTCGCGCAGCGCAACGCTGCTGACGGTCCTGGTGACCCGATCTGAGCCGGAATAGTCGATGATGCCGTTGCCGTTGACGTCGAGGGCCGTGACCACCTGCTCGCCGCGGGCGTTGTAGGCGAAGAGCGTGGCGATGCCGTCGGCGTCGCTCTGGCGAACAAGGCGGTCGGCGCCGTCAAACCCGGCAGTCTCCCGCGCGCCATCAGGGTAGTCGACCATCAGTTGCTGGCCAAAGCCGTTGACAAAGGTAGCGACCCATTCGGCGGGCGTCGAGCCGGGCGCGCCCTTGAATTCCCGCGTAACGACGCCTCCCGTGTCATCGGGAGCGAAGCCGGAGGTATATTCGAAGTAGGCCGGGGTGGCGCTGGAGCCGGTGCGGCTGGCAAGCCGTCCGTCAGGAAAGAAGACTTCGATCAAGTCGCCCTGGTCCGGGAAGACGGTTGTGCGGGTGGTGGTGCGGTCGGCATTATGCGCTTCGTGGTAAGTCGTGATCCGGTTCATGGCATCCGTGCGGCGGATGAGCCGGCCGGCCAGATCGTAAGCCAGACTTTCCTGATGCATCTCGGTGCCATCGCTCCCGCGGCGCACGGTGCGCACCAACCGGTCGAGCGCATCGTAGGTGTAGAGCATCGTGATCCCGGCCGAGGTCTCGGAGGTTTTCCGGCCCAGCGAATCGTATCCGTAAGTGGTGGTGAAGCCGCGCCGGGTCATCCGCTCGAGCAGCCCGCAGCAGGGGCTGTAAACCGCTTCCTCCAACGAACCATCGGTCAATGCGACCACGGTGGGGCGGCCCGACGCGTCGCGCTCCAGCACGGTCCGGCTGTCGACGGTCAACCCGGAGGCGATGTCCACGGTAGCAGAGCTGATCAGGCGCCCGTCCCGGTCAGTGACCGTCGTGGTCCGCGAGCCGTCCATCACGCCAAACTGCGTGCCGTCGGGGGCGCCGACGGAGCGGATTTCTGTGATACGCCCAGTAGCGGGATCGAGCGAATAGGTTGTGGTTTCGATTTCGCCGGTCCGGCGGCGCACGTAAGCGATACGCCCGGAAAAGGGCCCGTCGGCGTAAGTATAGCTCAGTTCCCCGGGTTGAGCGGGATCGCCGATATAGCGTGGCCGCCGGAGCAACTCGGTGACGGTGCATATCCGGTTGTCGAACATGACCGGCTTGGTGTAGCGCCGGGCGATGCTATGCACGAGCACGGTGCCGACTCCACTGTCCGGATCGTATCTCTGAGTGATGGACTCATAACCCGTGAGTTCGAACTCCGGCCGGCCGTCGCCATCCAAATCTTGATAGGTGCTGTCGTAATTCAGGTGCAGCAGGCGTTCGGCACCGTCGAACTCCGGTCCGGCGGCCGCGAAAGGCCGGTAGAACTGGGAGCCTCCATCGGTCACTTCCCAGGCGCCTGTATGCAGACTGGCTCCCATCAGGCGCAGGGAATTGCCGACGACCTGGTGGTCCCACGTCGAGGTGAGACCGTCACCGGCAGGATCCAAGACACGCTCATATACAACGCGATAAACCAGCCCGGCCAGGACGTGTTTGCGCGTCTTCTCGCGAATCTCGGACACTTTGATCGCCGGAGAAGTCGAGCTCAGATCCCACACCGTCACCAGAGCCTCGTCCTCGGTCGCGGACAAGGCAGTGATCCGGCGGTCGGTGCGTCTCAATCCACCCTCGATCAAGCTCCAGGTGTTTGTGGCCGCATCATGGCCATATTCCCAGGTGTTGGCCGGAGTGGCGGCACCGGCGACATGGCGGGCGATCATCAGCCGTGAGCCTTGGCCGTCGGGATCGGAAAAACGGGTGACATAAAGCGGACCACCGGTCGGCACGAAAAGGGAGGGATCGGCAGACGATGGCAGGGCGCCAGACTGGTCGTGGAACCGGATCTCATAGCTCGAAGCCGCCAACGCCGGGTCTTCCGCAGCAGTAACGATATCCGCCAGATAATAGCCGGTGCGGACCTGGCGCAACGAGCCATCCGGCCGCCGCACGACCGCGCCCATGGGATTCCACATGGCCGGTTGGGAGAAGTCGAGAGTGGCGGGGCTGTAGAGGCCGGCGCTCCATGTATCCCTGCGGAGTTCCAACGCGCCGGCCGGCAATCCGCCGGGGAGCGCGCCCAGATCCATGCGCCAGCGGATGGAACCGTTGGCGCCGGAGGCAGAGCCAGGCTCGGAATCACACCCGGTGGTGCAGCCGGGAGAGTCGAGTTCCAAGGCGGCCTTCAGCAGCCGGGCAGTTCCGCCATGTTTATCCGCCTGCAGGATGAACTTGACCTCAACCTCGCCAGGCATGGTGGGCACCGCTTCGGGTCGGACAATGATACGGCGCTCCACCTCTTCCGCCGGGCCGCCGCCCGGCCCCGTCAACCTCAACCGCAACACCAAAGTCTGAGTTGGACCGCGACTGCCACAGCCGGCATTGTTTGGTCGAAACCGGATCAAGCACTCGTAGGACTTGTCATCCACAAAAGCCGGTATTTGCGAGAGCGCCGCCCACGCCACGTCGTTTTCCATCCGATACAACAAGGTCGCCGTAAAATTACCGCCAGAAACAGGCTGCCGGGTGTTTGAAATCACCACGCCGTCAACTGGCTCGGACAATTCCTCGATCACCGGCCCCAAGCTCTGATACACATCGGAGCCCGTCTGGAAGGTGAACGCATTGCAGGGCAGATGCACTTGGGACCAAAGCACCCCCATCGAACCGGCTTTTTCCCTCCGGGTCGGATTCGTGACTGTCTGCTGAACACTGCCCAATGTCACTCCGCCCGGCGAACCGGCGAACTCCGTAAGCAAATTGGCCGTGTTTAGAGGGGCGCAACCGCCGCCGGGAAATCCTTGGACGATGTAAGGGCCGCCGGAGCCGTCCCCCTCGCTGCTCGGGTCATTCAGGTTGCGGTATTCCTGGCGCAAGAGGGTGTTGGTGAGGACAGCGCCATCCAGTGCCGCCTCACCGCTGAAGACCGTGCGCTGGGTGCCCTTGAAGTTCGACGTGTTGCTTTCCTTGACACTGCCGCTCCATTTCAGGCGACGATACTTTTTCTTCACGGAACCACGCTCAGGCAGCGGCGTGTTGATGAATTCGTTGAAGCCATCATATCTGGTCACGATCCTGATTTCAGTAAATCGAATGCTCTCGGCTTCGACCATGTTGACGCTTGGAGTTTGGGCGCGTCCCCCAAGCGCACAACCGCCGGCTATTATGAGAATCGAAACAACAGTGCGCCAATGGAGCTTCAAATAACGGCTCATAAGGGGAGGGGCAAAATCAACGTTGGAGGACTGGACGATAGACCCGCAAATTGACGGCACCGTCAGGATAACCCGAGGTTCCAATCGGATCCGGCACCGCGCCCTTGGTCGGGTCGCGGCCCTGGAGATACTCGACGAGGTTGCTCACGCCGTCGCCGTCGAGATCGGAGGCAGCATCCGCGGCAGAGGCCGGATTGAGGCCGTGGCGCCACTCCCAGCCATCAGGCAAGCCGTCGCCGTCAGTATCGCGGTTGTTCGGCTTGGTGCCGAGGAGGTATTCTGTCACGTTCGTCAGGCCATCGGCGTCGAGGTCACCGTTGCGGTCGTTCAGCGCGGGGTTGAGTCCGTGGGCGGTCTCCCAGGCGTCGTCCATGCCGTCTTTGTCGGCGTCGGCGAAGAGGGGGTTGTCGAAAGAGCCGAGGAAGGCATCGAAGAGGGTCGCCCCCGCGGCAGGCGCCGGGCGGGTGGCGCCGGTGAGGGTGAAGGAGCCGAGCCCCGCCTGGCTGTTTTGCGCGAAGCCCAGATCGGCCGCGGTCAGGACGCCGTTGACATACAGATCCCACCTCTTCGCCGCGTAATCCGCGCGCACGGTCAACCGCACCCAGTCGGTGGTGTAGCCCTCCGCGTCCAATGGAATCGTGTGCAGGGCGGGTTCCCATGCGCCGCCGCCCGCGCCGTTGCCAGCGAAGACCATGAACCGCCCCCGGTCCTCCTCGCGCAACAGAGCGACTCGCGCGGAGCCGCCCAGAGCCATGCCCGGTGAATCCGCCTCGGTGTCCCCCGCCTGCAACAAGGTGAAAAAGTCCACGAAGACGACGGCGTGATCGGGGTGGTCGTCGAAGACGCGGCCGAGCGACAGCGGCGGCTCCCCGTCGGGGACGAGCGCGGAGCGCGCGCCGCTGGCAAAGTCGGCATCGGTGACCACGGCCGGGCTGGAAGCGGTCCAGCCTTGCTGACCGTGCAGCGGGCCGAGCGTGTAGCCTTCGGCGGCTTCGAAGCCGGTGAGGAACGGCAAGGCGAATGACACCGGCTGCGAAACCAGGACCGTGATTTGTGGCGAGGTGGCGGTCGCCCCCGAGTTGTCGGTGGCCCGGGCGGTGAACATGTGGCTGCCCACGACCAGCGCGGTGACCGGCTGCTCATACGGCGCGGCTGTGTCTTCGCCGAGCTTGAGCGCGCCGTTGAAAAACTCGACCTTGGCGACCGTGCCATCCGGATCGGAGGCGGTGGCGGTGAGGGTGAAGCTTGCGGGCGCGGTGAACGCCGCCCCGTCGGCCGGGGCGGTCAAAGCCACCACCGGCGGCTGGTTGGTCACGGCCGGTGCGACCAGCCGCAGCAGGGCGTTGCCGTTGATGGTCAGCCGGTCGCTCGCCAGCGTCCCGATCAACCGGCCGCTGCCGTTGATCGTCACGGCGCCGAGCGGAGCCTCGATGCTGGCATGAACCGAGTTGCTGCCATTGATGGTCAGGCCGCCGCCGGCGATGCGCAGCTTCAGCCATTCCGGGTGCGGGGAGCTGCCCATGGATGAGTTGGTCGAGAAGCCGTTGGCCACCGTCACCATCACCGGGCCGGCCACTTGAAAAGAACTGTTGCCGTTCAGGGTGAGGCTTTGGAAATTATAGATCGCCGGCGTGGCGCTGCCGGCGAGGCCCAGGATGAATCCGCTGCTGCCGTTGGCGGTGAAATTGCCGTAGGCGCCCGGCGGCACGGCGATGACACCGGCATTGCCGTTGAGCGTGAGATTGCGGAGCGTGGTGAAATCGCCCGGCGACTGGCCGGAGTTGTTGAGCGATACGCTGCGGGTGCCGGTCGGGGCCGGAGGCGAACTGACGACCGGCAGGCTGACCGCATCCGTGCGACGGACAACGTGCCGCAGCGCAGCGCCGCCGTTGAGCGTGACCTTGTGGCTGGTCGGCGTCGCCGCTCCGTTGGCATCAACCGTGCCGCCATAGACGGGATTCCCGTTCAACCGGATCTCGGGCAACCCCGGCACGAGCAGATCACCGCTTACATGTGCACTACCATTGAGCGTGGCGTTCTCGGCGGTCATCTGGTGGATCGAGCCCTCCACGGGGCCGTTGAGCGTCGGCGCATGCCGCACCAACGCCGTTCCGGTCTGTGCGACCAAGCTGCCGCACAACAACGAGCACAAGAGCCCCAGTGTCTGGACAGGGACAACACGCATCATGCGGCGGAAGTCCGCCAGAAACGTTCTCCCGCGACAACCGCCTGAACTAGGGGAAAACCCTTAGATCGCGTCAATGTGGCGAAGGACCGCTGCCACAACCGAAGGCACGCGGATTGCGTGCGGGCAGGCTCCGGCAGCTTGAGTCGCCTGCAAGCAAGCTCCCACAGGAAACGCGCCAAGCGAAAGAGCCGCAGACCTGGTGGACCGCGGCTCTGGAAGTGAAACGGCTCGTTCGGAGAATGGCTGACTGTCGGTTTCGCTCGAAACGCCCTGCCCTGTTCAGCTCGCCTCGACGGTGGCTTTGGGGGCCTCGTCCATCGGGATGTCGCCGCCGAGCGGCAGGGTGACTTTGAGCTTCTTGTAGGACGGCAGGCCGGTGCCCGCCGGGATCAGGTGGCCCATGATCACGTTTTCCTTGAAGCCCTTCAGGCCGTCGACCTTGCCGAGGGTGGAGGCATCGGTGAGGACGCGCGTGGTCTCCTGGAACGAGGCGGCGGAGATGAAGCTCTCCGTCTCGAGCGAGGCCTTGGTGATGCCGAGCAGGATGGGCTCGGCCTCGGCGGGCTTGCCGCCGGCGGCCTCGATGCGCTTGTTCTCGCGGAGGAACGCGGTGCGGTCCACCTGTTCGCCCCAGAACCACTCGGAGTCGCCCGGGTCCGTGATGCGGACCTTGCGGAGCATCTGGCGGATGATGACCTCGATGTGCTTGTCGTTGATCGTGACGCCCTGGAGACGGTAGACCTCCTGCACCTGGCCGATGAGGAACTCGTAGAGCGCGGTCGGCCCGAGGATCTCGAGGATCTCGTGCGGATCGGCGGAGCCCTCGGTGAGGTGCTGGCCCTTGTGGACGACGTCGCCCGGCTGCACGATGATGTGCTTGCCGTGGGCGATGAGGTGCTCCTCCTCGGCGCCGGCCTCCTCGTTGCGGACGACCAGCTTCTTCTTGCCGCGGACGGAGCCCTCGAACGACACGACGCCGTCGATGCGCGCCATCTCGGCGGCCTCCTTCGGGCGGCGGGCCTCGAACAGCTCGGCCACGCGCGGCAGACCGCCGGTGATGTCCTTGGTGACGGACGCCTGGCGCGGGGTCTTGGCGAGCAGCGCGCCAGCGGTGATGATGTCACCCTCGGACACGACGATCTGCGCGCCGGTCGGGATGGCGTAGGCGGCGACGGGCTTGTTGTGGTCGTCGCGGATCTCGATCTGCGGGTTGAGATCCTCCTTGTGCTCGATGACGACGGTGGCGATGCGGCCGGTGGACTCGTCGAGCTCGCGCTTCACGGTGACACCCGGGATCATGTCCTTGAAGTGCAGCGTGCCGGCCTTCTCGGAGAGGACCGGGATGTTGTAGGGATCCCACTGGGCGATGGTCTGGCCCTTGGCGACCTTGGCGCCGTCGAGGACCGACAGCACGGTGCCGACCACGATCGGGTAGACCTCGAGCTCGCGATCGTTCTCGTCGAGGATCTGGAGCGAGCCGGTCTTGTTGAGGACGATATTGAGCCCCTCGGTCTGGACGAGGCGCAGGCCGCGGTATTTCACGAGGCCGCTGTTGCGGATCTTGATCTCGGGGTTCTTCGAGCCGGCCGAGGCGACGCCACCGATGTGGAACGTGCGCATGGTGAGCTGCGTGCCGGGTTCGCCGATGGACTGCGCGGCAATGATGCCGACGGAGTCGCCGATCTTGGCCACCTTGTTGGTGGCGGGATTGATGCCGTAGGACTTGGCGTCGATGCCGTGGTCGCTCGTGGAGGTGAGCGGTGACATGACCTTCACGCGCTCGATGCCGCTGTCCTCGATCTGGCGGGCGAGCTCCTCGGAGATGAGTTCGCCGGACTTGACCAGGAGCTTGGTGGGCGCGAGCGGATTCGGGATGTCGTCGGCCGAGCAGCGGCCCACGATGCGATCGGCCAGAGTGACGAGCATGGTGTCGCCCTCGAAGATGGCCTTCTTCCAGATGCCCTCGCGGGAACCGCAGTCCTCCTCGGCGATGATGACGTCCATGGCCACGTCGCAGAGCTTGCGGGTCATGTAGCCGGCATCGGCGGTCTTGAGCGCGGTGTCGGCGAGACCCTTGCGGGCGCCGTGGGTCGAGATGAAGTATTCGAGCACCGTGAGGCCCTCGCGGAACGAGGACAGGATGGGACGCTCGATGATCTCGCCGGAGGGCTTGGCCATGAGGCCGCGGAGGCCGCAGAGCTGGCGGACCTGCTGCTTGTTGCCGCGGGCGCCGGAGTCCATCATGATGTAAACGGGATTCACCTCGGGGCGGCCGTCGTTGTTCTCGAGCTTCGCGAAGACGGACTTGGCGATCTGGTCGGTGGCGCCGGTCCAGATATCGATGATCTTGTTGTAACGCTCGCCGGAGGTGATGATGCCCTTCTTGTATTGGGCCTCGACCTCGTCGACCTTCTTGCGGGCGCCCTGCACGATCTCCCGCTTGTTCTCGGGGATGATCATGTCGTCGATGCCGATGGAGATGCCGGCCTGGAACGCGGTGGTGAAGCCGAGCTCCTTGAGCTTGTCGAGCACCTCGACGGTGGCGGGGGCGCCGGCGACCTTGTAGGTGTTGAGGATGAGGTCGCCGAGCTTGCCCTTCGGCACGGGGAAGTTGATGAAGCCGAGGCCGGCGGGCCAGATCTCGTTGAAGATGACGCGGCCGACGGTGGTGCGGAGGGTCTTGCGCTCCTTGTTGCCGAACACCGTGCCGGCCTTGCCGAAGTCGGGGTTCGGGATGTCGACCCAATCGTGGACCTTGAGGGCGCCGTCCGCCTTGGCGTAGAGCACCTCCTGCAGGCCGGACATGAGCGGCACACGCTGGTTCTTGGCGGGCTTGGTGCGCGGCTCGATCGTCAGGTAGTAGGCGCCGAGGACGATGTCCTGCGACGGGGTGAGGATCGGCTTGCCGCTGGAGGGCGAGAAGATGTTGTTCGTGGACATCATCAGGAGCTTGCACTCCATGATGGCCTCGAGGGACAGGGGCACGTGCACGGCCATCTGGTCGCCGTCGAAGTCGGCGTTGTAGGCGGTGCAGACGAGCGGGTGGACGCGGATGGCCGAGCCCTCGATGAGGACGGGCTCGAACGCCTGGATCGAGAGGCGGTGGAGCGTCGGCGCGCGGTTGAGCAGCACCGGGTGGCCCTTGGTGACCTCCTCGAGGATGTCCCACACCTCGGGGGACTTCTTCTCGATCATCTTGCGGGCGCCGCGCACGGTGTGCACGAAGCCGAGCTCCTTGAGGCGGCGGATGATGAACGGCTCGAAGAGCACGAGCGCCATCTTCTTGGGCAGGCCGCACTGGTTGAGCTTCAGCTCGGGGCCGATGACGATGACGGAGCGGCCCGAGTAGTCCACGCGCTTGCCGAGCAGGTTCTGGCGGAAGCGGCCCTGCTTGCCCTTGAGCATGTCGGAGAGCGACTTCAGGGCGCGGTTGCCGGCGCCCGTGACGGGGCGGCCGTGACGGCCGTTGTCGAAGAGCGCGTCGACGGACTCCTGGAGCATGCGCTTTTCGTTGTGGATGATGACGTCGGGCGTCTTCAACTGCATCAGGTTCCGCAGGCGGTTGTTGCGGTTGATGACGCGGCGATAGAGGTCGTTGAGGTCGGAGGTGGCGAAGCGGCCGCCCTCGAGCGGGACGAGCGGGCGCAGGTCCGGCGGGATGACGGGCAGCACCTCGAGGACCATCCACTCGGGACGGGACTTGGAGCTGATGAAGCCGTTGATGACCTTGAGGCGCTTCGAGAGCTTCTTCTTGATCTGCTTCGAGCGCGTGGCGCGCATGGTCTCGTGCAGCTCGCCGACGGTGGCCTCGAGGTCGAGGCCGGTGAGCGCGTCGCGGACGGCCTCGGCGCCCATCTTGGCGGTGAAGGCGGAGGCGCCATACTCGTCGATGGCCTGCTGGTATTCGGTCTCGGTGAGGAGCTGCTTGGGCTCGAGCGGGGTCTTGCCCGGGTTCGTCACCATGTAGTTCTCGTAGTAGATGACGCGCTCGAGGGAGCGGGCGGTCATGTCGAGCAGGAGGCCGAGGCGGCTCGGCATGCTCTTGAGGAACCAGATGTGGGCGACGGGGACGGCCAGTTCGATGTGGCCCATGCGCTCGCGGCGGACGCGGGCGACGGTGACCTCGACGCCGCAGCGGTCGCACACGACGTCCTTGTATTTGATGCGCTTGTATTTGCCGCAGGCGCACTCGTAGTCGCGCACGGGGCCGAAGATCTTCTGGCAGAAGAGGCCACCCGGCTCGGGCTTGAACGTGCGGTAGTTGATGGTCTCGGGGTTCTTGACCTCCCCCTTCGACCACGAGCGGATGACCTCGGGCGAGGCGACCGAGATGGAGACGCTGTCGAACGGGTTCTCGTCGGAACCGAGGACCTGACGGACTTCTTCGCGGGCTTGTTCTGTAATGGCCATGGTGATGCTCCCAGTATTGCGTTAAGTGTTAGCGGTGGCCGCCACCGAGGGCCTCGGAGAGCGAGGTGCGCTTGCCGAGTTTGATGTTGAGGCCGAGGGCCTGCATTTCCTTGACCAGCACGTTGAACGACTCGGGCGTGCCGGCGGTCAGCGTGTTGTCGCCCTTGACGAGCGACTCGTAGATCTTGGTGCGGCCGTTGACGTCGTCGGACTTGACGGTGAGGAGTTCCTGCAGCGTGTGCGCCGCGCCGTAGGCCTCGAGCGCCCACACCTCCATCTCGCCGAAGCGCTGGCCGCCATACTGGGCCTTGCCGCCCAGGGGCTGCTGCGTGACGAGGGAGTAAGGACCGACCGCGCGCGCGTGGATCTTGTGCGACACGAGATGGTTCAGCTTCATCATGTAGATGTAGCCGACGACGACCTCCTGATCGATCTTCTCGCCGGTGCGGCCGTCGTAGAGCGCGCTCTTGCCGGAATTGGGCAGGTGCGCCTCCTTGAGGTATTCGCGGACGCGTTTTTCCGAGATGCCGTCGAAGACGGGCGTGGCGACCTTGATGCCGAGCTTTTTGCAGGCCCAGCCAAGGTGCGTCTCGAGCACTTGGCCCACGTTCATGCGCGAAGGCACGCCGAGGGGGTTGAGGCAGATCTCGACGGGCGTGCCGTCCGGAAGGAACGGCATGTCCTGCTCGGGCACGATCTTGGCGACGACGCCCTTGTTGCCGTGGCGGCCGGCCATCTTGTCGCCGACCTCGAGCTTCTGCTTGGTGGCGATATAGACCTTGACCTGCTTGATGACGCCGGCGCCGTCGGCGTCGCCGGTCTCGATCGAGGCGATCTTGCGCTCGCGGTCGCCCTCGAGCTCGTCGAACTTCGACTGGAACGAGCCGATGATCTCCATGATCTTGATGCGGACCGGGGAGGGATCGATCTCGATGTGCTTGGCGACGGCGGCGAGCTTGCGCAGGAGCGTCTTGGTGATCTTGCGGTTGGCCGGGATGATGATCTCGCCGGTCTGGCCGTTGATGACGTCGAGCGGGATCTTCTCGCCGAGGAGGATGTTGGAGAGCGCCTCGGTGAGCTGCTCGCGCAGCTTGTCCATCTGCGTCTTGTAGTCCTCCTGGATCTGCTTGACCTGGCGGCGGCGGTCGGAGGGCGACAGGCGGTTGGCGTCGGCGTCGAGCCGGGACGTGTTGATCTTCACGTCCATGATGATGCCGTTGACGCCGGAGGGGACCACGAGGGAGGTGTCCTTCACGTCGGCGGCCTTCTCGCCGAAGATGGCGCGGAGGAGCTTCTCCTCGGGGGCGAGCTCGGTCTCGGACTTCGGGGTGATCTTGCCGACGAGGATGTCGCCGGGCTTCACCTCGGCGCCGACGCGGATGACGCCGTTGTGGTCGAGATTCTTGAGGGCTTCCTCGCCGACGTTCGGGATGTCGCGGGTGATCTCCTCGGGCCCGAGCTTGGTGTCGCGGGCGGTGACCTCGAACTCCTGGATGTGGATCGAGGTGAAGATGTCCTGCTTGAGGACCTTCTCGGAGATGAGGATGGCGTCCTCGAAGTTGTAGCCGTTCCACGGCATGAACGCGACGAGCACGTTGCGGCCGAGCGCGAGCTCGCCGCGGTCGGTCGAGGGACCGTCGGCGATGCACTCGCCCTTCTTGATGCGCTGGCCCTTGTGAACAATGGGCTTCTGGCTGAAGCAGGTGCCCGCGTTCGAGCGCATGAACTTGCGCAGCTCGTAGACGAACACATGGTTCTTCGGATCGTGCTTCGGGTGGCGCGGCAGCTCGCCGTCCTTGGTGACGATGACCTGCTTGGCGTCGACGGAGGCGACAATGCCGGACTCCTCGGCGACCACGACGGTCTTCGAGTCGGAGGCGAGGCGGCCCTCCAGGCCGGTGCCGACGAACGGCGCCTCGGTCTGGAGCAGCGGCACGCCCTGGCGCTGCATGTTCGAGCCCATGAGCGCGCGGTTGGCGTCGTCGTGCTCGAGGAACGGGATGAGGCCGGCGGCGACGGAGACGACCTGCTTGGGCGAGACGTCCATCAGGTCCACCTCCTGGGCGGTGACCTCGAGGAAGTTGCCGTCGTTGCGGGCGGTGATGCGGCCGATGAAGTGGCCCTTGTCGTCCACCTCGGCGTTGGCCTGGGCGATGGTCTTGCCCTCCTCCTGGTCGGCGGTGAGGTAGACGATCCTGTCGGTGACGCGGCCCTTCTCGACGACGCGATAAGGCGCCTCGATGAAGCCGAACTCGTTCACACGGGCATAGGTCGAGAGCGAGTTGATGAGGCCGATGTTCGGACCTTCGGGCGTCTCGATCGGGCAGATGCGGCCGTAGTGCGAGGGATGCACGTCGCGGACCTCGAAGCCGGCGCGCTCGCGGTTGAGGCCGCCGGGCCCGAGGGCGGAGAGGCGGCGCTTGTGCGTCAGCTCGGCCAGCGGGTTGATCTGGTCCATGAACTGCGACAGCTGGCTGCGCGCGAAGAAGTCGCGGATCACGGTCGTCAGGGCCTTCGGGTTGATCAACTTCTGCGGCGTGATCGAGTCGACGCTCTGGTCGTAGAGGGTCATGCGCTCGCGGACGAGGCGCTCGGTGCGGGCGAGGCCGACGCGGCACTGGTTGGCGAGCAATTCGCCCACGGTGCGGACGCGGCGGGAGCCGAGGTGGTCGATGTCGTCCACGACGCCGTCGTTCTTCTTGAGGCGGACGAGATACTTGGTGGCGGCGACGACGTCCTCGGACATGAGGACGCGCAGCTCGAGGTCGGCCTTGAGGTCGAGCTTCTGGTTGATCTTGTAGCGGCCGACGCGGCCGAGGTCGTAGCGCTTCGGGTCGAAGAAGAGGCGCTTGAGCAGGGCCTTGGCGTTGGCGGTGGTGGGCGGCTCGCCGGGGCGGAGGCGCTTGTAGATCTCCTTGAGGGCCTCCTCCTCGTTGCGGGTCGGGTCCTTCTTGAGCGCGCGGATGATGGCGCCCTCGTCGGCGGTGGTGTCGATGACGCGCATCGACTTGATGCCGTGCTTCTCGAAGGTGCGGACGATCTGCTTGGTGAGCGGCTCGAAGGCGCGGGCGAGCACGACGCCCTGCTGGGCGTCGATGACATCCTCGACCAGCACGAGCGTGGAGACGTTCTCCATGTCGAGGGCCTTGGTGACCTTGAGGTCCTGCATCTCGTAGAAGAGGTTCAGGATGTCGAGGTCGTTGCTGTAGCCGATGGAGCGGAGCAGCGTGGTGATGAGGAATTTCCGGCGGCGGCGGCGGCGGTCGAGGTAGACGTAGAGCAGATCGTTGTTGTCGAACTGCACCTCGAGCCAGGTGCCGCGGTCGGGGATGATGCGGAAGGAGTGCAGCAGCTTGCCGTTCGGGTGCGTGGCGACCTCGAAGCAGATGCCGGGCGAACGGTGGAGCTGGGAGACGACGACGCGCTCGGCGCCGTTGATGATGAACGAGCCGCGCTCGGTCACCATCGGGATGTCGCCCATGAAGATCTCCTCGTCCTTGATGAAGTCCTCCTCGCGGAGGCGGAGCTTCACGTAGAGCGGCACGGCGTAGGTGGTGCCCTCGCGCAGGCACTCGATCTCGGAGCTCTTGGGCTCGCCGATGGTGTAGGAGACGTATTCGAGCGTCAGGCGCTCGTCGTAGGAGTTGATCGGGAAGACCTCCTTGAACACGGCCTCGAGGCCGACGGGCTTGCGCTGCTTCTCGGGCGTGTCCTTCTGGAGATACTCCAGGTAGGAGCTGATCTGCAGCTCGATGAGGTCGGGCGGCGGAATGACCTCGCGGAGCTTGCCGAAGTTTTCGCGGACGTGGTGGTGGTTGCGGTCAGCCATGGGTTCTCCCGTGTGAGTGAATGGAAAAAATCAGAAACGCACTGTAGCCGGCCTCGGTGAGGCCGGGCCGGGGTCGACGACCCCGGCTACAGCGGCAGTGGGGCGCGCGGAGGCCGGGGCCTCGTCGCACCGGAAAAGAACGGTGGAAAAGCCGGAGCCCAGGCCGCGCTCGTGCGCGGCCTGAGCCCGGGAAGTGGAACGATGTGGGCTGGTGAGCGCCAAGCGGTTACTTGAGCTCGACCTTGGCGCCAGCGGCCTCGAGCTTCTTCTTGATCTCCTCGGATTCGGCCTTGTTGACGCCCTCCTTGACGGGCTTGGGCGCGCCCTCGACGAGGTCCTTGGCCTCCTTGAGGCCGAGGCCCGTGATGGCACGGACTTCCTTGATGACGCCGATCTTGTTCGCGCCGGCCTCCTTGAGGACGACGGTGAACTCGGTCTGGGCCTCGGCGGCGGGCGCGGCGCCGGCGGCAGCGGCCGGGGCGGCGGCGACGGCAGCGGCGGCGGAAACGCCCCACTTGGCCTCGAGATCCTTGACGAGCTGCGCGAGCTCCATGATGGGCTGCGCGGACAGCCACTCGATGACTTGGTCTTTGGTGATGTTGCTCATTTGGGTCTCCTTGAGGCGCTAGCGGTTTCGGGAGGTGAAACGCGTTTAAGGGACGTATCCCCTAGCCGGCCTCTTTGGATGGTTGGGATCCGTCCCGCCGGGGCGGGACGAAAATGGGTTAGCTGGCGGCGGGTTGCTCCTTCTTCACCTTCTCGTTGAGGACGCGGACGAAGGCCGCGGCCTGCATGGTGAGCAGGCCGAGGAACATCGAGCGCAGGGCCTCGAAGGACGGGAGGTCGGCGAGCTGCGAGAGCTCGGCGGCGGTGACGAGCTTCTTCTCGATCACGCCGACCTTCACCTCGAGCTTCTGCTTCTCCTCCATGAATTTCTTCAGGATCTTCGCGACGCCGGCGGGGTTCTTGCCGCCGACGACGACGGCGGTCTGCCCGGCCAGCGCGCTCTCGACGTCGGGCAGGCCGAAGGCCTTGGCGGCGACGCGCAGCGAGCTGTTCTTCACGACGTGGAACTCGGCCTTCTCGGGGGAGAGGCGCTTGCGCAGCTCGGACGTCTCGCCGACGGTCAGCTTGGTGAAGTTGGCGAGGATGACGTAATCGGACTTCTGCAGGTGCCCGGTGACCTCATCGATCAGGAATTTCTTTTCGGCTCTCATGGTGGCGGGCTCCTTAGAATTTGGCGAACTCGGCGGAGGCCAGGCGGACGCCCGGGCTCATGGAGGACGAGATGGTGACGCTCTTGATGTAGTGGCCCTTGAAGGACGCGGGCTTGGCCTTGGCGATGGCGTCGAGCACGGCCTGGGCGTTCTCGGCGATCTGCGCCGGGGTGAACGAGCGCTTGCCGATGCCGACGCCGATGTTGGCGGTCTTGTCCATCTTGAACTCCACGCGGCCGGCCTTGACGGCCTTGATGCCGGCGGCGATGTCGTCGGTGACGGTGCCGGACTTCGGATTGGGCATGAGGCCCTTGGGGCCGAGGATGCGCGCGAGGGTGCGGACCTGCTTCATGGCCTCGGTGGTCGCGATGGCGACGTCGAAGTCGAGCCAGCCCTCGTTGATCTTGGTCATCAGGTCGGCGAGGCCGGCATGGTCGGCGCCGGCGGCGAGGGCCTTGGCGGCATCGTCGGTGAAGACGAGCACGCGGACCTTTTTGCCGGAGCCGTTGGGCAGCGGCGTGGTGCCGCGGACCATCTGGTCGCCCTGCGACGGGTCGACGCCGAGGCGGAAGGACAGCTCGACGGTCTCGTCGAACCTGGCCTTGGGGAATTTCGCCAGGACCTCCACCGCCTCGGTGAGCGGGTATTCCTTGGCGAGGTCAGCGACCTGGACGGCGCTGCGGTATCTTTTGCTGTGTTCCATGGGTTACTCCTTGCGGTGCGAACGCCCTGAGCGAGTCGATGGGCTCCCGCGGTGAGTTGGTGGTGGCGGGTGAAATCAGTCGACGACCTCGATGCCCATGTTGCGGGCGGTGCCGGCGATCATGCGGACGGCGGCCTCCTCGCTGTTGGCGTTGAGGTCGGCCTGCTTGATCTTGATGATCTCGAGGATCTGCTTGCGCGTGACCTTGCCGACCTTGTCCATGTTGGGCTTGGCGGAGGCGGTGGCGATGCCGGCGGCCTTCTTGAGGAGGACGGCGGCGGGCGGCGACTTGCAGATGAAGGTGAAGGACTTGTCGGCGAAGACCGTGATGACCACGGGGATGATCATGCCGTTCTGGTCCTTGGTCTTGGCGTTGAATTCCTTGCAGAACGCCATGATGTTGACGCCCTGCGCGCCGAGCGCGGGACCGACCGGGGGCGCGGGATTGGCGGCGCCGGCGGGAAGCTGGAGACGGACGTAACCTTGGATTTTCTTGGCCATGTGGGCGGGCGGATGAGGACTGGTGGTGGTTGGGCGGCGGATCGATCAGCTTTCAGAGGCGCGCTGGACCTGCCAGTATTCGAGTTCGACGGGCGTAAACCGGCCGAAAATGGAGACGGAAATCTTGAGCTTGCCGCGGGCGGGGTCGATCTCGTCCACGCGGCCGGTGAGGTTGGCGAAGGCGCCGTCGGTGATCTTGACCTCCTCGCCGACCTCGAAGGAGACCTTCGGCACTTCCTTGCCGGTGGCGGCTTCGACGCGGGCCTTGATCTCGTCGATCTCCGACTGGCGGAGCGGGGCGGGATTGTCGCCGCCGACGAAGCCGATGACGCCGGCCGCGTCCTTCACGAAGTAGAACGGCTTGATGATGACCTTCGCGTTCTCGTCGAGCAGCCGCATGTTGATGAACACGTAGCCCGGGTAGAGCTTGCGGATCTTGGTGGTCTTCTTGCCGCCCTTGACCTCGGAGACTACCTCGGTCGGGAGCAGGACCTCGAAGATGTGGTCCTCCAGCTCCTCGGCCTTCTTGAATTTCTCCAGGTAGGTCTTCACCTTCTGCTCCTGGCCGGAGAGGGTGTGGAGGGCGAACCATTGGGCGCCGGTGGGCGTGGTGGTCTCGGTGGACATCGGAGGGGTCAGCTGATCCAGGAGGTGAACAGGTCCACGACCTGGTAGAGGGAGAAGTCGGCGATGCTGGTGAACACGCCGAGGAGCACGCACGCGATGATGACGACGATCGTCGAGTCCTTGAGCTCCTCGCGGGTGGGCCAGCTGGCCTTCTGGAGCTCGGCGACGAGCTCGCCGACGAAGATGCGGGCGCTGCGGAACGGATTGGCCATGATGTTTAGCGTGGAGATTGGTCGGAGATGGCAGGGGCGGAGGGACTCGAACCCCCAACCGACGGTTTTGGAGACCGCTACTCTACCAATTGAGCTACACCCCTGTGGTTATTTCCTTTAGACGACGCAGCCGGGACCCCATTACAGAGACCCGGCGCGCGGTCGAAAACGTTCTGCCGGTGGTTATTCGGTGATCTCGGTGATACGACCCGCACCGATGGTGCGGCCGCCCTCGCGGATGGCGAAGCGCTGGAACTTCTCCATGGCGATCGGGGCGATCAGCTCGAGGTCGATGTTGGTGTTGTCGCCCGGCATGATCATCTCGACGCCCTTGGGCAGCTTGACGACACCGGTGACATCGGTGGTCCGGAAGTAGAATTGCGGACGATAGCCGTCGAAGAACGGCGTGTGGCGGCCGCCCTCGTCCTTCGAGAGGACGTAGACCTCGGCCTTGGCCTTCCTGTGCGGGGTGATGGACTTCGGGGCGGCGATGACCTGGCCGCGCTCGATGCCGTCCTTGTCCACGCCGCGGAGGAGGATGCCGACGTTGTCGCCCGCCTGGCCCTGGTCGAGGAGCTTGCGGAACATCTCGATGCCGGTGACGACCGTGGTGGTGGTGTCCTTGAGGCCGACGATCTCGACGGAGTCGTTGAGCTTGCAGACGCCGCGCTCGATGCGGCCCGTGGCGACGGTGCCGCGGCCGGTGATGGAGAACACGTCCTCGACGGACATGAGGAAGGGCTTGTCGAGCTCGCGGGCGGGCTCGGGGATCTCGGAGTCGATGGCCTCCATGAGCTCCTGGATGGCCTTCTCGCCCTCCGGCTTGCCCTCGAGGGCGGCGGTGGCGGAGCCGCGGATGATCTTGGCCTCCTTGCCGTCGAACTTGTATTTGGTCAGCAGGTCGCGGATCTCCTCCTCGACGAGCTCGAGCAGATCCTTGTCGTCGATGAGGTCGACCTTGTTGAGGAAGACGACGATCTTCGGCACGCCGACCTGGCGGGCGAGGAGGATGTGCTCGCGGGTCTGGGGCATCGGGCCGTCCGCGGCGGAAACCACGAGGATGGCGCCGTCCATCTGCGCCGCGCCCGTGATCATGTTCTTCACGAAGTCGGCGTGGCCGGGGCAGTCGACGTGCGCGTAGTGGCGCTTGTCGGACTCATACTCCACATGGGCGACGGAGATCGTCACGATCTTCGACGCATCGCGCACCGTGCCGCCCTTGGCGATGTCCGCGTAGGACTTGACCTCGGCGAGGCCCTTGCGCGCCTGCACCGCCAGGATGGAGGTGGTGAGCGTCGTTTTGCCGTGGTCGACGTGGCCGATGGTGCCGACGTTGACGTGGGGCTTCTTGCGTTCGAATGTTCCTTTAGCCATGTGAGTGGTTTGGGTTGGTGGGATGTGGAGAAATTGTTGACCTTGATTAACGTCGGTAAGGCCGCCGACGTGCCCTGGAGCCCAGAAACGGATTTGAACCGTCGACCTCCCCCTTACCAAGGGGGTGCTCTGCCAACTGAGCTATCTGGGCAGACCTAGGCATAGCCAAACAACGAAAAGAACGGTTAGGGAAAGCCTCCGAAAAAATGCCGTCAACTAGAATCTTGAAGATTCCCCAAAAATCCTACGGCCCGACTGATACCGCATATTTTCCGGGCTCCAAAAGCGCGCCGATCCGGAGCGTTTTTACGAGGTAGTCGCGCACGAAATTGTCCACCTGCTCGGAACCCGAACTGACCGTCAGCAACGGCTCGCCGACCAGCCCGCCCGGCACCACGGCCACGAGAAATTCCACCGGCGCGATGTCTCTTTGCGGCAGGCCGGCCGCCGCAAGCGGTTGCGAGCGGACTATCCTGCCATCCATCAATGACTTGATCTCGATATAGCCCGGCCTCTCCGCCAATTCCGGAAGCTGCCTGCTCACTTCCCCGAATCCCGCAAATGGAGCCAGATCTCCCCGGCTCAGGATGTCGGCCGGCCGCTCGGACACAACGTCCTTTTCCAAGCCGTAGACGGCCAGTTTTTGCTGGGGAAAGTGAAAATTGGGCGGGAAGCTTCTGAACTCCTCCCCCGGCTGCCTTTGCAAAGCCGTGATCACCCTGTCCTGTCCGTAGTTTTGCGGGGTGGGAAAGAAGAGCGGTGTCGGGTCGGAATACTCCGCCTGCTCCCGCAGCAGATTGCCGTCCGAGTTGCCGCCCACAAGGAGAGCAGGCCGGGGCCGGGGCGGCGCCGGTTCCGGGACGGCTTCCGTGCGCCCGCGCCAGAAATGCCAGCCGCCGGTCGCAACCAAGGCGACGGCCAGCGTCACCCCCACCCTTCGCCGGATTTCCCAGGGGCCGATGCGCATGGCGGCCTCGCCTCAATCCATCCCCGGCTTCGGCGACGTCACGTCGGTCTGCCCAAGCCAGAGCACGTTGCTGAACCCGGCCGCCATGGCCATTTCCGCCAGTTGCGACAGCGACTGCGCGGACACCTGCCGGTCGGCGAGCACCGGCAGCACCTCGCCGCGATGTTTCGCCGCGTATTCCTCCAGCGGCCTTTTCAGGTCCGCCAGCCGCTTGTAGATCACGCCCTGGAAAAGGATGATGTTGTCGCGCCGGTAGCTGACGACCTCCGCGGCCGTCCGCACGTTCTGGGCGCTCTGACCCAGATCCATCAGTTGGAACTCCGGCGCATCCCCGACGAACAGGCCGGGCGACAGCACGAAACGCGAGCCGGCCAGCAGGAAAAACAGCGCCGCGCCCGCCACGCTCACCCAATGCACCGTGTCGAGGTCGCGGGGGGGGCGGCTGAGATGCGTGCTGAGGTCGAGCGGTCGCGTGATCATTTTTGCTCCTCCCCCGCCGCCGCGAACGGCGTGCCCGTCTCCGTCTGGCCGCGCCGGTAGTCGCGCAGCAGGAAGCGCATCATCTCGTTGCCGACCCACTCCATGTCATGCACCAGCGCCCGCACCCGCCCGCTCAAAAAATGCCGCGCCACATGCGCCGGGATCGCCACCGCCAGGCCCGCCGCCGCCGTCAGCAGCGCCTCCCACATGCCGCCCGCCAGCACGCCGGGCGTGGCGAAATTGCCGCCCTGGTTGAAGAGCCAGAAGGTCCGGATCATGCCCAGCAGCGTGCCGAGCAACCCGAGCAGCGGCGCGATCTGCGCGATGGCCGCAAGCGCGTTGATGCGACGCTCGAGCACGGGAATCTCCGTCAGCGCCGCCTCCTGCACCGCGAAGCGCATTCCCTGCTCGTCGTCCTGCGCATGCCGCAGCCCCGCCTTCACCACCACCGCCACCGGTCCCGGCGTCTCCTCGCATAGTGTCAGCGCCTCCATCAACCGGCCCTTCTGCAGCAGGTTCTTGATGCCGTTGAGGAATTCCGTGGAGCGGATCTGCCCGCGGTGCAGGAACAGCGCCCGCTCCGCGAACACCACCAGCGCCACGACCCCGAGCGCCAGCAGCAGCCACATCACCGGCCCGCCCTTGGCAAAGACACTGTAGCTGAAAGCGTTCATGGGGTTGCGGGCATCATGCGCCGGCGCACCGGGCCGTAAATGCGAAAGCTCATTGCTTCGCCTCCGCCGGCGCCGCGCGGTAGCGGTCGAGCTTCGCCTGCGCCTGCGCGGCCGGGCCGAGCCGGCGCTCGAGGATCAGCCGGTAGGCGCGCTGCGCCTCGTCGAGCCGGCCCGCCTCCTCGTGCAGTTGCCCCAGCTCCAGCAGCGACTTGGCCACCCAGTAGCGGCCGGTCGCGCCGAGCTGCGCGGCGTTGCCCGCGTCGAGCAGGAACGCGTCCACCACCGACCACAGCACCGGCACGGCGCGGACGGCCAGCCCGCGGTTCTTCAGCGCATAGCCCCACTTGAAGCCCGCCTCCGCGCGCAGGTCCACCGGCGCGTTCGGCAGGTCGCGCAACCGCTCGAACAGCGCCGCCGCGCTCTCCTGGTTCACCACGTTGTTGGCCCCGAGCGCGAAGAGCGTGTCGGCCAGCGCCAGTTGCGCCAGCAGCACGTCGGGGTGTTGCGCGTAGTTGATCAGGATCTCCTCGTAGGTCTGCCGCGCCGCGGCGAAGTCGTTCAGTTTCCGCAGCAGATCGCCCTGCTTCAACATCGCGTAGAACCGCAGGTCGGACTGCGGATACTTCTCCTTGATGCGCTCCAGGAGGTTGTTCGCCTCGGTCAGATTACGGTCCAGCCCCTGGCGCTCCGCGTTGAATGCCGCCTCATAGAGCGCGAGAGTGGCATATCCGCGCAACTCGTCAGTCCTTCCGAGGTCAGCGGTGGCGCCTCCTGCGATGATGGATTCGATGGAGTCTGCCAGGTCGGTCAGGATCTTCTGCGCCTGGGCCAGCTCGCTCCGTCGGGTCAGCCGCGCCGCCTGCACGATGTAAGAAAAGACGGCCGCCGGCGTCCCGCGTTGCTCGGCGCGCAACTTCGCGAGCACGGCCACGCCCTCCTCGTCGCGGTCGAGATCCAGCAGCGCCTGCGCCTTGAGCAGCAGCGTCTGGCCGGTCACGTTGGTTCGGTCGGCCGCCGGCAGCTCGGCCGCGCCGGGCAGGAGCGCAAGCAGGCGGTCCGCCTGCTCCAGCGCCTCGGCCAGCCGGCCGTTGTCGTAGGATAGTTTCGCCTGCAGCCACGTCAGCCGGATGCGCAGCTCCGGCGGCACGCCCGGACCCGGCTCCGCCAGCAGCTTCTCCACGCGGCCCAGCGCCGCGGTGCCTTGGTTGCGGACCTGCAGCTCCTTCGCCAGGTTCCATTCCGCCTGCCACCGGATGGTGGCCTCGAATGCCGGGTTGCCCGCCGCCTCGTCCAGCAGCGTCGCCGCGGTGTCGAGCCGGTCGGCGCGGATCTCCGCCAGCACGCGCTGGAAGATCAGAGGCCCGGCGGGCACGACCGCCGGCGCCTCGCGCAACGCCGCCTCGTAGGCGTCGGCCGCGTTCCGGTAGTCGCCGGGATTGCCGCTCTGCATGCCCGCGCGGAAAAACGCCTCGGCCAGCAGCACGCCCAGCTCCGAGCGTTCCCTCACATCCAGCGGCTGCGCGCGCAGCGACACCACGATGTCCGCCACCGTGCGGTAGCGCTTCTGCTCCCAGGCCACCGACAACCTCACACCGAGCGCAGCGGCGCGCAGGGGCGAGCCCGGAAACTGCTCCAGCAGCCTCCGTGCGTCATCCTCCGCCTCCCGGTAAAGCTCGTTGTCCAGCTCCAGCCGCGCCCGTGCCACCAGAAGATCCTCGATGATCGGGTGCGCCGGCGACTGGTTGACCAGCGGCGTCAGGTCGTTGACCAGCCGGGTGCGCCCCTCCCTGGCGGCCGCGCTGCCCGCCAGTTGCTGCAGCGCGATGCGGCCGGTCTCGGGGCGGAGCGCGTTTCGCATCAGCTCGAGAAACGCCCGCCGGCCCACCTCGCTCTGCCCGCCGGCGATGAAGCCGAGCAGCAGCCGGAATTCGTCGCCCGCCCGGCGCTCCGTCGCCGGCAGCACCGACAGCGCGCGCTGCAAAACGGCCAGCGCCTCGGCCTTGCGCCCCGCGATGCTCAGGGCCGCCGCGTAATACCGCGTGGCGTCGTAACCGGTCGGCTGGCCGGCGAAACGCTCCATGTTGCTGCGCAGCGTGGCGAGCTGCTGCTCGCCCGACTGCTCGGCGCGCAGGATGGTCAGCTCCCGTGCGAGCTGGAAACGCACGCGCTGCAGTTCCGACAGGGCGGCCCGCTCCGCCTCGTCGAACGCGGCGCGGCGCTGGTCGGGATTGTTGTCGGCGTCCGCCACCAAGGCCTGCAGGTAGTGCCACCAGGCGATGTCTCCCTCCGGCAGTTCCTCGCGCCGGATCGCCGCCAGCGCGGCCCGGGCCTGCACCATGCGGCGGGTGCCGGCGGCCAGCAGGCCCGCGCGCAACTGGTAGGCGCTTGTCCGCGGCCATTCGTAGTCTTGCAACAGCGTGTCCGCCTCGCGCGTCTGCCCCGCATCGAGCAGGGCCGTGACGAGCGCCAGGGTCTGGCGCTGCTGCGCCTCGGGCGGCGGGGCGTGGTCGGTGAGGATTTGCCGGTAGATGATCGCCGCGGTGGCGGGAAACCCGGCCTCGAGCGAACGCCGGGCGCGCTCCTCCCGCACGATCCAGCCGCCGGGTGCAGCGGGAGCGGCCTCGCTCAACGGCGCCGGACTGGCCGTCGGCTGCCCGCGCAGCGCCGCCCCGCAAAGCAGGACGGACAACACGAGCCGGGCGGTGCGGACCACGTTCATCGACACGCACGGCAGCGTGCCGGGCGCGCCACGCTGAAGCAAGCGCGCGCTCCAATCTTCGCGCCGCGGTGTAATGGAAAACTGCTCGCACCTCATCCTGTCCTGCGACAACCTTCGCGCCGTCCGGTTCAACCACTCTTGCCTATGAGCATCGCCCTCATCCTCCTCATCGTTTTCGGAGTCGTCGCCCTCGGCCTCGTCTTCTGGGTCATCGGCGCCTACAACGGCCTCGTCACCCTCCGCAACCGCTTCAAGAACGCCTTCGCGCAGATCGACGTGCAGTTGAAGCGCCGCTACGACCTCATCCCCAACCTCGTCGAGACCGCCAAGGGCTACCTCAAGCACGAGCGCGAGACCCTCGAGGCCGTCATCCAGGCGCGCAACATCGCCGCCACCGCCGCCAAGGCCGCCGCCGCCAACCCCGCCGACGCCGGCGCCGTGAAGGGCCTGCTCGGCGCCGAGGCCGGCCTCGCCGGCGCGCTCTCCCGCCTGATGGTCGTCGCCGAGCAGTATCCCGACCTCAAGGCCAACCAGAACATGATGCAGCTCACCGAGGAGCTCACCTCCACCGAGAACAAGATCTCCTTCGCCCGGCAGGCCTACAACGACAGCGTCATGACCTACAACACCAAGCGCGAGGTCTTCCCCACCAACCTCATCGCCAACACGTTCAACTTCGCCGAGGCCCAGCTCTTCCAGATCGAGAACGCCGGCGAGCGCGACGCCCCGAAGGTGAAATTCAGCTGAAGACAGTAGCGAGCAGCGAGTAGCGGGTAGCGAGCATCCCGCTGACTCAGTTTTGACCTACTCGCTACTCGCTACTCGCTACTCGCTACTGCCCATATGGACTTCTTCGAGGCCCAGGCCCGCGCCAAGCAGCGCACGACGCGCCTCGTCCTCCTGTTCGCCCTCGCCGTCCTCGGCACCATCCTCGCCGGCTATGCGGCGGCGATGACCGCCATCGGACAGGTCGGCCCGCGCACGCGCCAGCTCGAACGCGATTACTGGACCTACCAGCGCGATGCACGCTGGCCCGACAGCCACCCGCTGACCCGCTGGTGGGATCCGCGGGTGTTCGCGTGGGTCGCCGGCGGCACCGTCGCCGTTGTCGGGCTCGCCTCGCTCTTCAAGTGGTCGCAGATGCGCCACGGCGGCAGCGCCGTGGCCGAGATGGTCGGCGGGCGCGCCGTGCAGCCGCAGACCACCGACCTGCGCGAGAAGCGCCTGCTCAACATCGTCGAGGAGATGGCCATCGCCTCCGGCGTGCCGATGCCCGCCGTCTATGTCCTCGACGAGGAGCCCGGCCTGAATGCCTTCGCCGCCGGCCTGACCACGAACGACGCCGCCGTCGCCGTCACCAAGGGCACGCTGGAGAAGCTGACCCGCGACGAGTTGCAGGGCGTCGTCGCCCACGAGTTCAGCCACATCCTCAACGGCGACATGCGGCTCAACATCCGCGTCACCGCCATCGTCTTCGGCATCCTCGTCATCGGCCTCATCGGCCGCGGCATCCTGCGCGGCATGTTCTACGGCCGGGTGCGCACCCGCGGCGGCAAGAAAGACGGCGGTGTGCTCGTCATCGCCGCCATCGGGCTGGCGCTGATGATCATCGGCTACGTCGGCTACTTCTTCGGCCGCATGATCCAGGCCGCGGTGTCGCGCCAGCGCGAATTCCTTGCCGACGCCTCCGCGGTGCAGTTCACCCGCAACCCCGGCGGCATCGGCGGCGCGCTCCGGAAGATCGGCGGCTACGCGCTCGGCGGCAGCCTCGTCAACCACCACGCCGCGGAGATCGGGCACTTCTTCATCGCGCAGGCCTTCAAGTCCAGCTTCGGCGGACTCTGGGCCACGCACCCGCCGCTCGCCGAGCGCATCCGCGCGGTCGAGCCGGACTGGGACGGGAAACTCTACGAGCCGCCCGAGGCGGTGGACATCTCCCGGGAGAGCTTCCAGACCGCCGGCTTCCAGGGCGGACCGCGCCTCGCCCCGGTCGAGGCCGCGCAGCGCGCCTTCAGCGCCGGGGCCGACCTGCCACCGGTGATTCCCGTTGCTCCCATCCCCTTCCAGCCTGCGGCGGTCATCGCCGAGGTCGGCGCGCTCACCGAGTCGCACATGCGCCACGCGCAAGCGCTGCTTGCTTCCATTCCCGAGCGGTTCCGTGACGCCGCGCGTGAGCCCTCTCAAGCCCCCGCCATCGTCTACGGCCTGATGCTCCTCGGCAACGACCGCGCCGCCCGCGAACAACTCCTGGGTGTCATCGCCAGGCACGCCGGACCCGACACCGGGCAGGCCGTGCAAGGCTTGCGCGCCGCGCTCAGCGTGCTCGATCCCGCCGCCCGGCTGCCGCTGCTCCAGCTCTGCGAACCCGCCCTGCGCCGGCTCGATCGCGCCGCGCTCGACCGTTTCCTCACCACACTCGACGAACTCGTGCATGCCGACGCCAAGGTGACGCCCTACGAATACGCCCTGCAAAAGATGCTCGTGCATCACCTGCAGCTCGCCAACGACCCCGGGCGCGAAACAGACGCACCTTCCGGGGGAGACTTCGCGCTCGTCCTGGCTTTCCTCGCCCGGCTCGGCAGCCGCGATGAAGCCGCGGCCAAGGCAGCGTTCCGCGCCGGCGCCGCCACGCTCGGCGCCGGAGTCGCAATCACGCTGCCCTCCGCCTCCGATTGCTCGCTCGAAAAACTCGACGCCGCGCTCGACCGGCTCGCGGGCGCCGCTCTGCCGGAGAAGCAAAATCTCCTCACCGCCGCGGCGCACACCATCGGCCACGACGGCACCGTCACCGTCGAGGAGGGCGACCTCTTCCGCGCCATCGCCGCCACGCTCGACTGCCCGATCCCGCCGCTTTCAGCGGTCGCTTAGCTCGCCCTACAACACCTCTGTCATGCTGAGCAAAGCGAAGCATCCAGCAAAGGCTTCGAACCTGAAGACCGCTGCGTGATTTCAATGGATTCTTCGCTTCGCTCAGAATGACACGCTACGAGAGCCGGTTTTATTTGAAGCTCCTAGTGCCGGATCTGGTTGATCGCGATCGCCAGCACGACCGAGCCCCAGAGCACGACGCGAGCGATCCCTTTGCGCCGCTCCTTGTCGGGCAGCCACTGCGGCTCCTTCCGGTTCAGCCAGGTGAAGAGGACGATCGGTAGGATGATCACATAGAGCCAGTGGACGCCGAGCGAGGCGAGCAGCCGGTTGACCCCGCCGGCGATCGACACACCGAGCACGAACGACGCGAACAGCGCCGAGAATGTCACGCTGTGACCCCGCACCCCGCGCCAGAACCAGCTCAACGCCCCGATTTCCACGCCGCCAGCCAAGCCCGCCCAGCCGCCGCTTGCAAGCCACCCGCATCGTGCGCAGCGTCTGGCCGTGATGCTTGCCGAGAAACAGCGCCGCCTCGTGGATGACTACATGGTCATACCCGATCCGCAGGAACGGCTCGCCGCGGTGGTGGACCGAGCCCGCCGGATGCCACCGTTGCCGGATTCCGAGCGCACCGAGCCCAACCGCGTGAAGGGCTGTGTCTCGCAGGCCTGGCTCGTCGGCGAGCTGCGCGACGGTGCGTGCCACTTCCGCGCCGATGCCGACTCGCCGCTCGTGCGCGGCCTGCTGGCGCTGCTCTGCGATTTCTACAACGGCGCCGCGCCGGCCGAGGTCGCCGCCACCGAGCCCGCGCTCATCGCGGAACTCGGCCTCGACCGGATGCTCTCCCCCACCCGGCTGAACGGCCTGCGCTCGGTCCGCGCCCGCATCCGCGACTTCGCCCTGGCCAATCAGCCGGCCTGAGCCGCCTTACGGCCCGAGCAGCTTCGGACCGTCGCCCGGCGGCAGGGATTCGTAGAAGTCGTCCGCGCCGCTCACCGGCTCGTGCGCCTCGACGAAGCGCCGGCCGTGCGCATAGTCCCACAGCCAGCAGCCGCCGTCGCGCCGGTCATGCACGAGCATGAACTCCGGCTCGCCGCCGCTTTCCCGGCTGGAGATGCTGAAGCGGCTCTCCGTGATCCGCTCCACCATCTGCCGGATCTGGACGAGCGGCGGCACCTCGTCGAGCATCACCGTCCACTGGCCCGCAATCACGACCGGGTGCGGCCCCGTGAAATAGTAGCCGAAGAAACGCGGCGGGCTGAACGCTCCGGCCAGCCCGAGCCGGCGCGCGCGCTGCTCGACGGCATCGATGAACCTCGCCCGCTGCGCCATGTCGCGAGGCCGCCGGATTTCGGGGATGTCGATCGGCAGATTGCCCGTCATGGACTCGGTTCCTCCCTTGGTTCGCCTGTTTATCGTCCAGGTCGATCATCGTGATCGCGCCGATGCCCGGGCGCGCCAGCGCTTCCACGACCCACGAGCCGACTCCGCCCACCCCGACCACGCAGACGTGCGCCGCGCGCAGCCGCGGCAGGGCCGCCGCGCCGTAGAGCCGGCCCAGCCCGCCGAAGCGCTGCAGGTAATCGTCCGATAGTGTCATTCTGAGCGTAGCGAAGAATCCATCATCACGACCGCAAGCGAATACGCCGCTGGATGCTGATCCCGCCAAGGCGGGATCAGGATGACAGAAGGCCGTCGATGGCCTTGATCGCCGCTTTCTCCCGCTCTTCCCAGTTGCCCCGGATCCCGACAAAGGGCAGCTTTCGCCGCTCCAGCGCGCCGCGCCAGACGCGCCGGCATTTTTCCCGATCATCCGGGTCGGGGAAACATCGTTGCGGATCGTCCGCGAAGGGCACGTCCGTGTCGCACAGCAGGTAGAGCGCGTAGTTCCGGCAGCGCTTTTCGGCGTGGCGGCGCAATTCGTCCGGCGTGGTGCCATAGAGCAGGTCGCTCCAGAGCGTGGTGGTCAGCGCGTCGGTGTCGCAGATGACCAGCGGGCGCGCGCCCGAGGAGATGTCACCTAATAGGTGACATCTCTGGATGGCCTCGTCCTCGCGGCGCCATTGCTCGCGGGCGACGGGCAGCATGTCCTCCAGCGTGAGCGCGCCCTGCCGGTCCCAGAGTTCGCGGGCGTATTCCCTGACCAGCGGCGCGTGGAAGTGCGCGGCGAGCTTCTCCGCCAGCCACGTCTTGCCGGTGGACTCCGGGCCGAAGACCGCGATGCGCAACGGTTCGCTCACGCCGCGCTCCCCTTCATGCTCGCGCGCCACTCGCGCCAGCCCCACAGCGCCATCAGCCAGAAAACGAGATACAGACCGCTCGTGAGCCGCAGATCCTTGGCCCAGTAGACGGCGATGGCGACGGTGTTGACCAGCAGCCAGCCGGGCCAGCATTCGAGTTTTTTGCAGGCCTGCAGCCACTGCGAGATCAGGCTGAAGACGAGGATGCCGGCATCCCAGTAAGGCAGCGCCGCGTCCGTCTTCGCGGCCATGAAGCGCCCCCAGCCCGCCGCCGCGCCCGTCCCGATCAACATCCAGAGCACCCGCGCCGGCGCGCCCAGCAGCGTCACCGGCAGCTCGCTGCGCGAGGCCGTGTGCTCGTTCCGCAGCCAGTGCCACCAGCCGTAGGCCTGGATGATGAAGAAAAATCCCTGTAGGATGGCATCCGAGTAGAGCTTCGCTCCGAAGAAGACCCACGCATACACCGTCACCTGCACGAGCCCGACGGGCCAGCCCCAGATGTTCTGCCGGATCATCAGCGCCACCCCGATGACGCCGAGCACGGTGCCGGTGATTTCAAGCGGACTCATATCCGCCCTGTCATGGCGTGGAGCACCGCGGCGAGGCAATCCCTCTGTTCAACCACCCTTTGCCTCCGCCACCCAGGCCTCCATTGTCTCGCGGGTGATTAGGTGCGCCGCCGTGCAACGCGGACATTGCACGCGGATGGACTCGGCGCCGCCGAACAGCTCCTCCGGGCCGGCGCGCCAGGCCGGGGCGAGCGCGCCCAAGATTTTCCGCTGGTTGCAGCCGCACGCCCAGCGGTAGGCCCGCCGCTCGATGGGCGCGAGCGTCTCCCGCTCCGCCACGGTGCGGATGCTGATGGGATCCTCCGCCGCGAACCACGCCTCGTCGCAATCGGGATGCGCGGCCAGCAGCGCATATTGGTCGCCGCCGAGATAGAAGCACCGGGCCGGGCGCTGCTCGCTGCCCGCGTAGTAGGCCTCCACGGCCTTGAGCGCGTCGGCCCCGTCGAAGTTCACCACGCTGCGCCGCATCTCGGCGCCGCGCCGCGGCACGGTGTCGCCGAAGAACACGTTGCGCTCCGCCGTGCGCACGTTCTCCGTGAACACCCGGCCCGCCACCAGGAAGTCCTCGTTGTCGCCGGTGAGGAACAGGTTCAGGCGCGGGAGTTGAAAGCTCAGCGTCCACGCGATGTGCTCATGCGCCGGCCGCGAGGCGCAGTGCAGCGCAAAAGCCGCCAGCGCGTCCTTGAAGATGCGGTCGTGCGCCTCCGCGTGCCGCAACCCGTGCTCCGCGAGGTGCAGATAGAGATCGGTGAACAGCGGGCCGAAATCCGCGCGTGCCAGCAGCGCGTTGCGATGGCGGACGAAGTCCACCGCCACGACCGTGCCGGCGGGCTCGTCGGCTGGGTGTTCAGGCATGGGTCCAGTTTAGCCACCTGCGTCGAAAGTCGAGCGGCGTATGCCCTCGGGCGCACATCAGGGAATCCCGGCCCTCGGCATAGCGGCGGCGCGCCAGTTCGCCGCGGATAAGTTCCCGCGCGCCACGCGAGGACACGTAGCCGAGGACGAGGATTTCACCCGGCGGCGGCAATTCCGCCGGCGCGATCACCGGCACGCCGCCGACCGATTTGCCGGTCTTCTTTGCGTCCACGTCGATGTAGCCCGCGATCTTCAATCCGTGCGACTCGAGATGCGCCGCGCGCGTGCGCGTCGGACGCCCGGCGCCCCAGATCCAGAGGTGGAGCGGCTTGCCCCCAAGCCGCTCATGCGCGTTGAGGGCAACGCGCCCCACCTCCCCCGCCATGTATTCCGCCTTCATCCGGAAGAATGCCTCCGGGCTGTAACGCGAATCCGCGCGCGACAGCCGCCCGGGGGAGTCATGCCACGTCAGCAGCGGGCGCGGCACCTTGGCCATGCGCACGCCGGCATCGAGCCAGCGCAGCCACAGCTCGTAGTCCTCGGGGAAATCGCCGTGCGGTAGCCGCCGTGACGCCCGGCGAGCTCGCGCCGGAACATCACACCCGGGTGCGCGAACGGCGACTCGATGAAACGGTTCAGCGCGATCTGCTCCGATGTCACGAGCGAATTCAGCCAGTCCACATGCAGCGCATGGCCCCGGTTCGCGGCGCGGTCGCCGCCGAACTCCACCAGGCAACCGACGAGGCCCAGGCGCGGATCCTTGCGCGGCATCTCCGTCTGCGCGGCCAGCCGCTCCGGGTGCATCCCGTCGTCGGCATCCATCCGGGCGATGAATGCATCCCGCGCGTGTTCCAATCCGAGGGCAAGAGATTCAAGAGGCGTGCAAGGTGCAACGAAAGGCGATGAATGCATCCCGCGCGTGTTCCAATCCGAGGTTGAGCGCCGGCCCCAAACCGATCCGGCCGGGCGACAGCACGCGGATGCGGTGGTCAGCCCGCGACAGCTTGGCGAAGATATCACCCGTGCTGTCCGTCGAGCCGTCGTCCACCGCCACCAGTTCCCATCCGTCGAGCGTCTGCGCTTGGATGCACTCCACCGCCCGCAGCAGCGTGCGCGCGGCATTTCGCGCAGGCAGGACGATGGTAACCAGCGGCACGGTCGGCACCGGGACAGCAATGCCCCGCGCCGGTCACCCGTCGAGCCGTCAGGCCCGGTCTGGCGGTTTCGTTCAAAAAATCGGGGAAATATTCCCATTTCGGCGTTTGCCTTGAGCGCCGGATTCGGGATGCTGCCCACAAATGTCCGCCCCGCACGCCCGCCACAACCACGTCGAGGAAGAGCTGTCGCTCCCGCTGTTCTTCTTCACCCTAGCGATCTCCCTCGCGGGGTTCTACGGTCTGTTCTACTGGCTCGCCCCCGGTCGGGTGTGGCTGGCGCAGATCGGCGCCACGGCCGGGCAGTTCGCCGCCGCCTTCCTCCTCGTGAAGCTGTTCAACTGCTTCATGGAGTATTTCTTCCATCGTTACGTGCTGCACAAACCGGTGGTGCCCTTCCTCAGCCGGTTCTACCGGCAGCATACCCTCCACCACAACCTCACGCGCATCGGCCGGCGGCGCACTCCCGGCGGCAGCGAGGTGCCCTATGTCGAGGAGCTGCCACGCGTCGAGAACCTCTACCCCATCCTGGAAGATCATCAGAAGGAGGCCTCGTTCTTCCCGTGGTTCACCCTGGCGGTCTTCGGGCTCATCGTGACGCCCATCCTCGCCCTCCTGCAATGGCTGGTGCCGGCGCTCCCGTGGTTCCTCGCCGGCTATGCCGCGCTGGCCACCTCGCTGGTGTTTTACGAGGTCTTCCACGCCATCGAGCACTGGTCGTTCGAGCGCTGGGCCGTGCTCATCGAGCACCCGCGCTGGGGCTGGTTCTGGCGCAAGGTTTACAGCTTCCACCTGCGCCACCACGCCGTCATCGACTGCAACGAGGCCATCTCGGGCTTCTTCACCTTCCCCGTGGCCGACCTCGTCTTCCGCACCTGGATTTTCCCGAAGTCGCTCTATCTGGACGGCGGCGAGTGGGAGGCCTCCGAATTCACCAGCCCGCGCCCGTGCCGGTTCATCCGCTGGTGCGACGAGGCGTCGGACAACATCGTCCGCAACCGCCGGCTCGCCGCCCAGGGCGCCCCGCTCCACCCGGTCGTGCCGCCCATCGCCCCGCGCAACTACTCCCCGGTCGAACGCTTCCTCCACGGGCTGACGCACGGCATCGGGCTGGCCGCCAGCGCCGCCAGCCTCGTGGTGCTGGTGTTGTTCGCCGTGCTCGAGGGCAATGCGTGGCATCTCGCCACCTTCTCCATCTTCGGGGTCACGCTCGTGCTGCTCTACGCGGCCTTCGCCATCTATCACCGGCGCGAGGAGGTCGAGTGGAAGCTCGCCGTGCGCAAATACACCCACGCGGCCATCTTCCTCGTCATCGCGGGCACCGCGACGCCCTTCCTGCTCGTCTCGATGCGCGGGCCGTGGGGCTGGTCGCTCTTCGGCGTGGTCTGGGGCCTGTGCACGGCGGGCGTCGCCCTGCAATGGCTGTTCTCCGGCCGCTACCGCGTGGCCACCGTCGTCGCCTACCTGTTGATCGGCGCGCTGGCCATGGTCGCCATCAAGCCCGTGCTCGCCACGCTGTCGCCTGGCGCGCTGTGGCTGGGGCTGGCGGGCGTGCTGTGCTACACTGCAGGCATCGCGTTCTACCTCTGGCGGCTGCCGCGCTTCGACATCATCCCGCGGCAGATTTTCCTGCAGGCCGGCAGCGTCTGCCACCTGCTCGCCGTGCTGCTCTTCGTCCTGCCTGTGCAGGGCTGAGCGCCCCGGCTTGTTTCCGCCGCGGGACCGGGTATCCTGCGGCCATGCCCCGGATGCTCCAACCACGCTGGCTGCCGTTGCTGCTGTCGGCCGCCGCCCTCCCGGCGGCCGGGCCGCCGGCGGACCGCCAGTCCGAGCGAGACCGGATGGTGCGCGAGCAGATCGCCGCGCGGGACGTGACCGACGGGGGCGTGCTGGCCGCGATGCGCCGGGCGCCCCGGCACCGGTTCGTGCCGCGCGAGGCAAGCCGCCTTGCCTACGAGGACACGGCTCTGCCCATCGGGCACCAGCAGACCATTTCGCAGCCGTTCATCGTCGCGTGCATGACCGAGGCCGCCGCGGTGAGACCCGGCAGCAAGGTCCTGGAAATCGGCACGGGCTCCGGCTACCAGGCCGCGGTGCTCGCGGAGATGGGCGCAAAGGTTTTCACCATCGAGATTGTCCAGCCGCTGGCGGAACGGGCCGCGGCCGCGCTGAAGGAGAACGGTTACACCGGGGTGCAGGTGCGCGCCGGCGACGGCTATCGCGGCTGGCCGGAGGCGGCGCCGTTCGACGCCATCATCGTCACCGCCGCGCCCGAGGAAATCCCGCAACCGCTGCTCGATCAACTGGCCGAGGGCGGCCGGCTCGTCATCCCGGTGGGGCCGGAGGGCCGGTTGCAACACCTCATCCTCGTCACCAAAACCGGCGGCAAACTCCAGCGTCGCACGCTGCTGCCGGTCCGCTTCGTGCCGTTCACCCGCGACAAGGAGTGAGGCCGGCCGGCCTCACTTCACCGTCCGCTCGGTGGAGATGACGCCCTTCGACTGGAGCTTCTTGAGCTTCGGCTTGATGACGAAGGAGCAGTAGCCCTGGTTCGGGTTGTTCTTGAAGTAGTCCTGATGGTAGTCCTCGGCCGGCCAGAATTTCGGCAGCGGGGAGATCTCGGTCACGATGGGATCGTCCCAGATCTTGCGCGCGGCGACCTTGGCGGCCTCGGCGGCCTTTTTCTGGGCGTCGTTGTGATAGAAGATGACCGAGCGGTATTGCGGGCCCTCGTCGGCGCCCTGCCGGTTGAGCGTGGTCGGGTCGTGCGACTCGAAGAAGATCTCGAGCAACTGCCCGAACGTGACCTTCGCCGGGTCGAACTCGATCTGGGTCACCTCGGCATGGCCGGTCCTGCCGGTGGTGATCTGCTTGTAGGTCGGGTTGTCCACCTGGCCGCCGGCGTAGCCGCTGACGGCCTTGAGGACGCCGGGCACACGCTCGAACACGGCCTCGGTGCACCAGAAGCAGCCGCTGCCAAAGGTGGCGAGTTCAGTCCTGGCCGGGGCGGCGCCCTCGGCCGCCGGGGAGGCGGGTATCATCATAAGCGGTAGGAGGACCGCCGTGGCGGTCAGAAGGAGCCGGATCTTGGGCTTCACGCTCCCTTGGAGGTGGTGCGCCGCGCGCGTATTCCCGCCCGGTATTGCACTTTGGCCCGCCAGACCAGCGGGCGGGTGGCTGCCGGGGACTTGGGCAGGCGCCCGACCGGGGTTGAAAGTTTGCTGGACGAGGTGGGGCGCGCGGAATTCATTACCAATCACTGTATGGACGAATGCCGCCTCGACAAGTGGCTGTGGAGCGTCCGGGTGTTCAAAACCCGGGCGGAGGCGACCGCGGCCTGCCGGCGCAATTGTGTGCAGATCAACGAGCTGGATGCGAAACCCGGGCGAAATGTAAACACTGGCGAGGTCGTAAAAATTCGGATCGGCCTGATAACCCGGACTGTAAAAGTGCTCAGCCACCCCCGCTCCCGGGTCGGGGCCAAGCAGGTGCCGCAATTCATGGCCGACCTGACCCCGGCCGCGGAATACGAGAAGGCCAAGCAGGCCTCCTTGGAGCATTTCCTCGCGCGCGAGCGCGGCAAGGGCCGCCCCACCAAGAAGGACCGCCGCGACATGGGCCGGTTGTTCGACTTTGAATGATTCAGCCGGCGGAAGATTGACCAGCTAGGAACTCCTTCATGGCGGTTTCGTAAACCCCGTAGTCGTGCCGGCCGAAGCACACGAACGTCACTTCCCGGAGAAGAGCAACATGCTCGAGCACCGAGGCGCAGGTGCGGATGGCCACCCGGCACGCTTGCGTGATCGGGTAACCGTAGATGCCGGTGCTGATGGAGGGAAAGGCGATGGTTGCCAGCCCATGCTCCGCCGCGAGCGCCAGCGCGCGCCGGTAACACGACGCGAGCAGCTCCGGCTCGCCCTCGCGCCCGCCCTTCCACATCGGCCCGACCGCATGGATGACGTGCCTGGCGCGCAACCGGTAGCCACGGGTGATTTTTGCCTCACCCGTGGCACAGCCGCCGAGCTTTTCGCATTCTGCGAGAAGTTCCGGGCCGGCGGCGCGATGGATGGCGCCGTCCACGCCTCCCCCGCCACGCAGCGAGCGGTTGGCCGCGTTGACGATGGCGTCCACGGCGAGCGCGGTGATGTCGCCCTCGACGAGCTTCAATCTGGACGCCAGCGGATGCATCAGTGGCGCGTGAGCTTGCGGTATTTTATCCGGTGCGGCTGGTCGGCGTCCCTACCCTTCCGGCGGCGGTAGTCCTCGAGGTAGCTGGTGTAGTTGCCGTTGAAGACGTGGACGTGGCTGTCGCCCTCGAAGGCCATGATGTGCGTGGCGATGCGGTCGAGGAACCAGCGGTCATGCGAGATGATGACCGCGCAGCCGGCAAAGTTTTCCAGGCCCTCCTCCAGCGCGCGGATGGAGTTCACGTCGAGGTCGTTGGTCGGCTCGTCGAGCAGGATGAGATTGGCTCCACTCTTGAGCACGCGGGACAGCAGCACCCGGTTGCGCTCGCCGCCGGAGAGGATGCCGACCTTCTTCTGCTGGTCCGCGCCGGTGAAGCCGAACTGCGCGCAATACGCCCGGCTGTTCACCGTGCGCGCGCCGAGCGGCATCATCTCCTGCCCGTCGCTGATGACCTCCCAGATGGTCTTCTCGTTCTGCAAGGAGTCGCGCGACTGCTCGACGTAGGCCGATTTGACGGTCTCCCCGACCTTGAATGTGCCTGCGTCCGGCTTCTCCAGCGCGGTGATGAGCTTGAAGAGCGTGGTCTTGCCCGCGCCGTTGGGACCGATGACACCGACGATGCCGCCGGGAGGCAGCGAGAAGTCGAGGTTCTCGAACAGCAGCTTGTCGCCGTAGCCCTTGGCCACGCCCTTGGCCTCGACCACCAGCGTGCCGAGGCGCGGACCGGGCGGGATGATGATCTCGAACTTCTTCTCCTGCTCGGCGACATCCTGTTTGAGCATCTGCTCGTAGGCGTTGAGGCGCGCCTGGCCCTTGGCCTGCCGCGCCTTGGCCGACGAGCGGATCCACTCCAGCTCCCGCGCCATCGCCTTCTGCCGGCGGTCCTCGGTCCGCTGCTCGACGGCCAGCCGCTTCTGCTTCTGCTCCAGCCAGCCGGAATAGTTGCCCTTCCACGGGATGCCGTGCCCGCGGTCGAGCTCGAGGATCCAGCCGGCCACGTTGTCGAGGAAGTAGCGGTCGTGCGTCACGGCGATGACCGTGCCTTCGTAGCGCGCGAGGTGCTGCTCCAGCCAGTTGACGCTGTCGGCGTCGAGGTGGTTGGTGGGCTCGTCGAGCAGCAGGATGGCGGGCTGCTGCAACAGCAGCCGGGCCAGCGCGACGCGGCGGCGCTCGCCGCCGGAGAGGTTGTCCACCACCGCCTCGGGCGGCGGGCAGCGCAGGGCATCCATCGCCTGCTCGACCAGCGGCGCGGTGTCCCACGCCCCGGCCGCGTCGATCTTCTCCTGCATTTTCGCCTGCTTGTCGGCGATGACGTCGCGGGCGGCGTCATCCGCGGCCTCGGCCAGCTCGTCCCAAGTCGCATCGTAGGCGGCGGTCAGGTCAGTCAGGCGCTTCACCCCCTCCTCGACGCAGGCCCGCACCGTGGCGCCGGGCGGCAGTTGCGGCTCCTGCTCGAGCAGGCCGACGTCGTAGCCCGGCTCGAAGGCGACATGGCCGTCGAACTCCCGGTCGCGCCCAGCGAGGATGCGCATGAGCGAGGACTTGCCGGAGCCGTTGAGGCCGAGCACGCCGATCTTCGCGCCGTAGAAGAACGACAGCGAGATGTCGCGGAGGATCTCCTTGCGCTCGATCTTCTTCGAGACGCCGAGCATCGAGAAGATGATCTTGGGCGTGGCTTCGGCCTGGGCCATGGACGCGGAAGGAAGGACGGCCGGGCGGCCGCGGCAATGCAATCGTGGCGCCTGTCTCTCAGGACCGGCCGCCGGCAAAATACCAGTAGGCGGCGAGCAACCCCACCAGGACCGCGGCCGCGATGACGATGGTGCGCGTCGCGAGGCCCTTGTGCTGGTCGATCGCGCGCTTGGTCGGCAAACCGGAGGCGGGCTCGACGAGGAAGATGCGCATCTTCTCGGGGATGTTCTTCAGCTTCTGCGGGGGCAGGTAGATGCCCTTCAGGTCGAGCTGGTTCTCGACCTGGGAGTAGATGAAACTCGACATGGCGATGCCGCCGGGATCGGCCAGCGGCTGGATGCGGGCGGCGACGTTCACGGCGTTGCTGAAGATGTCGTCCTGCCGGTCCACGAGCTCGCCGAGGTGGAGGCCGATGCGCACGGAGTAGCGGTTGGCGGCGGGCACCCAGGCGTTGTTGGACTCGACGCCCTCGAGGACGGCCTGGCTGCAGCGCACGGCGGACAGGGCGGTGGGGAACTCGGCCATCGAGCCGTCGCCCATGAACTTGACGACGCGGCCGCCGAACTTCGGCACCTCGGCGCGCAGGAGCTTTTCCAGCTCGCCCACGCAGACCAGCGCGCGCTCCTCGTCCTTGGACATCATCGCGCTGTAGCCGACCATATCGAGGAACATCACGGCGGCCAGCCGGCGGTTGGATTGGCCGACGCTGGGGATGGATTGACCAAAACCCGGTGAAGATTGTCCGAAGCTCGGCGAAGTATCCATGGGCGAATGCCTTTGGGGATAACCGATCCTGCGGGTGGCACAAGGCGTAATCAAACCGGCGGGCTCCGGCCCGCCGCGGCCCGCGAACCGCGAACCGCCGTCAGCGGAGCGCAGCGGGCGCCAGAACCTCGGTGCGGTTAGAGCGGCTCTCGAAGGCGGTCGCCCGCCGGGCTTCCGGGGCGCCCTCGACCAGTTTCCGGAGGAATTCCGGGTCGGTGTTGAGCCGGGCGCGGAGGATGCTGCCGTAGATCTGGGCCTTGGAACTGGTCAGCTCCTGCCGGGTGAGGCCCAGCAGCTCGATCCGCTGCAGGGTATCGGCGAGCGTCTTCAGATACTCCAGCACCCGCGCGGCCTCGGGCTTGTCGCTGGCCTCCAGCCAGGCGCGGTAGTCGGCCGCCTCGGTGTTGGCGGAGACATCGGCGAAGGCGTAGTAGGTCGCCTCGATCGCCCGGGCGACTTCGTCGAGCTTGTGCAGATCGTCGCCGATCAGGCCGGTGGCGGTGGCGAGGCGGAGAACTTCGCGCACCGAGCGATCCTCGACGCGCGCATCGGCGACCTCGTAGTCGGATTCGCGCGGGCGCTCGCGCTCGGGGATGGTGGTGAAGAGACCCCTCCGGCGCTCGCGCGACAGCCGTTCGAGCGGACTCAGGGACCGGGCGTAGATGCCGAGCGCCTGCAACTGCTCGCGCACGGCCGGGGCGAGGTCGACTTCCACCGGGGCGGCCTCGCGGGTCTCGAGGGGCACGTTGGGCGTGAAGGCCGACTGCAGCACGGTGCGGGGGGCGGCGCCCTCGGTGGAGAGCGTGCGCATGGGCAACTGGTCGATCAGGCCGAAGAGATTGTCGGTCGGCTCGATGAACGGCCCGAGGTTGCTGATGGTGCGGGTGGTCAGGCCGGCGGTGCTGAGGTCGAGGTAGAAGAGGAACGGCAGGGTCGGCCGGTAGCGGTTGGAAACCACCAGGTCGGCGACATAGACGCTGCGGAACGCGCCCCCCGCATCGGGCAGCACGCCGAGCACGGTGGAGCCGAGGCTGCTGAGGATGTTGCCGGTGTTGGGGAGCTGGTAGCTGAAGGTGAACTCGGTCGCGGGCACGGGGGCGAACGACTGGCGCGTGGGGCTGGGGTTGTTGCCGTTGTAGATGGAGCTGTAGAAATAGACGGTCCCGGCGACGAGTTCGGTGCCCTGGTCGTTCGTGCTGCCGCCGGGGGTCTCGACGGTGGCGGGCGCGCGGGAGCGGATGCGGATGCCGGGGGTCAGGGAGGTGGCGGAGCCTGCGACGTTGCTGACGAGGATGAGGTAGTTGGTGGCGGCCGTGCTGCTGAGGGTGATGCCGTCGTCGGCCGCGGCGCCGTCGGCGATGGCGACCAGCGAGCCGTTGCGCACGACGAGGCGCTCGAAGGGCTGGACCGTGATCTTCCGGGCGAGCAGGTAGAGGTCGCCGTCATTGCTCTTGAAGATGGAGGCGCGGCCGGGCGCGGCGGACTTGGCGGTGGCGCCGGCGGCGCCGCTGCCGAGGATGATCTCGCCGGTGGCGGAATCGAGGAAGGTGTTGGTCGTGGTCCCGGCCGGGCCCGTGAACTGGAGGAAGTCGTTTTCGCCGGTGGCGGCGGTGCCGATGGCGAGGTTGATGTCGCCGGCGGTCCAGGCGCTGCCGCCAAGGACCAGGTAGCGGCCGGCGGCGGAGAGGGTGGCGAGCCGCTCGTTGGTCGCACCGATGTTGCCGCCGGTGCTGATGGTCGCGCCGGGGGCGGTGGCGGTGAGCGTGCGGCCCGTCGCGCTGATGCCCTGCGCGAAACGGATGCCCTCGCCGGTGGCGGCGGTCGCGTTGAACGTCGCCGCCAGGGTGGAGTTGAAGGTCAGGTCGGCGAGCAGCGTGACGGAATTGGCGTAGAGCTGGGCTCCGGTGGTGTCGATGGTGATGGGCGCGGCCGGGTCGAACGTCACGGGGTCGTTCAGGGTGATCCGGGTGGCGTTGAAATTGGCGCGGAGGGCCGTGGTGCCGGCCGCGTCCGTTGTAACATCGCCGATGCGGCTGAGCTGGCCGACGGGGGCGTTGAAGATGGTGGCGCCGGAGACGTTGGCGATGAGGTCGCTCTCGCCGGTGGCGGCCGCCTCGAGGCCGGACAGCGTGGCCAGCGCCGGGCCGGTGTTGAGCGGGCTGTTGAAGGTGAGCGCGGAGGCCCCCATCGTGGTGTTCGCGCCGAGCAGGACGGAGTCGTTGTAGGTCTGCGGGCCGGTCGTGAGGACCGAACCGCCGTAGAACAGGGTGCGGCCGGAATTGTCGGTGAGGAGCGAGGCGAAGCGCTGGCCGGCATCGCCCACGGCGCCGCCGAAGACGGCATCCCCGGTCAGGTTGAGCGTGAGCGCCGAGGCGCCGTCGCCGGCCGAGCGCAGGGTGCCGTTGAACCGGCCGGCGGGGCCGGAGACGGTCAGGTTGCCCGAGACGGTGACGGGATCGTTGAAGCGGAAGGAGCCCGAGACGCCGAGCGCGCCGCCGGCAAGGATAGTCGAGCCGGGGGCGTCGGTGAGCAGGCTGGCCAGGCCGCTGATGGGGCCCGAGAGCTGGGTCGCCCCGGGCGAGTTGAGGGTCAGGCTCCCGCCGCCGCCGATCGACTGGTTGAAGGTGATGTTGCCCGTGGCGACGGTGAGGAACTGGCCGCTGATGTTCATCGGGCTGATGAACGTGGCGCTGCCACCGGAGGTGATGGTGACGGCGCCGCCGGAGGTGGTGATGGCCGCGAGCGTGGCGCCCGAGCCGGAGGTGATGGTGACCGCGCCGCCGGAAGTGGCGAGAGTGCCGGGCGAGGTGCTGGTCACATCCGCGGCGGCCTTGAGGGTCAGGGTGCCGGAACCGACCGAGACGGGGGCGTTGAGGATCAGGCTGCCGCCGGTCGATTCCAAGCTCATGGTCGAGCCGCTGTTGACCGCGGAACTGATCGTCACGGTGCCCTGGGACTGGAGGTTGAACGAACTGGAGGCCTGCACGCCGGCCAGGTTGATCGAGCTGACATTGAACAGGGTGATGGCGGCGCCCGCGAGGTTGACCGAGGCGAAGTTGTTGCCGGGCTCGTCCAGCAGGATGTCGTTGCCGTTGGCGTTCAGGGTGGCCAGGCCGGAGACCACGGAGGGCCCGCTGTCGGTGATCGCGCCACCGGCGCTGACATCAAGGGTGCCGGAGGCGGTCAGGCCGGGGAGGTTGATGGGGGCGTTGTCGAAAATCAGCGTCAGGTTGCGGAGACCGGTGAGGCCGGCCAGGTTGGTCGTGGCCGGGGAGATGACGGGAACCTTGGCGCCGGCATTCGTGTTGCGGAGGCTCACATCGCGGATGTTGCCCAGCGTGCCGGTGAAGGCCGGAGCGATGGTGCCGAGGTTGTTGGCCTGGGCGCCAAGCAGGATGTCGCTCCCGGCCGTGGTGACGTCCACGGTGGTAAGCCCGGAGACATCGAGCACGCCGCTCTGGGTGAGATGGCTGCCGGCGGTGAGCGTGAACGTGCCGGAGACGGTCGAGCCGCCGAGGTTCAGGGCGTTGGTGTCAACCAGCCGGACGTTGTTGCCGCTGGTGATCACGACCGTGCCGAAGTTGTTGGAGGCGGTATCGAGGGTGATGTTGTTGGCGCTGCCGGCCGCCAGGGTGGTGGTGCCGGGCACGGTCAGCGTGCCAGTGTCCGTGATGGCGCCGGCGGTGGTGACGTTGAGGGTCTGGGTGGTGGTGGCGGGCAGGTTGACGCCGGAGGCCGACGTGTTGTTGATGGTGAGCGTGCCGAAGGCGCCGTTGGCGGCGCCGCCGATGGCCCCGCCGAAGGTGACGGTGGCCGTGCCCGTGTTGATGGCCAGGTTGTTCGCCTCGCTGGCTTGGCTGTCGAGCGTGGTGCCGAACGCCACCGTGCTGTTCGTGGTGGCAAGGGTGAGACTCGAGTCGATCCGCGCGGCATCGCCATAGGTCTGGCCGCCGGTGGTGGTGATATTGCCGTTGATCGCGGTGGTGCCACCGGCGTTGGTGGTCAGGCTGGCGAGGGCGGTGCCGCTGCCGACCGCGGAATTGAAGGTCGTCGTGCCGGTGGAGTTGACCGTGAGGGCATTGGCACCGTCGACCGCCCCGGTGAACGTCACGTTGCCGGCGCCGGCCCCCACGATGAGGTTCTGGTTGAGCGTCGTGGTGCCGGCGAAGGCGACCGCGCTGTTGGCGGTCGTCAACGTGGCCGCCGCCGTGCCCACGGTCACATTGTCGTTGTAGATCTGGGCGCCGGCGGTGGTGACGCTGCCGCCGTTGATCGCCGTGGTGCCGCCGGTGTTGGCGGTCAGGCTGGTCAGGGCCGTTCCCCCGCCCACGGCCCCGCCGAAGGTGGTCGTGCCCGTCGAGTTGGCGTCGAGGCTGAAGGCTCCGTTCAGGGTGCTGTTGAAGCTGATGTTGCCCGCGCCGGCGTTGAGCACCACGTTGCCGGTGAGCGAGGTCGCCGAGGCGAAGGTGATGTTGTCGTCGGTCGTCGTCACATCGCCCGCAGTGGAGATGCCGCCGGCAGCGGTGAGCGAGACCGCTCCGTCGGAGGAGATGTCACCGGCGGCGGCGAAGCTGGCCGTGCCGGACCCGCTGACCGTGATGGTGCCGCCGTTGGTGGTCGTCAGGGTGGTGTTAACCGTGAGGTTGTTGCCGGTCAGGCTGATGCCGCCGGCGGCGTTGGTGTCCACCGCGCCGTTGATCAGCGTCGTGCCCGCGCCGGCCGACTGCGTGAGGGTGGCGGAGGAGAACGCGCCGGTGAGGGTGACAT
>Ga0187894_10000789_pt1 | contig 42872 bp, 39 predicted proteins | sample GBC1701081metaG_FD_136650 | JGI IMG/M metagenome (GOLD analysis project Ga0187894, IMG submission 136650) | White microbial mat communities from a lava cave in the Kipuka Kanohina Cave System on the Island of Hawaii, USA - GBC170108-1 metaG ... | reverse complement strand
GAACTCTCGACGCCCTCTGGCGAGCCGTCGGCGACATCTGCGACCTCTACTCGCCGAAAGAATGCTGGAACTACCTCAAAGCCGCAGGCTATGCGTCAAATTAAACGCACGATGCTCTAGGTTCGGACACAGGGCGCGAGTTTGTCGACGATGATCGCGCTGTTGATGGGCTTCGAAGAAAGCGTTGATCCCGGCGGCATTGCCAATAGCAGCGGGGAGGCAAGACAACTCCGATTGTCTGCATAAATGTCCCGGCGCGGCCGCCTAAGCGGAAGGAAAGCGATATGCCGAAGGGAAGGTGCCTGTGCGGCGCGATCAGCTTCGAGGTGGCGGGCGACCTGCATCCGCCGGACGCCTGCCATTGCTCGCAATGCCGCCGGCAGTCGGGACATGTTTGGGCGTCGACCGATGTGCCGCGCGCGGCGCTGACGATGAGGGGTGGGGAAAGCCTGACCTGGTTCCATTCGTCGGAGAAGGTCCGGCGCGGTTTCTGCGCGGTCTGCGGTTCGGTCCTGTTCTGGGACCCGATCGGACGCGATCGCATCGCCATCGCGATGGGCGCGTTCGATCCGCCGACCGGAACCCGGCTGGCGATGCACATCTTCACCGCCGACAAAGGCGACTATTACGACATTGCCGACGGCTTGTCGCAGCATTCGAGCTGAGGATCTGGCCTCGCGCGATGCCCCAGGCCTTCGCGATTGACAATCATGCCATACAGTGATGTATTGAAAGTTCGATCCACCGAACCGGCCCGCGGGAAGGAGAGCGCAGCTTGGGTAATATGCTCCTGTCCTTTCTCAGCCATGATTATAGCGGGCTCGTGATCGCGGCCCTGATCCTCGCTTTGGGCGTCGCCGGATTCGTCCTGCTCAAGCGGCGGGTGCTTCGCTGGTTTTTCGGCGCGGTGGTGCTGACGGCTCTGGTGCTCGGCGGCGGCGCCGTCTCGCACCTGGTGCGGATATCCTCGATCGATTCGCGCTTCCCGCCGCCGGGGCGGATGGTCGATGTCGGCGGTCATGCGATCCACATCCTGGCCGAAGGGCCGAGGGGCGGGCCGGCGATCGTCTGGTTCGGCGGCGGGCATTCGGGCGGGCTGGCGGCCTACGATCTCCATCGGCGAATTCGCGGCGAGGCGCGTTCGATCCTGATCGATCGTCCCGGCACCGGCTGGAGCGATGCCGGGCCTTTCCCGCGGACCACGGCGGGCGAGGTCGAGGAGGTGATGCGCGCGCTCGCGGCGGCCGGCGAGACCGGGCCGTTCGTCTTCGTCGGCCATTCGTTCGGCGGGCTGCTCGCGGCCAATATCGCGCGGCGCCATCCGCGGCAGACCGCCGCACTGGTCCTGCTCGACGCCACGCCGCTCGACGTGGTGCTCTACGGCGCGGACAAGAAGGGGATGGGAGCGCTCGGCGAAAGGGCCTTTTTCGAAGGGCTGCGCCGCATCTTCGGCTTCTATCGATCGAGCGGTCCGGGCGGGCGCGGGTCGATCGAGGCCGATCCGAGCGGCGCGAGCCGCCTGCTCGACACCCACGCCCGCGCCAGCTTCGCCGAAGCTTCGATTTACGCGGAGCTGGCGGCCGCAGGCCTGGTCGGCCGCGCCTGGGACACAATGGTCTATGATGGCGAGCTCGGCGACATGCCGCTCTATCTGGTCGCGCCGCGCGCCGACGATTCGATCGCGCCTTATGCCGAAGGCGTCGTCGGGCCCGGTCCGGCCGCGCGGCGGTTCGAGCGCTTCCTGTTCCGCGCGCGCGAGCGCTACATGGCTGCGTCGAGCCGGTCACGGCGGGTCTATGCGCCGGCGGGAACCCACCATAATTTTCCGGCCGAAGCGCCCGGCTTCGTCGTCCAGACGCTTCGCGGCGTTCTCGCCGACCTCGCCGGTGCGGCCGGCGACACTGTTGAACCACCGAGCGGGAGGCAGGAATGATCCGACAGGCAACGATCGCCGGGCTGACAGCCATGATGCTGGCGGCAGGCAGCGCGGGCACGGCCGCCACACTCACGCCAGGCGCCAACGAGCCCTCCTACGAGACGCTGACCACGGCGTGGCCGGGGCCTTATGGCGGTGTCCCGCCGGTCGACATCGCGACGCCCGCGGCGATGGAGGCGGCCTATCGCCGGGCGGTCGAGGAAAGGCGCGTGCGGGTCCGTGCGATCGCCGAGAATCCGGCCCCGCCGACGTTCGAGAACACGATCGTCGCGCTCGAGGCAAGCGGGACGGCGCTGGAGCGGATCGGGGGACTGTTCACGATCTTCAGCAGCACAAGCAGCAATGCCGAGATCGGCGAGGTCGCCGCAAGAATCGCGCCGTTGCAGCCCCAGCTCAACGACGAGATCGCCCATAACCAACGGCTGTTTGCCCGGGTCTCGGCGGTGCATGCCGGCCTGCCGGGCTCCGCGCCGAACGCCGAGGCGCGCCGGCTGGTGACGGTGATTTACGATGGCATCCGCCGGCGGGGTGCCGCGCTCGGCGCGGCCGATAAAGCGCGGCTGTCGGCGATCAACGCGCGCCTGGCCGAGCTGGAGACCCGTTTCGTCCGCAACTTCATCGCTGACGAAGCCTCGCTGGTCGTCTTCATCGACAATGAAGCCGACCTCGACGGGCTCGGCGAGACCGAGCGCGCCGCGGCCAAAGCGGCCGCGGTGGCGCGTTCGCGGCCCGAGGCCTGGGCGATTCCGATCGCCCGTCCCTCGGTCTGGCCGTTCCTGACCCAGTCGCGGGTGCGGCGGCTGCGCGAGCAGGTGTGGCGCCTCTGGGTCGGCCGCGGCGCCAATCCCGGTCCGAACGACAATCGGCCGGTCATGACCGAGATACTGCGGCTTCGCGGCGAGAAGGCACGGCTGCTCGGTTTCCCGACCTTCGCCCATTATCAGACCTCGGCGCGGATGATGGGCACGCCCGACGCGGCGATGGCGCTGCTCGAGCGGAGCTGGAACCTGCTGCTCGAGCCGACCCGCCGCGAGATCGCGGCGCTTCAGGCGATCGCCGATTCGGACGGCGCCGATTTTCAGATTCAGCCCTGGGACAGCCTCTATTATGCGGAACGGCTGCGTCAGCGCGATTTCAATCTCGATGCCGAGGAACTGCGTTCCTATCTACAGCTCGACAATATCGTCGATGCGATGTTCTGGGCGGCCGGCCGCGCTTATGGCCTGTCGTTCCGCGAAATCCATGACGTTCCCACGGTGTCGCCCGACATTCGCGTGTTCGAAGTGTCGCGCGGCGGTGAGGTGCTCGGCGTGCTCTGGGCCGATCTGTTCGCGCGGCCGGGAAAGCAACCTTCGTCCTACGCGAGCGAATACCGGACCGCGACGCGCTTCCAGGGCCGGGTCCTGCCGCTCGTCGCGCTGCATTCCGCGGCGCTGCACCCGCCCGGCGGCGGTCCGGCACTGATCGAATGGTCGCGGGCGAACGCCATCTTCCACGAATTCGGTCATACGCTGCACACGCTGTCGAACGGCGCCTCCTATCCATCGCTCGGCAGCACCGATGTGGCGTGGGATTTCGTCGAGGTGCCGTCGCTGCTCAACGAGAGATGGCTGCTCGACCGCGAGCTGCTACACCGCTTCGCGCGCCACTATCAGACCGGCGCGCCGATGCCCGACGCGATGATCGACCGTCTCGTGCGGGTGCAGAATCACGACCGCGTGTTCAGCGCCACGCTCAACTATCTCGGCTCGGCGATCGTCGACATGCAGCTCCACCTGATGGCCGACGGCCGCGAGATCGATGCGATGGCCGCCGAGCGCGAGATCCTGGCGGCGCGGCATATCCCGGCCGCCGTGGACCTCACGCTCTATGTGCCCGCCGCCATCCATACTTTCTCGCAGAACTATGCCGCCGCCGTTTACACCTACCTCTGGTCGGACGTGATCGCCGCCGACATCGCCGAAGCCTTCCTCGCCGCGCCCGGCGGGCTCTACGATCCAGACGTCGCGCGGCGCTACCGCTCGACGATCCTCGAAGTCGGCGACACCGTCCCACCGGCCCAGGCGTTCCGAAATTTCCGGGGACGCGATCCGGACCCCAACGCGCTGATGCGCCGCTTCGGCCTAGTACCGGAGAACCGGTAGGGTCTTGTCGCCCGTCAAGGGCAGGGCGACGCCGGCGTCACGCGCTGGGTGAAGAACAGGATGTCGGCGCCCTCGCCGATATTGAGGCTGTGGGTGATCCGCTGGCCGTAGAGATCGTGCGGCTGGTGCAGGCGCTGCGCCGCGGCCGGCGGCGCGCCGCGCAGATCGAGGAGGAAGGCCGGCGCAGTGCTGGCTCTCGCGAGCTGGCCCTGGATCGAGGTCGGCGCCGCCGGCGGCTGCTCGCCGGCGCAGCTGCCGGCGTCGCGCGCGAGGAGGTGGCCGATCGTCACCAGCCGCGGCCCGTAGCGCCGCTTGAGATATTCGCCCATCATCGGCGGCAGCGCGACCGTCCGGCCCTGGAACTGGATCGTCACCGGGGTCGGCGCGGCATGGCCGAAATGGGAGAAGATCAGCAGCCGGCCCTCCGGCCCCAGCTGGCGCAGGATCCATTCGATATTGTCGGTCTTGGCGCGATCGGCGACCGCGACGGCGTTCATCCCGGACGCCACGTCGGCCGGCGTCCAGCCCACCGGATATTGGCGAAGATAGTCGTCGGCGTAGCGGGCGGCGACCGCGGCGCGATAGGCGATCGCGTAACGGCGCGGCGAGGTTGCCGCGATATAGGCGCCTTCCTTGACCTCGAAACGGGCGACGAGATCGGCGATGGCGGCCGTGACCGCGTCGCGGCGGGGCAAAGCAAGATGGGTATAATGGTCGGGGTCGTCGCGCATGCGGTTGATCCGCAGATGGGGAAGGTCCGGGCGGAGGCGCTCGCGCAGGGCGCCGGCCGCCGTCGGATCAACCCCGTCCAGATAGGAGAGCGCGATCTCCAGCGCCGAATCGGGATCCGCGGCGGCACCGGCGATATCCATCCCGTAGAATGTGATCTTGCGCTGGTGCGCCGGATTGGAATTATAGCCGCGCATCCAGCGGAGCAGCGCCGCCTGCTGCGGGAAGCCGCCGAGGCCCGACGTGATACCCCCACGCGCGACGGCCTCGGCGTCGCCGGGGCCGCCCTGGACATAGTCATTGGCCGAAAAACCGGCGGTGACCCCGGATTCGAGCGCGATCGCGGTGAAGCCCATTTCCTCGACGAGGAAACGGAACAGCCGGTTGCGGAACTCGAGCGGCTCGGCGCTGCCATGCTGGCCTTCGCCGAGCGATACGATCCGGGCATCGCCGATCATCGCGCGCAACGGCTCGAGGTCCGACAGGTCGTCGGTGCTCACCGAGACCGGGCGCGCGTTACGGCGCGCCCAGTCGCCGAAATCGCCCCCGGCCGCGCCGCCTTGCGTCGCGCCGATACCGGGAGCCGAACAGAATAAGGAGATCAAGGCGGCGAAAGCGGTCATGCGGCGGGCGATCATCATATCTCCTGTCGTGTGGAATCGGTTTGCGTCATGAGGCGGCGTCGGCGATCGTCGCGGGCAGCGTCTTCTCGCCAAAGCGGATGATCAGCGCGCCGAGCGCGAGGCAGGGTGCGCCGACCGAGACCATCGCCACGATCAGCGAATGGCCAGTCTGCGGCAGCAGGTCCGAAACCACGCCGACCAGTAACGGCGTCGCCGCGGCGAACATGACCCCGCACATGCCGCCAAGCGCGATCACCCGGCCGCGCGCGTCGGGCGGGGCGATTTCCTGGAGGACGGTCGGCGACAGCGACAGCGCGACTGCGCCGGCGGCGCTGAACAGGGCCAGCACGACATAGGCCTCGATCGCGGTGCGCGGCAGCAGCAACAGGAGCGAGGCCGCAACCGCGACCCACATGCCGAACTGTGCAATTCTCGGCGCCGCCAGCGATCCCAGCCTGGGATGGAGCCGGCGATAAGCGAGGCCGGACGCCAGCACGCCGGCGACGCTGGAAACCGCGGTGATCGCGCCGAGTCGTATCCCGGCCGCCGCAGTCCCTTCCCCGAACACCCGAATCAAAGCGGGCGGCGCCCAGACGAACATCATGGTCTTGGCGGAGTAAGAGAGGCCGAAACCGATGAACACGCCGAACAACGATCGCGGGTTGCGCGCGAAATAGGCAAGCACGCTCGTGGCTCCGGCGCCTTCGGAGCCCTCCGCGGCCCGGCGCGGCGCGGCGCGCTTCAGCCGCATCGTCAGGATCAGGAGGAAGACGAACGGTCCGGGAATCGCCGACGCGATCATCGCCACCCGCCACGAATCGAAATCCGCCGGAATGAAGGTCATCGCGCCGCGATAGGCCTCGATGAATGCGACCGCCGCGCCGCTCAGCGCCAGCCCGGCCGAAGCGCCGAGGATCGAGCAGACGAAGAAGACGTAATTGGCGAGGACCCGCCGGTGCTCGGGGAAAAGATCGGGAATGATCGAATAGATGATCGGGCCGAGCACGGCTTCGCCGACGGCGATGCCGACGACCGCGAGGAACAATTGGTTGTAGGTTTGGGAGAAGCCGGACGCGGCGGTCGCGGCGGACCAGGCCAGCACGCAGATTCCAAGCAGGATCTTGCGGTCGACCTTGTCGGCTAGCCAGCCCATCGGGAAGGTCGCCAACGCGCTCGCCAGCCCGAGCGCGATGCCGTTGATCGCGCCGACCTGGGTGTCGGTCAGGCCGAGGTCGTGTTTGAACGGCTCGGCCAGAACATAGATCATGTAGAGGTTGACCAGCGAGAAGATCATCGCCGTCAGGAGCACGGCGAGGCCATACCAGGCGGCGCGCATCACCGATCGATCGCTAGCGGGAAGGGCGGCCGGCGGCGATCCGCCGGGCTCGATGCCGCTCGCAGTACTCGCCATGCTGGTTTGACCCTTCCTGGATCGACGACACCCCGCTGTGTCGCCCGGTTCCATCCACTTCTGTATGGGCCATATCATCGTCGGGCCGGCGGCAAAAGCCCCACGCGGCCGGGCTTTCTCCGTGATCAGGGTGAGGGGTGCGATGTCCGCTCAGGCGGGATGAGGAGTGGCGCTCCGGGGAACGGCTAGATCTAACTCGTAAAATCATTGATTTGTCTGACTTTTTCTGCGCGCGAAGGCCTCTCGGGAGGCTGGTCCGACGCTGTCGCAGTTTCTCGATCTCCCAAGCAGCCTCGGACTCCGCGACAGCTGAAAATATGAGAATTGCTGGATAGCGACGACCAAAGAATTGTGACCCAGAACAAGCTGTTGCTGCTCCGAACTCGGCAGATCGACGAGTGGGATCTTCCTTCACTGCTCGCGATGATGCGCCACGCCGACGGCGGTGCGCGCGATTGGGCGACCTTTGCGTTGGCCGCACGGGATGACGACTCCGAGGAGATTCGCCAGGCCTTGCTCGAAAGTGCCGCCGATTTAGATTTCACCGCGAGAAGCGAAGCAATCTGGGGCCTCGCGCGACGTCGCGATACGCGATGCCCCCAAAATGCCCCCTCTTTGGCCGGGACCCCCGGTAACCGGTGGGTCTAAGCGGGACCAAAGATCCCTCGCTATCCCCTGGAATGCAAGGCTTTTTGGGCCTGCATGGGACCATCTGGGAATGATGGCTGGCTCCCCGGGACGGATTCGAACCATCGACCAACCGGTTAACAGCCGGTTGCTCTACCGCTGAGCTACCGGGGAGCAGCCTCGCTTGCCAAGGCAGGCGGGCCTATAGCAGCCCTGACGGGCCATGCAAGCGCAGCGCCCGGGATTCAGACGGCGAATTGCTCCATCGCGATCCGTTCGTCGAGCGCATGCTCGGGATCGAACAACAGGGTCAGCGCCTCGCTGCGGTCGACGCAGACCTCGACGGTCGAGACGTCGCGAACCTCGTGCTGGTCCGCCACCGCCGACACCGGCCGCTTGACCGGATCGAGCACCCGGAACGAGATCTTCAGATCGTCGGGGATCAGCGCGCCGCGCCAGCGCCGCGGCCGGAACGGGCTGATCGGCGTGAGGGCAACGAGCCTGGAGCCCAAGGGCAGGATCGGCCCCTGCGCCGAGAGATTGTAAGCGGTCGAGCCCGCCGGCGTCGCCACCAGGACGCCGTCGCAGATCAATTCGGGCAGCACCACCCGGCCATTGACCGAGACCTCGACCCAGGCGGTCTGGCGGGTTTCGCGAAGCAGCGAGACCTCGTTGATCGCATTGTGGCGAACCCGCGCGCCACCGACGCTGGTCGCGGTCATCTCGAGCGGCGCCACCGAAAACGACTTGGCGCGATCGAGCCGCTCGACCAGGGCCTCGATCCGCCATTCGTTCATCAGGAAGCCGACGGTGCCGCGGTTCATGCCGAACACCGGGCAGACCCGGCCGCGGCCGAGCATTTCGTGCAGGGTCTGGAGGAGGAAGCCGTCGCCGCCCAAAGCAACGATCAGGTCGGCTTCGTCGGGCGCGACGAAGCTGTAGCGTTTGCGGAGCATGAGATCGGCCGCCTGCGCCGCCTCCGCGATGGAGGCGACGAGCGCCAGCTTCCTCTCGGATTCCCCGACCATAAGAGCCAGCTAGGGCGCAAAGTGTGACAAGGTCAATGTGCCAAGCCGGGAAGGTGACGGGGTCGACGGCGACGGACGATTGGCGGCGGACGAACGCGCCGCTAGACCCTGGTGATGGCCGCGCCGCTCTTCATCCTGTCTTTTCGTCACCGCGACGAACTGAGCCGATTGGCGGAGGGGGCGGGGTGGCAGCCGATCGCGGCGCGCCGCGCCGACAATGCCGAGGCGCGGTTCGTCGCTTCCGGTGCGGCGGTGGCGCTGGTCGATGCCCGCGGCGCGCTCGACGAGGGCCAGGAAGCGGTGCGCGCGATCGCCGATGCGGCCGAGGCCAATGCCGCGGCGCTTTTGGTGCTGCTGTCGCGCAACGACGGGGACGCGCTCGACACCCTCCACCGGTTCGGCGCGACCCATTTCCTGGTGAGCCCGTTCACCGAAAGCCAGCTTGTCCACGCGATCCAGTTCGCCCAGCGCCATTCCGAACGGGTCGGCGGCGGCGTTCGCTCGACACGGCGGCCGGACGAGGGCGAGGCGGCGTCGTGGCACTGGCAGCCGGGGTCGCGGACCGTCGAGCTGAGCCCGGCGCTGGCGCGCAAGGCCGGGCTCGGCGAGGACGAGGGCCGGCGGATCAGCCTGATGGAGCTGTTCCGCAAGCTCGATCCCGAAGGCCGCCGCGCGGCGCGCGGCGCGATCGGTCGGGTGATGGCGACCGGCGAGGCCACCGCTTTCGCCCATCGCGACGCCGATTCTGTCGGCACCCGCATCGCCCATCATGTCCGGGTCCAGCCCGAGGGCGGCATCGTCGGCCGCGCCGAGACCATCGTCACCGACGAGACCCGCCCGTTCGGCAGCCGCGATCCGCTGACCGGCCTCGCCGACGGCCATGCGGTGCGCGCCTGGCTGGGGCACCAGCTCGCCGGCGAGGGCGCGGCCGGCCCTCCGACGGGGCTCAGGACAGGCCCGGTGGTGATGCTGCTGCTATCGGCCAGCCGCTACGATGCGATCAACGCCGCCTTCGGGCGCGCCACCGGCGATCTCGTGCTTCAGGCGGTGGCGCGGCGGATCGAGCGCTGGGTCGACCCCGACGGGCGCAGCCGGGTGGTGGCGCGGATGGCGGGCGCGGAGTTCGCGGTGCTGCTGGCGGCGCCGGCGACGCTCGGCGACGGGCGCTTTCTCGCCGGCGAGCTGGTCGAGGCGGTGGGCCGGCCGTTCATGTCCGGCGATCATGTCATCACCCTTGCTAGCCGGGTGGGCGTCGCGGTGTCGCAGCCCGACGACGATGCCGCCGGCCTGCTCCGCCGGGCGAGTGCCGCGCTCGCCGAGGCGAAGACCGCCGACAGCGCGCCGGTCCGCGTGCTCGAAAACGGCGCCGAAAGCGCGACCGCGCGCGAGGACCGGCTCGAGGTCGACCTAAGGCGCGCACTCGACCAGGACGAGATCGACATCCGTTTCCAGCCCCAGGTGGCGATGACCAATGGCGAGATCGTCGGCGCCGAGGCGCTCGCGCGCTGGAACCATCCGCTTTACGGCGAGCTCGGCGCCGCGACCCTGTTCAGCGTCGCCGCGCGCTCCGATTATCTCGCCCAGCTTTCGGACCATGTGCAGCGCAAGGCGATCGTCCTTGCCGCCGGCTGGCCCGAGCGGCTGCGCCGGCTGCGGCTATCGGTCAACATCACCGCCGCCGATATCATCCGCCCCGGCTTCGCCGATCAGTTCCTCGCTCTGGTCAAGGAGAGCGGGTTCGAGCCGGGCCGGCTCACCGTAGAGGTCACCGAGAGCGGGCTGATCGAGGATCTGGCCGGGGCCGCCGATCTGCTCGCCCAGCTTCGCGCCGGCGGCCTTCGCGTCGCGATCGACGATTTCGGCACCGGCTATTCGAGCCTCGCTTATCTGAAGGCGCTGCCGCTCGACTATCTCAAGATCGACAAGAGGCTGAGCCAGGACATCGCGGGGTCGATGCGCGACCGGATCGTGGTCCGCTCGGTGATCGATATGGCGCGCTCTCTGGGCCTCGACGTGATCGCCGAAGGGGTCGAGACCGAGGAGCAATTGAGCCTGCTCGCGCAGGAAGGCTGCAACCTCTACCAGGGCTTCCTCTGCGCTCCGCCGCTTGCTTCGGCCGATCTGGAAGCGCTGATCAGCTAGGCTTTCGCGCCGGCGGCCGCCTTGGCGAGGCCGCGCGAGAGCTGCAGCGCGCCGTGGAGCCGCGCCTCGGGCGTCGCCCAGGCGCGGTTGATAACCAGCTTCATGTCAGGGCGCAGCTTGGCGGTGGTGCCGAGCCGGCCGACATAAGCGAGCAGACCGTCGACGTCCGGCACCTGGTCCTGATGGAAGCTGACCAGCGCGCCCCTCGGCCCGACATCAAGCTTGGCGATGCCCGCGGTCCGCGCGTTGAGCTTGGCCTCGATCAGCTGGAGCAGATTCTCGGTCGGCGCCGGCAGCTTGCCGAACCGGTCGATCATCTCGACCGCGAACGCCTCGATCCCCGCTTTGTCGTCGACCTCGTTGAGCCGGCGGTAGAGGCCCATGCGCAGATCGAGATCGGGGACATAATCGTCCGGAATCAGGATTGGCGCGTCGACATTGATCTGCGGCGAGAAAGCCTCGCGGCGCGGCTCGAGCCCGCCGGTCTTGGCCTCGAGGATCGCCTCCTCGAGCATCGACTGGTAGAGTTCGAAGCCGACCTCCTTGATATGGCCCGATTGCTCGTCGCCGAGCAGGTTGCCGGCGCCACGAATGTCGAGATCGTGGGTGGCGAGCTGGAATCCGGCGCCGAGGCTGTCGAGGCTGGCGAGCAATTGCAGCCTTTTGTCGGCGGTCTCGGTGATCAGCCGGTCGCCGGGGGTGGTGAAATAGGCATAAGCGCGGATCTTCGCCCGGCCGACCCGGCCGCGCAATTGGTAGAGCTGGGCGAGGCCAAGCCGGTCGGCGCGGTGGACGATCAGGGTGTTGGCGGTCGGGATGTCGAGGCCGCTCTCGACGATCGTGGTCGACGCCAGCACTTCATATTTGCGGTCGTAGAAAGCGCTCATCCGCTCCTCGACCTCGGTCGGCGCCATCTGGCCGTGGGCGACGACGTAGCGGACCTCGGGCACCTCCTCGCGCAGGAAGGTCTCGATGTCGGGCAGATCGGCGATCCGCGGCACGACGAAGAAGCTCTGGCCGCCGCGATAATGTTCGCGCAGCAGCGCTTCGCGGACCACCACCGGATCCCAGGGCATGACATAAGTGCGCACCGCGAGCCGGTCGACCGGCGGGGTCTGGATCACCGAGAGCTCGCGCAGCCCCGACATCGCCATTTGCAGCGTGCGCGGGATCGGGGTGGCGGTCAGGGTCAGGACATGGACGTCGGAGCGCAGCGCCTTCAGCCGCTCCTTGTGGGTGACGCCGAAATGCTGCTCCTCGTCGACGATGACCAGGCCGAGCTTCTTGAACTCCACGCTCTTGGCAAGCAGCGCGTGGGTGCCGATGACGATGTCGATCTTGCCTGCGGCGATCCCCTCCTTGGTCTCCCTGGCCTCGCGCGCCGGGACCAGCCGCGACAGCCGGCCGATCTCGATCGGGAACCCCTGGAAGCGCTCGGTGAAATTCTGGAAATGCTGGCGCGCGAGCAGGGTAGTCGGCGCGATCAAGGCGACCTGAAGCCCCGCCATCGCGGCGATGAAGGCGGCGCGCAGCGCGACCTCGGTCTTGCCGAAGCCGACGTCACCGCAGACCAGCCGGTCCATCGGCTTGCCCAGACCGAGATCGGCGACGACATCGGCGATCGCGCGGTCCTGATCATCGGTCTCCTCATAAGGGAAGCGATCGACGAAAGCGGCAAAACCGGTGTCGGGCTCGGCGACCGCGCCGGGGCGGAGCGCGCGCTCGGCGGCGATCTTGATCAGCTCGCCGGCAATCTCGCGGATCCGCTCCTTCATCCGTGACTTGCGCCGCTGCCAGGCCTCGCCGCCGAGCCGGTCCAAAGCGACGCCGTCGCTGTCGCTGCCGTAGCACGACAGGATGTCGATATTCTCGACCGGGACGTAGAGCTTGTCGCCGCCGGCATATTCGAGCGCGACGCAATCGTGCGGCGCCTTCTGCACCGGGATCTGGGTCAGCCCTTCGTAGCGGCCGATGCCGTGATCGGCATGGACGACGAGGTCGCCGGGCGTGAGCGTCGCCAGCTCGTCGAGGAACGCCTCGGTGCTCTTCTTGCGCTTGCGGCGGCGGACGAGGCGGTCGCCGAGCATGTCCTGCTCGGTGAACAAAGCGACGTCCCTGGTGGTGAAGCCATGATCGAGCTGGATCACGGCGAGCGCGACCTGACCCTTCGCGGCGATCCCGAGCGCCTCCTGCCAGCTCTCGGCTTCGGCGGCCCGGTCGAGGCCATGATCGACGAGCAATCCCTTCAGCCGGTCGCGCGCGCCCGCCGAATAGCTGGCGAGAATGACCCGGTGCTTCGATCGCCGCAGCTCGGCGGCATGGGCGGCAACCGCCTCGTAGATGTTCGCGCCCTGGGCGCGTTCGGGCGCGAAATCGCGCGCCGGATCGACCTCGAAATCGATCACGCTTGCGCTCGGCGGCTCGTGAAACGGCGTGACCAGGTGAAGCGGCCGCTGTTTCGCCAGCTCCGCCCATTCCTCGGGGCCGAGATAGAGCGTCTCGGGCTCGAGCGGCCGGTAGCTGCCCGGATCCGAGGAGACGGCGCGTTTGCGGTTCTCGTAATAATCGGCGATCGCCTCGAACCGCGCCTCCGCGGCGCCGCTGTCGCCGGGGTCGCGGACGATGACGTCGTCCGGGCCGAGATGATCGAACAGGGTGTCGAGCCGTTCCTCGAACAGCGGCAGCCAATGGTCGATGCCGGCGATCCGGCGGCCGTCGGACACCGCCTGGTAGATCGGATCGCCGGTGGCGGTCGCGCCGAACCGCTCGCGGTAGCGCGCGCGGAAGCGCTTGACGCTGTCTTCGTCGAGCAGGGTCTCCGAGGCGGGAAGCAAGGTGAATCCGTCGATTCGATCGATGCTGCGCTGGCTGGCGGGATCGAACCGCCGAACGCTCTCGATTTCGTCGCCGAAGAAATCGAGCCGGAGCGCATGTTCTTCCCCCGCCGGGAACAGATCGACCAGGCCGCCGCGCACCGCGAACTCGCCGGGATCGCGCACGGTTTCGGTGCGGCCATAGCCATTGGCCTGGAGCAGCATTGTCAGCCGGTCGAGGTCGATGCGCTCGCCCGGCGCCAGCCGTGCGACGAGCTGGCGGACGCGGAACGGCGTCAGGGTGCGCTGGAGCGCGGCGTTGACAGTGGTGACGAGCAGCTGCGGCCGCTCGCGCTTGCGCTGCAGCGCGTGCAGCGTCGCCAGCCGCTCCGCGGTGGCGCGCAGCGAGGGCGAACTGCGGTCGTAGGGCAGACAGTCCCACGCCGGAAAGACCGAAGTCTCGAGCTCGGGCGCGAAATGCTGCGCGGTATCGGCGAGCGCGCGCATCGCCGCCTCATCGGGCGCGATGACGACGGCGCGGCCCTTTGCGGCGCGAGCGAGATCGGCGGCGAGCCAGGGCAGGAAGCCCGACGGCACGCCGGCCAGAGTCATCGGCCGCTGCGCGGAAAGGATGGTCTGGAAGTCGGTCAAGTCAGTCCGGTGGTCTGATATAGTCGAGCGTCTGAAGCCGCTGCATCATCGCGCCCTGCCAGCGCGCCGGCACCGCGGCGGTTCCCAACGCCCAGGCCATGATGTCGACGTCCTGTTCCTCGAGCAGGTTTTCGAACCACTGGATCTCGGCGTCCGACCAGCCCTGGTGATGGTGGTCGAAATAGCCGCCGATCAGCAGGTCGGCTTCGCGCACGCCGCGATGCCAGGCGCGGAAGCGGAGACGTTTGAGGCGCGTGTCGCGATCCATGGTTCCCATGTGCAAACAGCCGGCGGGCTTTGCGAAGCCAGTCGGCCAAGGTTAGGACGTGAGATAGACATGCGCCCCGACATTCTCAATCCGCTGTTCGCCGAGGTGCAGGCATTGAAAGGCATCGGCCCGCAGCTCGCCAAGCCGTTGCACCGGCTCGGGCTGGACCGGGTGGTCGACGTGCTGTTCCACCTGCCGGTGAGCTGGATCGACCGCAAGCGGGTCGCGGCGCTCGACGAACGCGACGTCGGCCGGTTCGTCACGGTCAAGCTCATTGCGCGCGACTATCGCCAGAGCGGCGGCCGGGGGCCGTTTCGGATCTTCGCCAACGATCCTGAAGGCAATCCGGTGACGGTCACTTATTTCAACAATCCGGGCTGGGGAAAGAAGCAGCTGCCGCTCGGCGAGCCGCGTATCGTCTCGGGCAAGCTCGACCGCTACGGCCAGGAATTGCAGATCGTCCATCCCGATCATGTGCTGAAGCTCGAAGAGGCCAGCCTGATCCCCGAGCGCGAGCCGGTCTATCCCTTGTCCGAGGGCCTGACCAATCACCGACTCGGCGACCTTGCCGGCCAGGCGCTGGCGCGGCGCCCGGAGCTGGGGGAATGGATCGAGCCGAGCCTCAAGGCGAAGCAGGGCTGGCCCGATTGGGCCGAGGGGCTCGAGACCGCGCATCGCGACCCCGCGGCGGCGAAGGCGCGCGAACGCGTCGCCTATGACGAGGTGCTCGCCAACCAGCTTGCCCTGATGCTGGTCCGCGCGTCGGCGCGCGCGCGCCGCGGCGTGCCGCTGATCGGCGACGGCCGGCTGCGCGACGCGCTCAACCTGCCTTACGCGCCGACCGGCGCGCAGCGCCGCGCGGTCGCCGAGATCGAGGGTGATCTTCAGCAGGACATGCCGATGCTCCGCCTGCTCCAGGGCGACGTCGGCTCGGGCAAGACATTGGTCGCGCTGATGGCGATGCTGATCGCGGTCGAGGGCGGGGCGCAGGCAGCGTTGCTGGCGCCGACCGAAATTCTTGCCCGTCAGCATTTCGAAACGCTGTCGCGCCTGCTTGCCGGCCTGCCGGTCAATGTCGCGATCCTGACTGGCCGGGAGAAGGGAAAAGCACGCGAATCCTGCCTGATGGGCCTCGCCGACGGATCGATTCATCTCCTCGTCGGCACCCACGCCATCTTTCAGCAGGCGGTCGGCTACAAGCGTCTCGGCCTCGCCGTGGTCGACGAGCAGCACCGCTTCGGGGTTGCGCAACGGATGATGCTCGCGGCGAAGGCCGAGCGGCCGCCACACCTGCTGGTCATGACCGCAACCCCGATTCCGCGGACTTTGACCCTCACCCATTATGGCGAGATGGACGTCAGCCGGCTCGACGAGATGCCGCCGGGCCGGCAGCCGGTCGAAACCCGGGTGATCAGCGAGGAGCGGCTCGGCGAGGTGGTCGACGCGCTCGGCCGGCATATCGCGGCGGGCAAGCAGGCTTATTGGGTCTGCCCTTTGGTCGAGGAGAGCGAGACCAGCGATCTCGCCGCCGCGGAAGACCGTGCCCAGACGCTGCGCGGGCGTTTCTCCGAGCGGATCGGCGTCGTCCACGGGCGGATGAAGGGTCCGGAAAAGGATGCGGTGATGGCCGCGTTCCTGCGCGGCGAGATTTCGGTGCTGGTGGCGACGACGGTGATCGAGGTCGGAGTCGACGTCGCCAATGCCTCGCTGATGATCGTCGAGCATGCCGACCGGTTCGGGCTCGCCCAGCTCCATCAATTGCGCGGACGAGTCGGCCGCGGAGACCAGCAGAGCGTCTGCCTGCTGCTACGCGGCAATGCGCTGAGCGAGACCGCGCGTGCCCGGCTGACGCTGATGCGCGAGACCAATGACGGCTTCCGGATCGCCGAAGAGGATCTGCGGCTGCGCGGCGCCGGCGAGATTCTCGGCACCCGCCAATCGGGCGAGGCGCAGTTCCGCCTGGCCTCGCCCGAGCAGATCGCGGCGCTGGCCCCGATGGCGATGGACGACGCCCGCCTGCTGGTCGACCGCGACGGCGGGCTCGAGGGCGAGCGGGGCAAGGCGGCGCGAAACCTGCTCTATCTGATGGAGCGGGACGCCGCGGTGGGATTGCTACGCGGCGGTTAGGATGCCGTGCTTCTTCTTGCCGGCCGAGATCCGGACGTCGCCGGCGACGGCGATCGAAACGTCGTCGCCGGCCGCTTCGCCGTCGATGCGTGCGCCGCCCTGGGCGATCAGCCGCCGCGCCTCGTTCTTCGAGGCGACCAGGTTGAGCCCGACCAGAGCGTCGATCAGCCCGATCGCGCCATCGACCTTGAGCGTCGGCAAGGCATCGCCGCCGCTACCCTCCTCGAACGTCTTGCGGGCGGTCTCGGCGGCGTCGGCGGCGGCGGCGTCGCCATGGGCCAGCGCGGTCGCGGCGTCGGCGAGAAGCTTCTTGGCTTCGTTGATCTCGGCGCCCCCCAGCGCCTCGAGCCTCGTGATCTCGTCGAGCGGGATGTCGGTGAAGCGCCGCAGGAACTTACCGACATCCTCGTCCTGGGTGTTCCGCCAGAATTGCCAATAATCGTAGGGCGAGAGCTGGTCGGCGTTGAGCCAGACCGCACCGCGCTCGGTCTTGCCCATCTTGCCGCCGTCGGCGGTGGTGATCAGAGGCGTGGTCAGGCCGTAGACCTCCCGCGCGTCGGCGCGCCGGTTGAGCTCGACGCCGTTGACGATATTGCCCCACTGATCCGATCCGCCCATCTGCAGCCGGCAATTCCAGCGCCGCGACAGTTCGAGGAAATCGTAGGCCTGGGTGATCATATAGTTGAATTCGAGGAACGACAGCGATTGCTCGCGCTCGAGCCGGAGCTGGACGCTGTCGAAGGCCAGCATGCGGTTGACCGAGAAATGCTGGCCGATGTCGCGCAGGAATCGAAGGTAGTTGAGCGCGTCCAGCCAATCGGCATTGTCGAGCATGATCGCATCGGTCGGGCCGTCGCCGAACACCAGGAAGCGTTGGAACACCCGCTTGATCGAGGCGATGTTGGCGCTGATCGTCTCGGCGTCGAGCAGCTTACGCTCCTCCGCCTTGAAGCTCGGATCGCCGATCTTGGACGTGCCCCCGCCCATCAGCACGATCGGCTTGTGCCCGGACTGCTGCAGCCGGCGGAGCATCATGATCTGGATGAGGCTGCCGACATGGAGCGAGGGGGCGGTGGCGTCGAAGCCGATATAGCCCGGCACGATCTCCTTCGCCGCGAGCGCGTCGAGACCGTCGGCGTCGGTCACCTGATGGATGTAGCCGCGCGCTTCGAGCAGCCGCAGCAGATCGGACCGGTATTGGATCATGAGGCGGGTCGTTACATGGGGGACGCCGAGGCCGCAATCTGGATGCCGGCGGCCAGGTGCGCGTAGAGCGTCAGGCCGAGCCCGCGGACGGCATTCGGCGAAAGACCGAATTGCTCGAGGCTGTAGCGATGGCCGCGATGGCTGGTCGCGGCGCCCAGATAGCGGCTCATCCGGGCTTCGACCGCGGCTGGCAGCGGCAGATCAAGGAAGGTGTAGATGCGATGGATCTCGCCGCGCCAGTCGCGCTCCATCGCCTGATAGCCGATGTCGATCTGTGGCACGCCGGGATGGTCGCGGCGCGCGGCGTCCGCGACCTGCCTGCGCAGCAGTGTCTTGCGCAGCCATTCCCGGCCGATCCATCTTTGGTCGGCGCGGTCCGACTGAATCCGCATCTGGTGCCACACCAAAGAGGCCGAAGAGGCAACGACCGCATCGAGATCGCGGTCGAGGCAGATCAGCCGCGCGTCGGGAAAGGCTTCGAGGATGGCGGGCAGGTCCTGCATGAATTGCGGCGCCTTGAGCAGCCAGGTCGCTTTGGGTGAATCGCCGCGCGACCAGGCGATGGTCTGCAGCAGCGCCCGGAACTCGCGATAGAGCCATGCGGGATCGGCCGCTTCCCACCAGCCGACGAAGCCCGGTACGCGCCATTGCGCTTCGAATTGCGGGCTGCCGAATGAGAAGCTGAACAGGCCGAACTCCTCCTCGGCGTCGAACGGCGACATCGGATGGATCGCGGCCAAGGCGGGATTGAAGCGGCGCAGCGCGGCGAGGCCGAAGCGGGCGCGCAGGATTCGGGAGTCGCGCGGTCCGCTCAATGGCACCGGGATCAGTGATTCGAACAAGCGCGTATGGGCGAAGCGCGGATCGCAGGCGAGCAGGCGGTGGAGTCGGGTGGTGCCCGACCGCATCGTGCCGAGGATGATGACCGGGGCCGCGATCGGTCGGGCGAGGATCTCGGGATGCGCCCGCCACAAGCGATGGGCGCGGATGCGCGCGCGGAGCGCCTGGACGATCTGGCCGTGCGCCATGGTAAGCCCGAGTGGGTTGAGATCGGCTTCGTCGCGCAAAGCGGCGACCAGCCGCTCGAACGGTTCGCGCCAGCCGGTATCGGGCCCCAGCGTTTCGCCGGGCGCGCCGCGCAGAGCCCGCTTCTCGAAGGCGCGGGCGTCGAGTTTCGGGCGGGGCAGGGCCCCCGCCGCCCAGGCTTTGGCCAGCGCCCCGTTTGCGAGCGCCGCGGCGCGTGACGGCGGCGCGCCTGGTTCAGGCCGGCCGGGCATTGCGCAGCATCCGCGCCGCGACCAGGGCAATCGGAATGCCGACGCAGACGATATGGGAGAAGAGCGCATTGCCGAGACCCCAGGCGGTCAACGCCGGCCACATGCCGGGCCAGCGGATCGGCCGTACCGCCCAGTACATGACGAGATAGAGGCCGATGCCGTAGGCCGCGCCCCAGAGCACCGGATTGCGGAGCAGCGCCGGCAGGCGTTGCGCCGCGAGGACGAACACCATCACCATCGCCGCCATGATCGAAAAATGAGTGAGGAAGCCGAGCGCGACCCCGGTCGCACCGCCCTCGCGCATGCCATCGCCGAACGGTCCGCTGGCGACGAACCGCATTACCTGCGCCGGCGTCATGCCGCTCATTCCCGCGAAAACGAAGGCGCTGACGATGTCGAGCGTGCCGGCAAGCGCCGTCCCGGCGATGACGGTCTGCAGGGTGCGATTCACCTGGGTCTCCCCTCGTTCCTCAGCTCTTGCGGCTGAGTGTGCGCATCGCGTCGTCGAGACCGGCCAGGGTCAGCGGATACATCCTGTCGTGCATCAGCTCGCGGACGACCTGGATCGAGCCGGTATAGCCCCAATATTGCTCGGCGACCGGATTGAGCCAGACCGCGGCCGGATAGGTGGCGGCGAAGCGCTGCAGCCAGACGGCGCCGGCCTCCTCGTTGAAATGCTCGACCGAGCCGCCCGGATGGGTGATCTCATAGGGGCTCATCGACGCGTCGCCGACGAACACCAATTTATAGTCGTGGCCATATTTGTGGAGCACGTCCCAGGTCGGCGTGCGCTCGTTGAAGCGTCGGCGATTGTCCTTCCACACCGCCTCATAGGGGCAGTTGTGGAAGTAGAAGAATTCGAGATTCTTGAACTCCGACGTGGCCGCGCTGAACAGCTCTTCGCAAAGCTGGATATGCGGGTCCATCGATCCGCCAATGTCGAGGAACAGCAGCAGTTTCACCGCATTGTGCCGCTCGGGCCGCATCCGGATGTCGAGCCAGCCGCGGCGCGCGGTGCCGTCGATCGTCTCGTCGAGGTCGAGCTCCTCGGCGGCGCCCTCGCGGGCGAAGCGCCGCAGCCGGCGCAGCGCGACCTTGATGTTGCGCGTGCCCAGTTCGACCGAGCTGTCGAGATTGCGGAACTCGCGCTTGTCCCAGACCTTGATCGCGCTGCTGTTGCGGCCGCTCTCCTGCCCGATCCGGATGCCTTCGGGATTGTAGCCATAAGCGCCGAACGGCGAGGTGCCCCCGGTCCCGATCCACTTGCTGCCGCCCTGGTGCCGGCCCTGCTGTTCCGCGAGCCGCTTCTTGAGCGTCTCCATGATCTCTTCCCACGAGCCGAGCGCCTTGATCTCGGCCATCTGCTCGGGGGTCAGATAGAGCTCGGCGACCTTCCGGAGCCACTCCTCGGGAATCGGCACCGCGTCGGTTCCGTAGCTGGTCTCGAGCCCCTTGAAGACTTTGGCGAAGGCCTGATCGAACCGGTCGAGCAGGCCTTCGTCCTTCACGAAGGTCGCCCGCGCGAGATAGTAGAACTCGTCCGGCCGGGCGCGGATCACGTCGGCGTCGAGCGCTTCGAGCAGGATCAGATGCTCCTTCATCGAGGCAGGGATGCCCGCGGCGCGCAGCTCGTCGACGAAAGAGAAGAACATGCGAAAGACCCTAAGCGCGGAGCCGCGTCTTTTCAAACCGTGGCTGGCGCGACGGGCGACTTGTCAGTTCCACCGCACGTCCAGGGTGATCGCGAGCAGCAGGAACAGAGCGAAGAGCAGTGCCGGCAGCGCGGGCAGGAGCAGCAGGACACAGGCGGGGAGAAGGTGGCCGCCGGCTTTGAGCTTGATCGCGCCGATCAGGATCGCGCCAAGCCCGCCGAGGATCGCCAGCCAGAGTAATATGTTGTCCGCGTCGACCGTGCCGTCGCTCGTTCCCCAGATGAAGAAAAAGAGAAAGGTCCCGGCGACCAACGCCGCGATCGTCAACAGGATGCGATAGAAGATCATTGCGGAGCGATAACGAACCGGACGGATGCTGAACAGGCTCGGCACCGATAGAGAAGTGGTTAACGTCACTTCAATCAATTCCGGCTAGCCGATGTCCCAAGAGCAAAAAAGGAGTGGGGGCTTGGCGAGCGGCGCAATCGCACGGACCGACGGCGAGGCGATCAATCAGGTGGCGCGCAATTGCGGGTCGCTCGCGATCGAGTGCAGCGACGTCGCCGGCTATGTCGCCGGCGTCAACGAGCGGATTTCCGCCAATTTGCGGATGCTCGATTCGCTCGAGGACGTGACGAGGCGGCTGCTCGCCGACCAGCTCCGCGTCTCCGATTCGACCGACGAGGCGCGGATGCTCGCCGAGCAGGCGCGCGGCAAGCTCGATCAGGGCCGCGTCGCGATCGAGGACACGATCCGAATCTTCTCCGGCCTCACCGACCTCGTCGTCCAGCTCGGCGACCGTATGGCCGGTTTTGCCGAGGCGATGAGCCAGGTGCGCAGCGTCTCCTCGAGCATCGAGACGATCGCCAGCAAGACCAACATGCTCGCGCTCAACGCAACGATCGAGGCGGCGCGGGCGGGGGAGGCGGGGCGCTCGTTCGCGGTCGTCGCCGCCGAGGTGAAGAAGCTCGCCCACGACACCCGCGCCGCGACCAGCGAAGTCGGCGGCACGATCGCCTCGCTGACCCGCGAGGCCGAGGCGGTGACCTCCGAGATCAAGGTCGGCGTGGAAAAGAGCCGGGTCGCCCAATCGGGCTTCACCCGGATCAACGACACCGTGCGCGACGTCGCCGAGATCGTCGCTTTGGTCGACCGTCAGACCGACGGGATCGCCCAGTCGACGAGCCTGATCCAGCAGAGCGTCGACAGCGTGAAAAGCGGTCTTTCCTCCTTCGCCGCCGACGCGCGCGACAATGGCGGGCAATTGCGGACGACGCACGACCGGCTGACCAAGCTCGAATTGCTTTCGAACGAGATGCTCGATCGGCTGGCGTCGAGCGGCGTGCGGATAGACGACACGCCGTTCATCGAGTTCGCGCAGCGGGCGACGCGCGAGATCGAGGCGGTGATCGAGCGCGGCGTCGCCAGCGGCGAGGTCGACGAAGCGGCGGTGTTCGACACCCATTATGTCGAGATGCCGGGCACCAACCCGATCCAGCACGAGACTCGATTCTGCGCCTTTGCCGACGCCTTTGTCCGGCCGGTGCTCGACCGGGTGAAGGGCCAGGAGCCGCGGCTTACCGCCTGCGCGCTCAGCGACAACAACGGCTATCTCCCGACCCACATTTCCCAATATTCGAAGCCGCAGACCGACGATCCCGAATGGAACGCCGAGCATTGCCGCAACCGGCGCAACTTCATCGACGACATCACCCGCCGCGCGATCGCCAGCGAAAAGGACGCGATGCTCGCGACCTATGGCATGGAGCTCGGCAACGGGCGCTATCTCGCGGTCAAGAGCGTGTTCGTCCCACTCTGGGTGAACGGCCGCCGCTGGGGCAATTTCGAGCTCGCTTATCGCGACGAAAGTCCGGATTGACCTGCGGCGATCGCGCCTCATGAAACATCTTGCCCGGCTGGTGTGAGTCGACAAATGTCGAGCAGGGGCCGATGTGCTCGCCCCCTTTCAACGGGAGGCGCCGAATGAGACGGAAGCTTGCACTGGTGGCGCTGATTGCGCCGGTCCTGATCGCCGCCGCGCCGGACGATCGCCCAGCCGTTCAGCATTTTCGTCCCGAGGGCGCGGTCGGCCCTTTTTCGGCGGCGGTCCGCGTCGGCGACATGCTCTATCTGTCCGGCGCCATCGGGCGGCCGCCGGACGGCACCCTGCCGGAGGGCTTCGAGGCCCAGGCCCGGCAGATGATGGACAATGTTCGGGCGGCTCTGGCGTTGGCCGGACGCGGGTTCGACGACGTCGTGCGCTGCACCGTCATGCTCGAAAATATGGCGGACTGGCCCGCCTTCAACCGCATCTACGCCACCTATTTCTCGGCCGACCGCCTTCCCGCGCGAAGCGCGTTCGGCGCCGACGGCCTTGCGCTCGGAGCGCTGGTCGAGCTCGAATGCCAGGCCTATGCGCCGGCTGGCGGGTGAGTCGTCGCGGCGCCATGGCTTGATCGACTCGACCGCGGCTGCGGCCGGTTGACGATGGCGACGAGCATGAACGAAATGATCATCAGCAGATACCAGGCGACGAGCTTGGTCGCCGGTACCATCGTCCAGCCGCCGCGTTGGTGCGGATAGACCCAGGCATGCGAGAAGGTCGCAATATTCTCGGCGAACCAGATGAAGGAAGCGACCAGGAAGAAACCGGCCAGAAGCGGCATGGCGCGGTCGCAGCGAAACGGGCGAAACCAGACCTTGCAGCGCCAGAACAGCATTGCCGTCGCGGCGAGCAGGGGGACCCGGAAATCGGCGATCCAGTGATGGGCGAAGAAATTGACGTAGATCCCGACGGCCAGCAACGTCGCCGCCCAGAGTGGCGGAAAGCCGGTGAAGCGGAGATCGAAAATCCGCCAGATCCGCGCGATGTAACTGCCCACTGAGGCGTACATGAAGCCCGAGAAGAGCGGCACGCCGAAAATGCGCAGATAGGCGGCTTCCGGATAGGTCCAGGAACCCATCGCGGTCTTGAACAGCTCCATCACGGTGCCGGCGACATGGAAGGCGAGAATGACCTTGGCTTCGTCGAGCGTCTCCAGCCTGAACCGCAACAAGAGGAGCTGGATCGCGATCGCCGCCAAGGTGAGGAAGTCATAGCGCGGAAGCCAGGCATTGCGTGGATAGAGGAAATGGGTCGCAATCAGCAGCCCGAGAATCAAGGCGCCGAACAGGCATGTCCAGGCCTGCTTGAAGGTGAACAGCAGCAGTTCGAAAATATGGCTTGGCCAACCGCCGGCGACGATCGACTGTTCGAGCGCGAAGCGAACGCGCTCGAACCGGGTATGGCGCGGGATTTCGCTCAGTTCCCCTGGCGCCGAGACATGAACGCCAGCCGCTCGAACAGCATCACGTCCTGCTCGTTCTTGAGCAGCGCGCCATGGAGCGGCGGGATCGCCTTCGACGGGTCCTTGGACTGCAGCACTTCGAGCGGCATGTCCTCGTGGAGCAGCAGTTTGAGCCAGTCGATCAGCTCGCTCGTCGACGGCTTCTTCTTGAGGCCGGGCACGTCGCGGACCTGGTAGAAGATGTCCATCGCCTTGTTGACCAGCATCTTCTGGATGCCCGGGAAATGGACGTCGATGATCGCCTGCATCGTCTCGCGATCGGGGAATTTGATATAGTGGAAAAAGCAGCGCCTGAGGAACGCGTCGGGCAGCTCCTTCTCGTTGTTCGAGGTGATGACGACGATCGGCCGCTCCTGAGCGACGATCGTCTCATGGGTCTCGTAGACGTGGAACTCCATCCGATCGAGCTCCTGGAGGAGGTCGTTGGGGAATTCGATGTCGGCCTTGTCGATCTCGTCGATCAGCAGAACGGGAAGCTCGGGCGAGGTGAACGCCTCCCAGAGCTTGCCGCGCTTGATGTAATTGGAAATGTCGTGGACGCGCGGATCGCCGAGCTGGCCGTCGCGCAGCCGGGCGACGGCGTCATATTCGTAGAGACCCTGATGGGCCTTGGTGGTCGATTTGACGTGCCATTCGATCAGCGGGGCGCCGATTGCCTGGGCGATCTCATAGGCCAATACGGTCTTGCCGGTCCCAGGCTCGCCCTTGACCAGCAGCGGCCGGCGCAGGGTGACGGCGGCGTTGACCGCGACCTTGAGGTCGTCGGTGGCGACATAGGATTGGGTGCCTTCGAAGCGCATGGCGCCGGGCATAGGTGCCGCCCGGAGGGGGCGCAAGCGCCTTGGGATTTTTTCGAACTCTAGGTATCGTGGCGGGCGCGCTGGCGGGCTTCGAGCAGATCCCACAGGCCGCGATGCTGGACCGCGAGCTGCTGGGCGCCGAACAGCATGGCGCGCTCGGCCGCGGCGTCCGCGCCGGCATTGTCGGCGACGATGCCGAGCTCATGCCCGGTGCCGATTCGGTTGAGCGGGGCTTCGACTCCGAGTCGCTCCGCCGCCGCATCGAGCAGCGAGCGTACCGGCATCCAGTCGATCGCGAAGGCCAAGGCCGCGCCAAGGGCGCAGCCCCGGCGATCGGACTGGGCGAGCACGCTCAGCGCGCTGCGCTGGGCGATCACCGCGGTCTCGCTGCCCGGACCGCCGGGCGTGCTCGGCACCGGGCCGACGGCGACCGCGAGTCGGGTCAGATAGACCCGCTCGACCGCCATCGCTTCGCCGGCGCCGGCGAACCAGGAGCGCACGATCGGTTCGATCGTACGGCCGGCGGCGAGATCGACGATGCCGGGAAAGCGGCCGTGCAAGGTGCACAGGAAGTGGATCGCGTCGGCGAGGTTGCGCGCCGCATCCCGTCCGCTGCGCAGCGCGTCGCCGGCAAAATAGGGATGCGCGGCGGTGCCATGTTCGGCAACGCAGGCGGCAAGCAGGGTTCCGGTCCGGGCTCCGCCCGCCTTCTCGACCGAAAGTGATGCCATTCCGCCCTCCCGAAGCCGCAACGCGGCGGGTCTGAAGGGCTGCCCTACACCGATTGCCGTAAAGAGGAGGTTTACGGAGCGCTCGCAATTCTCCCGCCCCAGGGTCCAAAACCCGGCAGGAGGCTCGGTCTTATTGGTCGAGGAAGCTCCGCATCTTGCGGCTGCGGCTCGGATGTTTCAATTTTCTCAAGGCCTTGGCCTCGATCTGACGGATCCGTTCGCGGGTCACGCTGAACTGCTGGCCGACCTCTTCGAGGGTGTGATCGGTGTTCATTCCGATCCCGAAGCGCATCCGGAGCACGCGCTCCTCGCGCGGAGTCAGTGACGCCAGGACCCGGGTCACGGTCTCCTTGAGGTTCGACTGGATCGCGGCGTCGACCGGGATCACGGCATTCTTGTCCTCGATGAAGTCGCCGAGGTGCGAATCCTCCTCGTCGCCGATCGGGGTCTCGAGGCTGATCGGCTCCTTGGCGATCTTCATCACCTTGCGGACCTTCTCGAGCGGCATCGACAGCCGCTCGGCAAGCTCCTCGGGAGTCGGCTCGCGGCCGATCTCGTGGAGGATCTGGCGCGAGGTGCGGACCAGCTTGTTGATCGTCTCGATCATGTGCACCGGAATACGGATGGTGCGCGCCTGATCGGCGATCGACCGGGTGATCGCCTGGCGGATCCACCAGGTCGCGTAGGTCGAGAATTTATAGCCGCGGCGATATTCGAATTTGTCGACCGCCTTCATCAGGCCGATATTGCCTTCCTGAATGAGATCAAGGAATTGCAGGCCGCGGTTCGTATATTTTTTCGCGATCGAGATGACCAGGCGAAGGTTCGCCTCGACCATTTCCTTCTTGGCGATCCGCGCCTCGCGCTCGCCTTTCTGGACCTGATTGACGATCCGGCGGAACTCGCCGAGACCCATGCCGGTCGCCTGGGCGATTTCCGAAATCTCGGTGCGGATGCGCTCGATCGCCGCGGCTTCGGTCTCGCAGAAAGCGGACCATTTCTTGTCGATGCCGCAGACCCGCTCGGCCCAGCCCTCGTCGAGCTCGTGGCCCACATAGGATTCGAGGAAGGCGCGGCGCGGCACCTTGTGGCGTTCGGCGAGGCGCAGCATCTGCCCGCCCAGGGTCGTGAGGCGGCGGTTGTAGCTGTAGAGCTGGTCGACCAGATATTCGATCTTGGCGCCGTGGAACTGGACGCTCTCGACCTCCGCGGTGAGCTGCTCGCGCAACTTCTGATATTTTTTCTCTTCGGCCGCCGCATAATCGTGGCCGCCGCTCATCGCTTCCATCCGCGCCGGCTGGAGCTTGGCGAACTTCTTGTAGAGGTCGGCGATCGTCGAGAATTTCTCGAGCGCCGCCGGCTTCAGCGTCTCCTCCATCTGGGCGAGGCTGAGGGTATTGTCCTCGTCTTCCTCCTCGACGGGGCGCGGCGCGCGGCGCTCGACCAGGCTCTCTTCCTCGTCCTCTTCCTCGACGACCTCCTCGACCTCTTCCTCCTCCTTGAAAGAGGGGCCGGCGGTCGATTCGGAAATGTCACCGGCTTCGGATTCGGCGCTTTCGACCTGCTCGGGGGTCGGGCCCTTGGACAGCATCGCCTCGAGATCGAGGATCTCGCGCAGCTGCATCAGGCCGTTGTTCAGCGAGTTCGACCATTCGATGATCGCGTTGAAGGTGATCGGGCTTTCGCACAGCCCCCAGATCATCGTGTCGCGGCCGGCTTCGATCCGCTTGGCGATGGCGATCTCGCCTTCGCGGCTGAGCAGCTCGACCGCGCCCATCTCGCGCAAATACATGCGCACCGGATCGTCGGTGCGGTCGACGATTTCCTTCTTCTTCTCGACGACGAAGGTCTCGATGCCGTCGGCCGATTCGTCGCCGGCCGTATCCGTTTCCGGCTCGTCCTCTTCGGCTTCCTCGCTCTCGACGATGTTGACCCCCATGTCGTTCAGCGCCGACATGATGTCCTCGATCTGCTCGGAGGACATCTGGTCCTGCGGCAGAGCGTCGTTCAATTCGTCATATGTGATGTAGCCGCGCTTCTTGGCGCGGCTGATCAGCTTCTTGATGGAGGCTTCGTTGAGGTCGATCAGCGGCGCATCGCCGCTCTCGGTTTTCTCTTCGGTTTCCGCCGTGTTCGTCTTCGCCATCCGTACGCCTTATCTCAACCGAAGCCTTAGTCTCCATCGGCTCCGAACAATGTCGCCAGCTGCCTGTCCGCCTCATCGCGCGCCGCCCGGAGCCGTTGCTGCTCCTGGAACGCCGCTTCGTCTCCCGCCTCCTTCAGCCGCGCCGTCGCCGCGTCGAGCGCAGCGTCGATCCCGGGCCGCGCGGCCAGCGTCTCGATGACAAGAACCAGATCGCGGCTCGCCCGTTCCGGTTCGGCATCTCGTCGCGTGAAGGAAAAAGCAAGCCCACGTTTCAGGCTTAGCTGCTCGACCAGAGCCCCCACGCCATTGTCGGCCAATATGGTATCGAGCCTCTCCTGATCAAGCTCGGCGTGGATCATCGCCGATTCGAGCAGGACGTCGCGCAGCCGTGCGCTGTCGTGCTCGCGCAGCGGCAGCGCGGCGATCGCCTCGGCATGCTGGCCGATCAGCCCGGGAAAACGGAGCAGGCCGTGAAGCACGGCACGCCCCAATTGCGGGTCGAGCCCGGAGCGCCCGACCGCGCGGGCGTCCATCGATGTCGGGCGCGGCGGTGCGAACCGCCCCGGCCGCTCGCCCCGGCTGCGCTCCCGGCGCTCCGTCCATTGCCGCTCCGGCTGGGTCAGGGCGTTGAACCGCCGGAGCAGTTCGGCGCGATACTGATCGCGGACATCGAGATCGGCTATCGTCATAACATGGTCGATCAGCCGGCGGCGCAGCCCGGCGCGCTGCTCGGGCGTGGCGAGCGGCAGGGCCTCCAGCTCGTGCCGCCACAGCCGGTCGACCAGCGGCTCGGGCGCGGCGAGCAGGGCCTCGAAGGCCTCGCGGCCGCGCGCCTTGATCAGATCGTCGGGATCCTCACCAGGGGGGAGGGTGACGAATCCCAGGGATTGGTCAGGCCCGACATGGGGAAGCGCGCGCACGGCGGCGCGGATGGTGGCTTTCTGGCCGGCGGCGTCGCCGTCGAAGCAGAGCGTCGGCGAAGGGGAGAGCCGCCAGAGCAGGCCGAGCTGCGCCTCGGTCAGGGCTGTCCCCAACGGCGCGACGGTCTCGGGGAAGCCGGCGCCGTCGAGCGCGACCACGTCCATCTGGCCCTCGACCACGATCACCCGGCGTTGCGTCCGGCTCGCCGGCCCCGCCAAATGGAGGTTGAACAGGGTGCGTCCCTTGTCGAATACGGGCGTGTCGGGCGAATTGAGATATTTGGGTTCGCCCTGGCCAAGAATCCGACCGCTGAAGGCAATGCAGCGCCCCCGTGCGTCGCGGATCGGAAACATGATCCGGCCGCGAAACCGGTCATAAGGCTCCTTGTCGTCCTCGGGCTGGATCAGCAGCCCCGCTTCGACGAGCTTGTCGTTGCCGAACCGCTTGAGCGCCGCCTTGAGCTTCCCGCGCGAATCCGGGGCGAGGCCGAAACCGAATCGGCGCCGCGCCGCCTCCCCGATGCCACGGCCCTCGAGATAGGCCCGAGCAGCGCTGCCCTCCACGCCATCGAGCTGCTCGACGAACCAAGCAGCGGCGGCCTCCATGACCTCGTGCAGGCCGGCCGCCTTCTCGGCGCGTTCCTGCGCGCGCGGATCGGGCGCCGGCACCTCCATCCCGGCGGCGTCCGCCAGCTCCTTGACCGCGTCCATGAAGGCGAGGCCCCGCTGATCGGTCAGCCAGCGGATCGCATCGCCATGGGCGCCGCAGCCGAAGCAATGGTAAAAGCCTTTCTCATCGCTGACAGTGAAGCTCGGCGTCTTCTCGTTGTGGAACGGGCAGCATGCCTTCCACTCGCGTCCCGCGCGCAGCAGCTTGGTCGAGCGCCCGATCAGCGCCGAAAGCGAAGTCCGGGCGCGCAGCTCGTCGAGAAAGGCGGGAGCAAGGGTCATAATCCCCCCTCCCCAGCGGGGAGGGGGCCAGGGGGTGGGCAAGCCTCAATCGCCGTCCCGATCGCCTGAAGCGCCCCGTCCAAATTCTCCTTCAACTCATGATTCCAGAATCGGATCACCCGATAACCCGCCGCTTCGATGAATCGCGTCCGTGCCATGTCCTTTTCGACATTGGCAGAATGCTGGCCGCCGTCCAGTTCGATCACCAGCATTTGGCGGCGGCAGACGAAGTCGCAGATGAAGGGACCGATCGGGATCTGGCGGCTGAACTTGAAGCCGTTGAAGCGGCGTTTCCTGAGTTCGAGCCAGAGCAGGCGTTCGTGCTCGGTCGCATTGGTGCGGAGATGCTGTGCTCGCTTTGTCGGGCGCCGTGCTTTCTCGGGCATGCCCACCCCCTGGCCCCCTCCCCGCTGGGGAGAGGGGATTGTTCAGCTCAGCCTCGCCTTCGCCATGGCGCTGGCCTTGCCCATGTCGAGCGCGCCGGCGTGGCGGTCCTTGAGCAGCGCCATGATGCGGCCGATGTCCCTCACTGCGGCGGCCCCGGTCTCCACGATCAGCGCGTCGATCGCGGCGGCGATCTCGTCGTCGCTCATCTGGCGGGGGAGGAAGCCCTCGATCACCGCGACCTCGGCGGCTTCGGCCGCGGCCAGCTCCTCGCGATTGCCCTTGCGGTACATCTCGATCGATTCGCGGCGCTGCTTGATCATTTTCTGCAGCACGTCGATCACCAGCGCATCGTCTTCGGGCGGATTGGCGGCGCCGCGCAGCTCGATGTCGCGATTCTTGATCGCCGCCTGGATCAGGCGGATCGCGCCGGTGCGCGGCCTGTCGCCGGCCTTCATGGCGCCGGTCAGCGCCGTCTTGATGGAATCGCGAATCATGGGGCTCTCGAACGGCCGGAACGGAAACCGCCACAGTAGAGCCTGATCGTCTTATGACGAAACGCTTTCAGCGTTTCGGCGTGAGGCGTGAATCAGGCTTTCAATCAAATAGAAGACTTCGCCGCATGGCCCGGCTTTTAACAGGATTGACGCGCCGCCGCCCGCTCTTTAGCGGCTGAGGCTTAGCGACATCGCGACAATAAGAAACGGAGTGCCCGCCGCCATGGCCGACGCCACCAGACCGACTGCGCCCGAGGGAGCGACGGGCGTATTGGTCCTGGCTGACGGCAGCGTGATCTGGGGCAGGGGATTCGGCGCCGAGGGCGAGGCGGCCGGCGAGGTCTGCTTCAACACCGCGATGACCGGCTATCAGGAGATCATGACCGATCCGTCTTATGCGCGGCAGATCGTCACCTTCACCTTCCCGCATATCGGCAATGTCGGCGCGAACCATGAGGATCTCGAAGCCGACAATCCCTGGGCGCTGGGCTGCGTCGTCCGTCAGGACGTCACCGCGCCGAGCAATTTCCGCGCCGCTTTGACTTTCGTCGACTGGATGCGCGCCAACGGGCGGATCGGACTCAGCGGCGTCGACACCAGAGCGCTGACCCGCAAGATCCGGCTCGAAGGCGCTCCCAACGGCGTCATCGCTTATCGCGCCGACGGCAGTTTCGATCTCGACGCCCTGCTCACCAAGGCGCGGGAATGGCCCGGGCTCGAGGGGATGGACCTCGCCAAGGAGGTGTCGTGCCGGCAGCTGTACCGCTGGGCGGGCGGCCGCTGGCGCTTGGGCGAGGGGTATGCCGAGCGGGAGCATGACGAGGCGCGGCCGCATGTCGTCGCGATCGACTATGGCTCGAAGCGCAACATCTTCCGCAATCTCGCCGACGCCGGCGCGCGGGTCACGGTGCTGCCGGCAACAGCCAGCTTCGACGAGGTGATGGCGCACGCGCCGGACGGCTTCTTCCTTTCCAACGGCCCTGGCGATCCCGCGGCCACCGGCGTCTATGCCGTGCCGGTGATCCGGCAGATGCTGGAGAGCGGCAAGCCGCTGTTCGGCATCTGCCTCGGCCATCAATTGCTCGGGCTCGCGGTCGGCGCGACGACGACCAAGATGCACCAGGGCCACCGCGGCGCCAACCACCCGGTCAAGCGACTCGCGGACGGCCGGGTCGAGATCACCAGCATGAACCACGGTTTCGCGGTCGAAGCCGAGAGCCTGCCGGCCAATGCCCGGCCGACCCATGTCAGCCTGTTCGACGGCAGCCTCTGCGGCCTCGAGCTGACCGACCGCTCAGCGTTCAGCGTGCAATATCATCCCGAGGCGAGCCCGGGGCCGCAGGACAGCATTTATCTGTTCGGCAAGTTCGTGGACCAGTTGCGATGATCGATCTGCCACCGATGAACTATCCCCGGACCCTGGATGCGGTCGCCCAATGCGACGTCCCGCTGGCGCGGTTCACAATTTCGTCGGGAACGCGGCGCTCGGGCTGGAAGAAGAAAATGCTCCGCCGCGCGGAGCTGTGCCTCATGCTCGTGGGTGCGCTCGGCGTCGCAGCCTGCGCTACGGGCGGCGGGGCGGATCGGATCGAGTTTGTCGAGATTCCGCAGAATTGCGAGCTGGGTGATGTCCGGCTCGTCCGCGATGAGGCCGATTCGCATCGTCTCTATCTTTCGCAGCCGCTGGATGCCGAGAGACCCGAGCCGGGCCGGATCTCCTGCCTGACTCAGTGGGCCCGCGAGCGAGGCTTCACTCTCATCCTTCCGGCGGGCTGGCCGAGCTGATGTCCAGCCATGCCGACATCGCTTCGAGCCTTCTCATCCTCGGGCTTCCGCTTGCACTGTCGGCCTGCGTCAACACGCGGGTCTACAGCGCCGAGCAATTGTCTGCGGTCGCGCGGGATTGCGGTGTCGCCCAGGGCGAGGTGGTCCAGGAACCCGATGAGCCGCGCTTCCTGTTCCTCTACGCGATCGGGCCGACGGGGGAGGAACTGGCCTGCGTCCGGCGCTGGTCTCGCCGGCGCAACATGCATCTGGCCTGGATCGAAGCAGTGGATTGGACCGACCAGTAATGCCCAAGCGTACCGACATCTCCTCGATACTGATCATCGGCGCTGGCCCGATCGTCATCGGCCAGGCCGCGGAGTTCGATTATTCCGGAACGCAGGCCGCCAAAGCCTTGAAAGAAGAAGGTTATCGGATCGTCCTGGTCAATTCCAACCCGGCCACGATCATGACCGATCCCGAGCTCGCCGACGCCACCTATGTCGAGCCGATCACGCCCGCTTATGTCGCCAGGATCATCGAGAAGGAGCGGCCCGACGCGGTGCTGCCGACGATGGGCGGCCAGACCGCGCTCAACACCGCGCTCGCTTTGTTCAAGGACGGCACCCTCGACAAATATGGCGTGAAGATGATCGGCGCCGACGCCGAGGCGATCGAGAAGGCCGAGGATCGTCTGAAATTCCGCCAGGCGATGGACCGGATCGGCCTCGAAAGCCCGCGCTCGGCAATCGCGCACAGCGTGGATGACGCCATGGCGGCGCTCGATCATATCGGGTTGCCGGCGATCATCCGGCCGAGCTTCACCCTCGGCGGCACCGGCGGCGGCATCGCCTATAATCGCGACGAATTCGCGGCGATCGTCGCCGGCGGCCTGGAGGCCTCGCCCACCAATGAAGTGCTGATCGAGGAATCGGTGCTGGGCTGGAAGGAGTTTGAGATGGAAGTGGTCCGCGACCGCGCGGACAATGCGATCATCATCTGCTCGATCGAGAATGTCGATCCGATGGGCATCCACACCGGCGATTCGATCACCGTCGCCCCGGCGCTGACCCTGACCGACAAGGAATATCAGATCATGCGCAACGCGAGCATCGCGTGCCTGCGCGAGATCGGGGTCGAGACCGGCGGCTCCAACGTCCAGTTCGCGGTCAATCCCGCCGATGGCCGGCTGGTGGTGATCGAGATGAACCCCCGGGTCAGCCGGAGCTCGGCGCTGGCGTCGAAGGCGACCGGCTTCCCGATCGCGAAGGTCGCGGCCAAGCTCGCGGTCGGCTACACGCTCGACGAGATCCGGAACGACATTACCGGCGTGACGCCGGCGAGCTTCGAGCCGACGATCGACTATGTCGTCACCAAGATTCCACGCTTCACATTCGAGAAGTTCAAGGATGCCGAGGCACTGCTCTCGACCTCGATGAAGTCGGTCGGCGAGGTGATGGCGATCGGCCGCTCATTCCACGAGAGCCTGCAAAAAGCGCTGCGCGGTCTCGAAACCGGCCTGATCGGCCTCGACGGGGTCAAGGCGCTCTATGGCGCGTCCAAGGCCGAGATCGAGACGGCGCTCGCCCGGCCCACCCCCGACCGGCTGCTGGTCGCCGCTCAGGCGCTGCGCGAGGGCCTGACCGTCGCCGAGATCCATGCCGTCACCCGCTACGATCCCTGGTTCCTCGAGCGGCTGCGCGAGATTGTCGAGACCGAGGAGGAAATTTGCCGCGCCGGCCTTCCCGGTGACGCCGACTCGTTCCGCGCGCTCAAGGCGATGGGCTTTTCCGACCGGCGGCTGGCCGAGTTGAACCTCAAATCGGCGCACCTTGCGGGTGGGGGCGTCAAGACCCGGGCGCGCACGCCGGGGCTGGTGCACGACGCGGTCAAGGCGATGATCGGCGCCACCACCGAGGATGAAGTGCGGCGGCTGCGCCATCGGCTCGGCGTCCGTCCGGTGTTCAAGCGGATCGACACCTGCGCCGCCGAGTTCGAGGCGAAGACGCCCTACATGTACTCGACCTACGAGGCGCCGAGCTTCGGCGTTCCCGAGGACGAGAGCCAGCCGTCCGACCGCCGCAAGGTCGTGATCCTCGGCGGCGGGCCCAATCGGATCGGGCAGGGCATCGAGTTCGACTATTGCTGCGTCCACGCCGCCTACGCGCTCAAGGAGGCCGGGCTCGAGACGATCATGATCAATTGCAATCCGGAGACGGTGAGCACCGATTATGACACGTCCGACCGGCTCTATTTCGAGCCGCTGACCGCCGAGGACGTGCTCGAGATCCTCCATGTCGAGAAATCGCGGGGTGAGTTGCTCGGAGTCATCGTCCAGTTCGGCGGCCAGACCCCGCTCAAGCTCGCCGCCGCACTCGAGAAAGAGGGGATTCCGATCCTCGGCACCTCGCCCGACGCGATCGACCTCGCCGAAGACCGCGAGCGTTTCGCCGGGCTGGTCGACCGGCTCGGCCTGCGCCAGCCCGCCAATGGCATCGCCCGCAGCCGCGACGAGGCGATCGCGGTCGCCGATCGGATCGGCTATCCGGTGCTGACCCGCCCCTCTTACGTGCTCGGCGGCCGGGCGATGGAGATCGTCGACGGCCCGGCCCAGCTCGACGACTATATCGTCACCGCGGTCCAGGTCTCGGGCGACAGCCCGGTGCTGATCGACCAATATCTGCGCGATGCGATCGAGGTCGACGTCGACGCCTTGTCGGACGGTGAAGAGGTGGTCATCGCCGGGGTGATGCAGCATATCGAGGAGGCCGGCGTTCATTCCGGCGATTCCGCCTGCTCGCTGCCACCCTACAGCCTCGACGCGGAAACCATCGCCGAAATCGAGCGCCAGGCCTGCGCGCTGGCCCTCGCGCTCAAGGTCAAGGGGCTGATGAACGTCCAGTTCGCGGTCAGGGACGGCGTCGTCTATCTGATCGAGGTAAATCCGCGCGCCAGCCGCACCGTCCCGTTCGTCGCCAAGGCGATCGGCACGCCGATCGCCAAGATCGCGGCACGGGTGATGGCCGGCGAGCCGCTGGCCGGCTTCCTCCCGATCCGCCGCGACGTCCCCCATATCGCGGTCAAGGAAGCCGTATTTCCCTTCGCCCGCTTCCCGGGGATCGATCCCATCCTCTCACCAGAAATGAAGTCTACTGGAGAAGTCATGGGAATCGGGCTAGATTTTTCAACGGCATTTCTGAAATCGCAGCAGGGCGCGGGGATCGAACTGCCCGACGGCGGCTGCCTGTTCGTATCGGTCAAGGACAGCGACAAGGCGGCGATCCTGGCGCCGGTGCGCGACCTGATCGCGATGGGCTATCGGGTGGTGGCCACCGGCGGCACCGCCGATTTTCTCGCCGGGCAGGGGTTGGTGGTCGAGCGGGTCAACAAGGTGGCGCAGGGCCGTCCGCACATCGTCGACAAGATCAAGGACGGCGATATCGATCTGGTGTTCAACACCACCGAAGGCTGGCAGAGCCATAAGGATTCGGCGTCGATCCGCGCCTCGGCGGTGATTCAGAAAATACCCTATTTCACCACCGCGGCATCGAGTGCGGCGGTGGTGCTCGCGATTGCCTCGGCGCGGGAGCACAGCCTTGAAGTGCGCTCGCTCCAGGACTATTATTCGGCTTCCAGAGCTTAATCCTCCACAACCGGAACTGGATCGGGCGGTCTCTTCGGGGGAGCGCCCCAAAGCAGTTTTGACGAAAGGCGAATGCGAATGGCTACGGTCGACAAGCTGCCTATGCTGGCCGAAGGCTATGAAAAGCTGCAGAACGAGGTGCGCCATCTGAAGCTGATCGAGCGCCCGGCGGTCATCGACGCGATCGAGGAAGCCCGCGGCCACGGCGATCTTTCGGAGAATGCCGAATATCACGCCGCCAAGGAGCGCCAGGGCCATATCGAATCCCAGATCGCCGATATCGACGATCGGCTGAGCCGGGCGATGGTGATCGATCCGACGACCCTGTCGGGCGACAAGGTGGTGTTCGGCGCGACCGTCCACCTGCGCAACGAGCATGACAAGAAGATCAAATATCAGATCGTCGGCGAAACCGAGGCGGACGCCAAGATCGGACGGATCAGCTATGCCTCGCCGCTCGGCCGTGCGCTGATCGGCCGCACCAAGGGTGAGGAGGTCGAATTCTCCGCGCCCTCGGGCGACAAATATTACGAGATCGCCAAGATCGAATTCATTTAGAGGCGGGAAGCAGCGCCCCGCCGAGGAGCGTCATGCGTCCACCGGAAAGCTGGTCGCGCGCCCGGGTCACGCTCGGGATCACCCTGCTCACTGCCCTGGTCTGGATCGGCCTTGCCGCGCTCGACAAGATAGGCTGGGCTGCGGGCTGGGGCGGGTTCATTCCGGCCCGGCTGGCGCCGGGAGTCGAGGGCGCCGGCCTCGTGCCGGTCTGGCTGACGCCGCTCAGCGCGACGCTGATTCATGCCAATTGGATCCATCTCGGGTTCAACCTGCTGATCCTGGTGTTCTGCGGCCGGCCGACCGAGGCCGTCGTGGGACCGGTCGGCCTGGGGATTCTCTATCTGTTCGGCGCTTATGCCGCGGCGGCGGCGCAATATGGGATGGACCCCGGCTCGGCGGTGCCGATGATCGGCGCCAGCGGCGCGATCTCGGCGGTGCTCGGCGCTTATTCTATCCTGTTCGGCCGCAACAAGGTCAAGGTCGCAAGCCCGAGGCTGGCGCTCTGGCTCAACGCGCTCTGGCTGATGGCGGCCTGGATCGGCCTGCAGCTGATCGTCGGGATCACGTTCGCCAATCTCGCCGGCGGCGGGCTTCAGGTCGCGATCGCCGCCCATATCGGCGGCTTCGGCGTCGGCCTGCTGCTCGCCAACCCGCTGCTCCTGCTGCGCTATCGCAGGGCGTGAAGCGTGCGCGTCAGTCGACGACCGCGAAAGTGAAGCCGTCCCAGCCTTTCACGCCCACGGTCTGGATCGCGGTCGCGCTGAGCCGCGGCTCGCTGGCGAGCAGGTCGATGAAGTCGCGAATGCCCTGGACGTCCGCACCGGTGCTCGCGGGGTCGATCACGTCGCCGCTGCGGACCACATTGTCGCCGATGATCACCGCGCCCGGGCGGGCGAGGCGCAGCGCCCAGGTCAGATAGGCTTGCTGGTTGGCCTTGTCGGCGTCGATGAAGACCAGGTCGAATGGAGCGGCGCCCTCCACCTCGATCTCCGCCAGCCGGTCGAGCGCGCGGCCGACCCGGATATCGACCCGCTCGGCGACGCCCGCGCTTGCCGCATTGGCGGCGGCGACCTCGGCATGGCGCGGCTCATATTCGAGCGTGACGACCCTCCCGCCTTCGCCGACCGCGCGGGCGAGCCAGATCGTCGAATAGCCGCCAAGCGTTCCGATTTCGAGCACGTGCCGCGCGCCGATGGCGCGCGCAATCAGGTGCAGGAACTTGCCCTGCGCCGGCGATACGTCGATCGCCGGGAGCGCCGCCGCCGCGTTCGCCCCGAGCACCTTCTCATGAACGTCGTCGGCGACGAGCCGATCGACGAAATAGCGGTCAACCGCGTCCCACGAAGCCTGGTTCATGCGGCTCGGCTAGCGCGCCGCGACATGGCCGGCAAGCAGGAAGGGGGAGGGCTAGGTCTCGAGCTCGGGCTCGAGCAGACGGTGGAGGTGGACGACGACATATTTCATCTCGGCGTCGTCGACGCTGCGCTGGGCCTTGCCGCGCCAGGCGTCGAGCGCGGTCGCATAATCGGGATAGAGGCCGACCATCTCGACGCTGTCGAGGTCGAAATCGAGGCCGCGCGGATCCTTGACCCGGCCGCCGAACACGAAGTGCAATTTGCTCATTTCAGGCGCCCTAGCGGCTAGTCCTTGCCGCCGACAACCTCCATCACCGCGCTGCCGACCTTGTTGACCACCTTGCCGGTGACCTGGTCGATCCGCTCGCGGCCGGCGTCGACGCCCTTTTGCGCGGCGTCGCGCGCGGCGACAGCGAGGCGGCGGCCGGTGGCGCCGAGCAATTCGGTCTCGCGCCGGGTCCGCGGCAGCAGCACGCCGAACAGGGCGCCGGCGGCCAGGCCGGCGATCACCGCGCCGACCGGATAGACGGAAAGCTGGTCGGTGACCTGGCGGGTGACGTCGGTGGTGCGCCCGCGCGCGGCTTCATAGGCCGAAAGGGTCCGCTCGCGCGCGCTTTCCAATACGTCCGCGGCGCGCCCGCGGCGCGGGGTCCGCTTGCCAGTCTCGTCGGTCGTCTTCGCAGCCATCAACTCACTCCTTCTCCGCATTCAACCGCGGATCGCCGGATTCGCTCCCTTCCTCGCCGCTTTGGTCCTCGCCATTGCTCGAAATCATGCGCGCGATGCCGCGTTTCAAGGGATCGCGGGCGAGGAACAAGGCGAAAGCGCCGAGCGCCAGCGATACCGCGGCCGGACGCTTCTTGACCGCCTGGAGCGCGCCATCGGCGAGGTCGGCGCCCTTGTCCTTGACGCCATCCCAGGCCTCCTCGGCGAGGTTGCCGGGACTGAGCCGACGCTGCGCCTCGGCGAGGGTCTGCTCGAAGCGCCGCCGGGCGCGCAGCGCTTCGCTCCGGGCGCGTTCGATCTCGGTCAACCGCATCACGCGCTCTCGCCGCGCCGCAGCGCCTGGCGCTCGGCCTCGTCCTCGGTGAGGCTCTTCACCCCGCGCCAGCCGTAGCGGACGAGGGCGTAGCCGCCGGCCGCAAGCGGGATCCCGACCGCCAGGCCCGCCCACATCGCCCCGATCCGCGCGGCAAGGCTGAGGACGGTGCCGAGCACCAAGGCGGTCATCGAGGTCACCAGGAAGAACCATCCGGCGGCGAGCGCAACCAAAGCGCGGCGCGCACGTATCGCCCGATAATTGGCGATCGCGCCGTACAGTTCGAATTCGGCCCGGGCGTAGTCCCGCCCGTCTTCGATCAGCCGGTTGACGAGGTCGCCGATCGATTCGTCCTGGGGATCCTGCGCCGGCGCGTCCAAGATCAGGCCTCGCGCCGCTTGCCGCCCTTGCGCCGCGCGCCGGCGCCGACGTCGTCGAGGCCGGTCCGCGCCACCCGGATCAGCGCGAAACCGATCACGGCTGCGGCCGCAATCGCGATCACCGGGCTCTTGCGGACCACCGATCGGGTGTCGTCGAGCAGATCATCGAGCGTCTTGTCGCGAACATTTCCGGCGAACGAAGAAACCGCATTGGCGGCGCGATGGGCATAGTCGCCATATTCGGCGCCGAGCCGCTGGTCGATCGACTTGGCGGCATCCTGAATCACGCCGCTGAAATCGTCGAGCAGGCTGGTCGCCCGGCTCTTGCCGTCGTCGGCGAAGCCGCGCAGCCGGTCGGTCGCCTGATCGCGCAGGGTTCCGACCTGCTCGCGCACCGACTGGACCAGGCGATCGGTCGCGTCGCGCGTTGCGCTGTCGCCCGGGCGGGCGACGAAGCCGCGGCCGGTGCCGCTTTCATTATCCTCATTGACGATCTGGTCGGTGCCTTCGGGCAGTTCGGGGTTACGCGGGGGCATAGGATTCTCCACTCTCAGATAGTTGCCGCTTGCCCGATCAGAACACCCGCCGAACGGCTTGCGTTCCGGCCCCGGACGGGAAAGTTGCATACGTCTCGACGGGCCGGTAACCGGCCCCGACGCTTTCCCATATCTCATAACGAGGCTGCAACAAAATGACCGCGATCAGCGATCTTCATGCCCGGCAGATTCTCGACAGTCGCGGCAATCCGACGGTCGAGGTCGACGCCCGGCTCGAAGACGGCAGCATGGGCCGCGCCGCAGTGCCCTCGGGGGCGTCGACCGGCGCCCATGAGGCGGTCGAGAAGCGCGACGGCGATGCCAGCCGCTGGCACGGCAAAGGGGTTACCGGCGCGGTTGCGGCGGTGAACGGCGAGATCGCCGACGCGGTCCGCGGCATGAAGGCCGAGGACCAGGCCGCACTCGACGCCGCTCTGATCGCTCTCGACGGCACGCCCAACAAGTCGCGACTCGGCGCCAATGCGATCCTCGGCGTCAGCCTGGCCGTCGCCAAGGCCGCGGCGGCGGCGCAACGTCAGCCGCTCTATCGCTTTGTCGGCGGGGCCGGTGCGGTGACGCTGCCGGTGCCGATGATGAATATCGTCAATGGCGGCGTCCATGCCGACAATCCGATCGACTTCCAGGAATTCATGGTGATGCCGGTTGGCGCACCCAGCTTCGCCGAGGCGCTTCGCTGCGGCGCCGAGATCTTCCACACGCTGAAGCAGGGGCTTCGCCAGGCCGGCCTTTCGACCGCGGTCGGCGACGAGGGTGGGTTCGCGCCGAACCTCGCCTCGGCGCGCGACGCGCTCGATTTCATCATGCGCTCGGTCGAGCAGGCCGGCTACACGCCGGGCGGCGATGTCGTGCTCGCGCTCGATTGCGCGGCCACCGAATTCTTCGTCGACGGCGCCTATCGGATGGAAGGGGAGGGGCGCACCCTCGACCCGGGCGAGATGGCGGCCTTTCTCGCCGATCTCTGCGAATCCTATCCGATCCTGTCGATCGAGGACGGCATGGCCGAGGACGATTTCGACGGCTGGCGGATGCTGACTCGCGCGATCGGCGGCCGGGTCCAGCTGGTCGGCGACGATCTGTTCGTGACCAATCCGGCGCGGCTGAAGATGGGGATCGAGCAGGGCCTCGCCAATTCGATCCTGATCAAGGTCAACCAGATCGGCACCCTGACCGAGACGCTCGAGGCGGTCTCGATGGCCCATGGCGCCGGTTACACCGCGGTGATGTCGCACCGTTCGGGCGAGACCGAGGACACCACGATCGCCGACCTCGCGGTCGCGACCAATTGCGGACAGATCAAGACCGGCAGCCTCGCCCGCTCCGATCGTCTCGCCAAATATAACCAGCTGCTTCGAATCGAGGAGGAGCTGGGCGCAGCCGCGGTTTATGCGGGGCGCGAGATATTTGCCCGCTCGAACTAGCGCATTTTTACGAGTCTCGCCTCAAAGGGCTTGATTCTGCGCCGCTTTACTGATTCTGTGGCTGCTGAATGACTGGCGTTCGCAATCCATTGGCCCTGATGCGGCGCGCGGCGTTGCCGGCGGTGGGCGTGCTCGTCATCGCCAATTTCGTCGGCTACGCCATTGCCGGCGACAATGGCGTGCTCGCCTGGGGCGACTATCGTCGGATCAAGGAGGAGCGCAAGGTCGAGCTGATTGAGCTTCAGGCCGAACGCGCGGCGCTCGCCCATCGCACTCAATTGCTCGATCCGCGCCGGACCGATCCCGATTATGCCGACGAGCTGGTCCGCGCGCAGCTTGGCGTGATCCGCCCCGACGAGGTGATCATCGCGCTTCCCGACGAGCCGATCACCGCGCCGGCCGCTGCAGCGCAACGCCCGCAATAACCGTCCGGTCCCGGGCGGAGACAAACCACTGGACCCTGTTACCCGCGCCTTTGGCACCCGTTGCGCCGGCTTTCGTTTGCCGCCATAGAGCCCGCTGCCAATCCGCTTGAGAAAGGAAGGCGCAAGAGTGGCCAAGGCAGCATCGTCGGCACGCGCCGCGACCAAGCGCAAGGCCCCATCCGCCTCGCCGCAACGCGCCAATCGCGAGCGCCCGCCCGAGCCTCAGCGCTACAAGGCCAGCCGCGACGAGCTGCTCGATCTCTACAAGCAGATGCTGCTCATCCGCCGCTTCGAGGAGCGTGCCGGTCAGCTTTATGGGCTCGGCCTGATCGGCGGCTTCTGCCACCTCTATATCGGCCAGGAAGCGGTCGCGGTCGGGCTGCAGTCGGCGCTCGAAGTCGGCAAGGACAGCGTCATCACCGGCTATCGCGACCATGGCCACATGCTCGCTTACGGGATCGACCCCAAGGTCATCATGGCCGAACTGACCGGCCGCGCCGCCGGCATATCCAGGGGCAAAGGCGGCTCGATGCACATGTTCAGCGTCGAGCACGGCTTCTATGGCGGCCATGGCATCGTCGGGGCGCAGGTCTCCCTGGGCACCGGGCTTGCCTTCAAGCACAAATATGCGGGCGACGGCGGCATCTGCCTGGCCTATTTCGGCGACGGCGCCTCAAACCAGGGCCAGGTCTATGAGAGCTTCAACATGGCCGAGCTGTGGAAGCTGCCGATCATCTTCGTGATCGAGAACAACCAATATGCGATGGGCACCTCGGTCAACCGCTCGTCATCGGAAGACCAGCTCTACCGCCGCGGCGAATCCTTCCGCATTCCCGGCTTCCAGGTCGACGGCATGGACGTGCTTGCGGTGCGCGGCGCGGCCGAGGCGGTGAGCAAATGGGTCCGCGCCGGCAAGGGGCCGGTGCTGCTCGAACTGAAGACCTATCGCTATCGCGGCCATTCGATGTCCGATCCGGCCAAATATCGCTCGCGCGAGGAAGTCCAGTCGGTGCGCGAGCGATCGGATCCCATCGACCATTGCAGGCGCGAGCTGGAAAAGATGGGACTCAAGGAAGAGGCGCTGAAGGCGATCGACCAGGAGATCAAGGCGATCGTGGTCGAGGCGGCCGACTTTGCCGAGCAGGCGCCCGAACCGGATCCGACCGAGCTCTACACCGACGTGCTGGTCGGGAAATATTGATGCCGATCGAACTGAAGATGCCGGCTTTGTCTCCGACGATGGAGGAGGGGACGCTTGCCAAGTGGCTGGTGAAGGAGGGTGACAGGGTTTCTTCGGGGGACATATTGGCGGAGATCGAGACG
>Ga0187894_10000788_pt1 | contig 42907 bp, 39 predicted proteins | sample GBC1701081metaG_FD_136650 | JGI IMG/M metagenome (GOLD analysis project Ga0187894, IMG submission 136650) | White microbial mat communities from a lava cave in the Kipuka Kanohina Cave System on the Island of Hawaii, USA - GBC170108-1 metaG ... | reverse complement strand
GGCGAAGGACGGCACCGACTTCGCCTACCACCTGCAGGGCGTGGCGCGTTTTCGCGTCAACGTCATGCGCCACCTTAACGGCATGGGCGCCGTGTTCCGCGCCATCCCTTCCCAGGCGCTGACGCTCGACCAGCTCAACATGCCGGAGTCGGTGCGCAACCTGTGCAAGATCGTCAGCGGCCTGATCCTGGTCACCGGCAAGACCGGCTCGGGCAAGTCGACCACGCTCGCGGCGATGATCGACGACATCAACGCGCGCATCAAAGGGCACATCCTCACCATCGAGGACCCGATCGAATTCGTGCACGAGCGCAAGAACTGCCTGATCAGCCAACGCGAGATCGGCGTGCACAGCCCGGGATTCGCCAACGCGCTGCACTCGGCCCTGCGCGAGGATCCCGACGTCGTGCTGGTCGGCGAGCTGCGCGACCTGGAGACGATGAGCATCGCGGTCACGGCCGCGGAAATGGGCATTCTCGTCATGGGCACATTGCACACCAACGGTGCCGCCGCCACTGTCGATCGCATGGTGAACGCCTTCCCTGCGGACAAACAGTCGCACGTGCGCACCATGCTCTCCACGTCCCTGCGCGGCGTCATTTCGCAGCAACTCCTGCAGCGCGCCGACAAGCAGGGCCGGGTCGCGGCGCTCGAGATCCTGGTGAACACCTCCGCGGTCTCGAACCTGATCCGCCAGGGCAAGCTGGATCAGCTCGAGAACACGATGCAGAGCGGTGCCGCGCACGGCATGCGCACCATGGACAGCGCCATCCAGCAGCTGCTCGACCAGAGAGTCGTCACCGGCAAGGAGGCCTACAAGAAAGGCATCAACAAGTCCAAGTTCGAGCCGGTCAAGGATCTGGGCTAGCTCGAAAAGGGGTCGGCACCTTTCCCCGACAGGCGCCTTGCGCCGAGCGACGGGCAGCAGGCGCCGGGCCGTTGCCTCGAAAAAGGCGCGCGACGCCCGCATAATCCATCGATGACCACGCCCCGCAGACTCTTCGTCACCACCGCGCTGCCTTTCGCGAACGGCTCGTTCCACATCGGCCACATCATGGAGTACACCCAGGCGGACATCTGGGTGCGCTTCCAGCGCATGCAGGGTCACGAGGTGCACTTCGTGTGTGCCGACGACGCGCACGGCGCGCCGATCATGCTCAAGGCGGAGGCTGAGGGGATCACGCCGAAGCAGCTCATCGCACGCATCGCGGCGGAGCGCCCTCGCTACCTGCAGGGCTTTCACATCAGCTTCGACAACTTCCACTCCACCGATTCGCCCGAGAACTTCGAGCTCACGCAGGACATCTATCGCAAGCTGAAGAAGGCCGGCCTCGTCTACAGCAAGCCGGTGGAGCAGTTCTTCGACCCCGTGAAGGGAATGTTCCTCGCCGACCGCTACATCAAGGGCGAGTGCCCCAAGTGCGGCGCGAAGGATCAATACGGCGACGCGTGCGAGGTCTGCGGTTCGGTGTACGCGCCGACCGATCTCAGGAATCCATACTCGACGCTTTCCGGCGCCTCGCCCGTGCTGCGTACCTCCGAGCACCTCTTCTTCCGCCTGTCCGACGAACGTTGCCGTGCATTTCTCGACAACTGGCTCGGAAGCGAAGTGCACGGCGCCCCGCGCCTGCAGGCGCAGGTGCAGAACAAGGCGCGCGAGTGGCTCGAAGGCAAGGGCGACAAACAGCTCGGCGACTGGGACATCTCGCGCGACGAGCCGTACTTCGGCATTCCGATCCCCGACGTCCCCGGCAAGTACTTCTACGTCTGGCTCGATGCGCCGATCGGCTATCTCGCGAGCTTCAAGAACCATTGCGCGAAACGCGGCCTCGACTTCGAGGCGTTCCTCGCCGATCCGCGCGCCGAGCAGATCCACTTCATCGGCAAGGACATCATCTACTTTCACACGCTGTTCTGGCCGGCGATGCTGAAGTTCGCGGGCGCGCCGTACCGCGTGCCGGATCACGTGTTCGTGCACGGGTTCATCCAGCTCTCCGGCGAGAAGATGTCCAAGTCGCGCGGCACCGGCATCGATCCGCTGCGCTATCTCGACCTCGGCCTGAATCCCGAGTGGCTCCGCTACTACGTCGCCGCGAAACTCAACGCCGGCGTCGAGGACCTCGACTTCAATCCCGACGACTTCGTCGCGCGCGTCAACAGCGACCTGGTCGGCAAGTACGTCAACATCATCAGCCGCTACGTCGCGCTGCTCGGCAGGCATTTCGGCGGCAAGGTGCTGGCGGCCGCGGACGATGCGCCGGGTACCGTGCGCCGCTACGCACCGCTCGCTGCCGGTGCGGCCCGCGACGTGGCGGAGGCATATCAGCAACGCGAGTTCGGCAAGGCGGTGCGCGAAGTCATGCGCGCCGTGGACCTCATCAATCACCAGATCGATCAGGACAAGCCCTGGGAGATGGCGAAAGACGCCGCACGTCATCCGGCCCTGCACGTCCTGTGCTCCGATGCGGTGGACGCGTTTCGCATCCTGACCTGCTATCTCGCGCCCATCCTGCCGACGACTTCGCGACGCGTCGCCGAGCTGTTGGGCGTCGGCTTGCCGATGAAGTGGGAAGACATCGGCAAGCCACTCGGCCGCGTGACCCTCAAGCCCTACGAGCACCTCATGACGCGAGTCGATCCGAAGCAGGTGGACGAGTTGCTGGGCGCGTTGCCGGCCGCGCAGGGCGCTGCAGGCGCGAAAAATGCGCCGGTCGAAGCGAAGGCAGCGGCTGCCGCAACGGGCGGGCCTGCGAAGATCGCGATCGACGATTTCGCCAAGGTCGATCTCAGGATCGCGCGCATCGAACAGGCGGAGCTCGTCGAGGGCGCCGACAAGCTGTTGCGCCTGACCCTGGATCTCGGCGGCGAGAAGCGCACCGTTTTCGCCGGCATTCGCGCTGCCTACCAGCCCGAGCAGCTGGTCGGCCGGCTCACCGTCGTGGTTGCGAACCTCGAGCCGCGCAATATGCGATTCGGTCTTTCCGAGGGCATGGTCCTCGCCGCAAGTGCAGAAGGCAGCGGCGTATTCCTGCTGGCACCCGATTCCGGTGCTCAGCCGGGCATGAAGGTGAAATGAGCGGCGCCGGAGCAACCGGGAAAACTGCGCCGGCGGGAAGCATCGCGAGACTCGCCGACTCGATCGACGCCCTGCTCCCGCAGACGCAATGCACGCGTTGCGGCTACGCCGGCTGCGCGCCCTATGCCGCGGCGATCGCGAGCGGCGAGGCCGACATCAACCAGTGCCCGCCGGGTGGCCAGGCGACCATCGACGCGCTCGCGAAGCTGTTGGGACGCGAGGCCTCGCCTCTGAACCCTGCCAACGGTGTCGAAGGTCCTCCGCTGGTTGCACTGATCGACGAGGCCCGCTGCATCGGCTGTGCGAAGTGTCTGCCGGCCTGCCCCGTCGACGCCATCCTCGGTGCGCACCGCTACATGCACACCGTGATCGCTGCCAGCTGCAACGGCTGCGAGCTGTGTCTGCCGCCGTGCCCCGTCGACTGCATTGTCATGGTTCCGGCCTGCAACTCCGCGGGAGTACCTCTGCCGCGACCGGACTGGCAGACCCTGCGCGTGCAGGCCGGCGTGCATCGCAGCCGACACGACGCGCATCGCGAGCGGCACCGGCGCGCGCAGGAAGAGCGACGTGAGTTGCTTGCCGCGCGCAAGCAACGCGCTTCGGGCTGGCGAGGTGCCCCCGGGTGAAAGCGCCGAGGATCGCGGCCGTCTTCCGGCGTCTGCAGGAAGCGAACCCGCATCCGCGCAGCGAGCTCGAATGGTCGAACCCGTTCGAGCTGCTCGTGGCGGTGATCCTGTCCGCGCAGGCCACGGACCGCAGCGTCAACCTGGCAACTCCCGCGTTGTTTCGCGAGGCGCCCACGCCCGCGGCGATGCTCGCGCTCGGGGTCGCAGGCGTTTCGCGCCACATCCAGTCGATCGGCCTGTTCAACACCAAGGCGCGCAACGTCGTCGCGACCAGCCGGATCCTCGTCGAACGACACGGCGGCGAAGTCCCCCGGGAGCGCTCCGCGCTCGAGGCACTGCCCGGCGTCGGCCGCAAGACCGCGAACGTCGTGCTCAATGTCGCCTTCGGCGAGCCGACCATCGCTGTGGACACACACATCTTCCGCGTCGCCAACCGCACCGGCATCGCGCGTGGCCGCAATCCGGCGGAGGTCGAGCAGCATCTGCTCGAAGTCGTGCCGGAGAATTTTCGCCATCACGCGCACCACTGGCTGATCCTGCACGGACGCTACGTGTGCAAGGCGCGCCGGCCCGCTTGCCCGATGTGCCCGATCGCCGATCTGTGCGAGTTTCGCGACAAGACGCCGGCCGTGGCACCGGCCAAAGCGGCACCCAGTCGATCCACGCGGCGCGAACGCAGCGCGCCGCGACGTGCCGGCACTCCCCGCAGCGCACGCCGAGCTTCCCGTGCCCGTGTTCCATGACCAGTCGCGCGGCCAGCTGCGCCGCATGTACGTCGACGCCTGGCGCCGGCACCGCGCCGGCATGCGCCTGGAACCGCTCGAGGCGCAGATCGCCGCGCTGATCGGTGAGCATCCGGAATATCACGCGATGCTCGAAGCCACGCAGGCGGCGATCGATGCGGAGTTTCTGCCTGAGGGCGGCGCACAGAACCCGTTCCTGCACCTCGGTCTGCACCTGGCGATCCGCGAACAGGTGGCGACCGACCGGCCCTCCGGAATCGCCGCGGTGCACGCCGACTTGTCGCGGCGCCACGGCTCCGCTCACGAGGCAGAACATCTCATGCTCGACGTGCTCGGCGAGGTGATCTGGGACGCGCAGCGCAGCGGCGCGGCGCCGGACGAAGGCGCGTACCTGGCGAAACTGCGGGCGCTGTAGACGGCCGCGAGCGACGAAAAAAGTGGGCGGGAAATTCTTAGCGCGGGTCGCGAAAGAAGCTCTTCCCGCCCACAAGCGGGGCCGGTTGTGCACGCCTCCGCCGGTGGCGGCGCGTGCCTCAGCGAAAACGTCGGGTCAGGCCGCGCATCAGCGCCGCGGCAGGGAACGCGTGCCGCCGTCGACCTTGCGTACCACGCCGACCACGACTCCCTCGATGATCAGCGAATCCTGTTTCAGGTCGACGCGGATCGGCTCGAAATCCGAATTCTCGGGCAGCAGCCAGGCGATCGAGCCCTCCTGCCGGTAGCGCTTCACCGTCACGTCGTTCTCGAGCCGCGCCACCACGATCTGACGATTGCGGACCTCCGCCGTACGGTGCACGGCAACCAGGTCACCATCGAGAATGCCCGCGTCGCGCATGCTCATGCCGGCGACCTTGAGGAGGTAGTGAGGCTTCGGCTGGAACAACGCGGGGTCGATCTGGTAGCGACCCTCGATGTGCTCCTCCGCGAGAATAGGACGCCCGGCGGCCACACGGCCGATGAGCGGCAACCCTATCTGCTCGCGCATCGTGTCCTTGAGCTGGATGCCCCGCGAAGCGCCGGGGATCAGCGCGATCACACCTTTGCGCTGTAATGCCCGCAGGTGCTCCTCTGCCGCATTGGCGGACTTGAACCCCAGCTCCTGGGCGATCTCCGCCCGCGTCGGCGGCATGCCCGATTCGGAGATGTGCTCCTGGATCAGCCTCAGGATCTGGGTCTGGCGCGGCGTCAGGTCGGACATGGCGGTCTCTCTGGGTTCACTGGGAGGTCGCTGCACAGGTAGTCGCGGTACTGTGATTATATACAGGACGCGTCCTCGTGCAACTCCTAATCCATCCGCGCCACCCCGTCGCACCTGCGCAGCGCAGCCAGCAGCCGGCTCCAGGCCGCAAGTGGTCCGCGCCGGCCCACCCGGCATGCACGATCGATCGATCGATCACCCGCATCGCGCGCGCCGCAGCGCATCTTCCCGACACGAGCGCGAGCGCTCCTGCTCTGGTCTTTATCTTTCTTCATCTTCGTATTTGCCGCTGTGCGCATGCGCGCCGACGCTCGTGCACCTTGCCGCCGTGCCGGATTGCGCCGACACAGTCGCCAAACACTCGCAGTCCAGGCGGATTCCGCGCGCACTCCCACGCGCTGAGCTCTCGGCCAACGCACTACCGGCGCGCAAACCTTCCCGGCAGTTCTCACGAACGGCGCGCGATGCTCGGGCCGTGCTCGCGCCGCGCACCGCGCGCACGCTCGCCGCGCCGCTCGTAAATGTTGCAATCGCGACTGTCAACACTTGCAACTATGGTGTCGCCTCTGGACGACACACACGAAACTTCCAGTTGCATCCGCCGCGCAAATCCGGTTATTTATGCGCCGTTGCGTTTCGGCTCGCGCGCCCGTCGTTCGAGCTGAAGTGTTGGAACTTCGGGCTAACCGAAAAAACTCGTGAAAGGGGAAACGAAATGAAGACTGCAATGTTGCTGAAAGCGTCTGCGGCCGCTCTGTGTCTCGGCGCGCTGGTCGGTTGCACCGACCTTAAGCCGATCCAGGCGCAGATCGACGAGCTGAAGTCGCAGGTGCAACGTGCGCAGCAGGACGCTGCATCCGCCAAGGAATCGGCTGCCTCCGCTGCCAGCGCGGCATCCGCGGCACAGCAGGCTGCGAACGGCGCTCAGAGCTCGGCAAACCAGGCGCTGTCGGCCGCTCAGGCCAGCCAGTCGTGCTGTGACGCCACCAACGAGAAGATCGACCGCATGTTCAAGAAGTCGATGTCGAAGTAAGCGACGCGACTTTCAGGTCGAATCGAACGCCGCGGCTCACACCGCGGCGTTTTTTTTGGCCTGCTGAAAAGGCGCGCCCGGGTCCGCGCGCCGACGTGGCTCGGCGATTCAGCGGCGCAGCGTCGCGCTGCTGCCCGCGCCGTCCGCCGACAGCGGCGGCAGCGAAATAGCGACCGGCATGCCGCGAGCTTCGGCGAGAGCGCGCTCGGCGAGCGGCCAGTTGATGCGCACGTCGCGCTCGCGCGTCGCGTCCACGAGCCGGCGCGTCAGGTCGGTCAGCGTCGGACTCGTGTCCGTCGGCAGCGGCGGGTTTACTTCCAGGTACAGCACGCCTTCCACCCAACCGGTCCTCACGGGCTGGTTGATGATGTGTACGCGCGTGCCGACCTTCACCAGCCGGAAGAGCGACTCGACATCCTCGGGATACATCCGGATGCAGCCGTGCGTGATCGGCATGCCCACGCCGACCGGGCGATTGGTGCCGTGGATCAGATACGCGCCGCCCGGGATGCCGAGGCGCATCGCGTAGTCGCCGAGCGGATTGTCCGGCCCGGGCGGCACCGCCTTCGGCAGCGGATTGCCTTCGGCCTCGTGCTGCCTGCGGATCGATTCCGGCGGATACCAGATCGGCTTGCGGCGCTTGTCGACGATCTTCGTGACGCCGATGGGCGTGTTCCAGTCCATCTGTCCGATGCTGATCGGATGGGTGATGACGTAGGGCGCCTGGCCGTCGCGCACCTTCGGAAAGTAGTAGAGCCGGTGCTCCGACAGATTGATGACGATGTCTTCGCGCTTCACGTCGGGAAGGATGTGGCGTGTCGGCAGCACGATCGCGCGCCCGTCGCCGGGCAGCCAGGGATCGGCACCGGGATTCGCCGCCAGGATCTCGTCGTAGCCGAGACCGTAGCTGCGCGCGATGTCGGGCATCGTGTCTTCGAAGCGCGCGACGGTGTTCTGCTCCAGGCCGACGAGGTCCACTTGCGGCGGCGGCAGCACGAACATGTCCGCGCGGGCCTGCGTCCCTGCGAGCCCTGGCAGCAAGAGCACCAGGCCGAGGGGCCGGAAAGATGCCCGGAGACCTTTGGTAAGCCGACCCTTCATCTCTTGAACCTGTTCTGCCTCCGTACGCAGTGCACCACACTTCGGCGCATCCGATCGTTCCCCCTCCGGGCCGCCCGGCAGGGCCGGCCTGACCACGGGCCGGCGGCCTGGGGACAGCGTCCGAATGTGACCGCCTTCACGCCGGCCTGTCGGGTGTTCCCTTACAGTGCGCCCCGAACCAGAACTCCAACAAGACTCGAACAAAAAGGGCGCATGGCGGCGAATCCTCTTCGACCAGGGCTCGAAAAGATCGATCCCAACACGGAGTCCGGCTGGGACGCGCAGCGCGTCTGGCGCGAACGCGTCAGCCGCGGGCCGGCCACGGCGCCGCAGGCTCAGCAGCAGCCGGGCTGGGACCCGTATCTCGTCTGGCTCAGCCGCGTGAAGAAAGCCTGAGACGCTCGCGCCCGCGGCGCTTCAGTAGCGCACCAGGGCCGAACCCCACGTAAAGCCACCGCCGAACGCTTCGAGCAGCAACAGCTCGCCGCGCTTGATCCTGCCGTCGCGTATGCCGACGTCGAGCGCCATCGGCACCGACGCGGCCGAGGTGTTGCCGTGCTCGTGCACGGTCACGATCACGCGTTCCATCGGCATCTCGAGCTTGCGCGCGGTCGCCTGGATGATGCGGATGTTCGCCTGGTGCGGCACCAGCCAGTCGATCGCCGACTTTTCCAGCTGGTTCTTCTCCAGCGTCTCGTCGACGATGCGCCCGAGCGTGTTCACGGCGACTTTGAAGACCTCGTTGCCCTTCATCTGCACGCCCTGCCCGCCCGTGTCCGGATGCTGCCAGCCTTTGGAAACGCCGCCGGGGTAATACAGCAGGTCCTGGTACTCGCCGTCGGCGTGGATGTGCGTGGAGACGATACCCGGCTGTTCGGCGGGCTTGAGCACCACCGCGCCGGCGCCGTCGGCGAACAGCACGCAGGTGTTGCGATCCTTCCAGTCGACGAAGCGGCTCAGCGTCTCGGCGCCGACCACCAGCGCGCACTTCGCCTCGCCGAAGCGTACGTACTTGTCCGCGATCGACAGCGCGTAGATGAAGCCGCTGCACGCGGCTTCCACGCTGAACGCCGCGCAGCCGTGAATGCCGAGCCGCGCCTGCAACAGCACCGCGCAGTTCGGAAACACCAGATCGGGCGTGGTGGTGCCGAAGGCGATGAAATCGATGTCCTCGGGCGTCACGCCCGCTGCCTCGATGGCATTGCGAGCCGCGCCCTCGGCCAGGTCCACGGTCGTCTGCCCCGGCAGCGCGATGCGCCGGCTCTCGATGCCGGTTCGCGTGCGGATCCATTCGTCGGTGGTATCGACGATCTTCTCGAGATCCGCGTTGGTGACGATGTTGTCGGGCAGGTAACGCCCGGTCCCGGCGATGCGTGAGTACGCCATCAGCGATCCACCTGCGCGGCGAGCACCGCGGCGATCTGGGCCGGCACGCCGCGCGTGGCTTCGCGCTCGGCGGTGATGATGGCGTGGCGGAACGCGTACTCGTCCGCGCTGCCGTGGCTCTTGATGACGATTCCGGTCAGGCCGACCATGCTGGCCCCATTGTAGCGGCGCGAGTCGAAGCGCGCGCGGATCGCGCCCAGCGCCGGCCACGCAACCGCTGCCATGGCCTTGCGCAGCAATCCTGACGAGAATTCCTCGCGAATCGCGCCGCCGAGCATGCGCGCCAGCCCCTCCATGGTCTTGAGCGCCACGTTGCCCGTGAAGCCGTCGGTGACCACGACGTCGACCTCGCCGCCGAAGATGTCGTCGCCCTCGACGAAGCCCACGTAGTTCAGGTGGCTCGCGCTCAACAGCCGGTGTGCGTCCTGCACGATGGCGTGGCCCTTGATGTCCTCCTCGCCGATGTTGAGCAGGCCGATGCTGGGCCGTGCTGCGTCGTTGAGGTCCGCCGCGACCACCGAACCCATCACGCCGAACTGGAACAGCTGCTCGGCCGTGCAGCTCGCGTTGGCGCCGAGATCGAGCATGTGCGTGTGGCCGCCCTGGGCGGGAATCGCCGACATGATGGCCGGCCGGTCGATGCCGGCGATCGACTTGAGCACGAAGTGCCCCGTGGCCATGAGCGCACCGGTGTTGCCGGCGCTGACGCACGCCTGCGCCCGGCCGCTCTTCACGAGCTCCACCGCCTGGCGCATGGAGGAATCCTTCTTGCGACGCAGGGCTTCGCGCGGGTGCTCGTCCATGGCCACGACCTGCGATGCCGGATGCACCTGCAACCGTCCGCCGGCGGTGATGCCACGCGCGCGCAGCTCCGCGTCGATCCGCGAGGGATCGCCGACCAGGATCAGGGTGAGCTCGCTGCGCTCGTGAGCGAGCGTCGCCGCCGCCGGCACGCACACGTCGGGGCCACGATCGCCGCTCATCACGTCGACGGCTATGACCGTGGGGGACGTCACGTCACGGGCTCCGTCGCTGACGCGGGGGCCTGTGCGAAAGCGCTATTCCTCGCCCGGCTCGTTCTTCGTCTGCAGGACTTTCTTGCCCCGGTAGAAACCGTCCGGGGTGATGGTGTGACGCAGGTGCGTCTCACCCGACTGCGGGTCTACGGACATCGCCGGACGCTTCAGAGCGTCGTGCGAGCGATGCATGCCGCGCCGCGAGGGAGTCTTCCTGCTTTTCTGGACCGCCATGGCTCTCTCCGCTTCGAATCACTTCTTCATCAGGTCACGCAAACCCGCAAACGGGGTCTGCTTCGGTGCGGCCGCCGCGGCAGCCGCCTCTTCGTTCTCCGCCCTGTACTCGCCTGCCTTGCCCTCTTCGGGACGGCACTGCGACGCGTCGGCGTGCACGGGCACGATCGGCATCGCCAGCAACAACTCTTCCTCGACCAGCGCCGCGAGCGAAACGCGCCCGCCTTCCATGATGACCGGATCGTGCGACTCCGGCACCACGGACACCGTCGCTTCGTCGTCGACGAACGCGAGCTCGGCCCGCGCTTCGACGCCGACGACGACTTCGGCCAGGCAGCGCTGACAGCTCAACGGCAACTCGGCGCGCACCGTGCAGTGCGCGGCATCGAAGCTGCGCGCCACGCGTTCCGTCGCCGGCAGCCGGTGAAAACGAAACTCCGCCGTCGCGTTACCGTCGTCACGCGTCAGCAACGGGGCAATCCGGGGAAGGTCGCGCAGTGCGATATCGATCTGCACCGACGCTGCCCGGGCGACGAGCGCCGCAACCTCGCCCCACTCAGCCCGGTCCCGCGACATGGGCGCGGTATAATAGTGACCGACCCCCCCGCTGTCAAAAGAATTCCGCGCGCAAAGCTTTGTTTTTGCAGTAGTATCGCTGCGAAACGCGGAATGCCCGCGCTGCGACCCCCGAGACGCGCCATGAAGCGCGCCGAGTTCTCTGCCGCGATGCCCAACCCCCTCATCCTGGCTTCCGGATCCCGCTACCGGCGTGAACTGCTGGAGCGCCTGCGCGTGCCGTTTCGCGTCCATTCCCCCGACAGCGACGAATCGCCCCTGCCGGGCGAGGCCCCCGAGGAACTGGTTCGCCGGCTTGCCGAGCTCAAGGCGCGCACGGTCGCGGCCCGGGTCCCCGAGGCCTGGGTGATCGGCTCGGACCAGGTCGCCGTGTGCCGCGATCGCATCGTCGGCAAGCCGTGCAACGCGGAGCGCGCCGCCGCACAGTTGCACGCTGCCAGCGGCACCAGCGTCAGCTTCCTGACCGCCGTCTGCCTCCTGCGATCGGCGGGTGACATGGAACAGCACCTGGACGTGACCACGGTGCGCTTCAGGACGCTCTCCGAGGCCGAGATCGCGCGTTATATCGAGCTCGAGCGACCGTTCGATTGCGCCGGGAGTTTCAAGGCCGAGGGACTGGGAATCTCGCTCTTCGAGAGCATCGATTCGCGCGATCCCACGGCACTCGTCGGCTTGCCCCTCATCTGGTTATCCGGCGCCCTGCGCCGTGCAGGGTTCGCACCCTAGCAGCGAGCAGCGGCGCTCACAGACGATCGAGGACGCCTTTGAGGGCATCGTCGAGCGGCACGCTCACCGCGAAGTCGCGGCCATCGCCCCACTCGAAACTCACGGTCTGCGCGTGCAGGAACATGCGTTCGAGTCCCCGCTTGCGCATCGCCGCATTGAATTCCTTGTCGCCGTACTTCGGATCGCCGGCGACCGGGTGGCCGGCGTGCGCCGCATGCACGCGGATCTGGTGCGTGCGCCCGGTTTCGATCGCGACGTCCATGAGCGTCGCGCGCTTGCCGAAGAATTGCACCGGCTCGAAGCGCGTCGCGGATTCCTTGCCGCCCGCCTCGGCCTTGACGACACGCTCGCCGCCCTGCAGCCGGATTGCCAGCGGCACGTCGATTCGCTTGCGACCGAGCTGCCAGCTGCCCGCGAGCAGTGCGAGGTAGTGCTTCTCGACCAGCCCCTCGCGCATCAGCCGATGCAGCTCGCGCAGGCTCGAGCGCTTGCGCGCCACCAGCAGGCATCCGCTGGTTTCGCGATCGAGCCGGTGGGCGAGTTCGAGCGTCTCGTCCGGGCGATCCAGGCGCAGCGCCTCGATGACCCCGAAATCTTCACCGCTGCCGCCGTGCACCGCGATCCCGGCGGGCTTGTTGATCACCAGCAGTTGCGCGTCCTCGTGCACGATCGCCGCGCGAATCGTCCGGATCAGGCTGTCGGGAGCACGAGGCGGCTTGCGCTCGGCCTCGAGCCGCACGGGCGGTATGCGCACGCGATCGCCTGCCGCGACGCGATACTCGGGCTTCGCACGTTTGCCGTTGACCCTGACCTCACCCTTGCGCAGGAGGCGGTATACGCGGCTGCGGGGCACGTTTTTCAGGTGCCGCAACAAGAAGTTGTCGATGCGCTGGCCGGCATCGTCGTCGACCACCTCGACGTGGCGGACGGGTTCGCGCGCGGCCGGCGGCGGAGAAGGCGCGGAAGCGCTCACCGGATCGCCGCTGCTGATAGCGGGCTCGTACTGTGTACGTAACACATTGATTTGCCGACAATGGATTGCTATAGTCCGGCCCGATTTTCCGGCGGGCCTCCGCAACAAAGACGGGGTATCCGTAAGACCGGACGTATCAGCGGCGCCGAGAAACACCGGGCCTCAGGGCCAGGGCTTCAGCCGGCGCCGCATGTTAGTTGGTTCTGGTTTACCAGACCATCGCTTGGGCCTCGAGTGACGCGCGCCACAGTGGCGCGCTCCAAAGCGAATTCGAATGTCCGGGCGTGCCGCTGCCACACAGGCGGGATCGAACCGGCGCACGCGGGCGCAGACGCCCGCCGCCGAAGAACTGCGATGACCACTTACAACGCAACATCCTTCCTCCGCACCACGGCTCCCCGCGAACCGCGCTCGACGGCCCCTGGGGCCCGTCTCCCCGAGACGGCTCCCTGTCACCTATCAGCAGGGGCAAATGAAGAGAATGCTAGTCAATGCAACTCAGCAGGAAGAGTTGCGTGTCGCTCTGGTTGACGGTCAGAAACTGTACGACCTCTCCATCGAGATACCTTCCCGGGAACAGAAGAAAGCCAATATCTACAAAGGTCGGATCACGCGCGTCGAGCCGAGTCTCGAAGCCGCGTTCGTCGACTACGGCGCGCAGCGCCACGGCTTTCTGCCGCTGAAGGAAGTTTCGAAGGAGTATTTCCGCAACGGCGGTTCGCCGAACCGCAACATCCGCGAGCTGCTGCAGGAAGGCCAGGAGCTCATGATCCAGGTCGAGAAGGAGGAGCGCGGCAACAAGGGTGCCGCCCTCACCACCTTCATCAGCCTGGCCGGCCGGTTCCTCGTGCTCATGCCCAACAACCCCCGTGCGGGCGGTGTGTCGCGTCGCATCGAAGGCGAAGAACGCGATCAGCTCCGCGAGGCCATGCAGGACCTGCAGATCCCGGACGGCATGGGCGCGATCATCCGCACCGCCGGCGTCGGCCGCCAGACTCCCGAGCTGCAATGGGACCTGGACAACCTGCGCGTCGCCTGGGACCAGATCGCCAAGGCGTACGAGGAGAAGGCCGCGCCCTTCCTGATCTACCAGGAGAGCGACGCGGCGACACGCTCGCTGCGCGACTACCTCGGCGACGACATCGGCGAGATCCTCGTCGACGACGCCGGTGCCTTCCAGAAGGCGCAGGAGTACATGACGCGCTTCATGCCACCCGAGTCGCAGCGGCGGCTGAAGCTCTACCAGGACGAAGTGCCGCTGTTCACGCGTTTCCAGATCGAGAGCCAGATCGAATCGGCGTACTCGCACAAAGTCACCCTGCCCTCGGGCGGGAGCCTGGTGATCGATCACACCGAGGCCCTGGTCTCCATCGACATCAACTCCGCGCGCTCGACGCGCGGCGCCGACATCGAGACCACGGCGTTCAACACCAACCTCGAGGCCGCGGACGAGATCGCACGGCAGCTGCGCCTGCGCGACATCGGCGGCCTCATCGTCATCGACTTCATCGACATGGAGTCGCAGAAGAACCAGCGCGACGTCGAGGACCGCATCCGCGACGCGGTGCGTCAGGACAAGGCGCGCATCCAGATAGGCAAGATCTCGCGCTTCGGGCTGCTGGAGATGTCGCGCCAGCGCCTGCGCCCGAGCCTCGGCGAATCGACCCACATGGTCTGCCCGCGCTGCATCGGCATGGGCACGATCCGCGGCGTGGAATCGATCTCGCTCGCCATCCTGCGCCTGATCGGCGAGGAGGCGCGCAAGGAGCGTTCCTCGCGCGTCATCGTGCAGGTGCCGGTGGACGTCGGCACCTACCTCATGAACGAGAAGCGGGAGTGGCTCAACACCATCGGCGAGCGCAGCGACTGCAACGTCGTGCTCATCCCGAATCCGAACATGCAGACGCCGAACTACTCGATCAAGCGCGTGCGCGACGACGAGGCGCAGCTGCCCGAGAACTCGGCGACCAGCTACCAGATGGTCGAGCAGACCGAGCTGCTGCCGGATGCGGCAGCAGCACCCGAGAAGAAGGCCGCGGCTCCGGCGCCCGCCGTACCCACGATGCTGCCTTCCACACCGGCCCCAATTCTCGAAGCGCCGGCGGCGCCTGCTGCCGCTGCGCCTGAGGTGCTGAAGCCGGGAATTTTCGTACGCCTCTGGCGGTTCTTCTTCGGCAAGGGGGCACCCGTTGCCGCAGAACCGCAGCCGGCGGAGGTCCGGCGCGACCGCCCCGACCGCTTCCGCCACGACTCGCATCGGCGTCATCGCGACGAAGGCCGCGACGGCCGGCACCGCCACGGGCGGGACCGCGACCGGGATCGCGATCGTGACCGCGACAGAGACCGCGACACGCGTGGCCGCCACGGCAGATCCGAGCGCGGCGATCGGGCGGAGCGTGGGGATCGGGGCGATCGTCACGGGCAGCAACGCCAGCGGCACGGCCATCGGGACGGTCATCGCGATGGTGTTCGCGATGGTCACCGCGAAGGTGGCGCGCAGCGCGAGCAGACAGGTCAGGCGCGAGGCGAACAGACGAGGCCGGAGCAGCCACGCGGTGAGGCGCAGGCGAAGCCGGAGCAGCGCCAGGACCAGCCGGCAACCATGGGCGACACGCCGCCGCCGATGCGCGAAGGCCAGCAGGCCGGCGAAGGCGGGCAAACGCAGCGAGCCGAGCGTGGTGAGCGTGGGGATCGTGCAGACCGTGGCGAACGTGGCGGCCGCAGCCGCCGCGGGCGACGGCGTCGCGGCGGACGCCGCGAAGGCAGTCGCGATGCGGGCGGCGGCCAGACGGGCAGTATGAACGCGGGCGCAGAGAACGCAGGCGGTGAAGGCTTCTCAGGCGGCTCTGAAGGCGCAGCGCCGCGCACCGGCGATCTTCCTTTCGCCAGCGACGCCCCGCACGAGGCGCCTCGCGAAGCGCGCGAACCCAGGGAGCAGCGCGAACCGCGCGAACCGCGCGAACACCGCGAGCCGCGAGAGAACCGCGAACCTCGCGAAAACTGGGTGCCACCGCCGCAGGCGCCCGCGCAACATCTCTTCGAGCCCCCCGCGACCGGCGCCGAGTCGAACCGGCCCGCTCCCGAGAAGCACGTCGTCTGGACTTCGGGCCCGTCGACCGACCTCACGCGCGGACCCGGGCGCGACGACTAGCGGGCAGCCAGGACTCAGTCGCGCGGCCTGCGTCGCAGGAAATCGAGCAGGCCGCGCGCTCCGGACTCCGCAAGATCGAGCACGCGCTCGAAGCCTGACTGTCCGCCGTAGTACGGATCGGGCACTTCGTCGGTACCCGCTTCTGCGGCGAACTCCAGGAACAACCGCACGCGCCTGCGCGCCTCCGGCGGCGCGCGCCGACGCAGCTCCTCGAGATTCTCGCGGTCCATGGCCAGGATCAGGTCGAAGCGTGCGAAGTCTTCGTCTGCGAAATGCCGCGCGCGCTGCCTGCTCATGTCGAACCCGCGGCGCAGCGCCGCAGCCTGCGTGCGACGATCCGGCGGCTCGCCGACGTGCCAGTCGCCGAGCCCAGCGCTCGCGATAGCGACCTCGACACCGGGCGCCTCGGTGCTCACGAGGTGGCGCAACACCGCCTCCGCCGTCGGGCTGCGGCAGATGTTGCCCAGGCAGACGAAGAGCACTCGCGTCACAGCGGAATCGTTACAGCCGGATCGTCACAGCCGGATCGTTACAGCCGGATCGTCACGGCCTGCCGCCGCGCTCGTCCGCCACCAGACGCGCGACGCGCTCGAGATCGGCGGGTGTGTCGACGCCCGGCCCGGGCACCTGCTGCGTGACGCCTACGGCGATCGCGATGCCGTTCTCGAGCGCGCGCAGCTGCTCGAGTTTCTCCGTGACCTCCAGATCGCTCGGCGGCAGCGCCGCAAGGCGCATGAGCGCTTCGACGCGGTACGCATACAGGCCGAGATGCCGCAGGGCGCCGTCGAAGCGCGACTGGGTGGCGAAACCCGACAGTGCGCCATCTCGCGTCCAGGGAATCGGTGCGCGTGAGAAGTAGAGCGCGCGGTTGTCCGGTGCGCGCGCGACTTTGACGACGTTGGGATCGAGAAACTCGGCGAGGCTGCGGATGGGCGTGGCCAGTGTCGCAACGCCGGCCAGCGGATTGGTCACCACGAGCTCGGCGACCTGACGGATGAGCAGCTGCGGCAACAGCGGTTCGTCGCCCTGCACGTTCACGACGATCTCGCGTTCGCCCCAGCCGTTACGGGTCGCCACTTCGGCAATGCGATCGGTGCCGGAGGCGTGCGCGGGGCTGGTGAGCATCACCGCCGCGCCGAACTTGCCGCAGGCATCGACGACGCGCTGATCGTCCGTGGCGATCCAGATCTCTTCCGCGCCGCTTTCCGTCGCCCGTTCGTGCACCCACTGGATCATGGGCTTGCCGGCGATCGGCAGCAGTGCCTTGCCGGGCAGGCGCGTGGAAGCGAAGCGCGCCGGGATGACGACCTTGAACATCGCTACTTCAGCAGCGGATCGTCCGGAGCGAGCTGGCGCGCCTCCTCTTCGAGCATCACCGGGATGCCGTCGCGCACCGGGTACGCGAGGCGGCTCGCCTTGCACACGAGCTCGGCCGTCGACTCGCTGTAGACCAGCGGCGCCTTGGTGACGGGGCACACGAGGATATCGAGCAGGCGTTTGTCCATGGCGGGCTTCCGGAGCGCTGCTGTGGCGCGCGCGGCTATTGTAGCGGAGCCGCGGCTATTTTTTCGGCACGTAGAGATCGGTGATCGTGCCTTCGAAGGCCTCGGCCGCGAACGCCACCGTCTCGGACAGCGTCGGGTGCGGGTGGATCGTGAGCCCGACGTCGCTTGCGTCCGCGCCCATCTCGATGGCGAGCGCGAGCTCCGAAATGAGGTCGCCGGCGTTGGTGCCGACGATGCCGGCGCCGAGGATGCGGTGGCTCGCCTTGTCGAACAGGATCTTGGTGAAGCCCTCTTCGCGATTCAGGCTGAGCGAACGCGCGCTCGCCACCCACGGGAACATGCCCTTGCCGTATTCCACGCGCTTGTGTTTCGCCTCGGCCTCGGTCATGCCCAGCCAGGCGATTTCCGGATCCGTGTAGGCCACCGACGGAATCACGCGCGCGTCGAACGAGCGCTTCATGCCGCTGGCCACCTCGGCAGCGACGCGACCTTCGTGCGAGGCCTTATGCGCGAGCATCGGCCCGCCGACGATGTCGCCGATTGCGAAGATGTGCGGCACGTTGGTGCGCTGCTGGCGATCCACGGTAATGAAACCGCGCTCGTCGACCTTCACGCCCGCCGCCTCGGCGGCGATGCGCTTGCCGTTGGAGGTGCGTCCCACCGCCACCAGCACGCGATCGTAGACCTGCGAGGTCTGGCCCTTCGCGCCCGTGAAGGTGACGCGGATGCCGTTCGGCACCACCTCCACCTCCTGCACGCGCGTGCCCAGCATGATCTGCTCGTAGCGTTGCGAGATGCGCTTCTCCAGCGGGCGCACCAGGTCCGGATCGCAGCCCGGCATCAGCTGCTCGGTCAGCTCGACCACCGAGACCTTTGCGCCCAGCGCGTCGTAGACGCACGCCATCTCCAGGCCGATGATGCCGCCGCCGACCACGAGCAGGCGATCGGAACCTTCCGGCAGCTCCAGCGCACCGGTGGAGTCCATGATGCGCGGATCGTCGGGAAGGTTCGGCAGGCGCGCCGGCTCGGAGCCGGCCGCGACGATGCACTGCTCGAACTCGATCTGCGTGATCTTCTCGTCGCCGCGAACCTCGATGTGGTGGGCATCGACGAACTTCGCGACGCCGCGCACGACCTCGACCTTGCGCTGCTTCGCCAGCAGATTGAGCCCGCCCGTGAGCTTGCCCACCACGCGGTTCTTCCAGCCGCGCAGCTTCTCGCGATCGATACGCGGCTCGCCGAACGCGATGCCGTGCGCGGCCATCGACTCGGCGTCCTCGATCACGCGTGCCGCGTGCAGCAGCGCTTTCGAAGGAATGCACCCGACGTTCAGACACACGCCGCCGAGCGTCGGCCAGCGTTCGATCAGCGTGACGCGCATGCCGAGATCGGCCGCGCGAAACGCCGCGGTGTAACCGCCGGGTCCCGCGCCGATCACGACCAGTTGATCGCGCGCTCCGCCCTTCCCGCGCGCCGTTGGCGCTGAGGGCTGATCTGTCGCCTTGCGCGCAGCACCGGCCTGCGCAGCACCGGCTTGCGCCGCAGCAGCCGGCGCGGGTGGCTTCCCCTTCGCTTGCGGCGCCTTCTCTGCCGTCCCTTTGGGCGGCGAGAGCGTAATGGTGTCGATGTACGGCTGCTCGGCGGCCGGCGGCGGCGACAACTCCACGATCGTGTCCGTGAACGCCGGCTGCCCCGTGGGCGCGACCTCGACGATAGTGTCCGTAAAGGGCTGCGGACCGCCGTCCGACGGCGCAACCTCGACGATGGTGTCGACGTACGGCTTTTCGATGTCCTCCGCGCTCGCGGATTCGTCGACGCGCACGCGCGCGAGCGCCGTGCCGCGCGACACCTTGTCGCCTTTCTTCACCAGCACCTGGTCGATCACGCCGTTGGCCGTGGACGGCACGTCCAGCGATGCCTTGTCCGTCTCGAGCGTGACCAGCGGATCCTCTCGCTGCACGCGATCGCCCGGCTTCACCAGGACGTCGACCACCGGCACGTTCTTGAAGTCGCCGAGGTCGGGCACGAGCAGGTCGATGGTTTTCACGGAATGGCCTCGAGCAGCCCACGCGGATCGGCGAGCGTCTTCGCCACGAACGTGGTGAAGCGCACGGCGAGCGCGCCGTCGATGACGCGATGATCGTAGGAGAGCGACAACGGCAGGATGAGGCGCGGGACGAAGCTGCCGTTCTGATACACCGGCCGATGCGCCGAACGCGAGACGCCGAGGATGGCAACCTCGGGCGCATTCACTATAGGCGTGAACGCAGTGCCGCCGATCGAGCCGAGGCTCGAAACGGTGAAGCATCCGCCCTGCATGTCCAGCGCCGTCAGCTTGCCGTCGCGGGCTTTGGCGCTGAGCTCGCCCAGGTCGCGCGCGATCTCGTAGATGTCCTTGCGATCGATGTCGCGAATCACCGGCACCACCAGGCCGTTGGGCGTGTCCGCCGCAAAACCCATGTGCAGGTACTTCTTCTGCACGAGGTTCTCGCCCGCAGCGTCGAGCGAGGTGTTGAACAGCGGGTGCTCGACGATCGCCTTGACGCACGCCTTCATCACGAACGCGAGCGGCGTGAGCCGGATGCCTTCTTTGGCTGCCTTGCCCTTCAGTTTCTCGCGTGCCTCTTCGAGGTCCGTGATGTCAGCCTCGTCGAACTGCGTGACGTGCGGCACGTTCACCCAGCTCGCGTGCAAGCGCGGTCCCGCGATGCGCTGGATGCGCGACAGCGGCTTGACCTCGACCGGGCCGAATTTCGCGAAGTCGACCTCGGCCACCTTCGGCAGAGCGGCGCCTGGCGCCGCCGCGGGACGTCCTTCGGTGAGCGCCCGCTTCACCCAGGCCTTCACGTCGTCGTGCGTGATGCGTCCCTTGACGCCCGTCCCCTGCACTTGCGTGAGGTCGACGCCGAGCTCGCGCGCGAACTTGCGTACCGACGGACCAGCGTAGGCTCGTGAGAAATCCTGATTGAGGAGCGCGGCATCTGACGGTACAGCGCGAAGCGACGTCGGCGCGTGCGTCGAGGCGGGCGTCGGGGCCGCGGTTGCGCTCGCCGCAGCACGTGCAAGTGATTTCTCAGTGGGCGCACTCGCAGCCGGCGCCACAGCGCTCGGCAAGGGCGCCGATGCCTGGGGAGCTGCCGCACTCGTGGCGCCGCCCGGTTTCGCGCCCAGCGAGGGATGTCGAACCGTCGGTTCGGAATCTCCGACGGGTTTGTCGGCGCGTGCGGCTTCGCTGCGTGCGGCTTCGCCGGCAGCAGCTTCGAGCATTACGACCAGGCTGCCGGTCGATACTTTGTCGCCCTTGTTCACCTTCACTTCCGACACGCGACCCGCGGCCGACGACGGCACGTCCATCGTCGCCTTCTCGGTTTCGAGAGTGACGAGCGGAGTGTCCACCTCGATGGTGTCGCCCGGCTTCACCAGCACGTCGATCACGGCGACGTCGGAAAAGCCGCCGAGATCGGGAACGCGGACTTCGACGGGTGCGGCCATGGGTCAGGTGGTGACCGGATTGGGCTTGGCCGGGTCGATGCCGAATGCCTTGATCGCGCTGGTCACGGTCGCGACATCGATCTTGCCGTCGTCCGCGAGCGCCTTGAGCGCCGCGACGACGACGTGGTGGCGATCGACTTCGAAATACTTGCGCAGGGCGGCGCGGGTATCGCTGCGACCGAAGCCATCCGTACCGAGAACCGAGTAGCGGCCGGGGACCCACTGGCGGATCTGATCAGGCACGGCCTTCATATAGTCCGTGGCTGCGATGAACGGCCCCTTGCGGTCGCCGAGGCACTGCTGCACGTAACTCACGCGCGGCGGCTGCGTGGGGTTCAGCAGGTTCCAGCGTTCCGCATCGAGGGCGTTGCGGCGCAGCTCGTTGAAGCTGGTGACCGAGAAGACGTCGGCGGGCACGCCGTAGTCCTTTTCGAGAATCGCCGCGGCGGCCAGGACTTCGCGCAGGATCGTGCCCGAGCCCATCAGGTTCACGCGCACCTTGCCGCGACCGCCGATCTGCAGCAGGTACATCCCGTTGATGATTCCCTGTTCCACGCCCGACGGCATTGCCGGCTGGACGTAGTTCTCGTTCATCACGGTGATGTAGTAGTAGACCGATTCCTGCTCGACGTACATGCGGCGCAGTCCGTCCTGCACGACGACCGCGAGCTCGTACGCGAACGCCGGGTCGTAAGCGATGCAGTTGGGAACCGTACTCGCCAGCAGGTGACTGTGACCATCCTGGTGCTGCAAGCCCTCGCCCGCGAGCGTCGTGCGACCGGCAGTGGCGCCGACGATGAAACCGCGCGTGCGCATGTCGCCCGCGGCCCAGGCGAAGTCTCCGACACGCTGGAAGCCGAACATCGAATAGAAGATGTAGAACGGCACCATGTTCAGACCGTGGTTCGCGTAGGCCGAGCCTGCCGCCATCCACGAACAGAAGGAACCGGCCTCGTTGATGCCTTCCTCGAGAATCTGACCCTTGATGTCCTCGCGGTAGTACATGAGCTGATCCGCGTCCTGCGGCGTGTACAGCTGGCCCACCGACGAATAGATGCCGACCTGCCGGAACATGCCCTCCATGCCGAACGTGCGCGCCTCGTCCGGCACGATCGGCACGATGTGCTTGCCGATGTTCTTGTCCTTGATCAGGGTCGTGAGGATGCGCACCAGCGCCATGGTGGTGGAGATCTCGCGATCGCCGCTGCCCTGAAGAAGCGCCTCGAACACCTGCAGCGCAGGCACGACCAGCGGTTCGGCGTTCGCGCGACGCTGCGGCAACGGACCGCCGAGTGCAGCGCGCCGCTCGCGCAGGTACTTTAGCTCCTCGCTGTCTTCCGCGGGACGCGCGTACGGCAGCTTGACCAGGTCCTCGTCGGAGACGGGGATGTGGAAGCGGTCGCGGAACGCCTTCAGCCCCTCGTCGTCGATCTTCTTGGCCTGGTGCGTGACCATCTGGCCTTCGCCGGCCTTGCCCAGGCCGAAGCCCTTGACGGTCTTCGCGAGGATGACCGTGGGCTGGCCCTTGTGCGCGACCGCCGCCGCGTACGCGCTGAAGACTTTACGCGGGTCGTGACCGCCGCGATTGAGGTGCCAGATCTCCTCGTCCGACATGTTCGCGACCATCGCCTTGAGCTCGGGATATTTCCCGAAGAAATGCTCGCGCGTGTACGCGCCGCCCTTGGCTTTGAAATTCTGGTACTCGCCGTCGACGCACTCCTCCATCACCCGACGCAGGAGGCCCTTGTTGTCCTTGGCGAGCAGCGGATCCCAGCGCGAGCCCCACACCACCTTGATGACGTTCCAGCCGGCGCCGAGGAATGCAGCTTCGAGCTCCTGGATGATCTTGCCGTTGCCGCGCACCGGCCCGTCGAGCCGCTGCAGGTTGCAGTTGATGACGAAGACGAGGTTGTCGAGCTTTTCGCGCACCGGCATCGTGATGGCGCCCATCGACTCGGGCTCGTCCATCTCGCCGTCGCCGCAGAAGCACCACACCTTGCGGTCGCTGGGCTTCACCAGGCCGCGGTGCTCCAAGTAGCGCGTGAAGCGCGCCTGGAAGATCGCCATCATCGGACCGAGGCCCATCGAGACCGTCGGAAACTGCCAGAAGCCGGGCATCAGCCAGGGATGCGGATAGGAAGTCAGGCCCGGGCCGGCGAGCTCCTGGCGGAAATGACGCAGGTGCTGTTCGGTGAACCGGCCTTCGAGGTACGCGCGCGCGTAGATGCCGGGGCTGGAGTGGCCCTGGATGTACACCATGTCGCCGGGATGGCGTTCCGACGGCGCACGCCAGAAGTGATTGAACCCGACCTCGTAAAGGGTCGCCGAGGAAGCGTACGTGGACAGGTGCCCGCCGAGCTCGCTGCTGATGCGGTTCGCCTGCACGACCATGGCCAGGGCGTTCCAGCGTATGTACGCCTCGATGCGCCGCTCGAGCGCACGATTGCCCGGATAGTCCTTCTCCAGCCCGGGCGGGATGGTGTTGACGTAGGCAGTGTTCGGCTTGAACGGCAGATAGGCGCCGGAGCGGCGCGTGTGGTCGATCACGCGTTCCAGCAGGAAGTGCGCGCGCTCCGGTCCGTACGTGCGCAACACCGAGTCGATCGCCTCGAGCCACTCGCGCGTCTCCTGCGGATCGACGTCTTCGGCTTTCTGATCCGGCCGCTGCTCTGCTTTCTGCTCCAGGTTCATTCCGTATGCCTTCCGGACACCAGGGTTTTCCAGACTGAAGTTGGCTTGCTGCGGTGAGCCGCGAAGGTGAATCGCGAAGTGGTCCTGTATGATCCGGGTTTGCATTTTTTCGGTCAAGGTGAGGTCCGGTGCCACTACTTCCCGAGCGCACGCTGCCGAGCGTGACCGCGCGTCCCCAAGCGCCACGCTCCTCGGACCTGGCTAAGCTCGATGCGCTGCTGATCGTTGTCTCCGAAGACATTCCCGCCGCTGCCTGGAAGCGCCTGCCGCGCGGTGCCTGGCTGAGCGCCGAGCGTGCACGCCGCAACGTGCGCGCTGGCGCAACCCTGAGTGCGCGACTGGACAACAGGGCGCACACCTTGCTCGTGCTCGGCGTCCTGGCGCCTGACGCGACGCCTTTCGCCGCCCTGCGACTCGCGGGCCAAATGATCAAGGAAGCGACCGGCGCGCAGGCTACGCGCATCGGCGCCCAGGTCGTGGCGAAAGATGCCGCACAGGCTGCCGTCGCCCGCGAGGCGATCGCCGCCGCGACGCTCGCGGCCGGTTTTGCGATGCCCTCCTTCAAGAGCGGGCGCGATTCCGCGAGCCTGCCCCGCTCGCTCGTGCAGTTCGGCGCGGCGAACGTGGACGGCACACGCGTCACCGCGGCTACCAGCGAAGGCAACAACCTGGCACGTTGGCTGACGGCGCTGCCCGGCAACGAGCTCGATGCCCTCTCCTATCGCAAACGCATCGCCAGCCTCGCGCGCCGCGAGGGATGGCGCATGCGTTTCTACGACACCCGTGCCCTGGTGAAAGAGGGTGCCGGTGCGTTCCTCGCAGTCGCACAGGGCAGCGAGAATCGCGACGCGGGTATCGTGCACCTGGAATACAAGCCGGAGCGCACACCGGGCACGCAACTCGTGTCGCTGGTGGGTAAGGGCATCTGCTTCGACACCGGTGGCACGAATCTCAAGGCGCACAAGAGCATGCTCGACATGCACACGGACATGGAGGGCAGTGCCGTGGCGCTCGGCACGCTGCTCGCGCTCACCCGGCTGCGCGCACCGTTCGCCGTCGACTGCTGGCTGGCGATCAGCGAGAACCGCATCGGGCCCAAGGCATACAAGCCGCAGGACGTCGTCAAGGCTGCGAACGGCACGAGCATCCACGTGATCCACACCGACGCCGAGGGGCGCATGGTGCTCGCGGACACCCTGGTGCTCGCAGCGCGGCGCGATCCGGCGCTGATCCTCGATTTCGCGACGCTCACGGGCGCCTGCGTCAACGCGCTCACCGAGCGCTACAGCGGCATCTTCACCAACCGCCCACAGTGGCGCGACGTGCTGGAGCGCGCCGGCGTCGCCAGCGGCGAACGCACCTGGTGCTTCCCGATGGACGCCGACTTCGACTCGGACCTCGAGAGCCCTCTCGCCGATATCCTGCAATGCACGACCGAGGGCAAGGGCGATCACATCCTCGCGGCGCGGTTCCTCAACCGCTTCGTGCCGGCGTCGGTCGCGTGGGCACACATCGACCTGGCCGCGAGCCAGCGTGCCGGCGGCCTCGGCCACATCAATACCGAGATCACCGGTTTCGGCGTGCGTTACGCGGTGAACCTCCTGCTCGAGCAGCGCATCCTCGAGCGCGCCGCGGGAGCCGCCGCTTGAGTGACGTGCTGACGCTGCGCCGGCCGGACGACTGGCACCTGCACCTGCGCGACGGCGAGCACATGCGTGCAGTGTTGCCGTACACGGCGCAACGCTTCGGCCGTGCGATCGTGATGCCGAATCTCAAGCCGCCGGTGACGACCGTCGCAATGGCGAAGGCATATCGGCAACGCATTCTGGAGGCGCTGCCCGCGGGCTCCACCTTTCAGCCCTTGATGACTCTCTATCTCACCGAGCAGACGAGTCTCGAGGAGATCGAAGCCGCGAAGGGTAGCGGTTTCGTTTACGGGGCCAAGCTTTACCCGGCCGGTGCCACGACGCATTCCGAAGCCGGAGTGCGCTCGGTGACGGCGATCCACGGAGTACTGGAACGTATGGAGGCCGTCGGGTTGCCGCTGCTGGTACACGGCGAAGTGACGGACCCGCAGGTCGACGTCTTCGAGCGCGAGACGCGGTTCATCGAGACGACGCTGCTGCCGCTGGTCGAGCGCTTCCGCAAGCTGAAGGTGGTGTTCGAGCACATCACGACGCGCGACGGCGCTCTCTTCGTGCGCGACGCGCACGAGCGCGTCGGCGCCACGATCACGCCGCAGCACCTGCTGCTCAACCGCAACGCGCTGTTCCAGGGCGGGCTGCGACCGCACCTTTATTGCCTGCCGGTGCTCAAGCGCGAGCGCGATCGCGAAACGCTGCTCGAAGCGGCCACCAGCGGCAATGCGAAATTCTTCCTCGGCACGGACAGCGCGCCGCACGCGCGTACCGTGAAGGAAGCGGATTGCGGCTGCGCCGGTATTTTCTCGGCGCACGCGGCCATCGAACTGTATGCGGAGGCCTTCGCGGCGGCCGGGCGAGTCGATCGTCTCGAGGCTTTCGCCAGCCACCATGGCGCAGATTTCTACGGCCTGCCGCGCAACGAAGGAAGCATCACACTGGCGCGCCGCGATTGGGAAGTGCCGGCACGCTATCCGTTCGGCGGCGAGGACCTGGTGCCGATGCGCGCCGGCGAGAAGATCGGATGGACCCTGCAGGCATGAGCACGCCCGAGGTCGATCCGTCGCGGCTCATGGCCAACCGCTTTCGCGGCTTCCTGCCGGTGGTCGTCGACCTCGAGACCGGCGGCTTCAACCCGCAAACCGACGCGCTGCTCGAGATCGCGGCGGTGCTCATCGAGATCCAGGGCGACGGCACGCTCAGGCGCGGCGAGACGTACCGCTACCACGTGCAGCCCTTCCCCGGCTCGAACATCGAGCGCGCCTCGCTCGAGGTCACGGGCATCGATCCCGATCATCCGCTGCGGCCGGCCATTCCGGAAAAGGACGCGCTGCAACGCATCTTCCGCGAGGTGCGGCGCGCCGTGGGCGACACGGGATGCCGGCGCGCGATTCTCGTAGGGCACAACGCGTTCTTCGACCTCAACTTCCTCAACGCCGCGGTGGCGCGCACCGAAATCAAGCGCAACCCGTTCCACCCGTTCTCGAGCTTCGACACGGTGACATTGGCGGGCGCGGCGCTGGGCCAGACTGTGCTGGCGCGCGCGCTGGCGGCGGCGGGACTGGAGTGGGATCAGACGTCGGCGCACTCGGCCGCCTACGACGCGGAACGTGCGGCGGACCTCTTCTGCCTGCTGTGCAACGAGCTCAAGCCCGTGTACGACCGTTACGCGAAGCGCGTCGCGGAACTCGGCCTCAACCTGGGTGAAATCGAGGGCGGGCCGCCCTTCCCTGTCCAGGATGGAAGCTGAGCAACCAGGCAGCGATCCGACCCGGTCTGGTTGTTGACCAACCAGGTGCCGGTCACCGGCTCAGTTCTTCGACGCGCCCGCAGAATCGAGCAGCTTCTTCAGCTCGCCGCTGTGGAACATCTCCATCGCGATGTCGCAGCCGCCGACCAGCTCGCCGTTGACGTAGAGCTGCGGATAGGTCGGCCAGTTCGAGAAGCGCTTGAGCGCGTCGCGCATCTCCGGGTCCTCGAAGATGTTCACGTGCGCGAACTGCGCGCCGCACTGGCGCAGCGCGGCGACGGTCTGCGCGGAAAACCCGCACTGCGGGAAATCGGGCGTGCCCTTCATGAAGAGCACCACCGGGTTGGAAGAAAGCTGTTGCTTGATGCGTTCGACGACGTCCACGAATTCGATCCTCTGCGTGAATGATGACCTGTCCCGCCCGGCGCTCCGGCTCCGGCGTTGTGGCGCTCAGGAACCTGTGCTGCGTGCAGCTTCCAGCATGCGCTGCCGGCGCTGCTGCGCCCGCTCCACCACCTGCCACTGCTCCACGGCGCTCAGGCTGGTCCACGCGCCGATCTCCGCGCGACTACGAAAGCATCCGCGGCAGATGTCCTGCGAGTCCAGCGAGCAGATGTTGATGCAGGGCGAATGGGGAGCTTCGGCGGTCATGGAGCAACGCCCGGACGCGGCGGGCGTTGAATTATGTGGGCTCGTCGCCTATTCTTCAAACCGCCGCGGGCACCGCGGTTTTTCATTGAAAATCAGACGCATAAGAACCGGCGACCAGCACCACGGAGAACGCCAGCAATGAATCCGCTCACCTCGGTTCCCGGCGCCATCATCACTGGCGTCATCCTCGCCATCCTCGCCATGGTAGTGATTCCCGGAGGCGGCTTCGGACAGTTCAACGAGCTGTCGCTGGCGCGATGGTTTCACATCCTCTCCGGCATCACCTGGATCGGCCTGCTCTACTATTTCAACGTCGTGCAGGTTCCGGCGCTTGCAGCCGCCACCGCCGACAAGGGTGGGCCGGGCGGCGCCGGCATCGCGAAGTACGTCGCGCCGCGCGCGCTGTTCTGGTTCCGGTGGGGCGCTGTCGCCACCCTGGCCACTGGCCTGTGGTACCTCGCGCGCAGCGCCAACCTCATGGGCGCAATCATGCTCGGCATGGGCGGTGAGAGCGTCAACCTGTATCAGCTCGTGATCGGCATCGGCATGTGGCTCGGCGCGATCATGTTCTTCAACGTCTGGGTGCTCATCTGGCCGAACCAGAAGAAGATCCTCGGCCTCACGCCGGCGACTGACGACCAGAAGGCGGCGGCGCGCAAGACGGCGCTTTACGCCTCGCGGACGAATTTCATCCTGTCGATTCCGATGCTCCTCTGCATGGGCTCGGCGAGTCACGGCCTGCCCTTCTGAGGTCTGCCCAGGAGCGCGATGCCCGCAGACGACCGAGCGCCGCCGCCTGACCTGCTCGATCAGGTGCGGCGCGCGCTCGCCGAAGACGTGGGTGCCGGCGACGTCACGGCAGCCCTGGTGCCCGCCGAGGCGATCGCCAACGCGACGGTCATCACACGCGAGCCGGCGGTGATCTGCGGCCAGCCCTGGTTCGACCAGGTGTTCGCGCAACTGAGCGCGCAGGTCCGCGTCGAGTGGTGCGTGCCCGAAGGCGCCGGCGTCGCCGCAGACACCCTGCTCTGCAAGCTCGGTGGTCCCGCGCGCTCGATCCTTACCGGCGAGCGCACCGCGCTCAACTTCCTGCAGACACTTTCAGCGACTGCGACGGCGACACGGCAATACGTCGACGCGGTCGCGGGAACGGCGTGCCGCATTCTCGACACCCGCAAGACGCTGCCGGGCCTGCGCACGGCGCAGAAATACGCGACGCGGATCGGCGGCGCGCAGAACCACCGCATGGGCCTCTACGACGCGGTGCTCATCAAGGAGAACCACATCGCAGCGGCCGGCTCGATCGCCGCCGCGATCGGGCGCGCGCGCGCCACGACGCGGGCCTGGATCGAGGTCGAGGTGGAAAACATGGGCGAGCTGCAGGAAGCGCTCTCGGCGCGGCCTGACGTGATCATGCTGGACGAGTTCCCGCTCGAGTCGATGCGCGCCGCCGTGAAAATGACGCGCGCCGCGGACAACGGCGTGAAGCTCGAAGCGTCAGGTGGCGTCTCCCTCGACAGGGTGCGCGAAATCGCCGCGACCGGCGTCGACTACGTCTCGATCGGCTCGATCACCAAGCACGTGCGCGCGGTCGATCTGTCCATGCGGTTTTCGGACTCTTAGCTCGAACTGGTCAGTCGTACAGAGCGTCGAGGAGCTTCAGATTGACCCGCAGCAGGAGTCCGATCTGCGGGCCGTACGTTACCCACTTATGCAGCGTGCGTTTCGGGAGGAAACGCGACATGACGACGAGCCAGGCGATGCCGCCGACGAAGCCGCCGGTCACGAGACATGCGATGAACACGGCCATGATCTGGAGAAAGACGGGCGGCGTGACGATCTGATCTGCAGGTCCCCACCAGGCCGGTCCCACCATCTGGAATACCACGAGGAACGAGCCGAGCCCGAACCCGAGGACGAAAAGCAGTGCGCAGACGAGCGCTGCGAGATCGCGACACGCTTCGCGGCGACTCTCGTCCATGATCTTCGTTCAGGTCGCTGCGACGGCCGGGTCAGCTATTGACGGCCTTGAGCACCCGCTGCGGCTGCGAGACGCCATAGCCCTGCGCGTAGTCGACGCCGAGACCGCGCAGCATCTGGATGATTTCCTGGTTCTCGGCGAACTCCGCGATCGTCTGCTTGCCGGTGAGGTGCCCGATCTCGTTGATCGAGCGCACCATCTCGCGGTCGATCGGGTCGTGCAGGATTTCCTTCACGAAGCTGCCGTCGATCTTCAGGAAGTCCACCGGGAAGTGCTTGAGATAGCCGAACGAGGACAGGCCGGTGCCGAAGTCGTCGAGCGCGAACTTGCAGCCCAGCTCCTTGAGCGCCTGGATGAAGCGGTTGGCCTGCGAGAAGCTCGCCACCGCCGCCGTCTCGGTGATTTCGAAACAGATCTTGGTGGCGTCGATGCCGCTGCGGTGGAACTGGTCGATCACGAACGGCAGGAACTTGTCGTCGCCGAGGGACTGGCCCGACAGGTTGATCGAGCACATCGCCAGCTTCTCGCGCTCGTCGGCCTCGGACACCAACCAGCGGAACGCGTTCTCGATCACCCACCGGTCGATATTGGGCGTGATGCCGTAGCGCTCGGCGGCGGCGATGAAGTTGTCCGGCGCGACGATCTTGCCGTTCTCGTCGCGCATGCGCAGCAGCAGCTCGTAGTGATAGCCCGGGTCCTGGCGCTGCAGCGGCTGGATGGTCTGGCGGAACAGCTCGAAGCGCGACTCCTCGAGCGCGTTGTTGATGCGCGCCGCCCATTGCATCTCGCGCCGGCGACGCATGAGATCGATGTCGTTTTCCTCGAAGCTGTGCACGCGGTTGCGGCCCGCCTCCTTGGCCGCCGCGCACGCGCTGTCGGCGGCGCTGAGGATCGAAGCCACGTCTTCGTTGTCGGGTGAGATCGGCACCACGCCGATACTCGCGCCCATTCGGAACGTGCGCTCTTCCCAGACGAAGCGGAAATTGCGCACCGCCTCGCGCAGCGTCTCGGCAGAGCGCATCGCTTCGTCGAGCGAGCAGCTCTCGAACAGCAGGCCGAACTCGTCGCCGCCGAGGCGCGCGAGCGTGTCGCGCCAGCGGATCTTGGACTTGAGCAGCGCGCCGACCTGGCCGAGCAGCGCATCGCCGGCGCTGTGGCCGCAGGTGTCGTTGACGATCTTGAACTGGTCTAGGTCGAGATAGGCGACGGCGTAGGACGTCTCGCGCGCCTTGGCGCTCTTGAGCGCGCGCTCGAGGCGGTTCTCGAATTCGCGGCGGTTCACCAGCCCGGTGAGCACGTCGTGGCTGGCGTGATAGCTGAGGCGCCGGTTGAGCTCGCGTGACTCGCTGACGTCGTGGAACACCAGCACGCCGCCCGCCACCCCGCCCTGCCCGTCGCGGATCGGCGCCGCGGTGCTCTCGACGTACAGCTCGTTGCCGTCGCGGCGGATGAGCAGCATGGGGCGTACTGACTTGATCGAACGCGTGCGGCGGATGGCCACGCTCATGGGGTTTTCCAGAGGCTCGCAGGTCTCCTCGTGGAACGCGCGGAAGATCTCGTCGATCGGCCGCCCCTGCGAATCTTCCAGCCGCCATCCGGTCAGCTCCTCGGCCACCGGGTTGATGTACTCGACCAGCGAGTTCTGGTCCGTGGTGATCACGCCGTCGCCGATCGACTGCAGCGTGATCTGCGCGCTCTCCTTTTCGCGGAACAGCGCGTCCTCGTAGAGCTTGCGCTCGGTGATGTCGAGCTCGCTGCCGACCAGGCGCAGCAGGCGTCCGCTGGCGTCGACGCGCGCCTTGGCGCGGCTCACCACCCAGCGCCACTCGCCGCTGCGGTGGCGCATGCGATGAATGCTCTCGAACAGCGGCGTCTTGCCCGCAACGTGATCGCGGATCGCCGCCTGCACGCGCGGCATGTCGTCGGGATGGACGAGCTGGCGCCAGTCGGGGGAATTGTTCATCTCCTCCGGTCCGAAGCCGAGCATCGCTTTCCAGCGCGGCGAGAAGTACACGCGGTTGATCTGGGCGTCGAAGTCCCACAGGCCGTCGTTGCCCGTGTGCATCGCCAGCTCGTTGCGTTCCTCGAGGCTGGTGAGGTGCCGGCGAATGCGCAGCCGTTCCAGGCCCGAGGCGAAACTCGTACCGATGAGCTTGAGCAGGAGGTGCAGGTTCGCGTCCCACACCTCGCGCGGCTGTACGTTGCACAGGCCGAGGAAGCCGCACACCTGGCCCTGGACGGCGAAACCGATGATCAGCAGCGAGCCGATGTTCAGGCCCTTGAGGCGTTCGCCCTCGGCCTGCTGCTCGCGGCGCACGGCGGCGCTGTCGCGGATCTCGAGGATTCGCATGTGTTCGAGCTTGGCTTTCAGCCAGGGCAGCGCGTCGAGCGGCTCACCTTTGAGTACCTCGGGGCGGCACTGGGCGAACATGGTCTTGGAAACGGTGATCGACTCGAGATGCGTGATCTCGTCGTCGATGAGCGCGATGAACGTGGCATCGGTGCCGGTGGCTTCGCGCAGCGCTTCGAGATTCTGCTTGATGCAGGCATCCGCGCCTGCTTCGGTCATCGATTGGAAATCGACGGCGATCTTCGTGCACGTGACATCGAGCCCCAGGACAGGCCGTGGGCTGCGGCGGGTCCAGAGCTGAGGAGAGAGAATGTCTGAAGCGGTAAAGTCTTCTGCCGAATCGCTCGGCCCGGTCCCCGATCCCATGGTTATCGCTTCCTGCGAGAACTTCCGGTGGAGTCTGTCAGCATCGGCCTGTCATCAGATGGACCTGGTACACAGTTGCCGCGTCGACTCCCTTGCGGTAGTTGCGGGCGATTCTGCCATGATTTTCGAACAAAGCAAGCTAAGTTTCTGATTCGTTGACCATTGCCGGACATTCGCTGCGACGCGCTACACGTCCAGGCAATCCCTCCGCAATCGCCGCCACTGTCAACGAACGTCCCCTGCCCGCGTTCTGGACCGCGGAAGCATTCCTCAGGGAGTTCGTCATGACCATTCGCAATCTTTTCATCGCTCCGCTGCTCGCGCTGCTGCTGGCTGCGTGCGGCGGTGGCGGAAGCGGCGGGGAAGAAAGCCCGACGCCGGCGCCCCAGGGCTGCACGGCATCGAGTTGCGGCACCGTGTTCCTCAGTCTCACGGATGCCGACGGCGACTTTCTCAGCTACAGCGTCGACGTCGTGTCGCTTTCCCTGCGCAAGGCCAGCGGCGCCGCCGTCGAGACGCTCCCCGTCGCCACGCGCGTCGATTTCGCGCAGCTCGTGGACCTCACCGAGTTCGTGACAGCCGCGACCGTTCCGAACGGCATCTACGTCGAAGGCACGATCCGGCTCGACTACAGCAACGCCGACATCACCGTCGAGGTGAACGGAGAGCCGCGCGCCGCGCAGGTCGTGGGCGCGAACGGCCAGCCACTGGGCGTCGTCGACGTCCGTGTGATGCTCGACAATCGCAATCACGTGGTGATCGTTCCCGGCCGCCCCTCCTGGCTGGAGCTCGACTTCGACCTGGCCGCTTCGCACACGGTGGACATCGCGACCACGCCCGTGCGCGCAGTTGCGGAGCCCTTCGTGGTCGCGAGTCTCGATCCCGAGGATGCGAAGGAAATGCGCCTGCACGGCCCGCTGGTCAGCGTGAATGTCGCCGGCGGCAGCTACCTCATCGACGTGCGCCCCTTCGAGCATCGCAACGGGCGCTTCGGTCAGGTCACCGTCAACACCACCGCGCAGACCGAGTTCGAGGTCGACGGACAGACTTACACGGGTACTGCGGGCCTCGAAGCGATGGCAGCCCTCAGCGCCGGCGCACCGACCGCGGCGTTCGGCGTGCTCGATCGCAGCGAGCGGCGCTTCACGGCCGAGCGCGTGCACGCGGGCACCAGCGTGCCGGGTCCGTCGCACGACGCGCTGCGCGGCAACGTGATCGCGCGCGCCGGCGACACTCTCACGGTCCGCGGTGCGACGCTCATTCGCCGCTCCGGCAGCGTGACGTTCATCCGTGACGACATCACCTTGCTCGTCGGGGACGACACCGGCGTGACGCGCGACGGACAGCGCGGCAACGACCTCGGCGACGAGGCCATCTCCGTCGGCCAGCGCATCGCGGCCTTCGGCGAGGCGAGCGAGCAGAACGGCGAGGTCGTGTTCGACGCGAACCCGGGCCGCGTTCGCCTGCACCTCACTCACCTGTGGGGCACGCTCGGCACTGCGAATCCCGGCAGCCTGGTAGTCGACCTCGCGAGCATCGACGGCCGGCGCATCGAGATCTTCGACTTCGCCGGCACCGGTGCTACGCCGGCCACGGATGCCGATCCGTCGAGCTACGAGATCGCGACCGGCTCGCTCGGCGTCAACGATCTCACGAGCGGCGAGCCGATCCGCGTGTTCGGTTTCGTCACGCCGTTCGGCAATGCACCGCCCGACTTCGAAGGCCGCACCTTCGTCGACTTCAGCGACGTGCGCGCCATCATGAACATCGGCTGGGGTGCCGGCACCAGCGCGCCGTTCCTGTCGATGGGCAACGATGGCCTCACGCTCGACAACGACAACCCGGACCTCGGGCTGCGCCACTTCATCTTCATCGGCCCGCGGGTGATCGACATCACCACGCTGCCGGCGCCGCCGCGCATCGGGCCGGCGAATGGCCGCGGCTTGTACGCGATCGGCCAGCCCCTGCGCGTCGAGGTGTACAGCGACTTCGGCGAGTTCGCGGCCCGGCTTGCCGAGAAACTGTCGGGCGGCGCCGAAGCAATGGCGCTGAGCACCGGCGGAGCGTGGGACGCCGGCACCGGCACGCTGACGACGAATCGGTTGTCGATCAGGCTGTCCGCCGACTGACCGACGCAGTCACCTCGCCGGCGGATCGCTGCCGTCGGCGTGGCGTCTCAGCGAGGCGGCTCGTACCGACGAGCCGCCTCGTCACGTCCGGCATTCACGCATTCGGCGCTGGGTTTCCCGGTCATCAGCAGCCAGCGCTCACCGCTCGTCACGCCGACGTCCTTGCGTGACAGGCCCTCGAAGCACGGACGTACGCTCGTATCCTCGAGCAGGAGCTGGCGACCCGGCTCACCGGCAAGCCAGCGCGCCGCGTCGTACGCTTCCTGCGACCCTTCGCGCCAGCGCGCGTGCCCGAAGTTGACGGACGATCGCTGCAGGTACAGCAGGAACTGCTCCTTGCCCTGCAGCATGCCGAGCTCAGCGTCCGGTGCCGCGAGTTGCTCGATACGGCCGGTGAAGGCGCGCGCCGAGCGAGCGTCGTTGGCCAGGGGCATCAGCCACCAGCCGCCGATGACCCAGACAGAGCCGAGCACGACGGCCCAGGCCTGCGGGGCACGTTCGACGCCGAAGAGACCGAGAGCGATCGCGGCGACGATGCCCATGATCCCGATCGGCAGCCAGGTGTCGAGACCGAATTGAGCCTGCAGTTCCGCCGCCTTGTCGGTGGCGATCCACTGCAGTGCTACGAAGACGCCGAGACAGACAACCGTGAGAAACAAGGCCGGCGCAAACAAAGTGCGCTGAACGTCGCGACGCTGCGCCAGGCCACGCAGCCACGGACCGGCGACCAGCACGAAGGCCGGCAACGCCGGCAGGATGTAGACACCGCGCTTGCCGGGACTGGTACTGAAGAAGAGGAGTACCAGCCCTACCCACCCCAGGAGCAGCAGGACCCGGGAATCGCGTTCGCGGCAGCGCTCGCGCCAGCGTCCGACGAGCCACGGCAACAGCAGGATCAGCGGCTGCCAGAGCGTGAGGATCACCGTGACGAAGTAGTAGAACGGTTTGTGGTGATGCCACGCGGCGGAGTAGCGCTCCACCGTTTGCTCGAACAGGATTTCGTTGCGGTAGGCGATGAGCGCCGGATCGTCGGTCGTCGCAACGGTCAGGAGCATCGGGACGAGCCACAAGGCGATCGCCGCGAACAGCGCGACGGGCGCAAGTGCCCAGCGCCAACCTCCCTGCTCGATACGAGGCAGTCGCCAGCGTTGCCAGCGGGCTAGCGCATACGGGATCAGGATCAAGAGCGGCAGGAAGCCGACGCCTTTCGCGATGACACCGAGTCCAGCCGCGAAGCCGCCGAGCGCGTACCAGCGCCAGCCGTGCGCGAGCAGCAGGTGGCGGCACAGGCCGTAGAGCGACAACGTGGTGAGGAAACAGAGAAACGAGTCGATCTGCGCAAGATGTGCCTGGAGGGAGAACTGCACCGTGAAGAGCAGCGCGAAAGCCGCAGCGAATCCGGTCGGCCGATCCCAGAGCCTGCGGCCGAGGTCGTAGACGAGGACGATGGTGCCTAGCGCCGCCAGCAGCGAGGGCAGCAGGAATGCGATTCGCAGCGAACCCGTGAGCGCGTAAAAGACCGCGACGACCCAGAAGAACAGCGGCGGCTTGTCCTGATACCAGTCGCCGCCGACCCGCGGAAACAGCCATTCGCCGTTCTCCACCATGTCGCGCGCAATCAGGGCGAAACGCGGCTCGTCCGCCGGCCAGGGATCGCGCAAGCCGAGCCCCGAACCGAACACCAGCAGTCCGAGGCCCAGAAGCCACGCGAGATCGCGTACAGCGTCGCGCGCTGACGCCGGACGCTTGCCTGAGTCCAGTTGCTTCACGGCCGACGGGTCCGCAGGGTCAACGTCCGTTCGCCTGTAACGATTGCAACGGCGAGAGCTGCGGCAATCACGGACCGCGACGCCGAGCGCGCATTGTCGCCGCGTGCGAAAATATCGCGCGCGTTCTTCGTCGCTCGCACTCTTGGTCGGGAGTCAGGCATGAATACGGTTCTCACCATGTCCTTCGGTGTCGTCATCACACCCTGGAAGCTCATCGGCTACGTCGGTGTCCTGCTGTTCGCCGGCCGCTGGTTCGTACAGCTGTACGCTTCGCGCGTCCACCGCCAGGTCATGGTGCCACGCACCTTCTGGTACATGAGCATCGCGGGTAGCCTCCTGCTGCTGTGCTACTTCACCTTCGGCAAGAACGACTCGGTCGGCGTTCTCTCCAACGCGTTCCCGTTGTTCGTCGCGCTCTACAATCTCTACCTCGACTTCAAATCCGACGATCCCAGGTCCGGCGGCATGCACACCGCGAGCGATTGAGCGCGAACGGTCGCAAGCGCATCACTCCTCGCGTACGACGAGGCCCGACCGGTAGCGCGCCTTCAGCCACATCACGCCGAACAGATCGACGATGCCGACCCACAGGCGATTGTGCAGGCCATACTTGGAGCTCCCGCGCGTGCGCGGCCTGTGATTCACCGGTATCGATACGACTGCACTGCCGGCGCGCTGAAACAGAGCCGGCAGGAAGCGGTGCATGTGATCGAAGGCCGGCAGTTGCAGGAACGTCTCGCGCTGGAAGATCTTGATGCCGCATCCGGTGTCCGGAGTCCCGTCGCCCAGTAAGCCGCCGCGCACGCCGTTCGCGATGCGCGAGGACAGGCGCCGCAGCCAGGTATCGCGGCGCGTGGTGCGGTTGCCCATGAACAAAAGCACGTGCGCGTTCTTCGGATCGTCGCGGGCGGCAAGCAGCGCCACCAGGTCGCGCGGATCGTTCTGGCCGTCGCCGTCGAGCGTCCCGATCCATGACGCACGTGCGGCACGCACACCCGAACGCACTGCCGCACTCTGGCCGCTTCGGTCGGAGTGCCGCAACAGGCGCAGCTCCGTGAGCCCGGCGGCGCGCGCCTGGCGCGCCATTTCCGCGGTCGCATCGGTGCTGCCGTCGTCGACGAAGATCATCTCGAATGCGACGCAGCCGCGCAGCGCCTCGGCGATCTCGCGCGCCAACGGGCCGATATTTTCGGCCTCATTGCAGACGGGGACGATGACTGAGAGATCCGGTGCCATGCTGCTTGGTCGCGAAGTATACCCAAAGGGACCGCCGTTCCTTATGCTCGTGCGATGCACGCGCACTCGCAGGGCCACGGTCACCGCCATCGCCACGATGGCGGGCGGCACGAGCACGGGCGGCACGGGCACGGAGCGCACGGTCATGGAGCGCACGATCACGGGCTCGACGGGCGCCGGCTGCTGTGGGCGCTGGCGCTCACCGGCGGATTCGCCGTCGTCGAGCTGGCCGGCGGTTTCCTCGCGAACTCCCTGACACTGCTCGCCGACGGCGGGCACATGCTCACCGACGCCGTCTCGCTCGCTCTTGCCTGGGTGGCGCTGCGCTTCGCCGACCGGCCCTCGGATCGTCGCCGCACCTACGGCTTTCAGCGCCTGCAGGTATTGGCCGCCTTCGTGAACAGCCTGCTGCTGCTCGGCGCGGTCACGTGGCTCGTCTTCGAAACGATCGAACGCCTGCGCAACCCTGCGCCGGTCGCTGGCACGCTCATGCTCGTCGTCGGAGCCGGCGGCCTGATCGTCAACCTTCTCGCGCTCGCGCTCCTGCACCGCCGCGACACGCGCAACCTCAACCTGCGCGCCGCGTATCTGCACGTGGTGAGCGACGCGCTCGGTTCGGTCATGGCGTTGATCGCCGCGGTTGTCGTCATGTACACCGGCTGGACGCAGATCGATACGCTGCTCGCGCTGCTGGTGGTGGCGCTCATCGTGCGTTCCGCAGTGAGCCTGCTGGTGCAGTCCGCGCACATCCTGCTCGAAGGCACGCCCGACTGGCTCGACATCGACGAGCTGCAGAACCAGCTGCGCGCCAGCGTGCACGGCGTTCTCGACGTACACCACGTGCACGTCTGGTCGATCACCACGCACCAACCGATGCTGACCCTGCACGCGCGCATCCAGAACGACGTTTCCGCCGCCCAGGTGCTCGCCGAGATCAAGGCGTTCCTGGCGTCGCGCTACGGGCTGGATCATTCGACCATCCAGATCGAGCAGGCGGAGTGCGCCGATCACCACGGTGCAGCGCGGGAACCGAAAAGGAGTCAGGCACCTTCCTGAAGGAGCCTGGCACCGCTGCCCATCATGCCCGCTCCCGGTTCGGCTCCGCTCTCCCGGTTTCTCACCCCTCGCTACTGGCCACTCTGGCTCGGACTCGGGCTCGTCCGTCTCATTATTCTTCTGCCGTGGCGCCTGCAGCTGGCGCTCGGCCGCACGCTCGGCCGCCTCGCCCACCCGTTCGCGCGTCGCGAACGGCGCATCGCCGGCGTAAACCTGCGCCTGTGCATGCCCGATCTGTCAGAAACCGAAAGGCGCGAGTTGATAGTCCAGCACTTCGAATCGCTCGGATGCGCACTGGTTGAGACCGCGATGGTGTGGTGGGGCAGCGAGCGCCGCGTCGCGGCCCTGGTGCGCATCGAGGGGCTCGAGCACCTGGAGCGCGCCCTCGCCGGCGGTCACGGTGCGATCCTGCTGTCCGCTCACTTCACCACGCTGGAGATGGGCGCTCGCGCGCTGACACACGCAACGCCGGCGGCGGTGATGTACCAGACTCCTCGCAATCCGCTGATTGCCGAACTGTCCCTGCGTAGCCGGCGCCAGCTCGCCGCGCGCGTCTTTGCGAGCGACAACGTACGCGACCTGCTGCAGAGCCTGAAACAGAATCTGCCCGTGTGGTACGCGCCGGACCAGCGCGAGGAAGGCAAGTCCGGGGCCATGGTCCCCTTCTTCGGCGTGCCGGCATCGACCAACGTTGCAACGTCGCGCATCGCGCAGATCTCCGGTGCGCCCGTGCTGACGTTCCTGCCGGAGCGCCTGCGCGACGGCTCGGGCTACGTCATGCGCATCAGCGCTGCCCTCCCCGACTTCCCGTCCGGCGACCCGCTGGCGGACGCGGCTCGTTTCCATGCGATCATCGAGGAACACGTGCGCCGCTGCCCCGACCAGTACCTGTGGACCTACAAGCGTTTCAAGCGCAGCGATGGGCTTGATCCCTATCGCGCCGCGCCGGCCGGGTCGACGTGAGCCGCGGATGAGCGCTCAATTGCTGGCTCCGCGCTACTGGCCGACCTGGCTGGGCCTCGGCTTCCTGCGCCTCTTCGAGCCCTTGCCCTACGCCTTCCTCGTACGCCTCGGCTCGGCACTCGGCGCCGTCCTGCGCTTCCTGCCGCTGCGCTTCGTACGCATCGCGCGGCGCAACCTGGAACTGTGCTTTCCACAGTCCACGGCGGAAGAGCGCGCCCGCATCCTGGCGCAACACTTTCGCACCCTCGGCATCGCGGTCTTCGAGACCTCGATCGCCTGGTGGAGCGACGACGAACGTATCCGGCAGCTGACCAGCGTCGAAGGCGAAGAGCACTTGCAACGCGCGCTGGCGTCAGGTCACGGCGCGATCCTGCTGAGCGCACACTTCACCACGCTCGAGATCGGGGCGCGCGCAGCCTGTGCACGCTGGCCCGTGAGCATCATGTATCGTCCTTCGCGCAATGCCGTGCTCGAACGCTTTCTGCAACGCAAGCGCGGCCGGCGCGCGAAGCGCGCAATTCCACGCGACGACGTGCGCACGCTCGTCGCCGCGCTCGGAGCCAACGAGCCGGTGTGGTACGCGCCCGACCAGAGCTATCGCAAGAAGGGTGCGCAGATGGTGCCGTTCTTCGGCATCCCGGCCGCGACCAACACTGCCACATCGCGGTTGGCGCGCATGACGGGCGCAGTGGTGCTGCCGTACTTCGTCGAGCGCTTGCCGGGCAGCCGCGGCTATCGCGTCGCCATTCATCCGCCCCTGGCCGATTTTCCGAGCGGCGATCCCGTGGCCGACGCCGCGCGCTTCAACACGCTCATCGAAGCGCAGGTGCGGCGCGTGCCCGAGCAGTACCTGTGGATCCACCGCCGCTTCAAGGGACTCACGCCCGACTATCCGAAGTACTATGGCTGACGCCGACGCACAGACGCCGCACCGCCGGGTGCGCAATCGGCAACGCAAGCGTTCGCAGCGCCGCCTCACGTTCGGTCGGCGCATGCTCTACCGCATCGCCGTACCGCTCGGCGTCGGCATCATCCGTTTCTTCTGGTGGACCTGCCGCATCGAGCGCGTGCTCGGTGCCGAACACGTCGAACGCACCGCGCTGGCCGGCAAGCCGGTCGTCTTCTGTTACTGGCATCGCCATCAGCTCTTCGTGTGGCGCTACCTGCGCCAGCAGGTGATCGGCCGCGGAGCGAAGGTCGGCTGGCTGATCAGTGCGTCGGTCGACGGCGAAGTGCCCACAGGCATCGCACGCGCGATCGGCGGCGGGCTGGTGTTTCGCGGCTCGACCACCGCGGGCGGTTCCGAAGCGTTGCGCGCGATCTGCAAGGCCGTGCGCCGCGAAGCTGTGTCGCCGGCAACGACGCCGGATGGACCTTACGGCCCGGTTTCCGAATTCAAGGCCGGCGTCGTCAAGATGGCGCAACTCTCCGGCGCGCCGCTGCTACCGCTCGCTTATGCCGCGCGCAGCGCCTGGGTGCTGCGAACCTGGGATCGCTTCGTGGTGCCGAAGCCGTTCACGCGGATCGTGCTGGCGGCCGGCGCGCCCGTCGAGGTTCCGCGCGATTGCGACGATGCGGGTGTGCTGGCGGTGCAGCGGCGGATGGAAGGAGAGCTGCAGAGAGCCTTCGAGGTCGCGAGCCGCTCGGTTCGCGGCTCGGCATGAAGGGGCGTGGTCCCCGAGCCGCGGAGATTAGTGGTGCCGACAGAGGGATTCGAACCCCCGACCCCCTCATTACGAATGAGGTGCTCTACCAGCTGAGCTATGTCGGCGCGCGGATCGTCGGCGCGCGCAACGGCGCGCGAAGGGCGCGAATTGTAAAGAAGGCGGGCGGGAGCGGCAAACGCCGCGGAAAACGGTCGGGATTGCCCGGGTTCAGCCCTTGCGGCGCACGCGGATGACGATGTCGACACCGGCGAGCTCCGTGCCCTCCGGCAGGTTCGGCAGGCTCTCCAGGCGCACCTGCGGCAGCCCGACGTCCACGAGCTCCCCCGTATCCACGTTGTGGATGTGGTAGTGGTCCCGGGTGTTCGAATCGAAGCAGGCACGCGTCGAATCGACGTTGATCTGGCGCACCAGGCCGTGCTCGGCGAAGAGATTGAGCGTGTTGTAGACCGTCGCTTTGGAGATCCGGGCACCGTCCACGCGCAGCGATTCGATGATCTGATCGGCCGTGAGGTGCTGGTCGCAGGCGAACAGCAGCTCGCCGACGCGGACCCGCTGCTGGGTGGGCCCGATGCCCTTCGATTCGAGCAGCTGGATGACCTGCTCGCGGGAGGGCGACACGGTCGTAGGGACGGCTGACATGGCGGCATTATACGGATGCCCCCTCCAATGTGAACCTCGCGCCGCTGCCGCCGGCCCGCCCGAACCCCTGAATTTATGGGCAAATCGGTGCCTTTTCCGCCTGGCCCGCGCTCCCGCCACGGCCCACGCTGCACGTTCGCCATGGACGGGCACGCAGGGAAGCGCCCACCGACAGGAGGTCACCGGCATGCAAGAGGCGACGCGCGCGCCGCGAAGACACGGAGGGCTGACTCTCGTCGAGCTGCTGACGGCCTGCGCCATCGCCGCGGTCGTGCTCGGCATCGGCGTGCCGTCATTCGAGCGATTCATGCTCGATGCCCGCCGCACCAGTCACGTCAACGCCTTCGTCCGCGCTCTGCACCTCGCGCGCAGCACCGCGATCCAGCGTGCTCTTCCCGTCGCAATCTGCAGGAGCAGCACCGGCACTCAATGCACGCCCGGCGCGCGCGACTGGAGCGTCGGCTACATCGTCTTCGTCAATCGCGACCGCGACTCGCCGCCGCGCGCCGATGTCGGCGAGGAAATACTGCTGGTCGCGCCGCGCGTGGACCACGTCGCGATTTCCGCGAACCGGGACGCTCTTCTCTACTGGCCGGTCTCGCTCGCGGGAACCACCGCGACGATTTCGTTCTGCGATCGGCGCGGGTCCGACGCTGCGCGCGCCGTGATCGTCAGCCACACTGGACGGCCGCGCATCGCGCGGCGCGATGCCTCGGGACGCGCGATCCGATGCAGTTAAGTCGTGCCACTCGCCGCATAAGTCATGCCGGCGTCGCAACGGCACGACATAACGCCAGCCGTTCGTCGGTTCTACCCACCCGCACATCGGGACTGGAGCGCGGTCGCTCGCATTCTGGCTATAGTTCACGCCATGGGGGGACAAAGAAATCGCGGCTTCACGTTGATGGAGCTGATGATCGTGCTCGCCGTGGTCGGCATCGCGCTGGCCGTTGCGATCCCGAGTTTCGCCACCATGCGTCGCAACGCGCGCATGACCGGCGCCGCGAACGATCTCATCGCAGCCATCAATCTCGCGCGCTCCGAAGCCATCAAGCGCCAAGTGCCGGTCGCGATGTGCGGCTCGGCCAATCCGCGTGACGCGGATCCCACCTGTTCCGACACCCTCACCGGCTGGGTCGTCTGGGAAGACACCAACAACGATCGCCTCGTCGGCGCCGACGGC
>Ga0187894_10000786_pt1 | contig 42947 bp, 37 predicted proteins | sample GBC1701081metaG_FD_136650 | JGI IMG/M metagenome (GOLD analysis project Ga0187894, IMG submission 136650) | White microbial mat communities from a lava cave in the Kipuka Kanohina Cave System on the Island of Hawaii, USA - GBC170108-1 metaG ... | reverse complement strand
GTCAACTCGTACAGGAACACGAGCGTGTTGATGACGATGATGCTGATGCCCACGTACGGCGTCGTGCGAGAGGGAATGACGTCGCGCAGCGGCAGCATGCTTCGAGTATAGCGGGACGCCGACGGCCCGGCAGGCAGATTTCTGCGCGTCCGCGACGCGTTAGCCGCGGACGCGCGGACCTCGCGGCCGCGAGCCGGACGGGACGTCGCTGGCGCGGATCCATAGTCGCTGGTCGCCCCGATGACGGGCTGGCCGCCGGCGAGCCGGACGGCGGGCGCCGCCGGCAGGCCGGTGGGTGGTGTGCGGCCAGTAGGTATACTGTAAAGTCGGCTGAGACACCGTCGCCTGAGACGAGGCGGCCGCGGGCGTCGAACGCGGCCGGCGGCGCGGGACGGAACCAGAGAATCAGACGTGATTTGCAAGAACTGTGGAACGGAGATCGCCAACAAGGCGATCGTATGCTTTCGGTGCGGACAGGCGACCTTCGAAGCGGTGCGGAAAGCGCCCGCGCCTGGCCGCGGCGGCTTCCGGTCGCTGATCCTGACGATCGGGCTGCTCGTGCTGGTCCTGGCTGGCTTGTTCATGGGGCAGGTACACACGGACACGGTGCCGCCCGTCATCACGTACACGATCACCGTGCTCGCGGCGATCGTGCTCGCCTGGCGCTTGCTCTTCGCGCGCCGGCGCCGCCGCCGCTGACGCGGGGCGGAGTGCCGGACACGCCCGCCCGCGTGACCGGCCCGACTGCTTGGGGACGTTGATATGTTCGACCCGCGGCTCGAAGTCATCGATGCGGACGGCCGTCGAATCGTGGCCATCACCAAATCGCCGTTCACCATCGGCCGGCGCGAGACCAACGATCTCCAACTCGCGGGCAGCGAGGTCTCGCGCGAGCACGCGGAGATCGTCACCGACGGCGATCACTGCGTCCTGCACGACCGCGGGTCGCGCTTCGGCACCTTCGTCAACGGCGAGATTGTGTCGGACATCATCCTCAAGCCGGGGGATCGGGTCCGCCTCGGGCGCGGCGGCGGCGCGGAGCTGGTCTACGCGCTCGGCGGACAGACGGTCTTCGCGGCGCCGGCCTCGGCGGCCATCGGCGACCTGCGGCACGTCGCGGCGCTGCTCGAAGGCCTGCGGGCGCTCGGGTCCGGCCGTGTGCTGGACGACGTCCTCGCGCTCGTGATGGATTCGGCGATCGAAGTCAGCGGCGCCGAGCGCGGCTTCATCATGCTCGCGAACGACGACCTCGAGCTCGAGTTCAAGCTCGGACGCAGCCGCGGGCGCACGACATTGCCCGGCAGCCGGTTCGACACCAGCCGCAAGATTCCCGAACAGGTCTTCGAGACGGGGCAGGTGCGCATCATCGCGGACCTGCTGGATGGCGATCTGGCCGACGTCCACATGGGCACGGTCGCCCTCGGCATCCGCCACGTCCTCTGCGTGCCGCTGCGTCTGGTGCGCTACCTGGAGGCGGGACAGCAGGCGCCGTCCGAGAAGAACATCGGCGTGCTGTATCTCGACAGCCGCGAGCGCGGATCGCTGCTCTCCGAATCCACGCGGGCGGCGCTGGAGACGCTGGCGACCGAAGCGGCGGTTGCGATCGAAAACGCGCGTCTCTATCGCGAGACGCTGGAGAAGGCGCGGCTGGAGCAGGAGATGCGCATCGCGGCGGACATCCAGCGCGCGCTGCTGCCGCGGCTGGCGTGCAACGGGCCGTACTTCGGCGCCGCCGCGTCGACGCTGCCGTGCCGATCGATTGGCGGCGACTTCTTCGACTACGTCGAGCGGCCGGATCAGCACGTCGCGTTCGCGCTGGGCGACGTTTCCGGCAAGGGCCCGCCCGCGGCGCTGCTCAGCGCGCTGATTCAGGGCATCATCAGCGGCCAGAGCGTCGCGGCGGCCGGTCCGGCCGCGACATTGACGCACGTCAACAAGACGATGATCCGCCGGGCGATCGAGGCGCGCTACGCCACGATGTTCTATGCCCTGCTGGCGGCCGACGGCACGCTGACCTGCTGCAACGCGGGCCATAATCCGCCCTTCGTCATTGGCCGCGACTCGCAGCGTCGCCTCGACCGCGGCGGCCTGCCGGTCGGCATGTTCGAGGATCTGCCGTTCGACGAAGAGACGCTGACCCTCAACCCCGGCGACTGGGTGATCGTCTTCAGCGATGGCGTGTCCGAGGCGCTGAATGCCGCCGAGGAGGAGTTCGGCGACGCGCGCATTGCCGCCGTCGTGCGCGAGCACTTCGACGACACGCCGGAGAATCTGCTGAACGCGCTCCTCACGAGCGTCCACACCTTCGCCGGCGGGACGCCGCAGAACGACGATGTGACGGCGCTGGTGATGCGGTATACCGGATGATGGCCGCCACGCGACGTCAGACCGTCAGCCGACGAAAGACGCGTCCGCGGGAGACGAAGCCGTGAGCCGCCGCCGCATCTTCCAGGTGACCTGCGTCATCGCCCTCATCGTCGGCATCCTGCTCTGGAACCTGATCTTCGACCTGTGGCTCGGGCAGGCCGAGCGGCAGTATCTCTGGCAGCAATCGCGCGCCGACCTGGGCCTGGCGCGACGGGTGTCGCTGAAAGGATCGATGGATGACGCCGTCCGCTGGGGGGCGCTGACGGCGACGGTCTGGACCGCGCTGGTCGTCGGCGCCATCTTCGGCGTCGCCTGGTTGGCCTCTCGCGCCGCGGGCGTTCGCTCCGGTGCCCGCCTGGATGCCCGCTCCGGCTCCCACGCTGGTGATAGATAGATGATGTTGGTGGTGCTGGCGACACCGACATCGTTCGCCGCTGAACGCGTTGCCGCCGCGGTCTCGCCCGCGTTCTCCGGCGAGGTGACGCCTTGCCGGCCGGCCGCCCGCGGTGCGTCGTGGCCACTCAGGTTCCTGCACGTCCGTCCCTTAAATGTTCTTCGCGCGGGCCGTGCCGCTGAGCTCGCAAAACGCTACAATCAGGCAGCGCGTCCTTTTCCCGGCGGATCTCTTTGCTGCTTGCCTCGGGAGAGTTGATGGATTCTCTCACCTACGATTGGAACGTCGTGCCGCCCCCGGGGCCCCGCCCGGCCGTGATGCTGGACGATGAGACGCTGCGGGATGGGCTGCAGAGCCCGTCCGTCGAGACGCCGTCGATTGCGCGCAAGATCGAGATCCTGCACCTGATGGAAGCGCTCGGCATGGACAGCGTCGACATCGGCCTGCCGGCGGCCGGGTCGGCGGTCTTCGCGGACGTCGAAGCGCTGGCGCGTGAGATCGTGCGGAGCCGGATGACGCTGCGCCCGAACTGCGCGGCGCGGACGATGGTGGCGGACATCCGTCCGATCGTCGAGATCTCGCAGCGCGTCGGGCTGCCGATCGAAGTGGCGGCGTTCATCGGATCGAGTCCCGTGCGGCAGTACGTCGAAGACTGGACGGTCGATCACCTCGAACGGACGACCGCCGAGGCCGTGTCCTTCGCGGTCAGCGAAGGCCTGCCGCTGCTGCTGGTCACGGAAGACTCGACGCGTGCGCAGCCGGAGGCGCTGCGCCGGATCTACAGCGCGGCGATTCGCGCGGGCGCGCAGCGCGTCTGCATCGCGGACACCGTGGGCCACGCGACGCCGGCCGGCGCCGCGGCGATTGTCAGCTTCATCAAAGGCGTCGTGGAGGACTGCGGCGGCGGCGTCGGCATCGACTGGCACGGGCACCGCGACCGCGGCATGGCGATCGCGAACACGCTGGCGGCGATCGACGCGGGCGCGACGCGCGTCCACGCGACGGCGCTCGGCATCGGCGAGCGCGTCGGCAACACACCGATGGACCTGCTGCTCGTCAATCTCGTGCTGATGGGCTATCTGGAGCGCGACCTTTCGCGGCTGGGCGAGTACTGCGAGGCCGTGTCCAAGGGGTGCGGCGTCACGATTCCCACGAACTATCCGGTCTTCGGGCGCGACGCGTTCCGTACGGCGACCGGTGTCCACGCCGCGGCGCTGATCAAGGCGCTGCGCAAGAACAACGCCGAGCTCGCGGACCGCGTCTATTGCAGCATTCCCGCGGGCCTCGTCGGCCGTCAGCAGGAGATCGAGATCGGGCCGATGTCCGGCCGGTCGAACGTGATCTTCTGGCTCGAACACCGCGCGCTGCCGGTGACGGACGTCGCCATCGACCGCATCTTCTCCGCGGCGAAGATCGCGACGCGCGTGCTCAGCGAAAAAGAAGTGATGGCGATCGTGCAGGAGTGCCCGCGCTGACGCGGACGGCCGCATCAGCGCGCGTGTGACGGAAAGGCAGCGTAACGGAAAGGCAGTGTGACGGAACGCCGTCGCGCTACTTGCGCTTGTCGATCGGCACGTACTCGCGCGTCGGCGATCCGACGTAGATCTGCCGCGGCCGCGCGATCTTCTGGTCATCGTCCTTCAGCATCTCTTCCCACTGCGCGATCCAGCCGGACGTGCGGGGAATCGCAAACAACACCGGGAACATCTCGACGGGGAAGCCCATCGCCTGATAGATCAGGCCGGAGTAGAAGTCCACGTTGGGATAGAGCCGGCGCGAAACGAAGTAATCGTCTTCCAGCGCGATGCGCTCCAACTCCAGCGCGATGTCCAGCAGCGGGTTGCGGCCGGTGACTTCGAACACCATGTCCGCCGTCTTCTTGATGATCTTCGCGCGCGGGTCGTACGACTTGTAGACGCGGTGGCCGAAGCCCATGAGACGGCCGTCGCCGCCCTTCACGCGCTTGATGAACGCCGGGACGTTCGAGACGGATCCAATCTCCTTCAGCATGCGGAGCACGGCTTCGTTCGCGCCGCCGTGCAGCGGACCGTAGAGCGCCGCGGCCGCGCCGGCGAGCGCCGAATACGGGTCCGCCTGCGAGCTGCCGATGCCGCGCATCGCGCTCGTGCTGCAGTTCTGTTCGTGATCCGCGTGCAGGATGAAGAGCACGTCGAGCGCGCGCTCGAGCACCGGGTTCGCGTGATACTTCAACTCGGTCATCTTGAACAGCATGTTCAGGAAGTTGCCGGTGAAGCTCAGATCGTTGTCGGGATAGACGTAGAAGCGGCCGGTCAGGTGGCGGAACGCGTAGGCGGCAATCGTCGGCGTCTTGGCAATCAGCCGCACCGTCTGATCGCGGCGCGAGGACTCGTCGAAAATGTGCTTGGCGTCGGGATAGAACGTCGAGAGCGCGCCGACCGTGCTGAGGAAGATCCCCATCGGGTGCGCGTCGTACTGGAAGCCCTCCATGAACTGCTTGATGTTCTCGTGCAGCATCGTATGGAGGGTGATCTCGCGCTGCCAGGCCTCGATCTGCGAGGTCGTCGGCAGCTCGCCGAAGAGGATCAGATACGCCGTTTCGAGATACGTGCTGCGCTCGGCGAGCTGTTCGATGGGATAGCCGCGATACTCCAGGACCCCGCGATCGCCGTCGATATAGGTGATCGCGCTGCGACAGGACGCGGTGTTCTGGAACGCCGGGTCGTACGTCATCAGACCGAAGTCATCGTCCGACACTTTGATCTTCCGGAGATCCATAGCGCGGATGACGCCGTCCTTGATGGGCAGATCGTACTGCTTGCCCGTGCGATTATCGGTAATGGTCAGAGTATCGGGCATCGGAATTGGTTCTCTCGCGCCTCGGGCGCGAGCGGGTCCAGTGCCAGCCAGGCTAACGCTTCCGGCTGGACCGTGAGGTTAGGTCGTCAGGTGCGTGCGGGTCTACGTCTCCGAGGTCCGCGGTACCGGTCGTGTCCACGGGCTCGCCAGGAATGCGATAGTCGCCATCGACCCAGCGGCCGAGATCCAGCAGGCGACACCGCTTGCTGCAGAAGGGCCGCCATGCCGCATCAACCGGGTTCTCGCGACAGTATACACAGAGGCCCGCAGCCGCTGACATGCGTTTATTGTATCGCGTCCTCGCGCCTGGCGTGTGACAGCCGGCGCGGTGTGCCAAGGGTGATACGACACGCACCGCGTCGATCGCGACCCGCCCTGATCGTGACCGGGGGCGTGCACGGCACGACGTACGGTCGGTGGGGGAGTCGGAACCGCGGGCGGCGTCGGGGCTGTGGTACGGACGGCCGCGCGGCGGGTGACGTCGCGACGGCCAGCTCAGGTTGACGGGCCGGTGGGGGCGTCCGGCGTGCTTACAGGTCCTGCTCGGCGCTGCCCGGCGGATGATGGCGGACGTCGCGGGCCGAGACCATGAAGATGACGTCCTCTGCGACGTTGGTGGCGTGGTCGCCGATGCGCTCCAGGTGCCGCGAGACGAGGATCAGGTCCAGCGCCGGCTCGATGGTCGCCGGGTCCTGCAGCATGTACGTCAGCAGCTCGCGGAAGACCTGCGTCTTCAGCGCGTCCAGCGTGTCGTCTTCGTTCAGCACGCTCTGCGCCAGGACCGTGTCGCGGCGCACGTACGAGTCGAGCGCGTTCCGCAACATCCGTTGCGCGATCTCTGCCATGCGCGGGATGTCGATCAGCTGCTTGACCGGCGGGTGCATCAAGTAGCGGCGGACCGCTTCCGCGATGTTGACCGCGAGGTCGCCGACGCGTTCCAGGTCCGTGTTGATCTTCACCGCCGCGACGATGGCGCGCAGGTCCGTCGCCATCGGCTGGTGCAGCGCCAGCAGCTTGAAGCAGCGGGCGTCGACCTCGATGTGCAACTGGTTGATCGGCTCATCGCCGTTCTGCACTTCGTCGACGATGTCGATCTCGCGTTCGACCAGGGCGTGCACCACGGCCCGGACGCGCTCCTCCGCCAGACCGCCCATGACGAGCAGGCGTTCTTTGAGCAGTTCCAGTTGCTCCTGGAAGTGAGGAACGACGCGTTCTCCAGTTTCAGGCATGATGTAGTCCCCACCAGCCTGCGTCGTCCGCCGCCGCGTGCCGGGCCGATGGGGCCCGGACGGCACGGACGGGCGCGCTAGCCGAAACGTCCCGTGACATAGTCCTCAGTCAGTTTTTCGGATGGTGCGGTGAAGATCTTTTCTGTCTGATCGAACTCCACCAACCGTCCGAGCCAGAAAAACGCCGTGTAATCGGAGACGCGCGCAGCCTGCTGCATGTTGTGCGTCACGATCACAATGGTGTAATCACGTTTGAGCTGATAAATCAGCTCTTCGATCCGCTGCGTGGCGATCGGATCCAGCGCCGATGCCGGTTCGTCCATCAGCAGGATCTCCGGCCGGATTGCCAGCGCGCGCGCGATGCACAGCCGCTGCTGCTGGCCGCCGGAGAGCGCCAGCGCCGAATCCGCGAGACGATCCTTGACTTCGTCCCAGATGGCGGCCTGCCGCAGGCTCTCCTCGACACGTCCTTCCAGTTCCGAGCGCGACGAGGCGAGTCCGTTGATCCGCAGCCCGTACGCGACGTTCTCGAAGATCGACTTCGGGAACGGGTTCGACTTCTGGAACACCATCCCGACCCGCCGCCGCAGCGCGACGACATCCACATCGTCGCCGTAGATATTGACGCCGTCGATCTTCACGGAGCCTTCGACCCGCGTGCCGTGGATGATGTCGTTCATCCGGTTCAGCGTCCGCAGGAACGTGCTCTTGCCACAGCCCGATGGTCCGATGAACGCGGTCACCAGGTTGGCGTGCATGCGGATCGTGATCTCATGCAACGCGGCCTTGGCGCCGTAATAAAAGTTCAGGCGGTCGACGTCAATCTTCGGCGGCGTCGTCACGCTGCCCGTGGTGGCCTTGGCCGTCAGGCTGCCCAGGGACGGCAAAGCCGGAGTTCCGGACGTCATGCGCTCCTCTGTTTCTGATAACGGTCCCGCAGCCAGATCGCCAGCGCGTTCATGGCCAGGAGCAACGCCAACAAGACGAGTATACCGGCCGCCGCGTTGCGAAGGAACTCCGTCTGCGGCCGCGATACCCAGTTGAAGATCTGAATCGGCAGCACCGTGAACGGAGACCAGAGGCTATCCGGGAGGAACGGGACGTAGGTCAGCGCGCCGATGGTGATGAGCGGGGCTGTCTCGCCGATGGCCCGGGACAGCGCCAGGATGACGCCGGTCAGGATGCCCGGCATCGCCATCGGCAGGACCTGGTGCCAGATCGTCTGCCACTTGGTCGCGCCGAGCGCATAGGAGCCTTCCCGCAGCGAGCTGGGGACCGTCCGCAGCGCCTCGCGCGTGGACAGGATGACCACCGGCAGCACCAGCAGGGCCAGCGTCGCCGCGCCCGCGATCAGGCTCCGGCCGAGACCCAGCGTCCGCACGAACAGGCCCAGGCCGAGCAGGCCGTAGATGATCGATGGCACGCCCGCCAGGTTGGCGATGTTGATTTCGATGAGGCCGGACAGCCGTCCGCGGCGTCCGTATTCTTCCAGGTAGATGGCCGCGCCGACGCCGACGGGAATGGCCATTGCCGCCGTCAGCAGGATCAGATAGATGCTGCCGACCAGCGCGGGCAGAATGCCGGCCTGCCCGGCGCGCCGCGACGGGTAGCTGGTGAGGAATTGCCAGGACAGCCGGCCGCCGCCGTCCATGACGACGTCGAACAGCAGCGCGGCCAGCGCGCCCAGCGCCAGCAGCATGACCAGCATGCCGCTGATCTGCAGCAGGCGATCGCCCAGCAGACGGCGTCTCGGCGTCACTGGTACTCCTCCCGGAACCGGTTCCGCAGCCAGTTGCTGAACAGGTTCAACGCAAAGGTGCCGAGGAACAGCAGCATGCCGACGGCGAAGATCGTCTTGTACTCGATCGTGCCGACCGGCGTGTCACCGAGGCTGACCTGCACGATGAACGCGGTCATCGTTTCGATCGGGACCAGCGGATTCAGTGTCAGGCGCGGCTGCTGTCCGGCCGCGATGGCCACGATCATCGTCTCGCCGATGGCGCGCGAGACAGCCAGGATCGCCGCCGCCGAGATGCCGGACATCGCCGCCGGCACGACGACGCGCACCGTGGCCTGCATCCGCGTCGCGCCGAGCGCGTAGGCGCCTTCGCGCAGGCCGTTGGGCACGCTGTGCAGCGCGTCCTCGGAGAGCGACGAGACGAGCGGCAGGATCATGATGCCCATCACGATGCCCGGGCTGAGCGCGTTGAAGCTGGAGAGCCCCGGGAACACCGACTGCAGGAGCGGCGTCACGAAGAGCAGCGCGAAGTAGCCATAGACGACTGTCGGGACGCCCGCCAGCACTTCGAGGATCGGCTTGACGACGCGGCGGACGCCGTCCGGCGCGTATTCACTCAGGTAGATCGCGCTGAGCAGGCCCGCCGGCAGCGCGACGGCCATCGCGATCGCGGAGACGAGCGCGGTGCCTGCCACCAGCGGCAGGACGCCAAATTTCTTGGTAGAGAAGAGCGGCGTCCATTCCGTGCCGAAGAGGAACTCGGTGATCCGGACTTCACGCAGGAACGACACTGTCTCGAACAGCAGCACGAACACGATCCCCGCCGTGATGAGGATCGAGAGGGCCGCGCAGGCGAACAGGCCGTGCTCGATGACCCGTTCGAGCCAGGACCTGGTGACGCGATTCATGGCCGGGATCGTCCTGTGAGATTACTGCGCCTGAGAGAGGATGGTCGACAGGTTCACGCCCGACGACGAGTGCGTACCGAACATCGAACCGGCCTTGCGGGCCTGATACCGCGTGTTGACGATCTGATAGTCCGCGTCGGACAGCGGCACGTAGCCGACCTCGCGCGTCAGCGACGCGACGTTCTTCAGGTAGAACTCGGCGAAGGTCTTGACCGTCGGCCGGTCGATGGACTTGAGCGAGACGTAGACGAAGACCGGACGCGACAGCGGACGATACGTGCCCTCACGAATCGTCTCGGGGGACGGCAGCACCGCACCCTTGCCGCTCTTCTCATCGTCGACCGCGACCGCCTTCAGCCGCGTCTTGTTTTCTTCGTAGTAGGCGTAGCCGAAGAAGCCGAGCGCGTTCTCGTCGCCCGAGACGCCCTGGACAAGCATGTTGTCGTCTTCGCTGGACGTGTAGTCGCCGCGCGAGGCGTCGGTCCTGCCGACGAGCGCTTCCGTGAAGTAGTCGAAGGTGCCCGAGTCCACGCCCGCGCCGAACAGGTGGATCTCGCGATCCGGCCACGACGGGCGAATCTGGTTCCAGCGGGTGATCTTGCCTTCGGCCGCCGGCTCCCACAGTTTCTTGAGCTCGCTGACGGTCATCGACGTCGCCCAGGTGTTCTTGGGGTGGACGACGATGGTGATGCCGTCGTAGGCGATGGGCAGTTCGACGTAGGTGATGCCGTGGGTGTGGCAGGCGTCGCTTTCCCCCTGGCTGATGGGGCGCGACGCGTTCGACATGTCCGTTTCGCCGCGGCAGAACTTCTGAAAGCCGCCGCCGGTGCCGGAGACGCCGACCGTCACGCGGGCGTTCTTGTTCTCGCGCTGGAACTCCTCCGCGACCGCCTCGGTGATGGGGAAGACGGTGCTGGAGCCATCGACCTGGATGACGTCCGATCCCACCTGGGCTGTCTGCGTCGAGGAGGACCCGCCGCCGCACGCGGAGACGAGGACCGCAAGACCGAGAGGAGCGATGTATGCATTGGCGCGAAAGGCCGAACGCAAGCGAATCATGACCCCGACAGTATCGGCGATGAATTTCGCACCTGTTTCAAAGATGTTAATTCCCTGTTACGACAAGGGCGTCCAGCAGAATCCGGGGCCGTCCAGCGCTCTTTTTCTCGGCCATCCTCATCCTGCCCGTCCGTCGGCATCCAGGGGACAGCCGGCCGTCAGGGTGTCAATCATGGTGTCAGCCACGCCGAGCTCCGCCTTCACGTGTACGCTCACGAGCGCCACATGACGCCGTCCGCCCGGGCACTCGTGATCGCGGCGCCGTATCTTGGATGGCCAATCGTGGTCCCTACGCCTGGCATGTTCAGGGCATACACGGGACAGCAACGACCCGGCGTAAGGGTAAACGCGCTGCGCGCCACCAGCGTGAGTATTGGCGGCGCCATGTGTCGGCATTCCAGAGCTGCTCCGCGCAACCGGGCGTACGGTGTGATCCCGCCATGCTCCGCGATCGTCCGCGTGCTCGTCGGCTCAGCGAGCGTAACGAGGCATCGCTGATGCGTTCCAAGCGCAGAGTATCGAGGTGGACGTCACGGAGCGCCCCCCTTGCCATTGGTGGTCGAGCGGTCGCAGTATGCGTCTGCAGATGGCGATGCTGCCGCAGCAATGCCAAGACGGGTGCGCGGCGACGACTATCACCCAAGCTCACGGGATCATGCCACCGTCACGTCCGCAATGGAGCGCCGCCAGCATTCGCCGATGAGGGATCAGCGCGCCGCCGCCGCGCTTTAGCGCAAGGCCGACCGCACAGTGAGCGGGTGCGCGCTTACCGCGCCTGTGGTGATTCTGCTGATGAAAATGACGCGGCGAACCACGGGAGCACCAGTCGCCGAGCACGGAGCGCCTGCGCCTTGGCCTGAAGATCCTGGATCTGTTCGGGACTGGTAATCCCCGGCTGCGAATGACGCCAACGTCGAACGCCAGCGCCTCGACTTGGCTGTCCAGTTCATCGTCATCGAGTTCTTCAACGAGGTCGAGCGCCTGCAGGAGTTCCCTCCAACTCGCCGGCTGGTTCAGTGATGAGTGCGCCACTGCGACGATACTTGAGCGCTGGCTTTCCGTGATGTCTGAGAACCGGCGAAGGATCAAGACAAGCTGAGCTGCTCCCCGTAGACCGCTACGCGTAGAATGTGCGTCCTCCGTGGTTTGACCCGCCCCGCGAATCTAGTACGGCGAAATAGTCACGAAGCGACCCGCGACCTCGGTTTCGATCCGATCTTTCCGATGTGCCGTCGACTCTCGTGCCTCACGTGAGTCGACCCACATAGCGCCCACCGCCGCCGGCGTTCGATCCTGCAGGCTGCTGTGCGGGCGGACGTGATTGTCGTCGTGGCGCCACACGTCGAGCACGCGTTGGGCTTCGACCGTCGATGCGAAGACATGCGCGTTCAAGCACGCGTCGCGGAGCCGCCCGTGGAAGCGTTCGATGAACGCATGCTCCACCGGTTTGCCAGGCCGAATGCACTCGAGGCGGCCATCGTGCGCGTCTGCCCAGGCGTCCATCGCGCGGCTCACGAATTCTCCGCCGTTGTCGACCGTGATCGAGACCGGTGCGCCGCGACGGCCGACACTCGGCGTCAGCGTTGCGGCGACCTTGATGCCGGTCAGCGATCGATCGGCGACCAGGGCGAGCGACTCGCGCGTGAACACGTCCAGCACGGTCAGGGTGCGAAACCAGCGGCCGTCCACCGGGCGCGCGCTGACAACGTCCATTGACCAGCGCTCATTCGGTCGGGTCGGCGCTGGGAGGGGTACGCGCGCGCGGCTGGCCAGCGTCTTCCGCGGTTTCGTCCGCACCGCGAGTCCGTCGTCGCCGTACAGCCGGTCGATCCGGTTCGCATTCACCCGCCACCCGTCGCGGCGTACGAGGACCGTCAGCCGCCGGTACCCGAAGCGTACGCGTACGGCCGCCAGCTCGCGCAGGCGTTGCCGCAGCGCGTCCTGACGATCGCGGATGCGGCGGTACCGCAGCGTGCCCTTGTGCCCGGGAATCAGCCCCGCGGCCCGACGTTGGCTCAGACGGGAGGTCGTCTGCGCCCATTCCGCCAGGGTGCAGCGTGCGCGAGGCTTTACAGCTTTTTTCGTACGATCTCCTGCAGGAGGTGGCGATCGAGCGTGAGGTCGGCCACCACCTGCTTCACCTTGCTGGTTTCGTGACGGCGCGACCGGAGCTCGCGCAGCTCCGACAGTCCGAGGCCCGCGAACGGCTTCTTCCAGCGGTAGAACGTCTGCTCGCTGACGCCGAGCCGGCGGCACACGTCGGTGACGTTCTCGCCGCCCTCGACTTGGTGGAGGGCGTGAATGATGTCTTCGTTGCTGCGACCTTTGCGGGGCCTCGTCTGCGTCTCCTTGGCCGGCCCTACCAGCCTGTGTAGGAACTCACAGATCGCTTCATTTCGCGTTTCCCGTGTACCGGTTTGCGGGGTTTGGGTCACAGGATCGGCAATGGCGGAAACGTGAGGCGGCTGGTCACGCGATGCTCCATCGAGTTGTCGAGGTGTGGGTGCTGAAACGTCGCGGCGGACTCACCGTCGCCGCGCGATGAAGCTGAAGGACGACGCCTTGTCTTTGTGCAACGCATCCGAAAAGCTGACGGAGATGTCCCGCAGCTCGGCGAAATTGCCGGTCTCGCTGTGCAGGTCATGTCGATCGAGGTTGTCCTTGACGAGGCCATACCAGCGAATCACTTCGGCGTTCGAGGGCAGAATGCGTTGGTCGACGACGTCGAACCCGTTCGCTTCGAGGACGCGCTGCAGGCCGTCCGGCGTTTTGCGATGGCCCGAGGCGGCCCGATCGACGGTATCCGGAATGAACGACTGGTAGGTCGCCAGATCGACCTTGTAGAGGCTGTCGGAAATGATGATCGTGGCGCCGCGGCGCATGCGCGCCGCGAGCGACGCCAGGGTCTCCTGCAGCACGGCGGGCGTGAAATGGAGCAGGCTGCCGCGCAGGATGGCCAGGTCGTACGGCACGTCCGGATCGGGCAGAGCCCCGATGTCCTTCGCGTTGCACAGATACAAGCGCACGCGACCGGCGAGTCCATCCCGAGCGATCCGCTGGCCGGCGTATTCCAACTGCGGCCGGCTTACATTGACGCCGTCGATGCGGGGGCAGCGCGGATAGCGAAGGGCCAGGAATTTTAAGACTGGCCCCCAACCGCAGCCGATGTCGATCGCGCGGTGCACAGAGGCCGGGGCGAGGTCTGCGCCCGCCTGTTCGGCCAGCTCGAACTGGTACTCCATGTGCCGCCGCCCGGACGCGTCCAGCGGCAGAGCGTCCGGGTCCATCTTCGCGTCGAACACGCCGTACTGATACCAGAGTTCGTTGCCGATGACCTTTCTCCAGTCGTCGGGCGGATCGGCATACACCTGCTCGATCTTGTCCTGGTACGGGTCGACGGTTCGGCCGCGAATGACGGTGATGGTGACGGCGTGCTCAGATGCCTGCATGATGACCGCTCCTTCCGTTCAGAGCCGCGTCGCGATGACGCTATAAGTTGAAAACGTGCCCTTGATCAGGGCGACGGACAAGCTCACGGCCATGACGCGCAATTCTTCCAGCGGCGCGGGAATCGTGTGGGGCGTGAACGCTCGCTCGATGTTCTCCTTCACATCCGTGAACCAGCGCGCGACGTCGATGTTGCGCGGGAGCACGCGCATGTCATCCACGACGAAGCCGCTCTCCTCGAGCACCCGGCGGAAATACGCTGGCGTCTTGCGGTGCTTGCAGGCGAGACGGTCGGCGTTGTCTTCGGTGTCCGATCGGTAGTCCTCCAACGGCACGTTATACAAGTTGTCGGAAATGACGACCTTGGCGCCGTGACGCATGCGCGCCGCCACTTTCCTCATGGACCGCTCGTAGAGGTCGTTCGGGAAATGCGTGATGACGCCGCGGATCGTGACGAAGTCGTAGGGCGTCTCGGGGTCGGGCAGCAGGTCGACATCCTGCGCGTCGCAGAGGTACAGCTGGATGCAGTCGCGCAGATGATGCTCGGCGTGATACCTGGCACAGTAGTCCAACTGGGCGGCACTGATGTTGATGCCATCGAATCGCTGGCAGCGCGGAAACCGGTCCGCCAGATATTTGAGCCCGAAGCCCCATCCGCATCCCACATCGAGCACGCGTGTGATCGGGAATGGTAGTGGTCGGGTGAAGCCGGCGAGTGCCATCTGCTGGTCGAAATAGCGCACGCCCGCCTCCGTGAGCGAGATCGGCGGTGTTGATCGCGGATCATCGTAGACGCCGAACTGGAACATCAGGCAGTCGCCGATGGCTTTGCGCCACTCCTCAGGATTGTCCTGATAGGTATATTCGACCTTGGTGTGATAGGGGTTGCTCTCGGCGCCTCGTATCACGTGATATGGCAGCGTCGTGGGTGCGGCGACGCGGAGTGCGGTGGCTGTGTTCATCGAGTCTCCTATGACGCATTCAGCGTTTCAAATATGAGAAACGGCCAGTCAGATGCGCGGCGACGCACTCGAGAGACATCGGTCGCGTGCCGCGCCGGACCCTGCGGCATGGGTGACGATCGGGGGTGACAGCGCGCGAACGATCGTGCGAGGGGACGACGTCGCACGACGCTCTCGCGGTACGGCGCCTGTGGCGGCCTCTGGCCGGCGGTCACGTCGACGCCGCGGGCATCGCGGAGCGACGCCGGATCGCGCTCGCAGCCGCGTGCGAGCCGATCGCCCGGGGTGTCCGGCCACCTCCTGGAGCCGCCGTGCGTTGGCACGATGGGCGGCCTCGACCACCAGGACCACCTCCACGCGATCGCGCAGCACGCGGGCGCGTGTTGCCGGTTCCGGCTCGCGTCGCCGAGGTCCATCGCGATCGGGGCTGGCGAGATCCGTGATGCGCCGATCGGGGTGACGTCCGCCGTCGGATGTGGCGGTGATCGGTGTCGCGCGCCTGGCCGCCGCTGGGAGACCGCGAATCCGGGCAGGCATCGGGCTCCTCCTCCTACGACCATCCGGTCACGTTCACGCTCACGGCCCGCGTTCGCGGGGAGCAGAGTTCGATCAGGAACAGGCGCTGCCACGGGCCGAGCGCCAGCCGCCCCGCGCTGATCGGGATCGTTTCGCTCGACGCGAGCAGCAGGTGTTGACAGTGCGCGTGGCCGTTGATTGGTTCGTCCGTGGGGACGTCGCCCCGCTCGGTCATGTTGTCGTGCCGGAACCCCCCGGCGGGCACGAGACGGGCGAGGAGCGCGCGGAAATCGGTCATCAGGAGGGGCTCGGCCTCGTTGATGCGAATCGCCGCGGTCGTGTGCTGGCTGAAGACGTGCACCTGGCCGTCGCGCACGCCGGAGCGCGCGACGAGGGCCTGGACGTCGGCGGTGATGTCGCGGAAGGCGCCGGCCTCGGCGGTGTAGTAGCGGAGCACGTCCCCATACCGCCTCGAGCGCGTGGCGTCCTCGGCGACGACGCGGGACTGCTGGCGGAAGGCGGCGAGATCGCGCGCGCCCACACAGAACATGACCAGGCGGAGCGTCGTGATCAGCTCGCGGCCGAGATCGACGACGCCCGCCACTCCGCCGTCGGCGGCGGCGCGGAGGAAGGGGCCGGCGAGGCCGACCAGATCCGCGCCGAGCGCGAGGGCCTTGGCGACGTCGAGCCCGTCGCGGATGCCGCCGCTCGCGAACACGAGGTCGTTCGGCGCCGTGGCCCGAGCCGCGCGCACGGCCTCCGCGGTCGGAATGCCCCAGCCGCCGAAGGCGTCCGCGACGCGCTGTTTCCATGGCGGCTCCAGTCGATGGCGTTCGCCCGCGCTCCACGACGTGCCGCCCGCGCCCGCGACGTCGACCGCACACACGCCCGCGTCGAACAGCGCGCGGACGACGTCCGGGGCGAGCCCCCAGCCGGCTTCTTTCACGATGACGGGCCGTTCGAGCTGGCGACAGAGGGCAGCGATGCGCGGGAGCAGGCCGGCGAAAGAGGGGTCGCCGTCCGGCTGCAGGGCCTCCTGCAGCGGATTCAGATGGAGTACGAGGGCATCCGCGTCCAGGAGCTCCAGGAGCCGCCGGCAGGCGTCGACACTCACGCCTTTGTTCAACTGGACCGCGCCCAGATGGGCGAAGAGCAGGACGTCGGGCGCGTAGGCGCGGACGCGGACGGCCGCCGCCTGCGCCGGCTCTTCGAGGAGCACGCGCGCGGACCCGAGGCCCAGCGGCAGGCCCAGCGCGTCGGCGCCCTCGGCGAGCGTGGCGGTCACGCGATCGGTGGCCGGCGTGCCGGCGGTCATGCACGCGATCGCGAGGGGCGCCGCGAGGCGCCGACCGAAGAGCGTCAGCCCGGTCTCGACGCCGGCGAAATCGAGATCCGGCAGCGCTTGATGGACGAAGCGATACCGGTCGAAGCCGTTGACGACCCTGGTGGTGTGCTCGTCTTCCTGAAGATTGATCCGCAGGTGATCGTCTCTGCGTGGCGCCGTCAACGCTGGAACGACATCGGTCGAGATGGCGCCGTGAGGGTCGTCGGCGTGGAGGGGGGACAGAACGCTGGACATGGCAAAGCCCCACATGAACATACGGTGAACATTAGATAGTGTCGCGCCAGACGATCAGCCCGAACCTTCGGAAGAGACCCGCGTCAGCCGATGCATCGATGATCGCGCAACAAGGGATGCGATGGCGCCAGATAGCTGATCCGTGTTCGCACATATGGGTAGGCGAGCCAGCGCAGAATGCCAAGCCTGAAGAATGGCAGATAGTTCGGGTGGTACGCATTTAATCTGACAAAGCACTCGCACAGAAGAGCACTGATCGTATGTTCACTATGATGAGGGTATAGATTGTGACGTCGTTGTTGTCGCACGACCGCGCCAACCGTGGCCTGCCATGCGCTGAACGATTGGTCGACGTACGCGAACGGCGTCATGCTCTCATGCCGCACCTGAGCAATTCAGGTGCTCAGCCACGCTTGCGTCGATAACCGAGCCAGGACGATGACCGGCGTCGTGCCGCCATGCTCGATGACATCGATGGTAGATGCCGCAAACCAAGAGCGAATATATCGAGATGTGAACACGCCCATCGAGTCTCGTCGCTCATCATTGTGGTGACTGGCCATGAACCAGATGTCTAATGTATACACATATATCCATAAACTATCTCAGGACACGACCGCGGCGCCGCGCTGTTGATGCATCAAGCCACATCGCGAACCAGAACTCGAACCGACGCACTGTCAGTCGCGACGGCAGTGACGGGCAAATGTTGTCCAGCGCCTCTGGTCATCCTCACGCGCATCGGACGAACAGCCGACGAGGTTTCGCATGCGGCATTCGCGAGACGGATTGGCCCTGTTGATTCACCGAGCCGCGTCGGTCCGCTGGAAGGCGTGTTGGACGTCTTTGCGTTCGAGCGACCGCCATCTTCTGGGAGGCCGCCCGCAGGTGGCGTCCGTGCTCCGTACGGGCCCGCTGCCCCAGACGCCGTTGGAGACCACGCCTTATCTCGTTCCGCTCCCGGAGGCCTTCGTGCGGCCTCGGCGCCAAACCTGCTCGCGTGAAGATGCCGCGGTGAATTGGTCCGACCATCGACCGTCAGCCCGGCGATCACCTGTCGGCACAGTGCGCTCGGGCGTCGGCGCCGGTCGGCCACCCACGTCGTCAGCGTCGCCGCCATCTCGGTGAGCGCTCGACCCGCCGGCCTTCCAGCAGGTCGAGCCGCACGACGTACCCTTTTGCGATCACGGCCAGTACGAGAAAGGCCAAGCTCCCGCCACTATGCAGGCGCAGCGTGGCGGTACTCGTCCAACGGAGATGCGTCCGTTTGCCATATGGCCGGGCATATGTCGTCTGTGTTCTGCTGGCTCGCGGACTCCAACGCATGACGACAAAGATCCATAAACTCCTTGACGGCGCAGCCGAATGCGATCCGAGAACAGTCACGTCTTTATGACGACCCGTGTCGCATGTGATGCCCTCCGCCGGCGAGCCGCGGTGTGGCGGAGGCATTGGCTGCGGCGCCGTGCGTCTCGTTCATGGTGCCAGCGCCCTCGGTCGTCGTGGTGCTCCATCCGCGGTGAGATCACGAATACGAACAAACGAACCGTTCGGCACGATCAACCCACAATCACTAAAGAAGAGTGTATTACCTCTCTCTGCTGAACAACGGCCAGGAGCAGCAATGTCGCCGACTAACACAGTGTATTCTTACTGGGGCGTCGAGACTCAGGAAGTGTTCGAGCCGCAGTCTCAGGACCTCCAGTCAAGCCGTCAGAGCCCGGCCGGCGATACACGCTTGCTGGCCCGTATCTCTCGATGCCCGATACGCGGCCTCTGTTCGCGAGATTGCGTGACGCGCTTCCGCGATCGTGCCTCCTGACCTGACCGCTGGCGACATCGGATGCGCGTCGGCGCGCCGCTCTCGCGGTTGTGCCTGGCTCGGAGAGACCCGTGGTGAATGCGTTGTGCAACGTTGAAGAGGAGGCCGAGGATCTGCCGGAGGGATGCGACACAGGCGATGTGAAATGACGACCTGATCCGCTGAGTGGACAGGCTCGACAGGGAGGGCTGTGATGTTCGTGATAATCCTGACACGGCCCGACGACCTCACCGGTGGGCGCCGGATCTTCGTGAGCAGGCGGCGAGACAAGGCGGACCGCACGGACGAGTCATCGAGTCCAGGCACCGGTTTGCGGCGAGTGGACCGCAGGGGCGCATCATCCCCAGATGGGCGGTCGCGGTCGGGACGCGTCATCGAACGGTGGCGCTCATCCGGTCGCAGACCCACGTCGAGGCACTGAGGGATCGGTCATGAATCCCGCTACGGCGCTGCTCACCTGCGCGGTCTGCGGGGGCACGCGCCTGTCGCTGCGGACGGCGAAGGGATCGCTGCGGTTGCCGAAAGGGTGGAAGGTGCTCGCGGAGCGGATGCTCTGTCCCGCGTGCTTGCACCGCCAGTTCGTCTTGCGCGCGACGGTGGTGCCCGTGGTGGGCCCCATCGGGATGACGTGGCCGGAGTTCCGACGTCTGCTGCAGCAGGTGTGGGGCGACGCGACGATGTGCGCCAACTGGCTGATGACCGAATGCTACACGCGCGATCACCGGCGAATGCCGGCCAGCACGATGCTGCCCCCGATGCCGCGCCTCTACCTGTATCCGGCCGCGCGAGTGCGGTGGCCGCGTCTCGATCCGGGGTGTGTGGCCACGTTGCATCAGCGCGTGCAGACGGCGTATCGGGCCGCGCGATTTGAGGTCGTCTGGACCTGCGCCCGCAGTCTGCCTATGTTTCGGTATCCGATCCCGTTGCCGATCCGGCGGCCGCAGTGGGCGTTGCAGCGGGCCGACAATCGGTGGCATTGCGTGCTACGTCTGCACAGCGGCGGCGGCTGGGTCACGCTCCGACTACGCCAGGGCCGCGAGATGCAGCGCCAGATGCGGACGCTGGCGCAGATTGCGGCGGGCACCGCGCACGCAGGGGAGGCGAGCCTCTATGCCGTGTCGGCCGGCGCCAGCGATCATCGCACCGGGGTGCGCCCGTACCGGACGCGCCTGATGCTCAAGATCGCGGTCTGGCAGCCTCGCGAGGAGGACCGCGACCGATCGGGGCTCTGGCATGTGCGGACGACGGCCGACGCCTTGCTGGTGGCCGGCACGACGGCCACCCGGGTGGACTGGACCCTGCACGGCGCTCACATTCCACGGCTGCTGATGGCGGCCCACCGGCAACGACGGGCTCTCATGGAGGATCTGAAGGCCGAGCGGCGTCCTCGTCGACGCCGGACGGGCCTCCTCGAGCGACTTCGTCAGATCCGCGAACGCTCGCGTCATCGGTTGGGGACCGTGGCGCAGGAGGTGGCCGCCCAGGTCGTGAAGATGGCCCAGCGGCAGCGGGCCGCCACGCTGTCTTACGATGACGGCGTTCGGAGCTTCATGCGGGTGTTCCCGTGGGAGCGCTTGCGTCGGGCGATTGAAGATCGGTGCCAGGCGGCCGGCATTACCTACGTGTATGCCGGCGGCGATGGATCGTCCGGAGTGGTTCGGCGAGGGGATGTGACGTCCTCTCACGAACGGGTCCGGCAGAGCCTCCGCCAGGCTCAAGGGTGAGTTCGGCCCGGTACGCGTGCCGACCGGGACCGCTCGCCAGACGCGGCTGAAGTGTTAAGGATATCGCAGCCTCGGCTGCGCCGCCCTCAACGTGATTCACCGAGTGTGTTGATCACGGCGGGATGGATCGCTTGCATCCGAAGAGATGAGTACCGGCGTCGCGAGAACGTCGACGCGCCGGAGGGCACTCGCGTGGCACGTGCCTGCTCACGGACGATCGGGTGAGCACGGATCGCCAACGTCGTGTGGGCGGTCCGGTCGACTGCGACGTGGACGTTCGCCCACGGGCGCTGCCCTGACGAGGTCGCGTACGATTGCATGTTCACTTGCGTGCCAAGTCTCGCCACGATGGGTTCTATCTGCATGTAGCCAAGCCATCGCACATCATCCGCATGCACACGGCTCGACCTCGCAGGCGGGCGTTGCTATTTGTGCGGTCGCTACAATCCATAAACTCATCTCGTCGCTCGGCGATGTTCGACGACGTCGAATGTTACTGAAGTCCGGCGCGATGTCTCATCGACATCGATTCGCCATGGCATCGTGAGTCGCACTCGCGTCTGCGAGATCGATCTTGAACATATGAACACGGACTTCAAGAATATTGATTCTAACGACAGCGTTCCATCTCAACTCATGCGCGCCAATCTCAGTGTGATGAACAGCAGCATGGCATGCATACATCGACGGGGGCGATTCGCGTCTATCATTGCGGACGGCGCGATGAGAGGGCTGGTGCATGGGATTCGACTGGGCGGAAAGATCCGCAAAGGATGCCGCTCCGGCTCCAGGCCGAGGGCGATAACGATGTGTTGATGCCGTCCTCAAGGACCGCCGGCCACTGAGACAGATCGCTGACGTCGAGGGAGAGATCCTGCCAGGACCGGAAGGACGCGTTGTGTGCCGCGTGGCGGTCGCGTCACGAGCCGACTGTGAACGGTGGCGATCCTGCTGGGGTCGCTCGTCCGCAACGCGCTCGAACGGGCTCCGGCGATGGGCGCACGCGCCGACAGGCGACAGCCATCGCCTGTCGATTTTCGTAGAAACGCATCATGTCCAAGACATTGACAGAAGCGAGCACGATCGACCGCCGTTCTGACGGTGTGACGTCGCCGGATGTCGCCGCGGGGCCCCAGGACGCCCGCACGGCCATCGCCCTCTTTCGCAGCACCATCGGTGAGACACGTCTGCAGCTGCCCTATCCGAACGGCTGGTTCGTGCTCTGTTTCAGTCACGAGCTGAAGCCAGAAACGGTCCTCACCGTTCCCTTCATGGGTCAGGAGCTGGTACTCTATCGCACCGCATCGGGGCTTGCTCGCGTCATTGAGCCCTATTGCCCTCATCTCGGTGCGCACCTCGGCGGTGGCCGTGTCCAGGGCGAACACCTGATCTGCCCATTCCATGGACTCGCCTTTGGTCCAGACGGCGCGTGCGTCCGTAGCGCGCGAATCCCAAAGCCTCCGCGCGCCGCGTTGACGGGGCGGGGTATATGCGCGAGATCAACGGCACCATCCTGGTGTGGACGCATAGCGACGACAGCCCACCGCAATGGGACGTCCCGGCGTACGACCTGGACGGATTCTCGGCCCCGCGATACGGCCGCTGCGACTCGCAGGGATATTTCCTGGATGTCGGCGAGAATTCCACCGATTTGAGTCATGTAGACTGGCTCCACGGCTTCACCGACGCGCAGATGTCATTTCGGATCGATGAGAGTGTTCTGGAAGTCACCCTGCGGGCGCGCTGGCTGAAGCAGGCGTTCATCGGCGTGTTCCTGAGTTACGACATCGGCCGCGTGCATGCGTCGCTCGATGTGCCGGCGCTGGGACTCCAGACCATCTTGCAGGTCTACACCACGCCCGTCGGACCGTTCGATCGGACGCTTCGCTGGATCGATGTCATCCGCATCGACCGGGTCGACAGATGGCGGCCGCCGTTCCGTCACCTGGCGTACGGCGTGTGCCTCCCGTTCGTGAATCGGTGGACTGGACGGATCATTCGCGAGGATACAGCTATCTGGAAAACCAGGGCCTATGTTCGTGAGCCGAAGCTCATGGCGAGCGATGGCGCGATCGCCGCGTACCGGCGCTGGTCATCGCGGTTCTATCCAGCGTTGAGGTCTCAGCCCCCGGCAAGCAGATAGGTCGGCGAGTCGGCTGCGGCGCGCAACGTCCAGCGGCCGTCGCCGCGGCGAGTTCGTCATGCCTCCCGGGCGGCGTCGTGTCGTGGCGGTCGTCGATGTGGAAGGTGAAGGTGTTGGCTCGCCGCGTGCCGTCGATCGGCGACGAGCCATCGAGGCGGCATGTGCCGAGGAGAGACTGCTGCTGCAGATCGTGTTGGCGCGAATCGCGTGTCAAGTCGATTCCCAGGCTCGCAGCCGATCAGCTGGCGGTTCGGATCCGCCGGTACCGACGGACACGTCGCTCGGCGTGACACATTGCGCAAGGACCACCACCGGCGCCCCACGCGTGAGAACGACGTGCGCGCTGCCGGTCCTGTCACCGGCGTCGACCGGTACCGGTTCGTCCATCAGACATTACAGGAGTGATCATGGCTCAATTACTGACGCCGGCGGTGGCCGAGCCGCCCAGCATGATGGGGCCTCTGCCCGACAACGACCGGCTCGCATCGGATGCCGACAGGCTTGGATCGCCGAAGCGCAGCATGGTCGGCGATCTGCGTCAGCCGCTCCCGTACCCCAACGGATGGTTCATGGTCAGTCTCGGGCACGACGTCACGCGAGGCCAGGTGCGCACCGTGCCCTTCATGGGGCAGGAACTGGTCCTCTACCGAACCGCCTCAGGATTGGCACGCGCCATCGAGCCGTACTGTCCGCACCTGGGCGCTCATCTGGGACACGGCGGCAAGGTCCAGGGAGAAGATCTGATCTGCCCGCTGCACGGCCTGGTGTTCGGCCCCGACGGCCGCTGCCTCCGGGCCAGCTACGGCGAGAAGCCGCATCGGGCCGCGTTGACGGGCCGCCACATGAAGGAAGTCAACGGCGCGATTCTGGTCTGGACGGACAGCGACAATCGGCCGCCGACATGGGATGTGCCAGAGCATGATCTGAGTAACTTCTGTCCTCCTGGCTACACCCGGCATCACCTGCGCGGACAGGCGCATGATGCCGTGGAAAATGGTGTGGATCTGGCCCACTTCGTGTGGCTTCATGGATTCACCGACGCGCGCATGTCCCACCGGATCGACGCGCACCTGTTCGAGACGACCTTGGACGCTCGCTGGAAAGGCCAGCAGCTCACCGTACATTTTCTGAACTACGGCGTCGGACATGCGGTCGTCGCGTTCAGCATGCCGGCGCTCGGGCTTCGGATGAAGTCGCTTGGGTATTTCACACAGACGGCCCCTTTCACCTGGACGCTGGTGTCGGGGGAGGCGTTGAGCATCTCACGCGTCGAACGCCTGCCAGGCATCGTGCGGAATCTGTCGTACGCCGTGCTCGGCCCCTTGGCGCAGTATTGGGTGCAGCGCCTGGTCGCCCCTGATCTGCCCATCTGGAACGCCAAGAGCTATCTTCCACGGCCGAAGCTGACGGGGACCGACGCGACCGCCGCCGCACACCGCCGCTGGGCGTCGCAGTTCTATCCCACGCTGACGGACCGCAGCGAAGGGGCCTGACGTCATCAAGCGGCCAGGACATGGTCGATCGACCTCAACTCGCTGCGCGTGCGCGCGCGAGCCGACCGCTCCAATCCCAGCGGATCCATCTGGGCGTGTCTCCTGACGTGGGGACCGCACCGACGGGAGGTTCCTGATGCACGAGAACATCGCCATGCCGCTTGAACGCGCGCCAAGCCCCGCGGTCAGCTTCCACATCCCCGAACTGGCGTGCAGCGACCCGCCGAGAATTCATCCGGATTATCCCGCGATTGACGAGCGCTGCGCCGCGTGGGTGCGAGCGTTCCTGCCGTCTGCTGACGAGGCCGCCAGGCAACGACTCCTGGAATATCGCGTGCCTATGTGGACGTGCATGATCTTTCCCGAGGGCACGGCCGATCGGGTATTCGTCGCGTCATGCGTCTCTGTCCTCATCATGTTCATCGACGACCTGCCCCTCGTCCGTCAAGCCTTCGCCGATGGCGATGGCCTGTCGTTGCTGGCAGGCCATCCCGCCGCCGCCGCCTTTGCGGATGTGTTGCGGCGATTGAAACCAGAGATGCCGGTGCCACTGTATCGACGCTATCGCGACGAATGGCTGCGCTGGTTCGAGAGCGTGAGCCACGAGGGCGATCTGCAATCCCGCGGACAGGTGCTGACGTTCGAACCGTTCCTGGAACTGCGATCGATCAACAGCGCGATGCTGCCGTGCATCGTGTATGCGGAGCATCTCTACGACCTCGATCTCGGCGACCTGATCGCGGCCGATCCGGAACTAAGGCTGGCGATTCAGGCGACGAACGAATACGTCCTGGTGTCCAACGACATCTACTCGTATCGGAAAGAGCATGCGGCGGGCGTCACCCTCAACGCGATGGCGAGTCTGCGCTGGGCTCACGGTCTGACGGCCCAGGACGCCGTGCATTTCCTCGCCAGCCGCCTCAAGGCCCTTGACGATCGCCGTTCGCGGCTGTGCGAGACGTTGCGTCACCGCCATGCCGGGCGACCGGATGCCGATCGATTCGAGCGCTATCTGGCTAGCTTCGGCGCGATGTGCGCCGGCCAACTGCGCTGGCACCTGGAGCAACCGCGCTACAGCGGCGGCGAGGGCCACGGCTGGAACTGGACGCGCGAGCGCCACGTCGTGCTCGATTCGGACTGACGTTAAGTCTGGACCGGCGCCTCGTCCTCGACATGACACCGGTCCCGCGGGCACCCGTAACGGCGCGAGCGAGGGGCGGCATCGGTGGGCGCACGACCGGCCCGACGAGACGGGGGAGCCGGGAGACAAGGGCGAGCGCAGGCACGTTGAAGGCGGGTGTCGGCGTTGACGCCTACCGGCGGCTGCGGATCTCCTGGATGCCGACGCCCTCGTGCCCCACCTGAATCCCTGCAGCCGGCGGCGACACCTGTCAACGACGAAGGATCGGGACTCTTCCCTGTCATGGATGCACATTCGCTGTATGCCGTCCTGAGATTGCCGCGACTGACATGGCCGACGAGCCCAGGCGTCCGTCATATCCGCATAAGCTCCCCGCGGCGGTTCACAATTCCTAGGTAGACTGCTCCGCGTCAGTGACGTTGGCTCCGTTCGCGAGCAGCCGTTAGCTAAGCTAGAACATCCGATTTCGATCGCGGCCAATTCTGCCTGACGTTGGGCGACGAACTCGTTCGGTGTCAGGTGCCCGAGCGAGCTGTGCGGTCGGTGCGCATTGTAGTCGAGACGCCACGCTTCGATCTTGCTTCGCGCGTCGTCGATCGAGGTGAACTGGTGGACGTTCAGGCACTCGTCGCGGAGCCGCCCGTTGAAGGCCTCGATGAAGGCATTTTCGACAGGTTTCCCGGGGCGAATAAAATCGAGCTGCACACCGCGGGCGAAGGCCCAGCCTTCCAGCGCCCGCGACATGAACTCGGTGCCGTGATCGACGGTGATCGAACGAGGCGCGGTCCCGTCCAGCAATGCGCGCTCCAGCGCCACGCCGACCCCGTGGCCAGACATGTTCGTGGCCACTTCTAACAACGGACTGGAGCGACTCCACTGATCGACGACGGTCAGCACGCGAAGCCGGAAGACCTCGGCCTGCTGCCGTACGGCCGGCGTCCGGACACGCCCATGCCCGCGCGTCCGCCGGCGCTCGCGCCGGTCGCCGCGCTGCGCTACGCGGTCGGCAAGCCCGCCTTCTGGATCCTCGCCGGCACGTTCTTCATCTGCGGCGCCAGCACGAACGGATTGATCGGCACCCACCTGATCCCGGCCTGCCACGACTACGGCATTTCCGAAGTCCACGCCGCCGGCCTGCTCGCGATGATGGACATCTTCGACATCGCCGGCACGACCGCCTCCGGCTGGTTGACGGATCGCTTCTCCAGTCGTCATCTGCTGTTTGCCTACTACGCGCTCCGCGGGTTGTCGCTCCTGTATCTGCCGTTCACGCTGTCGGACGGCGCGCACGGTCTCGGCTGGTTCGCCGTGTTCTACGGCCTGGACTGGGTCGCCACGGTGCCGCCGACCGTGCGTCTGACGAGTGAAGTGTTCGGCCGGGAGAATACGGGCGTGATCTACGGATGGATTGGCGCCAGCCATCAGCTCGGCGCGTCGCTCGCGGCGTTCGGCGCCGGTTCGATCCGCATGGTGCTCGGCGATTACAGCGTCGCGTTCTGGATCGCGGGTGGGTTGTGCGTCCTGGCGGGTCTCTCGTTCATCACCGTCGGGAAACGGACGTTGCGTCCGGTCGCGGATGCGGAGCTCGTCGCCGCGTAGCATCGCGTTTGCGCGGCGTCATCCGTTGACGTCTACTCGCGGGCCTCGTCGCCGCCGCGCCGACGCGGCGGCGGTCACCATCAGCCGTCTCGCCTCAGCGATTGATCGCCGTGGCCCCTGGCAATGCAAAGCAGGTGCAGATGCCGCGCTGCGGCGTGCAGAACCCGCCTCGCTCCCGACAGCCGTTGTCCTGGCAGACACCGTGATTCGTCAGACACAGCGGAAACGGCGACGCGTCGGGCGCGGTCGTCGTCATCAGCCAGCCGGCGAGCACAATAAATCCCAACCGAAACGTACGTGTCATCGTGTGGCCTCCTGAAGAACTGAAGACAGGCCGATGCTCTCACACGTCGTTCCGCAATCGCCGGACCGTTCGGAATCTCGTGGGACGGCGGCTCGTCCGTCACTCCCGTCACGCGTCCGCGCGTCTAGCGGACCGCCCGGAACGCCCGGACACGCGACGTCAGGTCCGTCATCCCCGCGCTAATCTCAGTCTCTTCCGTCGATGCCGATGCGTCGCAGGCCAGTTGGATGAATGCGCTGGCGCTGGCGGACGGCGTCCGGTCGGGGCGGACGAGGTGCCAGGTCAGCGTGCCGTCCACGTCCTGCAGGCGTGCCGCTCGCAGATGGCCGGCGCGGACATCGGCTTCTGCCGCGCTCCGCGGCATGACCGCGACGCCGGCATTCAGGCGCACGAGCTGTTTGACGGCGTCCAGCGTCGGCAGCGACAGGTGCGCGGAGCCGGGACGTTTCAGGGGGAATGGCAGCCAGCCGTCTTCGCCGGTCGACGCGTCGTGGACGATGAGCGGCAGATCGCGGAGGTCGGTGAGCGTGACGGACGATCGTCGCGCGAGGCGATGCGTGGGATGCAGGACGAGGATCAACTCGTCCGCGCACATCACGGCGGACGAGAAGCCGGGACGCATCGGCGCGTGCAGCATCACCGCGCAGTCGAGCGCGCCTTGTGACATCTGCACGAGGAGCTGCGTCCGCGTGCCTGGGCGCACCTCGACGCGTGCCTCCGCCTGCCGCGCGCGAAAGCGGCGCAGCAGCGGCACGAGCACGGCCAGCGCTTCGTCCTGCGCGCCGATCGCGAGATGCTCCGGCCGCTGGTTCGCGCCGCGGACGGCCGCCACCGCTTCGTCCACCAGCTCCATCACCCGCGGTCCGTACTGCTGAAGGATCGCGCCCGCTTCCGTCAGCTTGCCGCCGCGCGCGGAGCGATCGAACAGCGGCTCGCCGAGCTCGTCTTCGAGGCGTCGAATGGCGAGGCTGACCGCGGGCTGACTGCGATAGAGCTTGGCCGCGGCGCGCGAGAAGCTGCGTTCCGACGCCACCGCGAGAAAGGTTCGTAAGCCTGCCAGATCCATGGGGCCCTCCTGTCGGGCACACGACGCGGACGCAGACACGGGGATGCATTCCCCAGAAAGCAAAAAGGCCATCACCCCGGAGGATGATGGCCCTTTTGTCGTGGCTGCGTGACGAGTGGGCTTCACATCCTCCGTGGCTTCCGGTCAAAGGCGACACCGACGCCAATGACGCCGCTAATCGCAAACGTAAACGACACGACGCCCAGACCGGCGGCGCGGAGCGCCTGCCGCGTCGGAACGCGATCGAACGAGCGGTGCAGCAAGGAAGACAGGGACATGTGAACCCGAAACCGAATGCTCGCGATTGTGGCAGACGCGTCGCATCAAGTCAACCGGCCAGCGCGCCGTGGCGCGAGCCGATCATCGCAAACTCGGAAACGCGAACACACACTCACGACCGCGAACGGTGCGCCATCGAGATGACAGGTGGAAGTCGCCGACGGCGAGATGACGGGCGGATGACTGGTGGACGTGGGCGGACGCGTTCAGCGGAGGGAACGGGGCCGCGCCGCCGACGGACCCGACGGCGTGAGCGCGCCCGTCTCGCGGGCCGCGCGCCAGGTGCCGGCCAGCAGCATCCAGCATCGCAGCCGCAGCAGCAGCCAGCCGACACACCGGCCGAGGACGTGGCCGCCCGACGGCACGTGCGCGCGGAAGTAGCGATAGGCGCTGCGATGGAACTCGCGGATCGCCCGCCGCCGCGCGTCGATCGAGAGGCTGGACTGTCCGCCGACGTGCGTCAGGCGGACCGACGGCATGTAGCGGACTTCATATCCCTGCTGCCGCAGACGGCGGCACAGGTCCGCGTCTTCGAAGAAGAGGAAATAGCCTTCGTCGAACCCGCCCGCGCGCTCGAACGCCTCGCGCCGGATCAGCCAGCACGCGCCGCTGACCCAGTCCACGGGGACGCTGGTCACGCCCTCGGGCACCTCGGCTCCACGAATCACATTGCGCCGCGCCTCGCGCGCGTCCGGCAGCCATCGGCTCAACAACGTCGTCCGGCCGAACAATCCCGTGCTCAGCGTCATATCGCCGCGCGCGTTGCCCTGGAACGATCCATCTTCGTTCAGCACCGCCGGACTGATCACGGCGCACGCCGGCTGCGCGCGCAGCTCGTACAGCAGCAGCGCGACGCTGGCGGGGGAGATCTGCGCGTCCGGATTGAGCAGGAGCACGAACGGCGCGTGCGTGTCGCGAACGCCGCGATTGACGGCCCTGGCGAAGCCGGCGTTGGTGCGGTTCGTGAGGAGGCGGACGGCGTCCCCGAACTGTCCGACGCAGTCCGCGCTGCCGTCCGTCGAGGCGTTGTCGACGACGACCGCTTCGTACGGGCGTTCGAGATGGCTCGTCAACGATTCGAGACAGCGCTGCAGGTGCGGCCCTGTATTGAAGTTGACGATGACCACCGCGAGCGGAGGTGCGGGATGCAAGGTGATGTCGTGCACGGCCGTCGGATCTCGACGCCGACTCCTGGCGGACCTGGATGCGTGGACGCGTCCCGGCGCGTCGGCGGCGGATGCCCGGATCATAGCGCAGATCGCGCGTCCTCCATGCTCAGCCGTCCATTTCGACCGCGTGCGGCCCGGCCCGGCTGCGAGGCTCAGCGACCGTTCGGGGACCACGGACGCAGGCGCGGCCGCCAGCCGGGCACGGCCTGGCGGTACGCCTCGTACTCGGCGCCGAACCGGCGGGCGAGTGTCGGTTCCTCGTAGAGCCGGACGAACAGCGCGAAGAACAGGGCGATGACGGCCGCGTAGACCAGCAGCGTTCCCTGGCCGAGCAGGCAGGCCTGGCCGACGATCGTCGAGAGGACGGCGAGATACATCACATTGCGTACGTAGCGATAGAGTCCGCCGACGACGAGGTGTACGGTCGGGGCGACGGGGGCGGGCGTGCCTGAGCCGTCGCGGACGAAGCGGACGAACGCGTGGATGAGGACGGGGATGCCCACGAGGATGAGCGCCGCGCCGATGAGGCGGAACGGCGGCCAGTGCGCGAACGGCTGGCGCATCTCCCATCGGGTGATCAGCCACGGGATGACGCCGGCGACCATCCCGGGGGCGACGGCGAAGAACAGTGCGCTGGCCGTCGCGGCGTGACCCTTCCGCACGTCTGCCTCCCTTGGCTCCTTGGCCTGGCTCCTTGGATGCGTGTGCTTACATGACCGACGACGAGGACGCGGGCAGCGTCGCGACGTCGGGGGGCGTGCGATCGGCGGAGGCGCCGTCCGCGCGCGTGACCTGGACGTGGACCGGCTTGCGCAGCGCGTCTTCGAGCGGCTCCAGATGGCGGACTGCCGCCCAATGTTCCAGCTCCGCGTCGCCGGCCGCGGCGAGCGTCAACTGCAGGCCGTCCTCGCGGTCCGTCAGCATCACGTCGGACACGATCTGGGCGTGGCTGCGATCGAGGCCTTCGGCGAGGCGGAGGAACGCCGCGAGCGCCTTCACCGTGCGGCGCAGCGCGGGACGCAGCGCGCCGTAGCCGTCGTGCGACTTCTTCGGCGTGGCCTGGCGGTGATAGCGGGCCACGAGCGAGATCACGTCGATCTCCTCCGGCTCGAAACCGCGCAGATCGCCGTGGCGGATCAGATACTCCGAATGCTTGTGGTGCAGGCGATAGCTGATGTGCATGCCGACGTCGTGCAGCAGCGCGCCGTATTCCAGCCACTCACGCTCGCGCGTGCCGAGGCCGTGCAGGTGGCGTGTCTGATCGAACAGCCGCAGCGCGAGGCGCGACACGTGCCGCGCGTGCGCCGACCAGTAATTGCAGCGTTCGCCCAGCTCCTCGACGCTGCGGCGGCGGATGTCCGGATAGCGGTCGATGGCCGCGATGTGCGCGCGGTTCCTGCGGATGTAATCGAGGATGAGCCCTTCGCGCAGCGCGAGATCGCACAGCGTCAGTTCCTCGGCTTCGAGCCGCTGCAGCAGCGTGTCGAGGAGGATGGCGCCGGCCACGGCAAGGTCGGCGCGTCGCGGGTCGAGGCCCGGCATGCGCAGGCGCTGCTGCAGCGTCGAGTCGACGAGGCGCTTGCGGAGGCGGTGGAGCGCTTTCGCGGGGACGCGGAAATTGCGGACGTCCTCGCCGAGCTCGCGCTCCGCGGCCATCGCGCCGAGGCTCAGGATCGTGCCGGAGGACCCGATCACGCGCCGGAAGCCGCGCTTGACGATCTGATCCACGTGCGCGTCCACTTCGGCGTGAATGTGCTTCACCAGCCGGCGCTCGTCCCGCGGCGGCAGCGGATCGCTGTGGACGAACTTCTCGCTCAACCGGATCACGCCCAGCTTGAAGCTCTCCGCGAGCGCCGCGCCGCTGGCGGGGCCGTGGGTGATCTCGACGCTGCCCCCGCCGATGTCGATCACCACCGCGGCGCCGCCGCCGAGATCGACGCCGTACGCCGCGGCCAGATGGATCAGGCGCGCTTCGGTCGACCCGGAGATGATGCGGGCCCGGATGCCGGTCTGACTGGCGACGGTCTTCAGGAAATCGCCGCCGTTCTCCGCCTCGCGCGTCGCGCTCGTCGCCGCCGCGATGATCTCGTCCACGCCGTACGATTCGGCGAGCCGCTTGAAGCGGGCGAGCGTCTGCAGGGCCGATTCCATCGCGGACGGCGTCAGCGCGCGGCCCCCCAGGCCGCCGGCGCCCAGGCGCACCATCACTTTTTCGCGATCGATGACTTCGAAGGAAAGATCCGGCCGGACGTGCACGACGATCATGTGCACGGAGTTGGTGCCGATGTCGATGGCGGCAAGGCGCATGCGCGTGTTCGAGGACCGGAAGGGCGGCGTCGGCCGGTGATGGCTCCGAGGCGCCGTCCGTCCGGAACGGCCCCCCCATTGGGCCGGCACTGTGGGCCGGCACTGTGGTACGATCGCCGGGCTGCCCGTTTCCGGCCGCCATCGTATCATGCGTGCGCACGACCCGTTCTCGATCCTGTTTACCCGACGGATGCGACGTTTCGTCGACCAGATGACCGCCGTGCGCGCCGGCGAGCGGGACGGCGTCCATCAGGCGCGCATTGCCTCCCGCCGCGTCCGTGAAGTTCTCCCGATCCTGCGGTCCAAGGCAGCCGCCGATCCCGTCCGCAAGCTGCGCCGCGGCATGCGCCGCGCGACCGGCGTCCTCGGACCCGTGCGGGAGAGCGACGTCACCCTCGCGCTCGCGGACGAGCGGATGGAGAAGGCCGACGCGTCCACGCGTCCGCTGCTCGGCCGCGTCCGCGCCGCGCTGGAGCGCGAGCGTGCGCGGCGGCTGGACGACCTGGTCGATGTGCTGACGATCACGCGCGTCGATCGCCTCGAACGGCTCAGCGGGCGTCTGGTCGACGCGCTCGCCGAGGATCCGGACGGCGATGGCGGACGGGCGCGGCTCGCGAAGCGGCTGTCGCGCCGTGCGCGTCAGTTGACCGAGGCGATGGACGAGGCGGGCGTGATCTTCCTGGCGGACCGGCTGCACGACGTCCGCATTGCGGTGAAGAAGCTGCGCTACGCGCTGGAGCTGGCGGGGGAGGCGCGTCTCGCGCGGACGGCCGTCCAGGTGAAGCGCCTCAAAGCGGCGCAGGACGACCTCGGTCACCTGCACGACCTGCAGGTGATGGGCGATTACATCCGGCGGCATGCGGACGCGAAGTCGCCCGCCGCCATCCGGCGTCTCGATGCGCTGGAGGCGTCCATCGACGAGGAGAACCGCCGCCTGCACGGCGAGTATCTCGCCAGCCAGCCGCAACTGCTCGCGCTGGCCAGCGACGTCATCGCGCGCCTCGCGCCGCAGGTCGCGGCGCCGCCCGCGCCGGCGCCGCGATCGTTCACGCGTCCCGCGTCCGCGCGCGCGGCCTCCGGGCGCGCGGTGTCCGGGCGGTCAGCCAATCTTGCGCAGGACGCGCGGCGTGGCAAACCAGCGGAGCTCGCCGGCGCCCGGGGACGGCGGTAGCATCGCCACTTCGATCAATCCCACCGCGCCTTTCTTGAACGCCAGCGGCGCGCGCAAGCCGATCAGCGCGGCGGCCAGCTCGCCGATGCCCGGCTCGTGCCCGACCAGCGCGAGGCTGGTCCGGTCCGCGTACTCCGTCAACGCCGAGAAGGCCGCCTTCGACCGTTCGCCCGGCTCCAGCGCGGGGAACTCGACCACGCGCGGCCGGCCGCGCAGGCCCTGCGCCAGGATGTCGGCGGTCTGACGCGTCCGCACGAGCGGGCTCGTCAGAATCTCGTCCACGGACACGCCCAGCTCCACGAGTCCTTTGACGGCGCGCTCCATCCGCTGGCGGCCATCGGCCGTCAGGGGACGCAGGCGGTCGTCCGGCCACTCCGGGCCGCGTTCTTCCGCAATCGCGTGACGTACCAGATACAACTGAATCGGACCCATAAAGTTCTCAGTTCTCAGTCGTCAGTTATCAGTTCTGAGGTTCGGTCGTCAGCAGCAAAGCAGCATCAGCGATCGGTCCGGATTCTGACTGACAACTGGCAACTGACGACTTCTTTTCTAGACGCGCGTGCCCGGTTCCACGACGCCGTCCTTGCGGACGATGATGATGCCGTCGCGAATGACGTAGCCCGGGCCGTCCGCGTGCACCAGCTGCGCCTCGTTCGTCAACGAGACGTTCTCGCCAATGCGGGCGTTCTTGTCCACGATCACCCGTTCGAGAATCGCGTTCCGGCCGATGCCCATCGGCACGGGCGCGGCCGCGCGCTGGCTCTCCGTTTCGTACGCGTCCGCGCCGAGCAGGACCGACCGCGAGATGCGCGCGCCGGCCTGCACCTGCGTGCGGATGCCGACCACCGAATCCTCGATCCGCGCATGTCCAAGGTAGCAGCCTTCGGCCACGATCGACCGCGTCAGCGTGCAATCGTCCAGCATCGACGGCGGCAGGAACCGCGGCCGCGTGAAGATCGGCCGCGTCGCGTCGTAGAAGTGGAACGGCGCCTGGGGCTGCGTCAGCGAGATGTTCGCGTCGTAGAAGGACCCCACCGTGCCGACGTCCGCCCAGTAGCCGCGATGGAAATAGGCCTGGACGTTGCACGTGCTGAGCGCGGACGGGATGATCTCGCGGCCGAAGTCGTTCGCCGTGTTGTTCTCCAGCAGCTCGACGAGCATGTCCCGCGTGAACACGTAGATCCCCATCGACGCCACGAACGGCTTGTCCTTCGGCGGCTTGGCTCCCATCGCCGCGCCCTCGGGTACGCTGGCGCCGATCTGATCCAGCCGCTCGCGCGACGGCTTTTCCTCGAACGCTTCGATGCGGCCGCGGCGATCGAAGCGGAAGATGCCCATCGAGGACGCATCTTCGACCGACACCGGCTGGGCGGCAATCGTGATGTCCGCGTGCGTGTCGACGTGGGCTTCCATGATCTCGCGGAAGTCCATGCGATAGAGATGATCGCCGGCGAGGATCAGATAGTAGTCCGCTTCCAGATCGAGGAAATGCCGCAGGCCGCGGCGGACGGCGTCCGCCGTGCCCTGGAACCACTTCGTGCTCTCGGGCGTCTGCTCCGCGGCCAGGATCTCGACGAAGCCGCGCGAGAAATGATCGAGCCGGTAGGTCTGCGCGATGTGGCGGTTGAGCGACGCGGAATTGAACTGCGTCAGGACGAAGATGTGCCGCAGCTCGGCGTGCAGGCAGTTGCTGATCGGGATGTCGATGAGCCGGTACTTGCCGCCAATCGGGACAGCGGGCTTCGATCGCGTTTGCGTCAACGGAAACAGCCGCGTTCCCTGTCCCCCTCCCAGAATGATGGCGAGCACGTCGTTCATAGACCTTTTACAGTACCGCAGGACTCCCTTCAGACAAAGGCTCTCGCGCAACGCCATCGGTCACGTGCGGAGCCGGCCGCCGCCAGACCGCCGCGCCTGTGCCGGCCAGTGTTCGATTTAACGTCATTGTTCCTGGTCCGCCGTATGGCCGTCATGCGCGATGTCCAGCATGGGAATCACCGTGCCGCGCCGAAGCACCTCCGCTTCCGCCGCCGGACCTCGCGCATGCCACACGCACCGTTGACGGTCAGTGTCATCGTTTGCGCCTACAACGAAGAGCGCTACATCGGCGCGTGCCTCCATTCGCTCTTCGCGCAGACCCGTCCCCCGGACGAAGTCATCCTCGTCAACAACGCCAGCACCGACGGGACGCGCCGCGTCGCCGCGGCGATTCCCGGCGTCCGCGTCGTGGACGAGTCGCGCAAGGGCCTCGTGCGCGCCCGCGAAGCCGGACGGCTGGCGGCGACGGGCGATGTGCTCGCGTACCTCGACGCGGACTGCCGCGCGCCCGTCCAGTGGCTGGAGCGCGTCGAGCGGCGGCTGCGGCGATCGCCCGCGGTGGCCGTCACCGGCCCGTACCGCTTCTACGACTGGGACTGGTGGGGCCGCCTGCTGCTGCGCGGCTACGACGCGATCGTGGCGCCGCTGACGCACGTGCTGGTGCAGCGCCTCCTGGGCGCCGGCGCGATCCTCTACGGCGGCAACTTCGCCGTGCGGCGCACGGCGCTCGACGCGATCGGCGGCTTCGACACGTCGATCGAGTTCCACGGCGAGGACACGAATCTCGGACGCCGCCTGGCCGCCGTCGGCCGCGTCGCGCTGGCGCGCGAGTGCTTCATGTTCACGTCCGCCCGCCGCTATCGCGCGATGGGCAAGGGCGCGGTCTTCGGCCTCTACATCCGGAACTTCTGGTCGGAGATCCTGCGTCACCGGCCCGCGGACGACACGCACCTCGACGTGAGGACCTGACGTGCCCGGCTACGAACCCTTCCTCCTGTGCGATTTTCACGTCCACACGCGCTGGAGCGATGGACGGCTGACGATCGGCGAGGTCGTCGATCTGTACGGCCAGACCGGCAAGTTCGACGTCATCGCGATCACGGACCACATCCTGATGCGCCGCGACCTGCTCGCGCGCGCCGCGCGCCTCGCGACGCTGGGCCGCGGCAAGTACTCCGTCACCGAGGACGAATTTCCGCGGTACCTGGACGACATCGCGCGCGAGGCGGACCGCGCGGTGCGTGAGTACGGCCTGCTCGTCGTGCCGGGCGCCGAGGTGACGCAGAACCACCTCAAGGCGCGCAAGAACTCGCACATCATCGCGCTCGGCATCCAGGAATACATCAGCGCCGATCAGGACGCGCAGACCATTCTGCGCGAGATCCGCCGGCAGGGCGCGGTGAGCGTCGCGTGTCACCCGCATCACCGGACGACGCGTCGCATCGAGATCAGCACGTGCTATCTGTGGGATCATCGCAAGACGCTCGCGGATCTCGTCGACGTGTGGGAAGCCGCGAACCGCGACGATCTCTTTTCCGTGACGAGCCTGAAGCACTTTCCGTACGTCGCCAGCAGCGACTTCCACAAGGCCAAGCATCTCTATTCATGGAAGACGCTGCTGCGCGCCGAGAAGAACTGGCCGTCGATCAAGGCGGCGCTGAAGACGAACGTCGACGTCGGGCTGATGTTGTATCGGCGGGAAGACGAGGCGACGGCGTGAGTACATCAATCGCGTCCGCGCGCGCGTCAGCCTCCGCAGGTTTTACGGACCCGTCGCGCGTCCGGCACGCGAGCGTCAATGGGGCACCAGAGGATGTGGTCGTCCGGTTGGCGGCGCTGGGAGCTCGACGGTCCGCGCCGCCGCTTCACCACCGACCGCCGCGCGTGCGTGCACGCGGGTGTAAGGAGGACGCTTGAAGCTCGACGCTCACGTTCACACTATCTTCTCGGGCCACACGTCGTTGTATCCCCTCAGTTTGATCATGAAGGAGTCGTACAACACGCCCGAGGGTGTCTACCGCCGCGCGAAGGCGCGCGGGATGGACCTGGTGGCCATCACCGATCACGACACGATCGCCGGCGCGCTCACCATCGCCGATCGCCCCGACGTCCTCGTCGGCTGCGAGGTCACGGCGACGTTCCCGCAGGACCACGTCCGCGTCCACTTGAACGTCCTCGACATCACCGAGGCGCAGTTCGCCGAGATCGACCGGCTGCGCGCGGACGTGTCCGAGCTGCTGCCGTACCTGAAGGCGGAAGGCATCTTCACGAGCCTGAACCACGTCGCGTCCCGCGTGAACGGACAGATCACGGCGTCGCACATCGCGGCGCTGATGCCGTGGATCGACGCGCTGGAGACGCGGAACGGGTCGCGCCTGGAATTGCAGAACCGTACCGCGACGGCGCTTGCCGAGGCGTGCGGCAAGATCGGCATCGCCGGCAGCGATTCGCACACGGGCCGCGGCATCGGCCGCACGTATCTCGTCGCCGAGCAGGCGTCGACGCGCGCGGAGTTCATGCGCGCGCTCCGCCAGGGCCGCGTCCGCGTCGAAGGCCGCCACGGCCATTTCTTCACGATGGCCTCCGACATCGTCCGGCTCACCACGGGGTTCTACGAGGAGAAGTTGATCAACCTGTACCGGCACCCGCTGTGCTGGCGCAAACACGTCATGATTCTCGGCGCCGCGATCGGCCTGCCGCTCGTCTCGCTGCCGCTGGTGGGCGCGTTCCTGCACTTCGTGCTGGAGGAGCGGTTCAACCAGGCTTTGTTGTTCGATCTCGTCCGCCGGCCCGCGGGGCGCACGCTGCGTCAGCTTCCCGAGGCGGCCTGAGATGCGCGTCGCGATTTTCACCGACAACGACTTCGAGAAGGTCAACGGCGTCACGACGACGTTGACGGCGGCGCTGCGGGGGCAGCCGGAAGACGTGCGGGTGCGCGTCTACACGGCGGCGGACACGGGCGCCGAGCGAGAGGAGTACTTCGCGCTGCGATCGATCGGCGTCGGCATCCCGTACTACAGCGAGATGAAGATGTACGTGCCGCGGTTCCTCGCATTCCTGCGGCGCGCGCGCGCGGACGCGATCGACGTCGTCCACTACACGACGCCCGGCCCCGTCGGCCTCGCGGCGATGTTCGTCGCGTCGCGGCTGCGCGTGCCGATGGTCGGCAGCTTCCACACGCAGCTCGCGGAGTACACGGCGCTGCTCAGCGGACGTCAGTGGCTGGGCGATCTGATGCGCGAGTATCAGCGCTGGCCGTACGGCAGGTGTCAGCGCGTGCTGGTGCCGTCGGAGGCGACGCGGGCGCTGCTGATCGCGGCGAAGATCCGCGCCGAGAAGATCCGGCTGTGGCCGCGCGGGGTGGACACGACGCGCTTCAGCCCGGCGCGCCGATCGGACACGATCCGCGCGCGGTGGGGCGTCGGCCCGCAGCGGCCGGCGCTGCTCTACGTCGGCCGCCTGTCGCGCGAGAAGGGGCTGGACCTGATTCCGTCCATCGCGCGGACGCTGCGGGACGCGGGCGTGGCGCACCGGTTCGTGTTCGTCGGCGACGGCCCGATGCGCGCGACGCTGCAGGCGGCCTGCCCGGACGCGGTGTTCACGGGCTCGGTGCCGCACGGACGCGTCGGCGAGCTGATGGCGTCCGCCGATCTCTTTGTCTTCCCCAGCCGCACCGACACGCTCGGCAACGTCGTGCTCGAAGCGCAGGCGGCGGGGCTGCCGGTCCTCGTCTCGGATGAAGGCGGACCGCGCGAGAACATCGATCCTCACAAGACCGGGATTGTCTGCCGCGAGGCCACAGCCGATGCGATGTCGGCGTGGACCGCGCGGTTGGCAAGCGATGGCGAGCGGCGCGCGGCCATGAGTGCGGCCGCGCGCGCGTTCGCCATCGAACGTAGTTGGACGCGGGCGCTGGCGCCGCTGTATCAGACCTACCGCGAGGCGCACCGCACGACCGTGCCGGTGCCGGCGGTGTCGGCAGTGGATAGCGTCTGGTCCTGAAAGCGAGGCGCGGCGATGAGTACCGAGCCCCCGGATCGCAACACGCTGAATCACGACACGCGGCCTCATGAGGCCGCGCGTGACGAGTCGAGCGCCGAACTTCGAGACGAGCGACCGGGCGAGCCGGTCGGCGCCGTGCTCGTCGCGCTGGTGCGCGAGCCGCGCGTGCGGATCCTGCGGCGCTGGAACTGGAAGTCCGCCGTGCTCAGCTCCGGCTTCCGCGCGGTCCTCTTCTTCTTCACCAATCTCGCCGCCGGCCTGGACGCGGCAACGGCCGCGATGCTGACGGAGCTCGTCTTCCGCGGCGCGACCGCCGGTTTCTACGGCGCGCTGACGCAGGCGTTCCGGCGCGCGGAGCCGCGCTGGCTCGCGACGCTGACCGCGATGGTGCTGCTGCCGGCGACGACGCACTCGATCGAGTTCGTGGTCCACTGGCTGCGGGGGACGGAGCGCCTGGCGGCGAGCTTGATTGTCTCGTGCGCGTTCACCGCGCTCTCGACCGTCTTCAACCTCTTCGCGATGCGCCGCGGCGCGTTGATTGTCGGCGAAGGACAATCGTCGCTCTGGACGGACCTCACGCGCGTTCCCGGCCTCATCGTCGCCTTCGTGGTGGCGATCGTCCGCGGCGTCGCGCGCGGCGTGCGGCATCTGTTCGGCGGACCGTTCAAGCTGTCGATGGCCGAGTCGTCGCGTTCGCGCACGCCCGCGTCCTGACGCGGCACGCAGACGCCCGCGGCCGGACCTGTCATTCATCGAGGAGGGGAGCCCGCGTGCGGATCAAGACGCTGCATCTGACGAACGCCTATCATCCAACCTCGGGCGGCATCCGCACCTTCTATCACGCCATGCTGGACGCGGCCAACCGCGAACAGCGTTTCATGCGGCTCATCGTCCCTGGCGCCCGGACCCGCGTCGAGGACGTCGGCCTCTTCGGCCGCATCTACCACGTCCGCGCGCCGCGCGCGCCGTTCGTCGATCGCCGATACCGGCTCCTGCTGCCGCACACGTACCTCGGCCCGGGCTCGGCGATCCGCCGCATCCTCGAACGCGAGCAGCCGGACGTGATCGAGGTCTGCGACAAGTACTCGCTCTGCTATCTCGCCGGCGCGATCCGCAAAGGCTGGACGGCGCTGTACGGCCGTCCGACGCTGATCGGGCTGTCGTGCGAGCGGCTGGACGACAACCTGCTGACGCGTGCCGGTGAAGCGGCGTGGGCCGGAACGCTCGCGCGCTGGTATATCGGCCGCCTGTACGCCGGTCAGTTCGACGCGCACGTCGCCAATTCGGCGTACACGGCGGACGAACTGCACGCATCGATGACGACGAAGCACGCGCGGCCGGTCTCGATCGTGCCGATGGGGGTCGAGACGGGCGATCTTGGCCCGGCGCGTCGCTGCGCGGACCTGCGTCGCGAGCTGCTGCAGGCGTGCGGCGGCGACGATCGGACGACCTTGCTGTTGTATGCGGGCCGCTTGTCGGTGGAGAAGAACCTGCCGCTGCTGATCGACACGATGGCGTCGCTCGCGGACACGGCGTCGCGCACGTACCGCCTGATTGTCGCAGGCGACGGTCCGGCGGCGTCCGCGCTGCGTGCGTCGGCGGCGGCGCGGGCGGACGGGCGGGTCGCGTTCATCGGACATGTGGCGGACCGCGATCGCCTCGCGCGTCTCTACGCGACCTGCGACATCTTCGTGCATCCGAACGGGCGCGAGCCGTTCGGCATCGGTCCGCTGGAAGCGATGGCGTCAGGGACGCCGCTGGTGGCGCCAACGACGGGCGGCGTGCGGGCGTACGCGGATGCCGACTGTGCGTGGCTGGCGGAGGCGCATGGTGCGGCGTTCGCGGAGGCGGTCCGTTGCGTCGATGCGGATGGCGTCGAGCGTGACGCGCGGGTGGCGTGCGCGCGGACGGTGGCTGCGCGCTTCTCGTGGGCGCGCGTCACGCGGGAGATCTTCGCGACCTACGATGCGCTGCATCGTGCGCGGCGTACCGGTGCGGTACGCATGGCGTCACTGGCCTCGTCGCGTATCGCGGACGTCGATCGGGCGCGATCCGTCTCGTCCGTGGCGCTGACGCCGTCCACGGGTGAAGCGCATCCAGGATCTCGTTGAGGACATGGCGCTTACGAAGCGCGCCAGTCATGTTTACGAAGCTGTAACATAATGTTTACACGATCACGGGTACGGTCTGCGGCATCATAGGGGCCCTGATGGTGACCTGTATGCCAGCAACTGAATCCCCAGTGCCCGTCTTCGTCAAGCAGCTCCGTCAAGCCGGCCGCAGCTTGCGGTTCACGATTCTCTCGTCCGCGTCTGGATGGGAGGTCCGCGAGGAGGCGGATGGTGGGGTTCTGCGGCAGGTGCAGCTCTCCGACTGGCATCGGGTCGAGCGCGCGCGTCAGATCTTCACGTCCAAGGCCCTTCTGCTCGAAGCTGACGGGTGGGTCGAAGCCTAGGGGCTTCGATCGCGCACCCGCCCGCCTTCACGCTCCGATGGCTGGTCGGGGCTCCTACTCGATGAATCGGTATCCGAGCCCCACGACGGTCTCGATCTGGTTGCCGGCCGGTCCAAGCTTGCCGCGCAGGCGGCCGATGTGGACGTCCACGGATCGCGTCTCGATCAGGCGATCGTAGCCCCACACCCGTTCCAGCAGCCGGTCGCGCGACAGCACGCGGTTCCGGTTCTCCACGAGGCACTTCAGCAGCTCGAACTCGCGCCGCGTCAGGCGGACGGTGGCGCCGTCGACCGACACCGCGATGGCTTCGAAGTCCGCGACGAGATGGCGTCCGCGGTAGACGGCGAGGCCTTCGGGGCCCGTGGCCTGCTGACGCCGGCGGAGCACCGCGCGCACGCGGGCGGCCAGCTCGCGCAGGCTGAACGGCTTCGTGACGTAGTCGTCCGCGCCGAGGTCGAGACCGGAGACGCGGTCGACTTCGGTAGTGCGCGCCGTCAGCATGATGATCGGGATGTGCTGCGTATTGGGCCGGGCGCGCAGGATGCGGCAGACCTCGAAGCCGCTCAGGACGGGCAGGTTGAGGTCGAGGATGATGAGATCGGGCGCCTGCTCGGCCACCATCTTGAGCGCGTCATCGCCGCTGCTCACCATGTCGACCTGCATGCCGCCGTCGCGTTCCAGCGCATGTTTGATGAGGCCGCTGATGTCCTGCTCGTCTTCGACGACGAGAATGCGCGTAGGACGGGCGAGGGACTTGAACGTACGGCTGGCCGTGCTGTCGGCGTGCGCCTGCTGCGGATACTCCACGTGTACTCTCCTCAAGAACCGGAGGCAACTGCTGCGCAGTCCGGTGCGACAGCCTGACAGTATGGGCCCCACGTTTCCCGACCGTGACAGCGCCGTTAATTGTAGGTTACAGGGATCGCATCTGCCGGCAGCGTGACCGGCTCACGAAGGCTGGGAATCGGAACAAACCGGCGTGTCCACGCGCTGGCGCGACCAGATCCGCTCTCGCTGACACCAGATCTGACACCCGTACGGTTGGGGATGGAGCCGAGCATCGTGCGCCCCGCCATGCATGCCGCGTCCGGATCGCGCGCTGAGCCCGCCTCATTGCGGGAAGGCGAAGTCGTTCGCTTGCCAGTCACCACCACGCTTCAGCCGGTGTTCGAGTTGGCGCGTCCGAGGTTCGCGCAGGACACGTCTGTCTGTTACAGAGCGCATCTTCATGAGGCACACAGCTCCTTGTATGAGTCAATACGGGGTGGCTATATTAGATGCTCGTATTCATCGGCTAGCAGCCCGTGGTGAAAACCATTCTTCGCACGCCGATGTGCGCGATGGCGGATGGCACGATCGAGCGGCGCTCGAGCCGTGAAACGGGTCGGATGGCCGGCCGATGACGCGTCCTACGCCG
>Ga0187894_10000785_pt1 | contig 42954 bp, 46 predicted proteins | sample GBC1701081metaG_FD_136650 | JGI IMG/M metagenome (GOLD analysis project Ga0187894, IMG submission 136650) | White microbial mat communities from a lava cave in the Kipuka Kanohina Cave System on the Island of Hawaii, USA - GBC170108-1 metaG ... | reverse complement strand
GGTCGCGACCGTTGCTCTTCGTGAGCAACGGCGAAGCGCGTACTGTTCGAGTCGCTTGGGACGAGTTTACGGGCTTCGAGTGAGCAAGAGCTAGTTGGGTGCCCGCGAAGGTGCAGGCGGCCGAGTTTCCGCCCGTCGGCCTACTTTCCGAACGCTTTTTTCAGCAGCGGCTCTATCTCGCCTTTGGCTGCCATCGGATCGAGGATGTCGGTGTCGCCGTAAAACTGCCCGTCAATGAACACCTTGGGGAGGGTCGGCCAGTTGGTCATTTTTACGAGCGCCTCTCGCTTGGTGGGTTGAGACAGGACGTCGATGAGTTCATACGGGTACCCGTACTTGTCGAAAAACTGCATCGTCTCTTTCGTGAACCCACACATCGGCATTTGTTTGGTGCCCTTGCCGTAGATCAAAATTTTGTGCGTGGCGACTTCTTTGTTAATTTCTTCTTGAATGGGATCTGCCATGGTCGGCCTCCTAGCAGGTTGTGGAAAATGTACGTTGGTACGCGAGTACTTCGATGGTCTGCACATGTAGGACAACTACTGCGCGCATCGAACACCCCTCATCCTTCTCAATGATCCTTCCAAGCTCGCTCGCATCTCTCCCTTGGAATGGCACCCGTGTTGATCCCACTGCGGCCGTCGAGCGAGCACATTCTGATCGCGCGCGCTCCGGGTGCACGGGATCAGCACGACTGTCATTCAACCCCTTTCACCGTGCGCGTTCTGCGAGCACGAAGGGCACCTGGCCACTCTCTCCCCTGCTGGCGGACTTTTTCATCATCCTGCTAGGCTTCTTCTGATGTACGGGCTGTAAGTTCTAGAGCATGAATCCGCCCATCTTTCAATGGAACATCCAACGCCTGATAGATCAGACGATGCCGATCCAGCAGATTCTTCCCTGCGAAGGCTGCCGAGATCACCACCACTTTGAGATGATCCATCGTCCCGGTCCGATCCGAAACCGTGACCGCGGCATCCGGTATCATCCGGCGCAGGTATTCTGTCAAAACATCCGGCGTAATCATACCCTCTCTAATCTCCTGCTTTGAACAATACCTCAGCGCTAGACCCAAAGGCAATTCGGTTCGGACTCGCTAGCCCGCATTATTCATAAACGTTTCTGCTGCAATCGCCAATCACTGACTCAAGCGAGACGGGCGAGGCGGGCGGGAAAAGCGCGACTGGCAGGGACGGGGCTCACACGTCACGCGAGTCTCGCTCCTCGTAATTGTCGCGCGCCACTTTGCCGTTTCGCCACGATCCGTGATGAAGAGTGCGGGCTAGTCCTATTCACGTTTCACCGGTGGTGGATTTCAGCACATGCTGGTGGATATCAACCACGCCGATGTACGTCACTTGCACATAAGACTCCACTTTGCAGGGAAATCCAGACCGTTTCCTATGACCATGCTGGCACGCGCATTGCGCTTCAGGTTGGACGAGAACACGTGAGCCGACCATGTTGCAACCATATCTACCTATCAACCAAGGAGGGCGCCATGGATGAGTTCAAGTCTGGATTCTTTGTCGGTGGAGAGGCCTGCGAGGGACGGGTGCTCGTGGTAGACGATGAGCCCGATATTCGCAAAGTTGTGAAGATGACTCTGCAGAAGGCCGGCTATGAAGTCCTTGAAGCGGAAAACGGCGAGAAGGCGATTGAAGTCATCAATTCGGGCGAAAATCGGCTCCTCCTCGACGTCGTTATCTGCGACATTCGTATGCCAAAGATCAATGGAGCCGAAGCCGTTGCCTACTTCCGGAGCAACTACCCTCGCGTCCCGCTCATCGTGCTGACCGGCTTCCCGGATGCCGATATGGCTACATCCTTCCTCCGACAGGGCGTAGTGGATTATCTCGTCAAGCCGGTCGAAGGAGAGAAACTGAGATCAGCCGTCGCGCGAGCCATCGAACAGCGGGAACTTGCACGGCTATGACATGGAAAGCTCTGACCATACCAAGATTGCCATTTTGGGAGCAGGTCGCGGCGGTCGCGCGCTGTTAGATCTGCTGCACCAAATCCCGTCGATTGAGATCGTCGGCATTGCAGACCGTGATCCCGCTGCACCTGGGCTGCAGCGCGCGCGCGAGCTTCAGGTTCCCGTGACCACCAATATGCCGGACCTGATCAGCAACCATGGCGTGAGCCTAATAATGGATGTCACGGGCGATCCAGAGATGGAGACGTATCTGCATGCCCACAAACCTCCTACCGCAGACATCCTCAGTGGATCAGCCTCCCGACTGTTGTGGGAACTGGTCCAGCATGAATCCAGGCTCGAAGCCGAACTCCTCCAATCAGAAAAGCTTGCAGGAATCGGCTCATTTGCTGCGGGAATCGCGCATGATATGAACAACCCCCTGCAACTCATTTTGGGCCTGGCGGAAAACCTCGCAGAGGAACGCGATCTGACTGTCGTCCACGAACAAGCCCGGGACATTATTGAAGCTGCCAAACAAACAAGTGCCATCTGTCGGGACCTCACCCGCTACTCACGGCGTGCATCGCCCCACGAGGATGTGCTGGTGTCTGTAAATGGAAAGCTGGACGAGGCGCTGAAAATCGCACGCTACGCATCAAAATTTCACGACATTGAGATGCTCAAACACTACCAGCCCGGTGTCGCCGTAAAAGGCAATCCGGATGAGTTACTTCACGTCCTCGTCAACCTCATCACCAATGCGGTGCATGCCATGGAGCGCGTTGGCGGCACACTGACGCTCGAGACCAGACTCCTTGACGGACAGGCCGGCGTCCGAATCTCCGATACAGGATGCGGCATCGCCCCGGACAAAATCCCCCAGATCTTCGAGCCATTTTTCACGACGAAGGACCCTGGAAAAGGCACGGGGCTGGGACTCTATAACGTCAAAACCATCGTCAACAAAATGCGCGGCACGATTGCTGTCGATAGTCAGATCGATAAGGGAACGACCTTTACCTTGACCTTCCCCAACGCCGAGCCGGCCGGACAAGGACGTCTGTCATGAATCCCGCACGTCCCGCGTCTCGCTCTGGAACGAGGTGGGGGCTTCAACTCAAACTGATTCTGTCCATGTTGCTCGTGGGAGTGGTTCCCCTCATAGTGGGTCTCGGTCTCGCCTTTTGGCAAGGATCTCGCGAGATCCAGGTCGTCAACGGCGAAAGCTTCAAGGCCCTTGCCGAGGAGACTGCACGAAAAGTCGATCTCTTGATGTCAGATGAAGTCGGCCGGACCTCACGGATTGCGGCAGACCCTTCGATTGTCCTTGAACTTGAGCAACGGCGCGATGCCCTGCTGGACATGACGGAAGATGAGCGTCGCCGTGCGGTGGACCGGCTCAAAGAAGGCTGGGAAGCCAAAGACCCCGCAGCAGTCCAGACCATCACGGGGAGCAAAATAGCTGGCCTCATGCAGGAATATCTCTCGGGATCCAAGAGTGAAGCGGATCAACTGATACCGCAAGTGGTCCGGTCTGCCACCAAGATGCTGTACATCACCGACATTGAGGGCAACCTGGTTGCCGCGTTGACCACGATGCCTCCCTTTGCCAATAAAGAAACGGCCTGGTGGAAAGGCGCCTCCCATCGCGGGATCGGCCAGCTCTTCATCGAAGATGTGCACTTCGACGAACGTGCCCAGAGCTATGTCATCAGCATCTCGCTGCCCATTATGGATCGCATCCGATATGGCGCCGTCGGCGTGCTCCATCGCGTGATCGACGCCAAAGAGTTGATCTCGCCCTCGATCTCTCCCATTCGCTTCGGCAAGACCGGACATGTGATGCTAATCGATCATCGCGGCATCGTGATGAGCTGTCCCATTCTGCCGACCGGCGTCCGACTCTCCGATCCACAGCTCATTCCCCTCGTCACGCCTTTTCAGCCGGGCTGGGTCAGTGCGCCGAGCGATGGCCACGGCGGACAGTCAACCTCGCTTATCGGATTCGCCCCGGTGCCGGAAATCAGCCGTGCCACCAATAGTGATCTAGACAAAGGCTCCTGGCACACCTTCGTGTGGCAAGCCTCCGACGAACTCTTTGCCCCGATTCATCACTTCCTCACCTGGATGGCCATATTCAGTCTCATCGCCGTTGGATTGATGACGTCCCTCGGCTATCTTGCGGCCAATCGTATTGTCACGCCGGTGCGCCGATTACAGGCAGCGGCACAATTGATCGGGCGCGGTGAGCTTCGGCAGCCCATCGACATTCAGACCGGCGATGAGATCCAGGATCTGGCCGACGAATTCAATCGAATGAATCGCCAATTGGAAGCCGCCTTTGCAGGCCTGAACAATCAAGTGACCATCAAAACGCAACAAGTGGAGTCCCTGATTCACTCGACGGACCAGATCCTGGATGCAGTCCCAACCCCGATCATCATGGTTGATCAAGACGAACAGGTGCAGTACATCAACCGGGGCGGACGCGACTCCTTTCAGGCCATACTCGATTCGACCAAATCAATCCCGTTGTTCGATATACTCCCCGTCGATGCCGCTGCACGAGAGCACCTGCGAAAAGAATTCAGACGTGCCCGGAGCGGAGAAAATGTCGCGACAGCATCCAAGGCAGAGGATGCTGCTGTCGTCAAACCCGCCCGTGACCCATTGGCCCCCGAAATGGGAACGGCGGAACTAAGCAACCGACAGGAGATTCAGATTGGTCCCCGACGGTATCACTATCAGTGGTTCCATATGGCGGGGAGAAACCAGGGAGAGGATCGGATCGGTCTTGTCTTCAGGGACACGACTGACGACAGTCTCCTCCAAGACCAGCTCATCCAGGCCGAGAAATCAGGCAGCCTTGGGACCCTCACTGCCGGAATCGGACATGAGTTGAACAATCCGCTCTTCGGAATTCTCGGACTCGGAGAAGCCATCGGAGAAGAAGCCAACCTCGATCTCGTCAAATCCTATGCCCGCGACATCGTCCAGCATGGTCGTCGAATGGCCGCTATAATTCGAGACTTCACCGGCGTCACGGCCCGCGAGACATCGGACCAACGGCAACCGGTTCACCTCGAACGGGAACTCGATCAGGCCATCGCGACACTCACCGGCAGTATGGACGCTTCAGGATTTGCGATCCAGAGAACGTACGCGGGAGACACCTGCGTGCCGGCCCTCCCCGACCAACTCAGACAGGCCTTCACGAACGTGTTGATGAATGCCGTTCAAGCGATGAAAGGCCGAGGTATCTTACGTCTCTCAACATCCCTGACCGATACGTCCGTCGTGACCACGATTGCGGATTCAGGCCCCGGCATTCCGAAACAGCATCTGTCAAAAGTTTTCGATCCATTTTTTACCACGAAGGGACAGGGCGAAGGATCCGGACTCGGCCTGACCGTCGCGCGCCGGATCATCAAGAAATTTGGAGGGGACATCAGAATTGAGAGCCAGGAGGGGAGCGGCACCTCGTGCATCGTGACCCTCCCGGTGTTTCCTCTTCTGCCGCCCACACAGGAGGCTTCATGCACCGATTCAACGTCTCGCTCTACGCCGCAGCCCTCACCATCCTAGTAAGCCGCGGGAAAACTCGATTATTACACAATACGCTGCTGCGATTTCACGCGTGGTGGGGCCAGAATAGCCGGCAGGATGCTCAAAAAGGCCGTCCAGCGCGGCCACAGCGAGCGAGGAGGCGAATCGTACTCTTTGCGTACGTTGAGCCTCTGAGCGATGCGAGAACGAAGCTGGCGGTCTTTTTCAGCATCCTGCTAATCACAGGGTTGTGGTGGGGGCCCTACACCCTATCCGCAAAGGAACGATCTGGATCGTCCGGCATCCCGCCGGAGAAAGCGGCGGCCTATATCTATGACGTCATCAAGGCCGACCGCACGCTCTACACGACGGAAATCGTCAATAGACTTCAGGCGAAAGGCGTCACCACGGCGTCTGAACATTGGGAGCAGGAAAACGCCCTCATGTTGCCGGCCCAGTTTCTCCAGCATTCAGGCAAGCTGGCAGCCGAGAACGGCAGCGGGATCCGGTATCGACTGATCGGTCTCTGGCCTATTTATAAGCGCAACGCTCCGGCAAGCGACCTGGAGCGCAACGCGTTGGAGTCTCTCCGGAAGAATCCCGAGCTGCCGGTCACTGGAATCGTGACCAGTGGGCACAAACAATACTTTCAGGCGATCTATCCCGACCTCGCCGTCTCACCGGCCTGTATCGACTGCCACAACGGTCATCTGCTCAGCCCGAAACGGGACTTTAAGCTCAACGATGTGATGGGCGGGATCGCCATCACCATTCCGCTGGAATAAGGAAGGCACGGCGAGAGGCGTGTGGCTAGGAGCCTGTCCGACATTGCCTTCGTGGCGAGACGAAGGAGGTGCGGCCAGATGCGAGGAAGCGGTGCGGCTTCGTCATTGATTGGATACGAACAGAAGAGAACCGGCAGACCTATCGGTGCGCTTCGCCGCTGGACTCTTTATCAAGCACTACGACCTGCTTGGCCCGGTGTGCGGAGAGATCATGGACGCTGCTCGGCAATTTCTGAAGTTCATCGGGCCAGGCGGTTACCCCCATGTCCATCGTACCTTGGAGCTTGGCACCTTCTTCCATGATGAGCACTGGGGTAAGGACTTCTCCGATGAGCATCGCCTTCTTCATCAAGTGGACTCGCTCAATGGCCGTCACCTTCGCCTTGATGCGACCGCTGCTGATCACCGTGCCGGCCGTAATCGTTCCCTGCACCAGCCCATCCTCGCCGATGATGACTTGCCCCTTGGTCTGAATTTCGCCGTCGAGGCAGCCGTCGATCCGCACCGTCCCTTCAACATGGATCTCTCCTTTCAACACCACCCCTTTGGCCAAGAGGGTAATGTTGTCATCTCCAGCAAAGCTATTATTCTTCATGCGTCATTCCCCCTTCACACCAGATGGTTGACGTCAGCTTACACTATTCTTCCCAGCGAGGACTAGGAGAATCCAAAAGTATGCCTGAGCCGTTCCCATATTCCCTCTCCATGCACCTCACAATAGACGCTGGGCTCCGTGCCCTCGATGAACACCTCCGATACCTGCTCGGGACACTGAGACGTAGCCAACTGTCCGGTCTTCGGATCGATGTCTCGGGTGACCACGCCAGGCGGCATCACGAATGCGGGAACATTGGGCGGGATTACCCGGCGCGCGAGATCCATCCAAATCGGTAAGGCCGCCTGCGATCCCGTGAGACGCAGAGGTCGTTCATCGTCGAATCCCACCCAGACCCCGATCACCATATCAGACGTGTAGCCCACGAACCAGGCGTCACGATATCCGTCGGTTGTGCCGGTTTTCCCGGCCACCATGCCTTGGAGTCCGAGCACTTTGGCTTTGCTCGCCGTGCCCCGCTGGATGACGCCTTCGAGGAGAGACGTCAACACATAGGCCCCTTGAGGCGAGGTCGCCTGCTGCCGATCCGGTACGCCATTCCAAACAATGTCTCCCTGTCGATCCCTAGTCGATCGCACCGCAGTCGGTTTGACAGCGATCCCTCCGTTGGCGACCGTTGCATACGCCGCCGTGATCTCCATCAACGACACCGACGAACTGCCCAAGGCCACCGACGAAAGATCATTACCGATAGCACTCGTCACGCCAAGACGGTGCAGCAGCTGCACGATCGGCTTGGTCCCCACGGTCTTGGCCGCCTGCACCGCCGGCACATTGAGCGACTGCTCCAACGCGCTTCGCAAGCTGATAGACCCATGGAATTGTTTGTCGTAGTTCTGCGGAGACCAGGGACCGGTCTCCGACTCAAAGGTCACCGGCTCATCCGACAACAAGCTCGCCGCGGTCAATTGACCGGCTTGACCCTCACGGGCCGCTTCCAACGCCGCAAGATAGACGAAGGGTTTGAAGAGAGAGCCCGGTTGCCGCTGCGCCTGAACCGCGCGGTTGAATTGACTCCGTCGGTAGTCCCGCCCTCCCACCAAAGCCAGCACAGACCCGGTCCTGGGATCGAGCACCACCACCGCCCCTTGCAGCGGTTCCAGTGGACTGTTGAGATGGGGATGCGTCGCCTCTAACTTGGCCAGTCCCTTCTCCAGCGATTCGGTGGCCGCTTGCTGGATCATCGTGTCGAGCGTACTATCAATCCGCAAGCCCTCCGGCAAGGGGACCACGCCGGCCTCCTCCACCTGCCGAAGCACGGCATCGACGAAGTAGGGCGCATCGGTCAGCACGTCTTCTGACGGAGTCACGCGCACCGGTCCATGGACGGCACGATTCCAGGCTTCCTCCGTCAGGAGGCCTGTCTCCCGCAGCCGCCGTAACACGACGTCACGCCTCTGCTTCGCCAGCTCAGGATGTTTCGTCGGCGCATAGCTATTGGGCCCCTTGATCAGGCCTGCGATCATTGCGATCTCTTCGACCGTCAATTCCTGAAGGGTCTTGCCGAAATAGCGATGGGCTGCCTCGCTCACCCCATAGATTGAGACGAATCCCGCCTGCCCGAGATAGATTTCATTCAGATAGCTTTCCAGGATGTTCTGTTTCGTATACTTCACCTCCAGCACCAGCGCCGCCAGGGCTTCCTTGAATTTTCGTCCCATCGTCCGCTGCGGCGAGTAAAACAAATTCTTCGCCAGCTGCTGCGTGATCGTGCTGCCGCCCTGCACCACACCGCCTTTCGTGAGATTGGTCCAGATCGCCCGTCCTACGGCAACCGGATCGATACCCAAATGGGAATAGAACCGGTGATCTTCGATAGTCAGAACCGTCTCAATGATCCGTGGAGGAATCTGCGCCAACGGAATCCATTCGCGCACTTGGCGTGATTCACCGCGCACACCGCTCAGGAGTTCCGGTTCCAAAAAAATGGGAAAGAGCGCGGTACCTTCAAGCGGAGACAGAACATCCGTTACTCGCCCCTGATCCAACGGCAATGTCACCATGGTCGCGGTGACATGGGCCTCCGGCTGCGGATGGAGATAGACTGTCAAGGCCTCCTCGGTCAGCTGATAGTCGCCAGGAGACTGCACTGGCACTGTCACTCGTCGATAACCCAACCGTTGCAGCCGCTCAAGAAGATGGCTGTGCGCAATCGTGAGATCGGGTTGCAGCAGGAAGGGCCCACTGTACAAACGCAACGGAGGATGCTCGTCGCTCTTGGGCAGTTCAAGAAAGGTTGCCAAATACGCGCCATAGACCACAACGACGAGGCCGAGCGCGGCAACGAGGATTGCCAGGACTATGCTCGCATATGTCACCCATCGGGCAGGTCTATTCACAATCAAGCTCCGATCTTTTGAGGCAGAAGCGAGCCGACAACCATCCCCGTTGCCGCCACGAATAACCCGACCAGTTGCGGAAGCCAGATCGAATCGGACGGACCGAACAGTTCCAGCCCCATCCAAATCATCAGCCCAGCCACGAAGGCACACAAGGCCCCTTGCGTCGTCGCTTGGGACCAAAAAAGCCCGGCACAGAGTGGAACAAAAGCCGCCACCAGCGTCACCTTGTAGGTGTTCACCACAAGCATGTAGATGCTGGAACTGGAGCTGAGTGCGACGGTCAGGACCAGGGCGGCAAAGACCACCACAACGAGCCGCATGACCCGAAGAAACTCCCGGTCACTGAGGTGAGGCAGTGCCCCTTTGATCACGTTCTCACTCAGCATCACCGACGGCGCCAACAACGTCGCGCTGGCACAACTCATCACCGCCGAGAGAACGGCCCCAAAAAACACGATCTGCGCGAAGACCGGTGTATGGCGCAGGATCAAGGTCGGCAACACAAGTTGAGAATCCTGATCGAGGAGCGTATTGAACATGGCCGGATCGACCAACGTCGCCGCATAGGCCAGAAACATCGGCACAAAACAGAAACAGAAGTAGAGCGTACCACCCAGCATCGATCCGCGTATGGCCGTGCGTTCGTCCTTCGCCGAGGTGATGCGTTGAAATACGTCTTGTTGGGGGATCGACCCCAACATCATCGTCATCCATGCCCCGACGAAGGGAATCCAGGCCGCGAACGTAGCCGGCGGGAAAAAGTCTAACTTGCCGGCGGTAGCCGCGTGATCGATCACAGCACCCACTCCCCCCACCAACCCGCTGACGACAGTTGCAATATAGAGCAGTCCCCCCATGATCACGGAGATTTGGACAAAGTCCAGAATGGCGATGGAAAACATGCCACCGAAGGTCGTATAGGCCAGAACGATTACCGCGCCGATCACCATCCCGGCAGGCTGGCTCACTGCGCCATCCGTCACCACATTCAGCACGAGTCCGAACACTTTGAACTGCGCGGCCACCCAGCCGATATAAGACGCTGCAATGCATAAGGCACAGAGGACCTCGACTCCGCGGTTGTACCGTAGACGATAGAAGTCGCCGACGGTCAGGAGGTTCAGCCGATAGAAGCGGGGGGCAAAGAACACCCCAACCAGGATCAAGCAGAGGCTCGACCCGAAGGGATCGGCGACGACGCCGCGTAACCCTTCCTTCACAAACGTGGCAGAAATTCCGAGTACGGCCTCTGCGCCAAACCACGTGGCAAAGACCGTGGCAATCACGACCGGCAGCGGCAAACTTCGGCCTGCCACTGCAAAATCCTTCGCGGTATGGACCCGCCTGGCCGCAGCCAGACCGATCCCCACCGACAGGAGTAGATAGAGAACGACGAATCCCAGAATCATGGAAGAGGCTTAGGCATACGTGTGATCGGATTCTAGCGAGGCTTCGGCAATGGCGCAACGGTAGAGAGGCACAACAGGAAAACACTCCCGCAGGATAGCCGAGCGAGACAGTCGGGTCGAGCGAGACGAACTAGGGTTCATCTGGTCTGTCTGGTTCAACCAAATAAACGAGATAAACCAAACACACAAGCCCAACCAACTAGCCCCCCTGTTCCCTTGGTTAATTGCATGGTAGGCTTATATCAGTTGCTACCAAGTGGGATACCTATGAACGATCACAACTTCCATCGGCTAGACTCCTCTTGGAAGACAGCAGGGCTGTGGCCACGGCTCCTCATCGGAGCGATCGGAATAGGAACCGTACTGGCCGGGCAACCGGCCCAGGCGAGCGAGCCGCAGATACCGTGGGAATGTTCGAGTTATACCGGCGACGCCCACACCCGTTGCTTGGAGGCCTTCGCAGAGTCGCAGCGCAACCAGATCGCAGCACTCCAAGGAAAGTTGCAAGCCCAACAAGAGACCGTCAATCTCTTAAAAGATCAGCTCGACCGCCAGGCTTCCACAAATGCCGACCTGCAACGCCAGCTGGCACAACCACCTGCCGTCGTGCAAGCAGCCCCTCCCCTCTATGCCTATCCCTCTGTGGGACTCGGTCTCTACTTGGGTCGCCACGGGATCTTTGGGTCGCCATATTATTACCCCCCGTTCTTCTACGGTCTGCGCTATTATGGACCACACCACCGGGGCCACCGTTGGTAACCAGGCCGCACTGACAGCGGTCTGTCTGGTTACCTGGTCTATCTGGTCCATCTGGTTAGTTTCGTTCAACCAATCGCACGAGACAGACCGAATAGACCAGACAAACCAGACAGACTAAATGAACAAGACAGGCTGGCAGACTTTTTCATCATTCTGATAAGTATAATTGTCTTGAGCCCAATCGCGACATCGCATACCCTACACAGGGCCAGGACTTGTGATGTCAGGTCCGTCGTAGTCATATATAAAGAAAGGACAGCTCATGCGTTTCATTGTCTCCTGTTTGGTGACTGTGCTCTGCCTTGGAACCACTGTGACATTCGCTGCAGCCCCAGAGCCCACCACCGATGAACAAAAAACCCTCTATGCCTTGGGATTAGCCATCAGCCAATCGCTCGGCACCTTCAGCCTGAGCGAGTCTGAACTTGATCTCGTGAAGTCCGGCATCGCCGATGGGGTCCTCAAGAAGACCCCCAAGGTAGACCTCCAGACATTCGGACCGAAGATTCAACAACTGCAACAGGCTCGTGCCTCGGTCGTCGCAGAAGCCGAGAAGAAAGCGGGGGCCGCGTTCCTCACGAAAGCCGCGGCAGAATCAGGCGCCAAGAAAACCGAGTCCGGCGCAATCCTCACGACCATCAAGGAAGGAAACGGCCCGACTCCGAAAGTCACGGATACGGTGAAGGTGCACTATCACGGGACCCTGACCGACGGAACGGTGTTCGATAGTTCCGTCAAGCGGGGTGAGCCTGCCACGTTCGGATTGAATCAAGTGATCAAATGCTGGACCGAAGGGGTGCAGCAGATGAAAGTCGGCAGCAAGAGCAAGTTGGTTTGCCCGTCGAATCTGGCCTATGGCGACAAAGGCGCGCCCCCCACGATCAAGCCCGGCGCGACGTTAGTGTTCGAGGTCGAACTCCTTGAGATCGTGAGCAAGCCATCCACTCCATAATCCTCGCAAGGTCGAGCGGGAGAGTATCCCGCTCGACTTCGGAGCCTGTCCGACATTGACCGTTCTACTGCGGCGAACGATCCGCGACCATCTGCGTCGTGCTCGGCACGAAAAAATCCTCAACGTATTTCAGCGAATACGCCTCCGGTTTATCCAGGCCTGCTGCCTCGCATCTGGCCGCACCTCCCTCGCCTCGTTACGAAGGCAATGTCGGTCAGGCTCTTCGCTTTGCCACCCATTCAACGAAAGATTTGTCGGGTAGCGCGATCGCTACGCCAATGAGGGGAACTTCTCCTGTGAGATGAACCCAAGCAGGAATATTTGTCTTGAACCCCACGCGCGACATCGCATAACTTACACGGGTTCAGGCCTTGCGATATCTGATCCGTCGCAGCCACACCTGAAGAAAGGACAGCTCATGCGCTTCGTTGTCTCCTGTTTGGTGACCGTGCTCTGTCTTGGAACCACAGCGGCATTCGCTGCGGCCCCAGAACCCACCACCGATGAACAAAAAACCCTCTATGCCTTGGGGTTAGCCATCAACCAATCGCTCGGGAACTTCGCCTTGAGCGAGCCTGAATTTGAGATGGTGAAGTCCGGTATCACCGATGGATTCTTCAAACGGGCCAAAGTGGACCTCCAGACATTCGGTCTGAAGATTTCAGAACTGCAACAGGCCCGCGCCTCGGTCATTGCAGAAGCGGAAAAGAAAGTGGGAGCCGCGTTCCTTGCGAAAGTCGCGGCAGAATCCGGCGCCAAGAAAACCGAGTCCGGCGCAATCCTCAAGACCATCAAGGAAGGGAACGGTGCCATTCCAAAAGTGACGGACATGGTGAAGGTGCAGTATCAAGGAACCCTTATCGACGGGACAGTGTTCGATAGCTCAGCCAAGATGGGCGAGCCGGCCATGCTCAGAGTGAACGAAATGAGCAAGTGTTGGGTGGAAGGGATGCAGCAGATAAAAGTCGGCGGCAAGAGCAAGTTGGTCTGCCCATCGAATCTCGCCTATCGCGACAAAGGTCTGCCCCCCCTTATTAAACCCGGCGCGACGTTAGTGTTCGAGATCGAACTCCTCGAGATCGTGGCCAAGTAGCCCACACTGTCGTCTTCACGACGTCGAACAGGACACTCTCCCGCTCGACGTCGTGTCCTTCACTGCGCGCAGCTTTCTCACCCGCCCACCCAAAGGGCAGCCTGGTTGATCCTCGATTGCGCGCGTCGAACGAGCACATTCTTATCGTGCGCGTTCCGCGAGCAGGAGGACGACCAGGCTACCCTCCCATCCCCACTTGCAGTTCTCTCGCCCACCCCGTACACTGATATTGTCGCGATCCAGCCTGGCCTGAACAGTCCTGCCCGATCGTCCATCGGCTGATCAATAATTTATTCATTCGTTCGGTAGCGCTATGCCACCTACAATTCTCTTGAGCTGCGAGTCCATCAGCAAAAGCTACGGGGTAAAACCTTTGTTTGCCGATTTATCGATCGGGTTAGCCGAGGGCGATCATGTCGGATTGGTCGGGCCTAACGGCTCCGGCAAATCGACCTTGCTGAAGATCATGGCAGGGCTTGAAGAACCGGATGAGGGCACCAGATCGATACGCCGACAACTCCGCGTCGGCTACGTTCCGCAAGAACCGTCCATTGACGGAGCGCATACGAGCGAGGACGTGCTCGCACAGATCCTTATCGACGAAGGTCTGGACCCCCATGATCATCGTGGTCGCACCTCCGCGGCGCTCAGTCTGGGGGAGTTTCCCGCAACCGACCAGTCCACGTCTACGCTCTCCGGAGGATGGAAGAAACGCCTGGCCATCGTCCGGTCATTGATGCTGGAGCCGGGCGTCCTTTTGATGGACGAGCCGACCAACCATTTGGATGTCGAAGGCATACTGTGGTTGGAGCGATTGTTACGGGCCGAAGCCCGCGCCTTTCTCGTCGTCAGCCATGATCGGCGCTTTCTGGAAGCAGTGACGTCGCGGATGATCGAGCTGAATCGCAGTTATCCCAACGGAATATTCGAAGCCAAAGGACACTACAGCGATTTCCTGGAACAGCGGGATGCCGCGCTGCACGCGCAAGCTAACTATGAAGCGTCATTAGCCAATCGTGTCCGACGCGAAGTGGAGTGGCTCCGGCGCGGCCCCAAGGCCCGCACGACGAAGGCCAAATCACGGATCGACTCAGCCGGCCGATTGATCGAGGAACTGAACAGCGCCGACTCTCGGAAAGACCAAGGCACGGCGGGCATCAATTTCACTTCATCGAGACGCAGGTCGAAACAGTTGGTCGAGGTCACCCAACTCTGCAAATCGCTCGGCGGGCGACAGATCGTGAAGGATCTCGACCTCCTTCTCGGACCGGGACAGCGGCTTGGGTTGCTGGGTCCGAATGGAAGCGGAAAGAGCACGCTCTTGAAGCTGATAGCCGGGACACTCAAGCCGGACGCAGGCACCATCACCCGCGCGGACAAGCTGCGCGTGGTCACGTTCGAGCAGCACCGCGAATCACTGGACCAATCCTCTTCGCTCCGTCGAGCCCTCGCCCCGCACGGCGACGCAGTCGTCTATCAAGACCGCTCTGTGCATCTCGTCTCCTGGGCGAAACGGTTTCTCTTCCGGCCGGAGCAGTTGGATCTCCCGGTTTCCCGCCTCTCTGGAGGCGAACAGGCGCGTCTGCTCATCGCACAGCTGATGCTACAACCGGCCGACCTCTTGATCCTCGACGAACCGACGAACGACTTGGATATTCCGACGCTCGATGTGCTGGAAGACAGTCTGGTGGAATTCCCTGGCGCCTTGATGCTGGTGACGCACGACCGATGGCTCTTAGACCGCGTCTCCACCATGCTGCTCGCACTGGATGGTACAGGACGGATCGAATGGTTCGCCGACTATGCGCAATGGGAGTCTGCGCAAGAACGCAAGTCGGCAGAACAGATTTGTGCCTCGACGTCACGACCCTCCAAGTCAGCCCGCGTCGAATTGGGATCAACTCCAACGACAAAACGAACAGGCTTGTCCTATCTGGAGCAAAAGGAGTGGGCGAAGATGGAGGATAGAATTCTCCAGGCCGAGGAGAACATTGCCGCTTGTCAGGCCGCAGTGGAAGATCCCACCGTCGCCTCCAATGCGGCGGCGTTACAAGAAAGATCCGAGGCGCTGGACGCAGCCCGCTTAGCAGCGGAGCGGCTCTACAACCGCTGGACCGAACTCGAGGGAAAACAGATACAGTCCGCCAGCCAACCCTAACCCTGACTGGTTGATCTGGTCTATCTGGTTAGTTAGTTTCGACCAAACTCACGAGACAAACCAAATAGACCAGAGCAACCAGCCGGTTGCCTTGTAAGCCACGGCAAAATCTGTACAATAAACCCATGCGTCCATTGGTCTTACTATCCTCATTGGTGATCCTCACCTTCGCCTTGCTCACTACCGGCTGTGAAACGACCGATCGAGCTCTCACAGCGGCTGGACGAGTCGCCAGAGGTCAATCCGGAAAGGCCATCATCGATCTCGCTTCGGGAAAAGATCCGGCACAGATCGCCAAGAAGCGTCTCGATCAATACGCGCGCGATCCCGATGCGCTGCTTAGAGATCTGCGCGAGGCCAAGAAAGACTTTGATACCATTCTCGCCGTCCTTGGGGTGAATGTCGGAAAGACCTGGGGGAAGAAGGAAGTCCAACTGCCCGAACGCAAAAAATATGTGAAGTACACGCAAAACTATAAGAGCCGGGCGATCGTCAACTTTGATTCAGGCGAGATTCTGGTCGAGACGCTGGATGAACAAGATCCCCCACGCAGTCTCAAGAATGCCGTGATCACGACGATCCTGACCCCGGAAGATCCGAGAGCAGTCGATTTGTTTTCCGACAAAGAAATCGTTCTGACGGACGACAAACAGCCCTACCTGTTCGGCCTCATCCTCGATCAGCAGAATAAACCGATGCGCGGGCCGGAGGAAGCCGAGCCGTTTGCCGCCTATCTCCTCGAAAAGAAACCCGGCACGCGAATGATCGATCAAGACGGAACCAAGAAAACGGCCTACTACGTCACGATGTCGATGGTGTCCAACCTTGCGGTGAAGCAAGCCGACAAATACCGGCCGCTGGTTCACCAGTTCGCGCAACAATACAGCATCAGCCCCAGCCTTGTCTTCGCCGTCATCCGCACAGAGAGCAACTTCAATCCCTATGCCGTCAGCTCGGCCCCAGCCTATGGACTCATGCAACTGGTCCCCACCAGCGGTGGTCGCGAAGCCTACCGGCGGGCAAAAGGTAAGGACGTGGCCCCCTCGCGGGATTATCTATTTGATCCCGCCAACAATGTCGAGTTGGGAACCGCCTATTTGAATGTGTTGATGTTTAATCAGCTGGAAGACGTGGCGCACAATGTGTCACGCGAATACTGTGTGATTGCGGCCTACAATACCGGCCCGAGCAACGTGTTCCGCACCTTTTCACGCGACCGCGTGGCTGCCGTCAACCAGATCAACAGCCTCCAGCCGGCCAGCGTCTATGACCAGTTGCGCCAAAATCTGCCCTACCAGGAAACCCGCCAATATTTGGAAAAGGTGACCGGCTACCGCAAATCTTTCGTCAGTTCGTCAGAGAGCTCCACCCAATAAGCAACGGCAGGTTTGTTGATAGTTTATCTGGTTTATTTGGTCTGTCTCGTTTATTTGGTTAAACCAGATACACAGATGAACAAAACAAACCAGATGAACCAGAGAAACCTCTGTTAGTGCGATACCCCTGTCGCTGACCTGTGCGCAGTCATTGCAGCAGACGTATGCACATGCTCCGGTCGGAATCCGAGTCCGATCATCCGGGCGGGGATTCGGCGGAGGAACGGAACCAACGACAGCAGCCGGATCGCGAATGGCGGCGAGAACTTGTACGAGCCGCTGAGGGCGCGCCTGATGACGCGATTCTGAATTGCGAGTTGCACCCTTTGCGTCATGCGAGTCGGCCACTCACGTCGCTGCTGAACCCGGCATAAATCTTCGGTCGTAATCCGGCCGTCGCGCAGCGCAGACGCCAAGAGATTCGATGAAGCCACCGCATCCTGAATGGCCAGGTTGATCCCCACACCACCGACCGGAGACATCGCATGAGCCGCATCGCCGATGCAGAGGACACCAGGACGATACCACCGGCGCAACCGGTCGACCTGAACCGTCAGTAACTTGATCGGCTCCCAGTCGTGGAGTTCACCGACGCGATCGGTCATGAACGGCGCGAGCTGTGCGACAGCATCACGAAATGCCGGTAGCCCTTGTTCTTGTAGTTGATCTCGCGATCCCTTTGGGATCACGAAGCCGCACTGCCAATAGTCGCCCCTGTTCAGCATGATGAAGATCCGACCCGCGTCGAAACGGCCTATGGGATCTCCTGGATCGCTTGGCCGCCGTGACAGACGGAACCACAGGACATCCATGGGCGCGCCGAATTCTTCCACCGACAAGCCGGCGTGGGAACGTACAATCGAGTGGCGCCCGTCCGCCCCCACGACAAGATTCGCGCGCACCTCGAGCGGACCATCTGGGGTGTTCGCCCGGAGTCCCACCACAGAACCCGCCTCTTCGATAAGGTCCGTCACGTCAGCTTGCCTCCGCAGCTGAAACGCCGAATAATGCACCGCCTCTTCGGCGAGAAAGTTCAAAAAGTCCCATTGCGGCATGAAGGCGACAAAGCGACAGCGCGTCGAGAGAGACGAGAAATCCGCAACTGTCACCGCCAGATCGCCGAACTGAGCTCTGATCCGCGGCACTTTCTGGTGGGGTAAGGTCAGAAACCGCTCCAAAACGCCCAGTTCGTGCATGACTTCCAGCGTCGATGGATGGATGGTGTCGCCCCGGAAATCACGGAGAAAATCGGCGTGTTTTTCCAATACCACAACCTCAACGCCTGCGCGCGCCAATAGCAGCCCCAGCATCATCCCGGCCGGGCCACCTCCCGCAATGCAGCAGCGCACCGACATCGTTTTCATGATCAGGCTGCCTTCCTTTGTTGACGTGAAGCAAGGACAGCTATCATGCACCACCCGCTAGCCACGAGCACGCAAGAAGCAATCAATCGTGTGATCGTTGACCAGCCCAACCGCCTGCATGTAGGCATAGGCGATCGTGCTGCCGACAAATCGAAAACCGCGCTTTTTGAGATCCTTCGACAATGCGTCGCTGATCGCGCTCGTCGCTGGCACCTGAGCCATCCTGGTCCAGCGATTCACAATCGGTTTCCCTCCCACGAACTGCCAGACGTAGCGATCGAACGAACCGAACTCCTCCTGGACAGTGAGAAACGCCTGCGCGTTGGTCACCGCCGAGTCGATTTTGAGCCGGTTGCGGATGATGCCGGGATTCTTCAGCAGCAAGGCTTTTTTCTTCGCCGTAAATCGCGCCACCTTCTTCGGATCGAACTCCGCAAACGCTCGACGATAGCCATCCCGCCGCAGCAAGATTGTTTCCCACGTAAGACCCGCCTGTGCGCCTTCCAACAGCAACATCTCGAAATGCTTCCGGTCATCGTGAATCGGCACCCCCCACTCATGGTCATGATAGTCGATGAAATGCGGTTTGCCACCGACCCATCCGCAGCGAGACTTACCATCGGAGATCGTACGGAGATGCTTGGTCATCAGCAGAGCAATCGGCTCAAAGATACAGCCGCTTTCTATACTAGGCCATGAATCGTTGAAGAAGCATATACCCCTCGCTCCATTCACCATGCCCACTGTCGGCATTGATATGCCCCGCCTGGCCGATATCGACGAAAGTGCTCCCCCAAGCAATCGCACAATGTTTGGCATGGGCCAACGATCCGAGCGAGTCATTCGCGCTGGCGATCACGAGACTCCGAAAAGCGAACGGCGCCATCGGCATCGGCACAAATCCATGCGCCGTGGCAGGGAAGCTTGCGCTCTGCGGATCGGGCACCGCCACGAGAAATGCGCCCTTCGGAACTATCGTTGAACGATGAGCCCAATGAGCCACCAAGAGACAGGCGAGGCTATGAGCCACCAGCACGGGCGGATAAGAACAGGCCTGCACGGCAACATCCAACGCACGAACCCAATCCTCACAGACCGGACCGTTCCAATTTCCCAGATTCACGCGCTGCCACTGGGGATGGCGCAGCTCCCAGAGCGTCTGCCAATGTTGCGGCCCGGAGTTGCCAATACCGGGCAGGATCAGAACCGGAGTGTCGATTTGCACTCTAGTAGGTTTTGAATGGTTCCTCACGTAGGAGCCGAACTGTGGCGAACAATAACGGTGTTAGTTGTCGTAATTCTGGGCCGCCGCGCTCTATTTCAGGATGAAAATGGAAGCTCCTTGTACGTGGTTCGCCGTGGGCTACGATTTCTAGAAGGTAAGGAGTGAAACTCTGCATGGCTAAACCAATTCCTGCCTACCACGGAATTAAACAGATTCATGAGGACTGGTTGCGAGAAGCTCTTACATCGCTCCGCACTATAGTATCAAGGCGGCTTCTGCCATTGGTCGAGTGATTCATTGTATTCAGGGACTCCAAGATCTGCATTCTGCGAGAGATCTATCGGAATTGGAAGTGTATATCGGCAGAGCGACGAAATCGACATTGCACAAGCGGTGGAATGCCTATGCCGAGTCGCATGACCATCACTGTGGAGCTATCATGTTTTGCTGTGATCCCGACCAGGTTGAGCGATTATAAGATCTTGCGGTGCGGATACTTGCGAAATGTAAGATGCGTCATTTGCTCTGTGGGGGAATAAGAATACCGCATCACGGCGCTCACGAGGCTCGATCGCATACGGCTGAACATCCCCGGAGTTCGTCCGTAGCGCATCATACCGACTCGTTGTCGGCGAGCATCTTCAATTCCGGAATTTTCAGCGACTGGACCGACTTCCTGATCGCTTCGATCGCGCGAGGTCTCGTAAATCCTCGCCGCCATGCGAGGCCAATGCGTCGCCCAGGAACGGGTTTCATCAACGGGAGCGTGACCAAGCGCTTATTGTCATACTTCTTCGTGAGGGCACTGCAGGGCAACACGGTGATGCCCAGTCCGGACGCCACCATCTGGCGAATCGTTTCGAGGGAGTTCCCTTGTACCCCCTCCGCATCAGATCGGCTCAGTTCCGGGCACGAATCCAGAATTTGCTGACGGAAACAGTGACCGGCGTGGAGAAGCAGCACGTTTTCGCCTTCAAGCTGCCGTGCGTCGATCTGTGTTTTGTGCTCCCATCGATGCCCGACCGGCACCACCGCTTTGAACGGTTCGTCGTAGAGGGCTTGGGTGAGAATGCCCGGCTCGTCAAACGGCAAGGCCACCATGATCACATCCAATTTGCCGTTTTTCAGCATCGCGGCCAGATTGGCCGTGACGGTCTCTTCGATTTCGAGGGGCATGGCCGGCGCGCGCTTGTGAAGAGAGGGGATCAGATCCGGCAGGACGTAGGGTCCGACTGTGGCAATGACGCCGAATCGCAACGGTCCAGCGAGTTGATCTTTGCCCTGGGCGGCAAGCATCTTGATCTGATCTGCTTCCTCCAGCACGCGCTGGGCCTGATGAACGATCCGCTCCCCCAGCGGGGTCAGCGTAATCTGGCTCCGTCGCCGCTCAAAAATCGTCGTGCCCAAATCCTCCTCCAGCTTTTTGATGGCCAGGCTCAAGGCCGGTTGCGTTACGAAGACCCGCTCCGCGGCACGCCCGAAATGCCGCTCTTGCGCCACGGCAACGATATATTGCAGCTCTGTCAGGGTCATCCGGTTCCTTCTGTGTGATACGTATTACTTATCGATATACAATATATTATCAATTAGACTTATTATCAATGGCTGGCTATCCTCCTTGTAAGCGCGCGGGATGATCCGCAGCGCACTTCACTTCACAACCATAAGGAGGGCGTTATGAGTGCACAGAGCGTGTTCAAGATGGGATTCCTGTCCGTGATTGCCGCGACAGGATTGTTCGTCGCGTCGAACGGATTCGCAGCCGATGCGCACACCACGAGCATTGACGAAGGTGTGACGGCCAAGGCGGTGTCGGACGACGGTAAGATGCCGGCGACTCCTGCGCCGCGTTGGCAGGTGGTGGACTCCAAAGGGAACTTCTATCTCCTCACCCAGCTGAAGACTAGCGATGGCAAGGTGTCCATCGAGTACGTGACCCCGTACACCATGCCGACGAGCCACTGATGCGTCGAGGGAGTCTGACTGAGGAGGGTAACGCCATGTCCCTCCTCAGGCCTCCCTCGGGCGGTGCAGTACGACGACCTGAAGGTGGCCGAGAAAGAATCGAGCGTCATTGTTGTGGGGACGCATGAAGGGTTTGCACGAGGTCGGGCCCAACGCCTGCTGGAGCGGCTGAAAGGAGTCGCATGTGGTTGTTAATCATTGTTCTCCTGAATACTGTACCGGGACTCGCTAACATCACGGTGCTGCAGACGTATGCCACGTCTGAGGAATGCCAGATTGAACGAAATCGCATCGGCTATGAGATGGCAGCAGCGTATCCCTTTGACCGTGATTTTGTGATTGCCTGTCGATTGAGTCCAAAGTACGACTCATAAAAGCGGCTGAAGGGAGTACGGTGGTGACCCCGACGAGGCCGCAGAGAGAACGCGATCACGAGCGCAGGAAGTCTGATCTGGCGCTGCAGTGACATAGGAGGTTGTCGGACACTGCGGACACTCGGGTGAATATGGTCATCGAATGCGGCCACCTATTCCCATCGAATCAGATACTGACTAGCAAGGAATATTCACGGCCGGGTCGCAAAGCAAAGGCGGGATCACCGGGGGGCGCATGTACCGGCTTGAGGGATCCTGGGACCCCATCGATCCCTTGATCGGCGGTCCACCCGGCATCCCGGGGAGTCCTTGTCCGACAGAGCCAAACCTCTTCCTGGCGCTTGAACTCTTCGAGGAGCCAACCCCGGGAGTCGGCATAGACGTGGGTCCAACGTTGGCCTGGTCGGAAACCCCGGCACTCGGCTCTGCTTGTGGAGTTTGTACGGCTTGATTCTGAATCGGAACCACTGATGACGGCGTTTGTGCGCCACAGGGATTCGCCAGAGTGCCAACGAAAAGTAGAGCGAATACCACTAGACAGTGCCTCATCTCAATTTGCAGACGATTCCTATTTAATGTGCCTGCGAAATACCTCACTGTATCAACCAGTCTCGGATAGAAGAGCAATGTGGAGGGATTCTAACGAGGCACAGGCAACCACGCAATGCCGCTTTTCGTTATCGGTTTCTGCTATAGTATCCCCTTCGGGTGCGGCAGCGCCGACGCACCGAGCGACGTACAATGGCTGTTGGTCGCCGACACACGTACGAAGGATCGCATCGAGCGGAAAGACTGTCGTCAGTAATCAGAGTAGAAGATTGCGGAAAAACTCGGATTACCCATAAGCACTGTTGGAATCTCAGAGAATGGCGCTGATGACACAATAGCCTCAGGATGCTCAAAAAGGCCGTCCAGCAAGGCCGCAGCAAGCGAAGAGACGAGGAGGTACAAACCCCACTTCGTGTGGGCCGTTCGCCTTGTGAATGGATCTTGACGAACGGAAAATCCCCACCAGTGATTCCGATATCCGAGAGGCTCGACTCTATACGTTAAGCCTCTGAGCGATGCGAGAACGATGCTGGCGAACTTTTTCAGCATCCTGTTAGATGAGGGCTGTTCGATGGAGACCTCGAAAAGGGATGAGCTTCTTGGGACGCTCACTTGGTGGGGCTTTCACGGTCTCCTCCTTTGGATGGGGGCCTGGCATTTTTTGTCTAGAGATATTACCGATGGTGCCCTCTTCGCGTCAGATTTGTTCGCCGGCTCTCTCATAGGAGCCACGGTTCTATCTCTTCTTCGGCTGTCGGTGGGCAGTCACCTACTTCGACTCGTTGCCCTCATAGGCATTTTTTTAGTGCTGTATCATGTGTGGCAGGGAAAGGCTGAATGGGGAAGCCTGACTGATGTGGCCATCTGGGCATACACGTTTTATTCCTTTGGGCCATCGAGTTGGCGGCATTCCCTCTATACCCCACTAGGCGTCTTCGGGAAGATGAAGACATAACGGCATTATAAGGGGATTCCTTTGTTTCCTGACGAGGGGGCTGACGGAGTCTTCGCACACCGGTACCCGAAGTGGTCGTACCGGTACCCCGGTTGGCTGTTGCGCCGGTACGCCGAGCGCACACCCAGCGGCCCGTTGTGCCAGGACCCGCCCCGTAGGACCTTGTACTTGCCGTTGAAGGGCCCGGTCGGATTCCGCTCCGGGCTGTCTTGGTAATAGTCCTCGGCGAACCAGTCCGCCGTCCATTCCGATACATTTCCGATCATATCGTGCAGACCCCAGGGATTCGGATCGAACGACCCCACCGGCGCCGAGCGTTCATAGCCGTCGTCATAACCCGCCATGATCGGCAAGTCGGGAAATTGCCGTTTGGCAGATTCATCCGCGATGTTTGCAACCCGTTGCGAGCCGGGGTTTCCGTCCCCCCACCAATAGATCGTTCGAGTGCCGGCCCGGCCGGCATATTCAAACTCCGCCTCCGTCGGCAGCCGCTTGTCCGCCCAGCGGCAGTAGGCATCCGCATCGTACCAGGAGACGGAGACGACGGGATGCTCCTCGCGATTCGACTCGAAGACCGTCTCTCCGCCCTCCGGTTTGCGCCAGTTCGCCCCTGGGATCACCTCCCATTCGCCGCCGGATGTCACAGCAGCGGCCCTGCCTTCCTTCTCGGCCGTTGTCTCGTAGCCGGTCTCACGCACGAACTTCTGAAACAACTTGTTCGTAACTTCGTACTTGTCCAAATAGAACGAATCCAGCGAGACGTGGTGCACCGGCTGCTCATCCTCACGCCCCTCGGTGCTGCTGCCCATCAGAAAGTCCCCCGCCGGAATCAGGAGCATTTTCGCGCCGTCTTTGCCGATAATCTCGCGGTCGGCCTGCTTGGACATGTCGTTGGCCGTGGCTAACTCGATCTGCTTCTTCTTGGCCTCGTTTATTTGCTCGGCACAAGCTGAAAGAAACAGTGCCAAAAATAAACAACAGGGCAGCATGTATCTCCCATGTCGCAGCAATTCATATCGGCATTTCATGAATATCCTCCCACTTTGGGCATAGATGGCCCTCTCCCATGGCGGAGGAGCGCGTCATTGCCAACTTACTTCTGAGCCACCACCATCCAAGCACAGAACAATTTACTATTTCTGCTTCGCCACAATCTTATATTTGATCCCCTCATACGTGGCGCGCGGAAGAATCTTCTTCTGCACCAACTCATCTTTCCGTTGGTACGGACGCCCCTTGATGATCTGCTCTGCGTACGCATCACCAATACCAGGGAGCGCCTTGAGTTGATCGGCTGTTGCCTGGTTGATGTCAAGCAGGTCGGCCTGCTCGGCAGCTTGGACCACGGGGAAATCGGTCACGGCCAAGGGAAATAACGGGAGCGCAAGCAGGAGCACGCTTCCAAGTCCTGCCCTGAGTGTCCATCTGACAAGCGTTGATCTCATCGCAGCCTCCTTGTTAGTGACTCTTCCACTCCAGGATTTGCATGATGTCGACAATCTCCCCATGTTTGAGACGGTCGCCTCTTCGAGGGATATGCTGTCGCATGTAAAGCATTTGTCGCTCATTGCGTAACCTTGTCTACGTCGAAGGTTGCGTGTGGCTGCGTGATGACTCCTTGCCACAGGCCACTTCCCACAGAGTTTGGTTAATACTATCTGGTTCAACTGGTACCCAGTTGTTTTTGTCGACGTATCCATTAGCCGCTTTACCGGTTCCCATACGGCGTGAGAACTCCGTGAACTCAAGCAACCGAACGCGCTTTCCTGCGCAGTCGAATTCCTTGTGCGTCTTCGTCGACAAAAATCGGGTGGGGCTCCGATTCCCTTGCATTGTCTTAAAGTCAATTAATTGCCACAGCGTCACCAGATTCCTTTCTCTGCGAATGGTGTCTGGATCGACGTACACAGTCTGGAGTCCTGGTAAGAGATAGTCTTCTTCAACCGCCACCCACTCCGCATAGGCTGGAGCCATGCTCAGAAACAAGAGTGTGATCAGTGACCACAAACCCGAGAAGGAGGCCAGCGGCAGCGTAAGGAAAGGTCCCGCGTCGAACGTGACAGAGCATGGCAGGGGAACGCGAAGGTAGGGACGCAGGACGAAAGGCATAGGGAGCCTCGCAGAGAAGACTATTCTAGCAGGATGCTGAAAAAGTCGCTCTTCTCACCCGCCCGACCTCAGTGCGCCAAGACGCGCGGTTTACTTGCGGAGTTCTCGCCACCCGTGAAGCGTATCGCGTATTTCCAAGGAATCTTCAATGCACAATTCTCGATGTTCAATTGAACATTCAACATTAAACATTGAGCATGACGGATCCTGACGCTTCACGCGCACGAGCAGCCGATCGGCGATTGCAGCAGGTGTGTTCATGAATAATCCCGGCTAAGGACATGCTCTCGCGTGTGGGGCGTTGTTCGCTCATAGCATAACTTTGCCTATGTCGAAGGTTGCGTGTGGCTGTGTGGTCACTCCTTACCGCAGGCAACCTCCCACAGAGCGTAACTAATACTCTCTGGTTCAACTGGTAGCCAGTTGTCTTTGTCTACATATCCATTAGCCGCTTTACCGGTTCCCATACGGCATGAGAACTCCGTGAACTCAAGCAACCGAACGCGCTTTCCTGCGCAGTCGAATTCCTTGTGCGTCTTCGTCGACAAAAATCGGTGGGGTCCATATCCGAGGGGTCCCATCCCCCCATTCCCTTGCATTGTCTTAAAATCAATTAATTGCCACAGCGTCACCAGATTCCCTTCTCTGCGAATGGTGTCTGGATCGACGTACACAGTCTGGAGTCCTGGTGCTAGATAGTCTTTCTCAACCGCCACCCAATCCGCATAGGCTGGAACCGTACTTAGAAACAAAAGTGTGATCAGTGACCAGAAACCCGAGAAGGAGGCCAATGGCAGCTTATGGCAGTTCTCCTTCAATTTGCGACTATTCATATGTGATGCGTCTGCGAAATACCACCTTGGATCGACCAATCTCGGATAGAAGATCAACTTGGAGGGATTCTTTGGATTAAAAGACTTGAGGACTACTTGGTAGTCTCTCAATTTTCATCTTCGCGGAAGATATAACCAGCTCTCTCCAGTGCCCGCTGTACAGCAGGCATCACGGCGGGGTTATCGGAGCACGGCAACACAGCCAGCTCCGGTGCAGCCTGTAGTTTGGCCAGAAGCTGTGCCGATTCTGATCCGGCCAGCTCGTCGCAGGTTTCATACAAGCCCCCCGAACCTTCTTCTATTGTATTGTGGACCTTGAGAACGGCCCGGATCGTCGCAATGATAGCAACCGTGGGAGGCGGCATGAGCAACGAAGCGATGGCCCCATGATCGAGCCGGAGCTTGGACGCGACAGGAAGTGGCTCCCCGCCTCGGAGTCGCTGGGCGGCAGGCAGGAGAATCTTTTCTTCCATGCCGATGTGGCGGAGAAGCCCAGCTCGAAATTGAGTATATGCTCCCTGATCAATATGGCCGGCATCAGCCACCGCCAATTGAAGCAGCGTATCAAGCCGCCGGTGGTCTTCCATAAGAAAGACTGTGACAGGCCCTGCGCTTTCGTTATCTCGTAGTCTCATCCTTTGCCTCCGATTACGCCCCCCTAATTTCCCCTCTGACACAATTGACATCGCCGCACGCAGACGAACTCCGCAATGTTGGATTGCAATACCCAACCCTCTACAGGCCGCTCTTGCCGGAGTAGCGTATGCGCGTAGCTAACTCAGTCCGATGCCGAAGACTTTCGCTGCTTTTTTCACATCCCTGGGCTTAACCCACAGGATGGCGCCGAACCGTCCCTGGCCGGCACAGAGGCCGGTCACCGCGGTCATGTTGATCCTGGCTGAACTAAGTCGATCAGTCAGATCGGCCAGCGCTCCCGGGCGATCATCGCCATCCAGCAGCAAACACATTTTCGGTCCCTGTATTTTCAACTTATACGCCTTCGCTATATTCTTGAACGCGATAGGATCTTCCGGCACCACATCCACCTGTGTGCGGCGACTCCGAGGAAACGCATGCACGGCCAGTAGATTCACTCCGGCCTCGCGCAGTGGAGTAAGCGCACCGGCTAATGTCCCGGGTTTATCCGCAATCTGCACCTTGAAATACTGCGCAGTTCGAATCAGATCAGCCATCATACCCTCCTTTACCCGCCCGAATTGCGGGTATCATCCGACAAGAAATGTTTCACGCGAAAACAATGTGTGATGGAATCATCATCACGGGGACTGACCTCTTGCGCAATGATGAGATGGAAGTTGACGTGGTATAGGTTAGGCGCCTAACCGAGCGGAATGCAACAGATAAAGTCCACTTTCAGGTACAGAGTTGCGACTTCCGACAGTCTTTCTTAAAGATGGTCCCCTGTCCTACTAGCCGGCTCCAACTGATCCTCTGTTCGATCAAGATGCTGTCCCTCGCGCACGGACGAGCCGAGAATTCATGGATCTAGTCCGGTTGTTGATCGATTCCCGCTTTGATGGTGTTGTCTGCCTCTGGACAGATTGACCAGTACCAGCTGTCTCTGACAAACGAGTGATTGACGTTGGTGCCATCGGGTAGGAGCACATCGGCAATGGTGCGCTTGTACTTGTCGAGGCTATAGATCTGGAGTGCGACTTTTTTTCCAAAGACTAACTCTGAGGCGGCTTGCTTGTCCTTCTTTCCGAAAGCTTGGCCTTTCTCGGGGCAATCGATGCCGCTGAGACGGATGCGCTCCAGGTGTTGGTTGTGCAGGACTTGGATGGTGTCGCCGTCGAGGACGGAGACGACGGGGCCAGAGAAGTCGGCGAAAGAGGAATAGGGATAAACAAGGAAGACGAAACATGTCAGTAGTAGTCGTGTCGCCATGCTCAGCTTGGAAGTAAGAAAAGACCAGGACATTCTACTTTTTCGAGTCGGCCCGGTCCGTGCCTTCGTCGTGCATCGGACGACTCATGCTGTCTTGAGGGAGTCTTGTTTGAAGTGAGAGGGAGGTGAGGAAGGATCAGGCGGGGCGCAGCAGTAGCTGCGCCCCGAAGCAGTGGATTACTTTCCACCCATGTCTTTCTTCTCGTCCTTCTTCTGTCCGTCATCGGCCTTGCCGCTGGTCGTATCCTTCTTTTCCTTCTGCCCGGCAGGCGCCGGCTCATCGGCGAAGGCCGTGGGCACGCCGAATCCAACTGCGAGAAATGCGGCTAAGATCACCATGTGTACAAAGCGATTCATGATAAAACCTCCTTGTTGAGTAAAAAATGGGTGTCACCCCTGACACACCACCAGATGAAACTCTCTCTGTGCGAGGCAACTGGTAAGTCGATACGCAAGTGTGGTGCCGGGAGTTGAATTGCTCCAAAGAACCTACACCCCAAACAAAAATCCAGGTTTTTCAGTGATTGGGAAGATGCAGGAGTGGATGAGAGGTGTCGAAGGCAACTACGTTTCCCATTGAGGAGATTGTGACCTGTAGGGAAATACGTACATTCTTACAGTCGCAACATTAGAAACGTGTGAGGGGTACCCGTGCGGAATGCTGAGCAGGATGCTGAAAAAGTCTGGAGCGTGAAGATGAGCGAGAGTGTTTCCCCTGGTCGCATTGGTAGATCTCTAGAGAGTCGCCAGCCGGTACAAGACAGATTCCACAGGGTGCCCTGACCGTGGATTGGCCCCACGCTGGTGGTTGCTCAAGACAACACAAAGGCCCGGGTCCTTTTGGGAGCCGAGCCTTTCCTTCATATCGCGGAGGCTGTCACCCCGTCACGCGGTCTGAAGTGTCTTCACTCTACTACGTCCCTCGGAACAGTGCCTATGAGGTGAAACCCTAGTCCTGTTCAGGAGGGCGATCAGGGCGATGTGATAGTCTATTGGCACTCTGATCCCGTTGGTGGAGGGATCGGACCGTGCCAGCAGCCAGTCAGATCGACGACAGGTTTGTCCTGGGTGGGCCACCACACTGTTAACTCTTCATTCATCATGCGGACTTCCACCATGAGTGCCTTAGCCATGTTCTCGCTCTGAAACCAATAGATACCCGGCTTCGTCGGAGATTCGGTTCCGCTCCTAATATCCGCCTCTGAGAATGAGGCTGAGTTGCTCTTAGATGGGACAGACAGAGAGTACCTCACATAGCAGTCGCAAAATCCTTCACTCTGGCCACTGAGCAGGCGAGTAATCTCTGGGATGAGTTTAGACGGATGCAAATTCGATAGAAGACAAATTCCGAAGGCATCACAGGGGCGATGCCAATCTGGCAGATCACCTTGCCATCATAGATGTCGGCCGGCGTCATGGTCGTCTGGTCGCATGTCACCACAAAGGCTTCGCTCGGTTTTGTTCCACGCAGTACCCCGCACAACCACAAGACTCCCAGGTACCCGCGAACGTGTCGACTGACTTGGCCCCAGAGTAAAGGGGCATTGTGGTTTTCACACGCGACCCATCGGAGTTCGTGGTCACACCACTGTTCGAGCAACGCCTTCGTGGCATTCGAAGTCACAGCCTGCGTGGATGGCCGCCATGCATCGATCTCCTCGATGGACACGTGTGAAGCATGACAGGTTGGCATTTACGTCTCCAAGGGGAATTCGAGCTGATCTCCACAGAGTCGATGAAGCTCTTGGTTCTGAGGAATCACGCCAAGGAATTCAACCCCGGCCCATTCCCCTTCGACCCAATTCACTCTCGCCAAATCAATTCGGACCGCCGCAGTCCGGTCATTCGGGTACACTATGAGCGTAATGTACTGACCGCATCTCAGGCGTTTCGTCAGCCGCAGCCCGCACCCTCCAGGGGAAATATTTGTGATCTGTCCACTGGCAAGGCCTAGTTTGTCCGCAATGATCGCACGCAGTCCCACCACCGTCCGAGCATCCCTGCGTGGGTCTATGGCACGAAGTTGGCACTCCTGTTCTGAACGAGCCGGCAATGCAACCTGCATGGCGAAGTCCTCCTTCACATGAGCTCTGTGAGCTGAAAGTGAGCAAGCCTCGTGCCCCGAAAATACCACCATCAACATGCGCAAGTTCGTGAATCCTGAGTGGGGACAATCTGTCTAACTGTCAAGGCTGTAGTGAAATCCATACGGAAGGGAAAGAAACGATACAGGCGTGAGCCTAGGGGTCGGTCCGTGTCTGCCGATAATCCAAGACCAAGATTTCAGCGGGCTTGGCGACACGATACTCTCGAATCTCCGGCTGAATCTCCTCGCGCACGTCAGTTTGCTTGATGCTCTTGCGTGCATAGATGGCAGCAATCATGGGCGATCCTTCTGGTTCCCCGGTTGTTCGTTAATGCTGATTCGGAAAGGTGTCAGCGTGTCCTTCATGGAAATACACACGCTATTTCGGTGGGGGAGATGTGAGTGCGCCATCGCTGAAAATCGCCACTGGCACACAGACCGGACACGGTATTCGATAGACGGACTGCCGCATGCTACCCCACTCCGACAGATCGACTGGTGGATTGGCAAAGGGGGTCGAGTCCAATAGGTCAAACGTCAGGTGCAGCAGGAGCCCGGCGTCGTTCAGAAAACTTAACTCAATCACGGGCGCAGCGGAAAACACGCACGTCCCGACACAGAACTCTGCAGAGTGACCGGGCACCCCGTTCATGAACGTGCTCGACGGCAAGACGGCACCTCCGGTGACCGTGAAGGTCCACGACATAAGGGGATAAGTTGCGTTTGGGGCGAGCCCGCGCACGTTAGTCGACAGCGACATCGCCGTATTGTCATAGGTGAACGAGCCCGTGGCTGTGCCGCCGCCCCCGAACGTGCCCGAAAAATCCAACACTATGGGAACGGGAGGCGGGGGAATCGGCTCGGGCACCTGGGAAGGGGTGGGCTCGCTCCCGTCCCCTCCACACCCGGCTACAAAGAAGAGCCCCGCGAGGACATAACGCATGGCGTGCATACTCGTCTCCTCTACAAAATGTTGAGCCTGTTGATGGAATTCTAGGAGGGTACGAACGACGGTACAAGGGTCTAAGCGTGGTTGCCCTTCGGGTTCATGCCAAGGGGACTTCTATGCCACCCCACCGGCTGAACCGATACATCAGACGTATCCCGATTCATCGGACTCGCCTGGTTCCTCGGTCTCAAGACAACATAAAGGCCCGGGTCCTTTCTCGGAGCCGAGCCTTCACTTCATACCGCGGAGGCTGTCACCCCGTCACGCTTTCTGAAGCATCTTCACTCTACTACGCCCCTGGACCAGTGACTATGAGGACAAACCTTATTCTTGTTCAGGAGGGACCGGTCTCCTCGGATCGTACCGGTTCACACCAAACTGTTTGACTGTTTGTTTGTCCGCCACTCCCATGACGGCACCGGCTGCGGTTCAGGCCCCGCCTACCGTCCCTCAATGGCTTCGTTTGTCATTGCGAGAGAATCGACAGCACATAACCCTGATCGTTCACCTTCCCCTCAGTACGATCACCCGGCTGGATGGTTCTCGTCTTTTGGGTGGTTTCGTCGGTATGCAGCCGCCCACAATTTCATGAACTGTTACTCATCCGTAATGTACCCGTAACATCGGTGAGATATTCTGCGCCGCAGATGGAGTTTCGTTTGATCGTCAGTCGTATAACCAAGGAGAGATTATGCAGTGCACCCGCTGCGCCGGCTTGAGAGTGCTCGAGATCATCTATGAGGGAGGAAGCAGAGTCCTTGCTCTGCGATGTATTCACTGCGGGGACGTCATCGACCACGTAATCGCCCTCAACCGCCAACGCCGCCTGTATTCAAAACCAGGCCGAGGTCGTATGCCCGTCCAACGAACAGGCATGACATGCTTGTGGGTTCAATAGCCGTCGTCGGTTTTGAGTGAGCCATCCAGTACGGCTAATCGCTTCCTGAGGAGGAAAATTCATTTTCATTCGTGTTGACGGTCGATGACGCGAAGACCTTGCATAAAACCGTGGTCCGCAAGACGATCGAATATGGAGAACAGTTTTTTAGATTGAGAGCGACCCCGAACAGTAGTTGGAGAAACTTGCGTGCCAGGACGGCAACGCCGTTAGAACAGTTGAAACAGAACGGGCGGTGGAACAGAGGGAGGTGAGTCATCATGCTTGCCGAAATGCGAGGCGTGTTCTTTCTCTTCGTGTCCCTCATCTTCTTCTTGATTATTATCAGTCTGCTTGCATTGGGAACCATAATGAGTCCCGTCCGTTGGAATGAACGGCCGAAACCAGCGAGTTGAGTGTGACTCCGGCTTCGTATCGAACGAGGGATCCCTCACTGATTCCAGAACCGCCGATGACCATTATGTCATCGGCGCCTTTTGGCGCTCGTTCGGGGAGCACGTGCGATCCCATGCAGACGAGATCTTCACCAACAAGATCGCCGCACTGGTTGCTATGTGTTCCGACACCAAAGAACTGGGGTACGACATGCTTTGGCAAGGCGAGGCAGGGAGCTGATAACGAAGGCGACCATCACCCCTCAGACTATCAGATCGGAAGCTGGAAGAGCACGCCAGCCGCGCACGGACGAGGGTCTTCAATGGAACACTTCTTTAAATAGCTCCAGCATCGCCGCCCAAGACTTTTTGTCGGCCCCCGCATTGTACTCGAGGGCATCCATCCCCGCCTTGCCGGCATCCGGATTGGTGAATCCGTGTTTGGCACCCGGATAGGTGATCACCTGGAACTTCGCCCCCGCTTCCTTCATCTCCTGAGTAAAGGCTTCCACTTGCTCTTCCGGGACAAACGGATCGGCTGAGCCTGTGAGCACGAGAATACGAGCCCGAACCCTGCCCGGTTCCGCTGGGCTCTTCGTCGCGAGCGCGCCGTGGAAACTGACCACCGCATCCAAATCGGCCCCGGAACGCGCCTCGCCAAGAACCACAGACCCGCCGAAGCAGTATCCGATGGCGGCGATGTGGTCTGCCGAGACGTGGGGATCCTGCTTGAGCAACTCTAGCGCCGCGTGAAATCTCGCCGGGATCACCGCCGGGTCCTTTTTGACCTCGGTCATGAAGCCCTGGGCATCCTTCGGATGCGTGGTCACCTTGCCCTTCCCATACATATCCAGCGCGAAGCCGACGTAGCCGGCCTCCGCAAGTCGCCTGGCCTGATACCGCGCGTGCTCGTTGTGGCCCCACCACTCGTGGACGACAAGCACGCCGGGACGTCGACCCTTCGAAGCGTCATCCCAGGCAATGAGTCCCTGGAGAACCGCCGCTCCCTCTTTGTATTCGATTTCTCTAGTTTGAACTTCAGCCGCAGCCGCCGACGCAACCAAGAGCACCGCTGCAGCCACCGCCACGATGTGTATCCTATTCATAAATCCCTCTCACAGCGTAAAGTGAGCACAAGAAACCCCCAAGGATTCGACGATCGCAACGTTCGCGCGCGAACACGGATTGGACTAGATTACTACTTCGGTGATAGCTCGTCGAGGGCCAGGTCTGGTGAATCTCTACCGCCTGCTGGCAGTCGTAAAGCGATCCCAGAGCATCCCATTCACATCACGCTCGGTGAAGACGCCTCCACATCCGCGACGCCTATGCGAGATAAAATCTCTTCATAGCTCTCCTCTAGAGCCCGCGCACCGACGGTGGTTTCAATTACCTGTTTGAGCGCACACGAACGGATGTACCACTGCTGGTGAATGAATCTTGAACGAAGAGCGCAGACCAGTTAATATCAGCCGCTCCTTTCCCCTAAACTCACCAGAGAGTTCGAGGCCCTAGTGGCAAACAATCAAATAAGTCCATCAGCCGCAACACGAGGCATTCAGCTTCAGCTGATCGCACCTCTCCGCCGCCCGCTTCCTGTAGCAGTAGTCGAGCCGAAAGGCGTCGTATTCACAAAACGTTGGGTCGTTGAACTACTCCTTGATCTGAGCGGCTACTGCTCGGATAAAAACCTGGTGGATGCCCTGACAGTCGAACCTGCAGCTGGTGATGGCGCATTTCTCGGTCCAATGGTCGAGCGCCTAGTGGAGTCCTGTCGGAATCTCGGTCGATCGTTGTCAGAATGCCAACATTCCTTAACCGCATACGAACTGGATGAGGAGAGTTCTGCTCGTGCGCGCACTTTTGTTCAAAACGTCCTGATGAATCGTGGCGTAAGGAGCCCGCTAGCCAAACGATTGGCCGAAGCATGGGTGTTAAACCGGGATTACCTTCTCGACGCCGATAGCAAACAGGCAGATTTTATTATCGGGAACCCTCCCTACGTACGGCTTGAAGATATTCCAGAAGAAACGGCCTCGGTCTACCGCAATGCGTATCCAACAATGCGCGGTCGAGCTGATCTCTATGTGGCCTTTTTTGAAGCCGCGCTTCGGCAGCTGAAGACCGGCGGTGTATGCGCATTTATCTGCGCCGATCGATGGATGCGTAACCAATACGGGGCAGAACTACGCCAGCTTATTACCTCAGCTTACAGTATTGAAGTCCTCCTGAGCATGCACAACGCCAACGCCTTCGATGATGAAGTGGACGCCTATCCGGCGATCACGGTGATTCGACACAAAAAGCAGCAGCCGACCGTTGTGGCACGTGCCGATCAGGACGCTGAGAACCTTCAGCCAAGACAATTGGCAACGATGCTCCAGACAAAGGACTGCGACATACTGCCCCCAGGTATCCATAGAGCGGTGGTGAAAACATGGTTCAAAGGAGCAGACCCCTGGCCCTGCCATTCGCCCGAACAGTTGGCGCTCCTCCGACGACTTGAAGATCAGTTTCCTCCTCTCGAGATGAATGCCAAGGTGGGAATAGGCGTCGCCACTGGGAAGGATAGTGTCTACATCACGACAGATGCTGACCTTGTGGAGCCTTCCCGCCTCCTAAAGCTCGCACTCGCGAAAGATGTGGCAGGCGGAACGGTCCGATGGTCCGGACACTATCTTGTGAATCCATGGAACCACGACGGACTTGTGAATCTGAAGGCCTATCCGAAGTTACGAGCCTACTACGAGCAACATGCGGCAGCTCTAAAAAAGCGCCACACAGCGGAGAAGAGTGCCGGCAAGTGGTACAAGACTATTGACCGCGTCAACCATGCTCTCACCGATACACACAAACTCTATATCCCGGATATTAAGAACCGGCTCGAGCCGGTCTTGGATCGGGGTGAAACGTATCCTCACCACAATCTGTATTTCATTCAGTCGGGCGAGTGGGACCTGGAAGTACTCGGAGGCCTGTTGATTTCGATGGTCGGACAGTTTTTCATCGAATCGTATGGAGTCCGTATGCGGGGCGGTTATCTGCGCTTCCAAGCACAGTATCTCCGCCGGATTCGAGTCCCTGCCCCGAAGACCTTGTCCAAGATGCAGTCCCATGAATTGAGAGACGCCTTCCGTCATCGTGACAGGGCTCGCGCAACCCAAGTGACTCTGGATCTGTATAGGATTAACGCTCGCACGATGGAGGCGGCGCTTGAACATTGACAAGCGACTGCAAACCGCCGTCCAAAGCTACTGGGACGCTCGAAGGCGAAACAAAGAAAAACAGGTCAAATCGGGGAAAATCGATGCCGGAACCCGAGGTGAGGTAACAGGAGGTACCCAGATGGGTGCCCTGGAGGTCTTAGTTTCAGACATCCTTTGCGAAGCCGGATTGATGAAGCTCGATGTCCGCACAAGGACCGCGCTTGAGCTACCGGGTTATTTCAGAGCCACAAAAAAATGGGATCTCATTGTCGTCTCCGACGGCGCGTTGGTCTTGGCGATGGAGTTTAAGTCCCAGGCCGGCAAGTCGATCGGCAACAATGTGAACAACCGTTCGGAAGAAGCGGTGGGCAGTGCCAAGGATATTTGGACAGCATTCCGGGAAGGCCGCTTTGGCCAGTCTCCTACCCCCTTTCTTGGCTATTTGTTCTTGTTGGAAGATCGCGACAACGTCAAAACCCCTGTCGTCAACAAGGAACCGTACTTCCAGGTAGACCCTGAGTTTCGGGGAGAAACTCATCTCAAGGATACAACAGCCCTCCGACGGTATAGAGGAGTTTCCTACAGCAAGCGCTACGAGCTGCTGTGTCGCCGCTTGGTGCTGGAGCGGCTCTATACCTCTGCCTGTTTCATGATGGCCACGAACTCACGAAAAACCAAAATCACTCAGCCGGCGGAAGACTTAAATTTTCAGCGCTTCGTGGCCGCTCTACGAGGTCACGTCGTCACCTTCTTGGGGAGCCGTAGTCAATAGCTAGACCACACGAGCCAGCGATAGCCTGGACACAGCTTTCCGAACGCGCTGACTAGTCGCTCCAAGAAAGACTCCTAACTCCTATTCTTCTAACATGGGTGGCGACTACTCCATCAACCGGAACCAATCCTTCACGCTCAATCTTAAGCGAACCACCTCGTCTTCCGAGAGCGGACTGCAATGCGCTATTGGACCGCGGACGACATTCAGGCTATTCATAACCTTTTCCACTGCCCGCTGACTCTCGAATACCGACCCAAAAACATCCCAATTCTTTTTAATAATCTCGCCAAGCTCCCCGAAGTTCGTATAGTCAATCGGCTCATCTGATCGAACCGTTACACCCGCATCTTTCTCTTTCTTCATGCGAGACGCGACTTCATCAAAAATGTTCTGGGGGACTCTCTTAGGGTCCCACCAATTACCAGGGTCAGCCGAATCGAGCATTTCAATGATCATCTTGCGTATGGACTGCTCAAGGCAATAGAAAACCTCGTAGTGGCGAGCCATTCGCGCTGCTTCCTGCCTCACTGCAAGATCAAACTGCGGATAGTATCGCCAATCCTTCTCTTGTCGTACCTGCTTGTTCCTTCCGAGATCAAGAGCAAGGTCTGCTTCGACACGGTCTAGGGCTGTCTCAAGAAGTTGGTTTGAAATTCCGAATAGCTTGATGCGTGGTATTGGCTTGTCCATAGGTTTAGTCCTTAAGCAGATGCTCCTTAAGACTCCTGAAAATTGCATCGAAGACCTTTATGTCGTCGGTGGCAGGGAGATTGAGGTTAATTGTGTATCCCAGTCGAATTCCGAGATCTCCTGTTCCATCCGAATCAGAGCCCTTCCCGGCCCTGCTACTGGGTACCTCCCCAGCTGAGTCCTCCTTCTCCTTCTTTTCCGTAAGTTTGCCCTCAAAATCACAGAACGATTTAAAGGTCTTAATCGTGGCAAGGATTAGCTGCGTGACTCGGCTGTCGACCGAATCGCCCGTGATCTCGACGATTACGCCTTTGAGTTCATCATCCGAAAGCTTGTACGCATACTCGTTCCTCGAGAAAAGAGTCTTATAGGCCGTACGGAATGCCGTTGCAGCCGCCTTCTTCGCGGAGCTTGCATTACGGAACTGATTGTAGAGGTCGCTCGGGGAGCCTTCCGACTTAACCAATCCCGCTCGTTTCAAGAACGGTATGAGAGAACGACCTGTACCACCCTTGATCCCGATCACGGTCGATACAAAGTCAAATGTGAAACGATCTGGTGTTGCTGCTGCCTTTATCTTTTCAAAGGCTTTCGCGAGAGAGCCCGGTGATGCAAGGTACGGAAGTTTGTCTGCCATTATTATTTCTCCTCCGGTATATCGTTACCTAAAGGTTGGAAAATGGGGTCAAGGCTTGTGATCATATACGGTGCCTATCATGTAGATTGGAGGCGTCCTACCAAAGACAATGGAACAGGATGCGGGAAGAGGCTACTGCTATGCCAGGAGAGAGTCAAACCTGAAACACGTGCTTTGCGCGCGCAACTCTCTCACCCACCCGCCCACTGGCACGCCGAGACGTGCCAGTGCCCGAGCGAGAGCCACCTCCTTACCCGCATTCAGCGAGGCGGCTGGTGTGATCTCCATTGCGCATCGAGCGACCACAGCTTCACCGTGGGGGCTCTGCGAGCACAGAGACCATGCCAGCTGTCTCGCCACTCCCCTTCCAAGCTCGCTCGTTCTCTCTCAGGGATGGGGGCTGATTGATCTTCCACTGCGCGCGTCCAACGAGGGCCTTCTGAGGCCGCGCGTTGCGCGAGCAAGGGAGATCAACAGGCTCCATCCCCTCCTCTGCGAGCAAGAAGGGCACCTGGCCGCTCCCTCCCCACCCTACCCCGCTTCCGAAGTACTCCTTGTGGGTCTATCACGAGCCAGGACATCAAGGTACATTGCTCTTAATGGGTGTATGGGTCTCGGTAGTGAAGCTGGTGTTGGGCTAGAGGGAAAAGGAATCATCCGAAACGGGAGGTGCCTCGTGAAGCAAAAGATTCTCATCATCGATGATTCCGTCGATAGCTATCAGTTGCTGAGCACGATGCTCCAAGCCCACAACTTCTATCCCATCTGGGCTGCCGATGGGATGCAGGCCATGGCTGCTGCCCGATTCCACCACCCTCAGGCCATTCTCTTAGACCTCGGATTGCCAGGCGGGGATGGGTTCGTCGTCCTCGAACGATTAAAAAGCAACCTCTTGATGAGCGATATTCCCGTGATCGTGGTCACGATCCGCGATCGACAAGAAGCGGAAGAGAAGGCGCGGCGTCTGGGCGCGGTCGACTATCTATCAAAACCCGTCCAAGTTGACGAGCTGATGGCGAGCATCCAGTCCGTGCTCGCCACAAAAGACGGGGTCCCAGCGGCGTGACCCGTTAAAAGGGATTGCGGCGTTCACATCGGGCGAGTACACATCCACATACTCCTTCCGAGCTTGCGGCTTTCCTCCTCCAAGTAGGCAGCCTGGGTAACCCTCGAACCTGCCTTTCAAGGGAACTCCTTCTCTACTCAAACATCTGGTAAAGGAAGCGGTCGAGGCTGTCCTTCACTGCGCGCATCGAGCGACCACTATCGATCTAATTGATCCCTCCAAGCTTGCTCACTTTTCCTCTCCTGGAAGGGCACCCATGTTGGTCTACGTGCGGCCGTCGAACGAGGCCCTTCTCAGGGCGCGCGTTCCGGGAGCACAGGACTAACGTGGGTGTCCTTCCAGTACTTTTATCCTGGGAGTTACGTGAGCACCGGGGACTACCCAGGCTACCCCCTCCACCCTGGGCGCCTGGAGGCGGCTGAGACAGTCCAGCCAGAGTGTGGCCGGGTCCTGGTCAAAGATGCTGAACGAATCTGCTGGCAAAATCCCCCACGCCCCCACAAGCATCTCAGCTTCCAACTGCCTCGGAGCCCATGAGGCAAATCCGGCAAATGCCCGAAAGGTTTCGGTCGGTTTCGCCTGCGTAATGATGCGTTCCAGAACCTTAGATGTGCTCCCCACATAGACCCCGTCGAAGACCGATCGTGCGTCTGCTGGAGGCTCCTTGAGACGGAACAGCAGGAGTAGCCGGGATGGCTCGACTGGACCACCCGCAAACAGCCGGTAGCTGGTCCCTTTGAGTATGGTGAGGTCCGGCAACGCATGGGACAGAGGAACGTTCGTGGAGCGATTTAGAATGAGCCCGACGGTTCCCTCAGGCCCGTGCTCCACGATGAGCACGACAGCTTGGCGGAAGTTCGGATCATCCAGGTTTGGGCTGGCCACTAAGAGCACACCTTTCCCGACCGACGACGGCGCGAATTCCGTGCTCGCCAGAGCAGGTACCGCCTGCAGGATGGTCAGGAGTATTCCGAGCAGGAGGTTCGCCATGAGTGTATGTGCACCATCGGAATCTGACGAGCGCTCAAGAGTTCTCAATGTTTATCCCTTCATATTGGGCGGAACGTTTCCAACACCTCCTGATCGACGACAAGCCCCGCACGTCGAGCAGGTGCTTATTGTGCTGGCCTGTTGGCACAGGAACCTTTAAATGACGAGTCCGACAATAGATGTTTGTCGTCGAGCAGCTTCATGATGAGCTTGGTGGCTTGGAAGAGATCGTTCTGTTCTTCCTCGGAAATCCAAAACTTCGTCTTGATCTGCGTCACACGTTCGGCCAATTCCTCATCAGCATCGGATTCTCCGGCATAGAGCAGATGCCGAAGCGAGATATGTCGGACTTCGCAGCCGCATTGCCGGAGATCGTTCACCAAGAGCCGGCCTCTCGCCTCCCGATCTTGCTTCTCGACCGGAATGCCCATTCTCTCGAGCAGGGAGCGGCGAGATTCGACCAGCATGGCATCCGTGGCATCGAGCGCATTGGTGTCGATGAAATAGTCGATGAATGTGCGGCTGGATTGCTTCGCATTCAGCTCTGCATGATCGCTCGATGGCGTCGCATCAATGACGATAATGACACATCCCCTGGGAAACAGCCGATCGAGCGAGGTGCCTAAAATGTTCAGATTGATGTATTGGGTGATGGCCTGTACGCCCAGATTATCGATGGGACCGCCGTCATAGAGATGTAAGAACTGCGGCGGCTCCATATACCACTGCAGGGTCACATCCTGGAATGCGCCGGGAAATGCGGATGATGCATTCACGGCATTAGCGACGTGATAGGGGGCGAGCACAGAATGAATCGCGGCGAAGCGTTCATCCGTAAACGTGAAGCGGGTGTTGTCGTTATGGACGGTCGAATTGAGCAAGATTTTCGGATGAAGCTGAAGGTCGGCGAAGGTGGCGTCGTGGTACAGGCGGTTGTTGAATACTTGCACCATAATATCTGAGCGGGTAAAGTCGGACAGCCAGTAGCGAAAGATGTTCTGCGGTAGAAACCACCGGCGAATCCAACTGCTCTGAAAATCGTAGCCCAAAGCCTCGCGGACCGCCGGCTCGGTAAATGCACCGGCCTTGTCTCCGAGTCCGTAGTACACAGCCGGGAGCGTTCCACCGGACACGCCTGAAATTACATCCACTTGCTCAAGCAGACCTCTCTGTTGGAGTTCCAGCATGACGGCGGCGCCGAAGTTGGCGGCTCGACTCCCGCCACCCGAGATGGCCAGCGCGACAAACCGGTCGTCCTTCGATTCGAGTTCGGTCAACTTCCATGAGCCGGCTGTGTCGGGCACCGGCCTGTCGGCGGGCCACGGCTGATTCCATCCTGGCCGCCAGTGACCTGGCAGAATAGAGCATCCTCCGATCCCCACAAGGAGGCATGCAATCCACGCGATGGCGAGGAGTTTACAGCAGAGAAAGAGTCTGCTGCGCATTTTCCCCTTTGATTGACACGGGAGGTCGGACAGCATGGACACCTTTCAGGGAAGCCAATTGTAGGAGGCGCAAAGAGAACGTGCAAGCGAGATTGCGTGGATCACGTGATGAAATACGTGCATTTTTACGTCGCCGGTTACCTGGTTAGTCGGTGCTAGTCCAGATGAGGGCGGGATCGGACACTGCGCGCGTCCAACATATAATGATCTTTCCAAGCTTGCTCGCTTCTCTCTCAAGGGGGTGGCCTGGATTAGTCCCCAACTGCGCACGTCGAACGACCGCAGCTTTATCGTGGGGGTTCCGTGAGCAAAGGGGACTAATCCAGGCTACCCCCGTTCTCAGTCTTCCTTATCTTCCACTCCCCAACTTGTGAGCACTACCTCCCTCCCTTTTGCTGAGCGGAGATGTTCCGCGACCCGCAATCCGATCAAAGCCTTTCCCATTTTGTCAGGGGGATATTCTTCGAGGAATTCGGTTGAGACGACCGCATCACGCGGCCCGCCGACGTCATCGCTTTCGACCTGAAACACCTGCGCCATTCTGCCGGCGTCGTACGAATCACGAATCGAGGCGCCTGGGAACTGTTGCTCAAAATAACCCCGCACGGCTGCCAATTTTTCCAGTTCTTCTTCTGTATTCGCATCCGATCCCCACGCCATGACCTGCCCTCCTCTCCATTCTGATGGTCGCAATCTTTACTGCGCGCATCGAGGACTATGTCCATATGATGCTTCTTCCCCGCTACCTCCGCTTCCTCTTTTGAGTCGGGAAAATAAACGCATTCTACTTTTTTGGGGCTGGTCCAGTCCATGTCAACCTGCGAGCTAGATAGAAGATAGGCCCAGGCTTTGATATCCTCACATCGACGAGGTGAGGAGCACCAGCCCGGAGCGCCGTTTATGATTCGGATCAGGCCAGCGACCGAAGCGGATTTCGCCGCCCTACTTCACGTGCAGCAGGCCGCGTTCGGGGAATACGCCAATGTCTATCAAGTCAGCGGGTGGACCACGGAAACGCTCGACAGCCTCAGGCAGGATGCCAAGGAGAAACATATCTTCGTGGCGGAGGAGGATGGTGTGGTGGTGGGGTCCGTACGCTATTGGACGGTGGCCGGTGTGTGCGTGATCCGATTGTTATCCGTGAGTCCCGCGCACCAGAGCCAGGGGGTGGGGAAAGCGCTGATACGGGAAATCGAACTGGTTGCGACCGATACCCATAAATTCTTTGCCTGCACCATGTTGCGCACCGCCCGGAACATCCACCTTTTCATGAGCCTCGGCTACAAGGCGGAAACGATTCTCCCCGATCACTACGACCACCTGGATCTTATCTGCTTCGCCAAATATCGCTAAGCTGGATGCTGAAAAAAGGGGCGGGGTGGCTGGGACGATCCCAGTGCTCGCGCAACGCGTGGCCTCAGAAGGATGAAACGGGAGCGGCCAGGTGCCCTTTTTGCTCGCAGAACGCGCACGGTGAATGTGGTGGAATGACACCCGTGCTGATCCCTTGCTCCCGGAGCAGAAGAGGGGATGGAGCCTGATGATCTTCTGTGCTCGCGCAACGCGCGGCCTCAGAAGGCCCTCGTTGGACGCGCGCAG
>Ga0187894_10000784_pt1 | contig 42967 bp, 37 predicted proteins | sample GBC1701081metaG_FD_136650 | JGI IMG/M metagenome (GOLD analysis project Ga0187894, IMG submission 136650) | White microbial mat communities from a lava cave in the Kipuka Kanohina Cave System on the Island of Hawaii, USA - GBC170108-1 metaG ... | reverse complement strand
CGATGCGGCAGGAGGTCTGATATTCCTTCATCGTCATGCCGGTCCCGCGTTTGAACAGGATTTGCAGCCAGCGCCGCGAAACGCCCAACTCACGGCTCACAGTCTCGATGAGGTTTCGTTCCGTGATGGCGGATTCGACGCGATTGACGGCCATGGTCAGAAGGCGGTTTGCGCCTTGAAACCTGGCGGCCGGCGCAAGACGCTGGGCTTCGTGCGGCCGGCGCAACCGATCGATGACAAGTCGTTCCATCACGGCATCCAGCGCGCGTTTGTCGAAACGATCCGACAGGTAGGCGAACATCATATCGTGCACCGCGCCCATCCCTGCGCAGGTAATCAGCCCATCCTCTATGGCGAATATGTCGGCCGTGACATTTATCTCGGGAAAATGCTGTCGAAAGGCTTCGAGATCGGCCCAATGCAGCGTGCAGCGTCTGTTCCCGATGACACCGGCATGAGCCAGGAGCCATAATCCCGATGTCACTGCTCCTAAAGTGGCGCCGAATCTCGCTTGTTTGCGCAGCCAGGCCGCCGAGGCCTTGTCGAAATGGTTCGAGACGGCGCTCACCACGATGATCAGGTCGTAAGTGACGTCGGCCGCGGTCGAGACGTCGGTTTTCACAATTCTTCCGCTGCTGCTGCATGCGGTCATCCCATCTGGGCTGATGGCCTTCCAGGAGATGGCCGGAGCATCCTTGCGCTCGCGATTGAGCAGGTAAAAAAGGTCGTTCAAGCTCGCGAATGCGGGCAGCCCGAACCCCGGCGGCAGGAACAGCCCAACGGTGATGAGGTCCTTCATGCGATCGATCTAACACGACGGCAGGGCGGAATCAGTTCCGATTTCTACAAATTCATATTCGCCTTCTTCCTATAGCGGCCAGACATACCATGCTTTCATCATCCCGGCCGCGCGGAACGCGATCGTATCGGCCGGTTCAACCATGGAGCGGAAATGTCGGCTCTGAGAGAGACCAAGCGCCCGAATGTCATCGTCATTCTGGTGGACGATATGGGGTTCGCCGACTTGGGCTGCATGGGCTCGGAGATCCGGACTCCAAACATCGACTACCTGGCACGCCATGGCGTGCTCTTCTCATCGATGTACAATTGCGCGAGGTGTTGCCCGACGCGTGCGGCGCTCTTGACCGGTCTTTACCCGCACAATGCCGGGATCGGTCATATGGGCGCCAATCTCGGCGCCAGGGCTTATCAAGGATTCCTGCGCAACGACGCTGCGACGATCGCGGAATTGCTGCAGCTTGGCGGCTATCGAACCCTCATGTCCGGCAAATGGCACGTGGGCGGCGATTTCCACGCGCGTCTCGTCGACAGCTGGCGGGTTGGCGATGTCGATCATCCGACACCTCGACAGCGTGGATTCGATCGCTTCTACGGCATCATCGACGGCGTCACGCACTACTTCTCACCGCATTTCATGATGGAGAACGACAGAAGGGTCGAGGTCTCTCCCACGGATTTCTATTTCACCGACGCCATCACCGACAAGGCCATGGGGATGATGGAAGAGAGCATCGCGCAAAACCGGCCTTTTTTCCTGTACCTCGCCCATGCCGCTCCGCACTGGCCTCTGCATGCCCATCAGGCAGACATCGCGAAATATGAGGGTGTCTATGGCGCCGGTTGGGACAAGGTCCGGGGGGCACGCCATGAGGAAATGACCGCGCTGGGTGTGTTGCCACACGGATGGGATTTGTCTCCCCGCGATGAAGCCGCGCCCGACTGGCGGGATGTCGGGGCGAAAGACTGGGAAGCCGATCGGATGGCGGTTTATGCCGCCATGATCGATCGCATGGATCAATCCATCGGTCGCGTGCTGCATGCACTGCGGCGACTTGGGCAAAGCGATGACACGCTGATCCTGTTTCTTTCCGACAATGGCGGATGCGCCGAGTTCATGGCGGAGGATGGCTGGGCGAAGTTCATGCCCGACATCCATAATGATGGCCGCCGCATCCATATGGGAAACAAGGCGTCCCTCAGGCCCGGTGGTCCTCTCACCTATATGAGCTACGATCTGCCTTGGGCTAATGTCTCGAACGCCCCTTTCCGGATGTTCAAGCACTGGGTGCACGAAGGCGGCATTTCAACACCCATGATCGCGCATTGGCCCCGCGGCTTTCAGAAAGCTAAGGTGGTCCACGCGCCCTGCCATGTGATCGACATTCTGCCGACCATCTTGGCCGCGACCGGCGTTCCATACCCCGTGGAACTGGGAGGTGAAGCCATGCTGCCGCTCGATGGGGAAAGCCTGATGCCTCTTCTCGAGGGCCGGGCATGGGAGCGCGCGCGGCCGCTTTTTTGGGAACACGAGGGGAATGCTGCGGTGCGGGTCGGCAATTTCAAACTCGTGCGGAAATTTGGCCGTCCGTGGGAGCTCTACGACATGGAGCGGGATCGCACCGAATTGACCGACCTTGCCGGGAAGAACGATACGCTAAAGACGCGCCTGGAACGTGAATATGAAGGTTGGGCGAAGTCGGTTGGCGTGCTGGATTGGTCGTCCGCTCTTCCAGTCCTTCAGCGACTTTGGGGTCTGGAGAATGTTCACGGGTGAGTTCTCTCATCCGATACGTACCAGCTCAGGTCGAACCGTTCAGCGGATAGTGACAGGCGACGGTGCGGCCGGTGGCGAGCGGCAACAGAGCCGGGCGCTCGGTGCGGCATTTGTCGGTCGCGTAGATGCAGCGCGGATGGAAGCGGCAGCCTTGCGGAGGATCGATCGGGCTCGGCACGTCGCCCGTCAGCACGATGCGCTTGCGCTGGCCCGCCTTCTTCATATCTGGTTGCGGCACCGCCGAAATCAAGGCCTGGGTATAGGGATGGCTCGGCTTGGCGAAGATGTCGGCGGCCTGCCCAAGCTCGACGATCGAGCCCAGATACATGACGGCGATGCGCGTCGATACCTGGCGGACGACGCTCAGATCATGGGCGATGAAGACATAGGTCAGGCTCAAGCGCTCCTGGAGATCGGCAAGCAGATTGACGATCTGCGCCTGGACCGAGACATCGAGCGCCGAGACCGGCTCATCCGCGACGATGAGGCTCGGCTCGAGCGCAATGGAGCGCGCAATACCGATGCGCTGGCGCTGGCCGCCCGAGAATTCATGCGGGAAGCGCTCCATGTGATCGGGCGAGAGGCCGACGACGTCGAGAAGTCTCGCGACGCGGTCGCGGATCTCCCTCTCGCGCAGGCGCGAATGGACGCGCAACGGCTCGGCAACGAGATCGCGCACGCGCCTTCGCGGGTTGAGCGAGGCGTAAGGGTCCTGGAACACCATCTGCATCCGCCGGCGCAAGGGCCGCATCTCGCGCAGGCTCTTGCGCGAGATGTCGACGCCTTCGAAATAGAGCTCGCCCTCGGTTATGTCATAGAGGCGCACCATGCAGCGCCCGAGCGTGGACTTGCCGCAACCCGACTCGCCCACCAGCCCCACGGTTTCGCCGGGCATGATCTTGAGCGAGACATTGTCGACGGCATGGACGGTGCGAATGCCGAGCGCGGAGAAGCGGCTGCCGATAAGGAACTCCTTCGAGAGATTGCGGGTCTCGAGCAGCGGCGTTCCGGTCATGAGGCGGTCTTGAGAAAGCAGGCCGCGGCATGGGCGCCGCCTTCCAGCGCCGGCTTCTCGCCGCAGCGCTCGAAGCGCGAGGGGCAGCGCGGCGCGAAGGAGCAGCCCTTGGGCAGGCTGAAGAGGGAAGGTGGCGATCCCGGAATGGACCTGAGGCGCCGCGGCTTCTCACCCTCGAGCGGCGGGATCGAATCGAGCAGCGCCTTGGTATAGGGATGGCGCGGCTCGAGCAGGATTTCTGGCTTGGTGCCGCGCTCGACGATGCGGCCCGAATACATGACCATTACGCGATCGGCCATCTCGGCGATCACGCCCATGTCGTGAGTGATGAAGACGACGGCCGATTTGTGGTCGCGGCGCAATTTGCGGATGAGGTCGAGGATCTGGGCCTGCACCGTGACATCGAGCGCCGTCGTCGGTTCGTCGGCGATGAGGAGGGCGGGATTGCAGGAGAGCGCCATGGCGATGACGGCGCGCTGACGCATGCCGCCCGAAAGCTGATGCGGATAGCGGTGGATGGCTTCCTCAGGTCTAGGGATATTCACTTCCGCCAGGAGGTCGATCGCGCGGGCTTGAGCGGCTTTCCTTCCGATCTTCTCATGCGCCATGATCTGCTCGGCGATCTGCCAGCCGATCGTATAGACCGGGGTCATCGCGGTCATCGGATCCTGGAAGATCATCGCGATCTCGCGGCCGCGGAGCGAACGCATCTCGCGCGGTTTCAGACCCAGGAGCTCGCGGCCGCGGAACTTGATCGAGCCTTCGATCACCGCATTGGGGTCGTTGATCAGACCCATGACGGCCATGAGCGAGATCGTCTTGCCGGATCCCGATTCACCCACGACGCCCAATATCTCGCTCTCCGCCACGTCGAAGGAGACACCGTCGACGGCGCGCACGCGGCCATGCTCGGTGCGGAAGGAGATCTTGAGATCCTTGACCTCCAGCATCAGGCCGACCTCACGCGCGGATCGAGCAGGATATAGACGATGTCGACCAGCGCATTGGCGAGCACGACGAAGAAGGACGCATAGATGACGGTCGTCATGATGATCGGCAGATCGAGATTCTGCAGCCCGTCATAAGTGAGCTTGCCGACACCCTGCAGGCCGAAAACGACCTCGGTCAGAAGGGCGGCACCGCCGACCAGAGCGCCGAAATCGAGGCCGAACAGGGTGACGAAGCTGATGAGCGAGGTGCGCAAGGCATGGCGCAGGAGGATGCGCGTCTCTGACAGGCCCTTGGCGCGCGCGGTGCGGATATAGTCCTCCTGCATCGCCTCGATGAGACTGGCCCGGAGGACGCGGCCATAAAGGCCGATATAGAGGATCGCCAGCGTGATCCAGGGGATGACCAGGGTCAGGAACCAGCCCTTGGGGTCCTGGCTCAAGGGCTTGTAGCCGAGCGGCGGCACCCAGGAGAACAGCCAGGTGTCATGATAGCGGCTTTGGGTGATGAGATTCATGACCTCGCCCAGCCAAAAGACCGGCATGGCGCAACCGATGAGGCCGAAGGCCATGAGCGCCTTGTCGATGATGCTGCCGCGCGTCGCCGCGGCGAGGATGCCGACGAGCATGCCGAAGACGACCCAAAGCACCGCCGCTCCGATCACCAGCGACAAGGTCACCGGGATGGTGTCGAAGACCGCCGGCACCACCTTCCAGCCGCGATTGACGAAGGAGGTGAGGTCCTGGGTGATGAAGATCTTCTTCATCATGGTCAAATACTGGATCCAGATCGGCTGATCGAAACCGAAGCTCTTGCGCACCGCTTCCAGGGTCTCGGGCGAGGCGTTGCGGCCGGCGATGCGGGCGGCGGGATCGGCGCCCGGCGTCACGAAGAAGATCAGAAAGACCAGCACGCTGATGCCGAACATCACGAAGACCATCTGGCCAAAGCGGCGGATGAGGGCGAGCAACATCAGTCGCCTCCGAGCCTGATCTTGGAGCGTGGATCAAGCGCATCGCGCAGGCCGTCGCCCAGCACATTGAGCACCAGCACGGTGAGGGCGATGGCGATGCCGGGGGCGAGCGCCACCCAGGGCCTGGTATAGAGCAGGCCCTGGCCGTCCTGGATGATCGTGCCCCAGCTCGCATCGGGAGGCTGCACGCCGATCGACAGGAAGGACAGAGCCGCTTCGGTCAGCATGTTGATGGCGAGCATCAAGGGCGCGAAGACGATGAGTGTCGTCGAGATATTGGGCAGGATGTCGCGCAAGAGGATGCGATGCTCGGGCACGCCGAGGCCGATGGCGGCGAGGACGAACTCGCTTTGCCGCAATGCCAGGACCTGGCCGCGGACCGGGCGCGCTATGTAGGGAATATAGACGATGCCGATGATGAAGATCGGCAGCCACAGACTTCCCGCCTCGAGCACGATGAGGCCCAAATCGATGCCTTGGGCGATGAGCACGATCGAGAGCGAAATGGCGAGGAGATAGACCGGGAAGGCCCAGAGCACATCGAGGATGCGCGACAGGATCGTATCGGTGATGCCGCCGAAGAAGCCGGCGGTCAGGCCGACGATGGTAGCGATCACGAGCGTGATGATGGTGGCGGCGCCGGCGATCAGCAGCGAGTTGCGCCCGCCATAGAGCAGCCGCGCCATGACATCGCGGCCCTGATTGTCGGCGCCGAGGAAGTAGCTGCCGAGCCGCCAGGTTGGGCCGATGGGCGTGTAGCCCAGTCCCAGGCCTTCGGTCGACTGCTCCATCACCGGCACTTGCTGGCCGTTGATCTCGACGGTGGCATCAAGAGTGGAGCGGAAGGGATCGGTATTGGCGAAGGAAGCATAGGCCGGCGCCAGGAGGCAGAGAATGACGATGAGACAGAAAACCGCGAGACAGACCATGGCGGCATTGTCGCGCGAGAGCTTGCGCAGAGCCGTGGCCCACGGGCCACGGCTCAAACGCACGGACGCAACCGCGTCGGTCATAAATCAATCCCGGATCACTGCACCCAGGATTGCGTCACCATCCAGTAATATTGCGAGTTGAACTGGAAATTGCCGACGCGCTTGGAGACGAAATCGAGATGCTTGGGCGTGAACAGAGCGGCCGCCGGCGCCTTGTCGGTCACCGCCTTGTCGATCTCAGCCCACATCTTGTTGGCCGCCACCGGATCCTCGACGCCGAGCTCGAGCGCCTTCTTCATCTTGTCATTGATCTCCTTGTCGCAGAAGCCCGCGATGTTGACCGATGAATCGGAGCCCTCGTGGAAGCTCTCGCAGCCGAACAGCACATAGAGGAAGTCGGAGGCCGCGGGATAGTCCTGGTACCACTGCGTGATCGACATCTGCACCTTGTTGTTGGTGTTCTGGATGTAGGTGAACTGGATATTGGCCGAGATCGGCTTGACCTCCGCCTGGTAGCCGAGCTCGTTCAGGACACTTTGCAAATAGACGCCGATCGACTTCGAGACGGCGCGGTCCTCGGCGATGATCGTCACCTTCTGTCCCTTGGTGCCCGATTCCTCGACCAGCTGCTTGGCTTTCTCCATGTCCGGCGCCGACCACTTGGCGCCCGGGTCCTTGGTGAAGGGACAATAGGGCTCATGCCCGGGGAAACCCGGCGGCAGGACCTGGCACACGGGCGCAGCCAGCACCGGCCCGCCGAAGATCTTGACCATCTGGTTGCGGTCGATCGCAAAAGCGACCGCCTGGCGCGCCTTCTCGTTGTCGAAGGGCGCCAATCTGGTGTTCATCGGTAAATACCACCAGGCGGTGAGCGTCGTCACATGCACCTGGTCCTTGTTCTTGGTGCCGATCTCGCCCAGACGGTCGGCGGGTATTTCATCGAACACCCAATCGGCCTCGCCGTTCTGAACGGCGGTCACCGCGGCTTCCTCGCTCAGCCCGAAATCATACTGGACCTTGTCGGGATAGCCGTCGGGCTGGGCCTCTTCGCTCCACACCTTGAAATGCGGATTGCGCTCCATGACCAGTTCTTTGTTGGGGTCGTATTTCGTGAACATGTATGGTCCGGTGCTCGGAATGATGTCCGTGCCCGCATCCTTCGCCGGTGCATCGGCCGGCAAGATCACCGCATGCGGAAGAGCGATCTTCTGGAAGAACTCGGCGTCCGGCTGAGTGATGTTGATGGTCACGGTGCCGGCGGCTTCATCGCCCACGACGCCGCCTTCGAGCGTGCAATCGGCGGGCGCAGCCAGGCACTTGTCGGCGCCGACGATGCCGGCGAAAAAGGAACCCGATGTCGGGCTCGAAACCTTGAAGATGCGCTGGAAGGAAGCGACCACATCCTTCACGCCAAGCTCGCGGCCGTCGGAGAATTTGATGCCCTTGCGGAGCTTGAACACATAAGTCTTGCCGCCATTGTCGGGTGCGGGAATGGCCTCGGCGAGATCGGGTACAATCTTGAAACCTTCCTCGCCCGCCGCCTTCTTGAAGGTGACGAGGCCGTCATAGGTCGGCTGATAGAGGTTCCAGTATTGCAAAGTGTAATTGATATGCGGATCGAGCGATCCGCCGGCAGATTTAGCGAGAAGCCGAATCGTTCCGCCGCGATGCTCGGCCTTGTATTCGGCAAAGGATGTGCCGCTCATCGCAGTCAAAAGCAGGGCCGCGGCGCCTGCCAGCAACCATTTCTTCATTGGACGTCTCCCTAAGGTTTGGTTTCTAGTCGTTCTCGTCGAGGAATTCCGCGACGGTCTTCATGCATTTCCCGGTTTCTTCCACATGCGGCATGTGGCTTGATCTCTCGAAGATCTCCCAGCGCGCGCCCTCGATATTGTCGGCGAAGGGCTGCACCACCGCAGGCGTCGCCTCGTCATAGCGGCCCGAGATCAGAAGCGTCGGCACGTTGATCGCATGCACTTTGTCGATGACGCTCCAGGTCTTGAGGCTGCCGACCACGAAGAACTCGTTGGGGCCGTTCATGGTGTTGTAGACGGTCGGATTGCGGGCAACCTGATCGAAAGTCCGCGTCACCTCTGGTGGGAAGGGGACGACGCGGCAGACATGGCGCTCATAGAAGGCCATGGTGGCGCCAAGATATTCGGGATCGGTGACGGTTCCCGCCTTCTCATGCCGGTCGAGGGCGGAGCGGATCTTCTCCGGCAACTCGCTGCGCAGCCGGTTGGCTTCCGAAACCCACAGCTCCATCGACGCCGGTGAGTTGGCGATGGTCAGGGATTTGAGGCCGGAAGGCCGCGTGATGCCGAATTCGGCGCCGAGCATGCCGCCCCAGCTCTGGCCCAGTACGTGATAGGCGGAGCGAATGCCCAGATGATCGATGAGGCTGTTGAGCTCGGCGACGAAAAGCTGAGGCGTCCAGAAGTCGGCGCCCTTGTCGGGCAGAAGCGTGGACTTGCCGCAACCCAGCTGATCGTAATGAATGACCTGGCGGCCATGGCGGGCGAGGAGCTTGTAGGCATCGACATAGTCATGCGCAGCACCTGGCCCGCCATGGAGAATGACCACCGGCGGCTTGGCCGAGGACGGATCACCCGTTATGCGGTACCAGGTTACATAGTCGCGAAAAGGCGCGTAGCCGTCCTTGGTATATATGCGCATGCAAGCGTTCTCCCCGGTCCGGCGACGCTATAGCGGTTTCCATCACCTGGCAATGGTTGGCAGTTCAGACCATATGCGACATTGTTTCTTTTGTCTGGCAAATATGCACAATGCCCGGCATTCAAGCAAAGGCTGCTCTTCGATCACATGACCCTCGCCCTCAAAGATCATCTGAAACCCGAAAATGTCCTGCCTGTCGATTACGACAAAGCCACCCTCGCCGGGCGCTTATGGCGGCCGGAGCTTGCAGGACCATCTGTCGTTACGCTTCGCGGTGACGAGTTATTCGATGTGAGCGGCGAATTTCCGACCATGCGCGATCTGTGCGAGGCGCCCGAACCGGCAAAGGCTCTGAAGGCCGCCAAAGGCGAGCCGGTCGGCAAGCTCAAAACCATCCTCGCCAATACGCCGGCCGATGTGCGCAAGACATCGGAACCTTGGCTCCTGGCGCCGATCGACCTCCAGGCGATCAAGGCGGCCGGCGTCACCTTCGCCATATCCATGCTGGAACGCGTCATCGAGGAACGCGCGCGCGGAGACTACACCGCCGCGGCGGAGATCCGCAAAACAGTCAAAGCGCTCGTCGGCGACGATCTCAAGAAGCTGAAGCCCGGCTCACCGCAAGCGATGCAGCTCAAGGAGACGCTGATCGCGCAAGGCGCCTGGAGCCAGTATCTCGAAGTCGGCATCGGTCCCGATGCCGAGGTGTTCACCAAGGCGCAAGTCATGTCGTCGGTCGGCACGGGCGCCGATGGCGGGCTCCATGCCATCTCGACCTGGAACAATCCCGAGCCCGAGATCGTGCTCGCGGTCGCATCTACCGGCAAGATCGTCGGCGCGATGCTCGGCAACGACATCAATCTGCGCGATGTGGAAGGGCGCTCCGCTCTTCTCCTGTCCAAGGCCAAGGACAACAATGCTTCCTGTGCGGTCGGACCCTTCCTGCGCTTCTTCGATGAAGGCTTCAGCCTCGATGATGTTCGCCAGGCGAACGTCACCCTCGCGGTCGAGGGAGAGGAGGGCTTCACCCTCAAGGGATCATCGTCGCTTTCCATGATCAGCCGCGATCCGGCCGACATCGTCGGCCAGACCATCGGCAAGCATCATCAGTATCCGGACGGTTTCGTGCTCTTCCTCGGCACCATGTTCGCGCCGGTGGAAGACCGCGACACCAAGGGCAAAGGCTTCACCCACAAGGACGGCGATATCGTCACCATCGCCACCGAGAAGCTCGGCAGCCTCACCAATCGCATGCGGCGCAGCCATGAATGCCCGCCCTGGACGTTCGGCGTCAGCCATCTGATGCGCAATCTGGCCCGACGCGGACTCATCTAGGCCGGTCGCTGTCTTCCGCTTCATGGTGAAGAAAATCTGAATTGAACGGATTTTTAATCTTCTTTTACGCGTGCGCAAGAATGCAAAAGACGGCATATCCGCTCTAGAGGAAATCTTAAATCTCCCCTACGATAAGCGGGCCATGGCAAGGCCTGACCGGATATTGACGGATGTGCTTGGCCGTCTCGACCGTGACACGGTCCTGACGCGCATTCTCGACAATGGATTGATCAGTGTACTGCTGGTCGCGCCGGACGGGCAGATCGTGTTTGCCAATGACGCCTGTTGCCGGATGCTTGGGCGAGAGAGAGCTGAACTCATCGCGCGCAAGGCTGACGAAATTGTCCATCCCGACGACCGCGAAGCTGCCTGCGATGATCGCCGCCTGCTCATGAAAGACGAAGCCCGCAGCCTCGACTTCGAGCGCCGCTATGTCCGCGGGGACGAGCGCCCGGTATGGACGAAAGGGTCGGTGTCGCTGCTCCACGACCGAGAGAGGGACGAGCCGCCGCTGCTCGCCTATCTGATCACCGACGTCACGCTCCTCAAGCAAACGGCTCTTGAAAAAGAGCGTCTCGACATCACGCTGCATTCGATCGGCGATGCGGTCATCTGCACCGATACCCGGTCGCTCATCACCTTCATGAATCCGGTCGCCGAGAGGCTTACCGGCTGGACGATCGCCGAAGCCACCGGCCGGGCGGCGACGGAAGTCTTCAACCTCATCGATGAGCGGTCCGGCCGCCCGCCCGCCAGCCCGATCGATCAATGCATGAAGGAGCGCCGGGCGCTGACCGTCGAGACTGGAACAATCCTCCTCAGCCGGACGGGCGATGCTTTCGATATCGGCCTTTCGGCGGCGCCGGTCGGGACGGCCGAGGGGTTGCTGGGCTCGATCACCGTCTTCAACGACCTGACCAAGATCAATGCGGATCGCCGAAAGGTCGCGCGCTCCGCGCTGCATGACGGGCTGACGGGCCTCCCCAATCGCGGCGCCTTCATCGAGAAGCTGGCGGTCGCCCTGGTCGAGGCGCGCGAGGAGGGGCGGGTGCATGCCTTGTGCTTCATCGACCTCGACCGCTTCAAGCTGGTGAACGACCGCGGTGGGCATGCCGCCGGCGATGCGCTGCTGTCCCATGTCGCCAAGATCATCGCGCTCAGTTGTTCGAGCAAGGACGTGCCGGCGCGCCTCGGCGGCGATGAGTTCGCCGTGCTCATTCGCGACTGCACGGTGAGCGAGGCGGAAAAGACCGCCAGCGAAATCGCGCATGCCATCGGCAATATCGAGTTCCGCTGGGAGACGCAGCTCTTCCGTATCGGCGCCAGCATCGGTGCCACCATGATCACAGACGCCTGCACTTGCCTCGAGGACATGCTCCACGAGGCCGACCAGGCATGCTACCTCGCCAAGAACTCAGGCCGTGGGCAAGTGATCATCCACAATTCGAAGCACAAGACGGTAGCGCGCGGCAGCGATCCGCACCCGTCCAAGTGGCTCAACATCCATTAGACAGCCGGACCGGCTTAGGCTTCTTTCTCCGGCGGCGGCTCATCGCCCGGATCAGGCTCTTCCGCGGCCGGAACGGCATAGTGGCCGCCGAACCAGCGATTGAGGTCGACATCGGCACAGCGCGCCGAGCAGAAGGGATGATATTTCTGCTGCGAAGGCTTGCCGCAAAGCGGGCAGGGGCGCCTGGGGCGCAAGCGCACCGGATGTGTTTCGCCGCTCATACGCCGCTGAGCGGCGCGGTTGCCCAAGTGTAATGCACGGGGTAGCCCGCACCCTGCAACAGGTGGATCGTCTCATAGAGCGGCAGGCCGACCACGCCCGAATGGGAGCCGCTGAGCGAACGCACGAATGATTCGGCCCGGCCCTGGATGGCATAGCCGCCGGCCTTGTCGCGCCATTCGCCCGATTTGAGATAGCTGTCGACATCTTCGCGCGAGAAGCGCTTGAAGCGTACCTTGATCTCCGAGCAGCGGCTCGAGGAGCGCCCGCCGGGCGCCACCAGCGTCACGGCCGAATAGACCCAGTGCGAGCGGCCGGAGAGCAGCCACAGGCAGGCTTCCGCCTCATCGGCGGTCTCGGTCTTAGGCAGGATGCGCCGGCCGAGGCCGACCACGGTATCGGCGGCGAGGATGAAGGTCTTGTTGCCGAGCTTCTTGACGAGGAGCGTCTCGCCGGCGGTGCGCGCCTTCTCATTGGCAAGCCTGATGGCAAGCCGGCGCGGCGTCTCGCGCTTGAGCGGAGTCTCGTCGATGTCGGCAGGCATCAAGAGGTCGGGCTTGAGGCCGGCCTGCTCGAGCAACGCCAGCCGGCGCGGCGAGGCGCTGGCCAGCACAAGCTTGACACGAGCGTCCGTCATGCCGGCTAGTGTCCCGAATCCGAAGTTCGCATCATCACTCGCAGCGCCTTCCGAGCGAACTTCGGATTCGAAAGGACACTAGCAAATCTTTGATTCTGGTGTGGTTTTGGTTCAGAAATTCCCATGCGTGTTCGCCGCATGATATGGGGGAATTTCTGAACCAAAACCACACGGGCTCCCTATTTGAAGCGGTAGTTGATGCGGCCCTTGGTCAGATCATAGGGCGTCATTTCAACCATAACGCGGTCGCCGGCCAGGACCCGGATGCGGTTCTTGCGCATCTTACCGGCGGTATGGGCGATGATTTCATGATTGTTGTCGAGCTTCACACGGAATGTGGCATTGGGCAGGAGCTCGGTGACCGTACCCTCGAATTCAAGCAATTCTTCCTTCGCCATATGGTTCCCTGGCTGGTTTGCGGTGGCGCTACCCATGAACCGGTTGCCCGGCAAAATCAAGCTTGCGGTTGGACGGCGGGAATCGCCGAATCAGATCATACACCGCGAGCGCCGAGCGCGCCGAATCGGGCCCTGATGCGCCGCATCAGCCCGTCGCGGACATCGCGATAGGAATCAAGGATCTGCCCGCGGCTGCCGACCGTGACGGAAGGGTCGAAGGTCGGCCAGTATTCCGCCTCGATCGCCATGGTGCGGGTCATCTCGAGCGCCCGGTGATGCGCCTCGGGCGACAGCGAGACGACGACGTCGAAGCTCGAATCCTCGAGATCGGCAAAGCCCTGCGGCCGGTGCTTGCGCAAGTCGATGCCGATCTCATCCATGACGGAGAAGACGAAAGAATCGGGCTCGCCGGGCCTCACCCCGCACGAGGCGACGAAGGCCCGCTTACCGTAGAAATGCCTGGCAATGGCCGCCGCCATGGGCGAGCGGATGACATTGTGCGTACAGGCAAAGAGCAGGGCCCCGGGAAGATCCGCCGTCATGTCTCTCCCGTCACCCGCGCCAATGCAGGACGCAAAGCAAGGTGAAGAGCCGGCGACAGGTCGCCTGGTCGACCTCGACCTTGCCTTCGAGACGCTCCTTGAGGAGATCGCTGCCCTCGTTGTGAAGGCCGCGGCGGGCCATATCGATAGTCTCGATCTGGCTCGGCGTCGCGGTGCGGATCGCCTTGTAGTAGCTCTCGCAGATCATGAAATAGTCTTTCACGATGCGCCGGAAGGGCGACAGCGAAAGACCGATCATCGACACGCGCTCCTCGCTTTCGCTCCAGATGTCGAAGATGATGCGGTTGTCGGCGGCCGAGAGCTGCAGCCGATAGGGACCGGCCTGATGGCCGATCACGGTGAATCTGTTGTCTTCGATCAGGTCGTAGATGGCTACCCGGCGCTCGTGATCGACATCGGCGCTGAGGCCCGAGCCGATGCTCTCATCGATCTCGACGGCGGACAGGCGGTTGCGGTGTGCTTGATCTGACCCGGTCATAATTCGGCAAATTAAGCGAGATCAGCGCTGAAAGCGAGGATCAGCGGTCATGCGAGGGGAGGTTGGGGGTCGCCCAGGCGGGCCCCAAGTCCTCGAGGCGCGCTTCGATGCATTCGACCTCGAGGTTGATCTGGCCGCCGCCCGCGAAAGTAAGCACGACCGTGCCCGACGGCTCCTCGCCGGGAAGGAAGGAGATCGCCAGAAGCTCGAGCACGGCGTCGTCCGCGCCCTGGCGGATGCGCTGCGATTTCGCTTCGATGACGCGGTCGAAAGAGAGGCCGGTGCGGCGGCGCTCGTAAGGCGGCTTCTCCGTCTGCCACAGGAAGCGGTTGGCGATGAGGGCGAATTTGCGCTGTGGCTTCAGGTAGCGGATATCGCCAATGATGGCGACCGCGTCCTGCATGTGGGCGGAAATGATCTCGAGATCGGCCGGATCAAGGGCGCTCAGCTTGAGCTTCGACATGGCGTCCCATCAATGGCTGGACAGGCGCTCGATATCGGCGCCGCAGGCCTTGAGCTTTTCCTCGAGCGTCTCGAAACCCCGGTCGAGATGATAGACGCGGTGGAGCGTCGTCTCGCCTTCGGCGGCAAGCGCTGCGATGACGAGCGACACCGAAGCCCGCAGATCGGTCGCCATCACCTGGGCGCCGGTCAGCCTGTCGACGCCGCGGATCTCGGCGGTATCGCCATTGAGCTGGATGTCGGCGCCGAGCCGGGCGAGTTCCTGTACATGCATGAAGCGGTTCTCGAAGATGGTCTCGCGGATGATCGACGTGCCGCGGGCCCTGGTGGTGAGCGCCATGAGCTGGGCCTGGAGGTCGGTCGGGAAGCCCGGATAGGGCTCGGTCTCGACCTTGATCGGGGCGAGGCCTGCGCCGTTGCGCTTCACCTTGAGGCCGTCATTGGCGGCTTCGACATCGACGCCCGATGAGCGCATCACGGTCATCACCTCGTCCAGCGTGTCGATCCGGGCGCCGGCGAGCTTGACGACGCCCCCCGTCATCGCGGCCGCCATCGCATAGGTGCCGGCCTCGATGCGGTCGGCGATCACGGCATGCTCGGCGCCGTGGAGGCGCGGAACGCCCTTGATCTCGAGGGTGGACGAGCCGATGCCCTCGATGGCGGCGCCCATCTTCACCAGGCACTGGGCGACATCGCCGATCTCGGGCTCGCGCGCGGCATTCTCGATGATCGTGTCGCCCTTGGCGGTGACCGCCCCCATCAGCGCGGCATGGGTGGCCCCCACCGACACTTTCGGAAAAGCGATATGGGCGCCTTGCAGGCCCTTGGGCGCCCTGGCGACGACATAGCCCGCATCGATCGCAATCTCGGCGCCGAGCTTCTCCATGGCGAGGATGTGCAGATCGACGGGACGGGTGCCGATGGCGCAGCCGCCCGGCAGCGAGACCTTGGCCTCGCCGCAGCGGGCGAGGAGGGGGGCCAACACCCAGAAGCTCGCCCGCATCTTGGAGACGAGCTCGTAAGGGGCGGTCGTATCGGCGATGACCTTGGCGGAAATGCGCAAGGTCTCGCCGTCGCGGCCATTCTGGCCGGACCGCTTGCCGGCCACGGTGATGTCGACGCCGTGATTGCCCAGGATGCGCTGGAGGAGTCGCACATCGGCGAGGCGCGGCACGCGATGAAGCGTGAGCGTGTCCTCGGTGAGGAGGGCTGCGATCATCAGGGGCAAAGCGGCATTCTTGGCGCCGCTGATATGAATGGTGCCGTTGAGCGTATTGCCGCCCCTGATGCGGATGCGATCCATGCGTGCGATTTCCCCTGAAAAATTCCCCTAAGGGCAGCTACGGCCCTGGATCAAGTCTACCAAGCATAATGGCAGGGTCAGGGCAATCATCGTCATTGTTTACCTCAGCGGCAAATCCTGACGGGAACCCTGGTTAACCGCGGGGCTTCGACTGTTCCGGCGGGGTCTTGGTGTCGGCCCGGCTCCTTGCCTGGGCCTTGCGGCGCTTCAGATTGGCCCTGAGCGCCTCGGCGAGGCGGTCGGCGCGGCTGGCGGGCTTCCGGGGTCGGGGCGGCGGCTTGGCCATAAGGATGCTATGGGGTCGGATACGGCTCGCGGTCAAGATTGGGATTGACGGCTGCCCAGCACAAACCGGCCGAGCATCTCGATTTGCGATTCAAGCATGTGCCGACCCTCATGGACGTGGCAGCCATGACGTTCGGCCTTGTCGAGCAACGTCGTCCGGGCCGGCTTCATGACCGCTTCCGCCACCACCATGCCAGGCCGCAACAGGCTTTCCGCCACGGGCATTTCATCGCTTTCTTTCATGCCGAGAGTGGTGGCATTCACGATCAGCGAGAATGGTCCTGGCGCCTCGTCACGGGTGGCGGCAATCGGCAGCTGCGGAAAATTCCTGTGGATCGAATCGGCAAGATCCTGCGCCCGGTCACGATTACGATTGGCAATGACGAGCGAGCCAATCCTTTCCCGCGCCAGGGCAAATCCGATCGCGCGCGCCGCGCCGCCGGCACCTGCCAGCAGCACGTCATGGCCTTTGGGATCGATTCCCCTGCTTCGCAAGCCTCCGACGAAACCCTTGCCATCGAAGTTTTCACCCAGGAGCCGCCCGTCGGGCAATCGCTGAACGGCATTCACGGCTCCCGTCATCGCAGCTTCTTCGCCGAGCCGGTCGCACAGCCGGGCCATCGCTTCCTTGTGAGGCACCGTCACGATGAGGCCGCCGAGATTCTGGATCTTTCGCGCGCCTTGAACCAGGCGCTCGAGGTCGTTCGCCGTTACATGCATCGGAACAAGAACGGCATCGCAGCCCGTGTCCCTGAACCATGCGTTCAGGCGCTGCGGTGTTTGAATATGAGCGATCGGATCGGCGAGGATGCCGACGAGCGTGGTCGCGCCGCTTATGGTCCCGGTTGGGTGATGACTTTTCATTGGCCTACTTGTAATGATACGCAGTCGTATGTTCAGTCGGCAAGATGAGCGAGGCGGAATGCGGGGACGCAGAAGTTCTGGCGGGCGAGGGGGCAATGCCAACAGCCGCGAAGACTCTTCCGATCGAATTATCGAAATACTGGACGCCGCCGCCGACTGCTTCATGGAATCGGGATTCGACGCCGCCACGATCGACGACATCGCCGAGCGGCTGAACTCCACCAAGGGCCTCATCTATTACAAGTTCAAATCCAAGATCGATCTGTTCTTCGCCGTCTATCAGAGAGGCATCGAGCTTGCCCGCGACACCGTCCAGCCGCATGCCCGCAGCGGGCTTGCGCCGCTCGCCCGTCTCAAGGCGATGGCGATCGCCCATACGCTCCTCCTGATGCGCACGCTGTCCTACCATCATGTGATCAAGCAGGCGGTCGATGTGCATGTCGACCGGGCGCTGACGCCGCAGCAACGGAGCGCCTTGCGGCAATTGACCAATCTCAGGGCGGGCTACGAGCATCTTTTCGCCCACGTCATCGAGGAATGCACACGCGAGGGAAGCCTGCTGGTGCCGAGCGTCGAGATCGCCACCAAGACACTCATCGGCGGATTGGACTCGGTCTCCAACTGGTATCGCCCGAAGGCGAATGAGATGGATGTCGATCGGCTGTTCATCGCGGAAGCGGTGGTCAATCAATTGATCTTCGGGCTCGAGCCCAAGCCCGGATGGAAGAAGCACAAGGAGTGAGTTTCACACTTCGGGATAGCCATTGAGCGTCCGCCAGTTGCCCGGATAGACGGCGAAGAACAGCTCCGCCTTCTCCCCCTCATAAGCGAGGCGGGTCTTGTTGGGGAGCCAGAGGACGTCGCCCGGACCCGCTTCCACGGTATTTTCCAGCTGCTCGCCATGGCGCAGCCGGAACCGCCCGGAGAGCACGACCAGAATCTCGTCGTAGAGGAGCGTCCATTCGATGGAGCAATTGTCGAACCTGACAAGCCCGCCGCCCAGTGTCGAGCTCTGCTTTACGCCGATCAGCCGGGCCAGCGCATATTCGCCATCAGGCGTCGCGGCGGGGTCTACGGGGGTGAAATCGACCTCGGCTCGGCGATACAGGGTGACGCTCATCCAGGTTCTCCATTTTCCTTCATGTTGACGCTTGCGAGATGTACATACTACCGAGTATGATACTGGTCAATCGAACGCCGGGAGTCTGCCGAATGGATGTCGAAGCCGCCCTCAAGCCGAAGCACGAAGTGCGACGCGATCCGCGTTACGACATTTTGTTCGGGCCGGTGAAGATAGGTCGGCTCGTCGCCCGGAACCGGTTCTATCAGGTCCCGCACTGCAACGGCGCCGGCTATCGCTATCCCAATACGGTCGCCGGCATGCGCGGCGTGAAGGCGGAAGGCGGCTGGGCGGTCGTGTGCACCGAGTTCTGTTCGGTCCATCCGGCGGGCGATCCGTCGCCGACGGGACATGCCAGGCTGTGGAATGACGATGATGTCAGGGCGAATGCGCTGATGGTCGACGCCGTGCATCGCCACGGCTCGCTTGCCGGCTGCGAGACCGTGCTCACGGGCGCCTATACGCATAACCGGGACAGCCGCGAGATCGCCTACAGCCCGACATCGAGGCCATCGCCGCTCGGTGATTTCCCGTCGCATTCGCGTAGCGTGTCGAAGGCCGAGATCAAGGAAATCCGCAGCTGGCACCGGCAGGGCGTGCGCCGCGCCAGGCAGGCGGGCTTCGATATCGTCTATCTCTACGTCGCCCATGGCGTCAGCATCCTGCATGATTTCCTTTCGCCGCGCACCAATCAGAGAACCGATGAATATGGCGGCAGCCTCGAAAATCGCACGCGGCTCATCCGCGAGATCCTCGAGGAGACCCGCGAGGAAATCGGCGATGACGGCGCGGTCGCCATAAGGTTCTCGCTCGACGAAGTCATCGCCGACCGCGGCATGAGCAAGGAAGAGGCCCGCGATGCCATGGAACTGCTCGCCGAACTTCCCGATCTCTGGGACCTGACGGTCGGCTATATCGACTGGCCGACATCACGCTTCGCCCAGGAGAACTGGATGGAACCGTGGCTCGCGCATGTGCGCAAGGTGTCGAGCAAGCCGGTCGTGTCGGTCGGCCGCCTGACGTCGCCCGACACCATGGTGTCGCTGGTCAAGCGTGGCCTGGTCGATTTCATCGGTGCCGCCCGGCCGTCGATCGCCGATCCATATCTTCCCAACAAGATCAAGGAAGGCAGGCCTGAAGACATCCGCGAATGCATCGGCTGCAACATCTGTATCGCCAGTCAATTCATGGTGACGCCGGTGCGATGCACGCAGAATCCGACGATGATGGAGGAATGGCGGCGCGGCTGGCATCCGGAACGGATGAATATCGCTCGTTCGGCGAGCAGCGTTCTCATCGTGGGATCGGGACCGGCCGGGCTCGAGGCGGCGCAGGCGCTCGGCAAGCGCGGCTATGCCGTGACGCTCGCCGAATCCTCCCGGGAGCTCGGGGGCCATTTGCTGAAAGTCACCCGGCTGCCGGGCCTCGGCGAATGGATCAGGGTGCGCGATTACCGATTGGCGCAAGTGCAGAAGCAGCCGAATGTGGAGGTCTTCCTGGACAGCGAGCTCACGGCCGAGCAGGTCCTGGAATTCGGTTTCGATCATGTCGCCCTTGCCACCGGCGCGCAGTGGCGCGCCGACGGTGTCGGCCGGCGCCATGCCTTTCCCCTGCCGCGGCATGAAAGGAGCGTGGTGATGTCGCCCGACGACGTCATGAACGGCGCCGAGTTGCTTGGACCGGTCGTCATATTCGATGATGATCATTATTTCATGGGAGGCTCGCTTGCCGAAGTGCTGGTCAAGCAGGGGCATGCGGTCACGCTCGTCACCGCCGCGGCGCTGGCCTCGAGCTGGACGGTGTTTACCGGCGATCAGGGCTTCATCCAGGAGCGGTTGCTCAAATCGGGGATCGAGATCGTCCCCAATACCGACATCATGGCGATCGGCGATGGATCGGTGACGGCTGAATGCATCTTCACGGGACGACGGCGCGAGATCGAAGCCAAGACCTTCATCCCGGTGACGTCGCGCATCCCCGATGACCGGCTCTATCGGGAACTCGTCGGGTCCGACGAGAAGATACCGCCGCAACTGAAAACGCTGACCCGGATCGGCGACTGCCTGTCGCCCTCGACCATCGCCCAGTCGGTCTATTCCGGTCACAAATATGCACGCCAGCTCGACGAAAGCCCGGAGAGCATCATGGTCAAGCGCGAAGTGCAGAAGATCGACTGTGAGTGACGGCATGGCGGATTTCAGCGGCAAGACCGTACTCGTTACCGGTGCCGGCGGCGAGATCGGCATGGCGATCGCCCGGCGCTTCGCGCAAGCGGGGGCCAATCTCGTGCTGACGGATCTCGATCCCTCGACCATCGCCGAGGTCGAGGCGCGGCCTCCTGCCAGGATCATCGCCCTCCGCCAGGACGTGACCAGGCGTGATGACGCCATGGATGTTGCGGCCAAGGGCGCGGCCGCGTTCGGCGGCTTCGATGTCGTCGTGACCTCTGCCGGCCTCTATCAGCACGCACCGTTCGGGGCGATGCGGCCGGAAACCTGGGATGCCGGCATCGCGGTGAATCTCGACGGCGTCTTCCTGACGCTCAACGCCCTTCATCCCCATTTGCGCTCACCAGGCAGCATCGTGAATGTCGCCTCGATGGCAGCCCATCGCGGCAGCTTCGAGCACGCGCAATATGCCGCGGCGAAGGGCGGTGTCCTGGCCCTGACCCGCAGCCTCGCGCGCGAGCTGGCGCCAGGCATACGCGTCAATGCCGTCTCGCCGGGGCTCATCGACACGAGGATGATCAGGCAATTGGCGGACGAGCAGCTTTCCCGCCTGGTCTCGGACACGCCACTCCATCGGTTGGGAACGGCCGATGAAGTGGCGCAAGCGGTTCTGTTCTTGAGCAGCCCCGCCGCCAGCTTCATCACCGGCGAAGTTTTGCATGTAAATGGCGGTCTCCATATGGCAGGTTGAGTGCTGATGAAAAGGCCCGAGACAGTGACCCGTCGATCCAAGCTTCCGAAATCAAGCACGCTGCCCGATCACATCGCCGTGGCGCTGCGCCGCGACATTGAATCGGGACGGGTGAAAGCGGGCAGCCTCCTGCCGGAGGACCGCGAGCTCGCCGCGAAATTCGGCGTCGGTCTGAAGACCGTGCGTGACGGCCTGAACATCCTGCGCGCCGAAGGCCTGGTGGTCGCGAGCCGCAATGGCCGCCTGGTGGCCCGCAACCACCCGGGCTTCCGGTTGCATCCGGATTTCGAGGATCGCGACGACCTCGCCCAGCTCATCGAGTTCCTGATTTCGGTAGAGAGCGAATACACGGCACTGGCGGCCGGCCGGCGAACGGCAGCCGAGCTCAAGCGGATCAAAATGTCGCTCGACGACCTCAAGGATGCCGTTGCCGAGCAGCGTTCGGGGAGCGATGAGGACATGCAGTTCCACTATGAGATCCTCCGCGCCAGCCATAACCGCCACATCGTGCGCTTTGGAAGATTCCTCGAAGACGAGGTGCGGCGGCTGATTCGCACCGCGCGCGCCAATACGGCGCGTTATGCCGGGCTGATGGTCGACGTCCTGGCCGAGCATCAGGCCATCTATGATGCGATCGAACGGCGCGACCCGGAAGCTGCACGCGCCGCCGCAGCCATCCACCTGCGCAATTCCGCCGAGCGCCTCAAGCGCTATCGCGAGGCGGCAAAACCGCAAAAAACCTGATCACAAACCGCGCAGCTGTTGACAGAAATTCGCCGCAATGCTTTCATGATACTCGGAAGTATGAAACAAAAATGACAGGGAGAGAGACGATGAAGAGATTTTTGGCAGCCAGCACAATAGCGTTTGCCCTGGCGGGCGGAAGCAGCGCGAGCTTCGCGGCGGAGGAGATCACTTTCGTCGGCTGGGGCGGAGCGAGCCAGGAAATGTTCACCAAGGTGATGATCGAACCTTTCGCGCAACGGACCGGCGTCGGCGTGAAACAGGACGTCATGGACGGCAATTATGCGAAGATCAAAGCCATGGTCGACGCCGACAGGGTGACCTGGGATGTCTTCCATTCCGATCCGTTCTTCCCGGTCGGCTCGTGCGGCACCTATGCCGAGAAGATCGACACGGCGGTCGTCGATGTCAGCCATCTGCCGAAAAAGATGGTATCCGACTGCGCCGTCCCGGTATTCCAGTATGCCTTCCTCCTGGTCTATAACACGGAGAAATACGGGAACAATCCGCCGAAGACCTGGGGTGACTTCTTCGACACCGAAAAATTCCCCGGCAAGCGGGCGATGTACAATGCCGCCTGGGCCGGAACGCTGGAGGTCCCCTTGCTCGCCGACGGTGTCGCTGCCGACCAGCTTTTTCCCCTCGATTACGACCGCGCCTTCAAGAAGCTCGATACGCTCGGATCCAGCCTCGTGTTCTTCGACACCGGCGCGCAAATGCAGGAGATGATGGAACGGGGCGAGGTCGATATGGTCGTCTCCTGGTCGGGCCGTGCCTATAATGCCGTCAAGAACGGCGCCAAATTCAAACCCGTATGGACGCAGCCCTTGGCCACCTATGACGTCCTGATGGTGCCGAAAGGCAGCAAGCATCGCGAGACCGGCATGAAGATGATCGCCGAAGCGGTCAGCCCCGAGGCGCAGAGCCGCATAACCGACTTTGTCGGCTATGCGCCGGTCAATGACCAGGCCACGCCCAAGGCCGATGACGTGCTCAAGCAGTTCCTCATCACCACGCCCGGCCATGCCGATGAGCTGATCGTCGTCGACCAGGCCTGGTATGCCAAGAACCAGGAGGAAGCGACAAAGCGCTTCACCGATTGGGTGTCCTCCAAATAGCAGAAACAGAAGCGCCATCGGTGCAAACGCCGATGGCGCCTTGAATGAGGTTGGCCGTGGAGCAGAGTCTGGTGGGAGCAGGGGATTGGTCGAGGCGCCGCACCAGGTGGAAAACCCGGCTGACCGCCGGGCGCGAAGTCCTGGCGCTGCCGGCCTTCCTTCTGCTCTTGCTGGTGACGATCCTGCCGCTCGGCTGGCTGCTGTTCACGAGCCTCACCGATCCCATGCCGGGCTTCGGCAATTATGCGGAGCTCCTGTCGCGGGCAGGATTCCAGCGCGCTTTCCTGCGCACGCTCAAGATGGCGACGATCGTCACCGGCGTGACCCTGCTTCTCGGCTATCCTTACGCCTATGCCATGACGCTCGCCGGTCGCCGGACATGGCTGCTGCTCACCATCCTGGTCCTGTTGCCCTTGTGGACCAGCCTGATGGCACGGACCTTCGCCTGGGTCATCCTGCTGTCGGACAATGGCGTCATCAACAACATGCTGAACGCGCTCGGCCTGGAGCGGCTGCCTCTGATCCGCACCGAGCTTGGCGTCACCATCGGGATGACGCAGCTGCTTCTGCCATTCATGGTCCTGCCGCTCTACAATTCGATGATCGGTGTCGATCGTCGCCTGGTGCTTGCCGCGGAGTCGCTCGGCGCCTCGCGCTTGACCGCGCTGCGCTCGGTCTATCTGCCTTTGACGCTGCCCGGCATCATCGGTGGGGCGACCATCGTCTTCATCATGTCGCTCGGCTTCTATGTCACGCCGATGCTCCTCGGTTCGCCTCGTGAAGCCATGATCGCACCCTATATCGGCGTGCAGGTGAACCGCCTTCTCGCTTTCAACCTCGCCGGCGCAGGCAGCTTCATACTGGCTTTCGCCGTCGCCATCATTCTCGTTCTGACCGCGCGGTTCCTGTCCTCGGGCAACATGATCGGCGGCTACGGCGCCGAAACCGGCGCGCGCGCCGGGCAGAAACTGCCATGGCCGTTGCGGCTGCACGCCACGCTGGTCGGACTCATCCTCTTTCTGCCCGTTCCGGTCGTCACCTTGCTGGCCTTCACCGGACGGCCGAGCTTCGAATTCCCGCCCAGCGAATACTCCTTGCGCTATTTCATCCACTTCTTCACCGATCCGGTATGGTCGGCGAGCCTGCGCAATTCGCTCTTCATCGGCATCTGCTCGGCGACGCTCGCCGCTGTCTTCGGCAGTGCCGCTGCCTATGGGCTGACGCGTTCCACGTCCCGCTGGTGCCAAGCGGCCTATGCCGTCCTTTTGACGCCGATCGTGCTGCCCGGCATCGTCGGCGCCGTCGCCGCTTATGTCTTCTTCCTCAGGCTCAATCTCTCCGAGACGTTCACCGGCCTCATCCTCGCGCATGCGGTACTGGGGCTGCCTTTTGTGCTGATCACCGTCAGCTCGGTGCTCAAGAGCTTCGACACAAGGCTCGAAATGGCGGCATCATCGCTCGGCGCATCCAGCGCCGAGACGATCAGGACCGTGACCTTGCCGCTGATCCTGCCCGGCGTGATCACCGGCATGGTGTTCGCCTTCGTCACCTCTTTCGACGAGATCGTCTACACGCTCTTCCTGCAGGGGCCCGACACCAGGACGCTGCCGGTGCAGATGTATCTGTCCGTCACCGCCGAGGTCGATCCCACGATCGCGGCGGCATCGACCGTGGTCGTCTTCGTCACCACAGCACTATTCTGTTCCACTTATTTCCTGAGGCGCTCGCAATGACATCCAGCCAGCACGGGGCCCGCGTCGATCTCGGCAACCTCACCAAGCGCTTTCATGGCGGCGAGGCGGCCGTCCTCGATGTGAATTTGAACATCAAGGCGGGCTGCTTCATGACATTTCTCGGGCCTAGCGGCTCGGGCAAGACGACCACATTGAACATGATCGCCGGCTTCATCCGGCAGACCGTCGGGTCGGTACGGATCGACACCAGGGACGTTTCCGACCTGCCACCCAACAAGCGCCAGCTCGGCATGGTCTTCCAGCATTATGCCTTGTTTCCCCATCTCAGCGTCTTCGAGAACATCGCCTATCCCTTGCGCCGCCGGCGGATGTCGGAAGACCAGATCAAGATGAAGGTCGGGGACACGATCAAACGGGTGCATCTCGAGGGCTTCGAGAAGAAGCATCCGCAACAGCTCAGCGGCGGGCAGCAGCAGCGCGTCGCGGTGGCGCGCGCCATTGTCTATGAACCGCCCGTGCTGCTCATGGACGAGCCGCTGGGCGCGCTCGACCGAAAGCTCAGGGAAGAGCTCCAGCTCGAGCTGAGCCGTCTGCATCGCGATGTCGGCAGCACGTTCATCTATGTCACTCATGACCAGGAGGAGGCCTTGGCGCTCTCCGACCAGATCGCGGTTTTCCGCGACGGCCGGATCGAACAAGTCGGCACGCCCGAGGCGCTCTATTCCGATCCCGCCAATCTGTTCGTGGCGCGGTTCCTTGGCGAATCAAACATCATTCACGGGCAAAGACGATCGGGTGCCTTCGTCTCGCGCCATGATCAGGTGCTCGAGGTGCAATCGACAGGCCTGGCGGGGGAGACGGAGATCGCGCTCATGGTGCGGCCGGAAAGCATGCGCCTGTCGGGCAAGAACGGGTCAGGCTCCGGCAATGGCCTCGCCGCCACTGTCACCGACATCGTCTATCTGGGATCGTCCCGGAAGATTATCCTGAAGACGCTGCAAGGCGGCGACGACCTGATCGCCCGTGAAGTCTCGGGCCAATACAGCAGCATCGAAAGAGGTGCGGAAGTGTTCGTCGGATGGAGCCCGCATGACGCGAAGCTCATCCGTGCCGCTTGAGTTGAGAAGGGCCAATGACGGAAGTGGGATCGCGATGGGTCTTCTGACGACAAAGCTCGCTTTGGTGACCGGATCGGCGCACGGGCTCGGCGCGGCGATCTCGCATGGGCTTGCCCGTGAAGGCGCGACGGTGATCTGCAGCGACCGCAATGCCGCGGCTGCCGAGACCATAGCCGATGAGATCAGGAGCCGCGGCGGCCAGGCGCATGCGGCGCAAATCGACGTGACCGACCGCAAGGCCGCTTATGCGGCGGCTGACGATATCAGGGCGAGATACGGCAATCTCGATATCCTCATCAACAATGCCGGTATTGCGGGCAGGGCGGCGATCGACGATCCGGCGGTCGATGATGTCTGGGATCGCGTCATGGCGGTCAATCTCAACGGCGCCTTCAATGTGGTGCGCGCCTTCGTCCCGGCGTTGAAATCGTCGAAGGGCGCGGTCGTGAACATCGCTTCCGTCGTCGCCTTCGTCAGCGGCGCGTCGACCGCGGGCTATGTGGTGTCCAAGGGCGCCATCCGCTCCCTGACCCAGGTGCTGGCGCGCGATCTTGCCGAACATGGGGTCAGGGTCAATGCGGTCGCTCCCGGGATCATGATGACCGATATGGCGCGGGCGCAGTTGGCCCGCCCCAATGGCGCGGACTGGTTCCTCAACCGGGTGATGATGAAACGGATCGGCGAAGCGAACGAGATCGTCGGGCCCGTCGTCTTCCTCTCTTCCGAGATGTCCAGCTTCATCACCGGCACCGTGCTGCCGGTCGATGGCGGCTTCCTCGCGGCCTAGACCATGGCGATCTTTGACGCTCTCCACCCCAGAAGCGCCTGGAACGAAATCCGCACGGAACCATCGGACTGGGCGGCGGCCTCGCCCCAGCTACTAGCCAGCATGCTGGTCTCGATGCATCTGGTTCGGGCCTTCGAGGAGAAGGTCCTCGATCTCGCCGGCCTCGGCCTTGTGCATGGGCCGGCGCATTCGGCTATTGGCCAGGAAGGCGGGGCGGCCGGCGCCATGTGGGCGCTGAGACCCGGCGATCAGATCAACGGTTCGCATCGCGGCCATCATCAATTCCTGCTGAAAGCGCTGAACTATCTGCAGCCCGAGGGCTTTGCGGCCACGAGCGCCTTTTCCGAAGAAGTCCGCGACCTCGCGCGCAAGAGCCTGGGTGAAATTCTCGGGCTTTCGATCGGCTTCTGCGGCGGCCGCGGCGGCTCGATGCATCTGCGCTGGGAAGCCGCCGGCAATCTCGGCACCAACGCCATCGTCGGCGGCGGCGCTCCGCTCGCTCTCGGCGCCGCCTTCGCGCATAAGATGGCCGGAACCGACAATGTGGTTTTCACGCATTTCGGCGACGGCGCGATCAATATCGGCTCGGTCCTCGAATCGATGAACCTGGCGGCGGCGTGGAAGCTGCCGGTGTGCTTCTTCATCGAAAACAACGGCTATGCGGTCGCGACCAAGGTTGCCGAGGTGACCGCCGAACCGAGGCTGTCGTCGCGGGGCGCCGCCTTCGCGATACCGTCCTTCCGCGTCGACGGGATGGATCCTCTGGCGGTCTATCTGGCGACGGAGGAGGCGGCTTCGATCATGCGGCGGGGTGAAGGCCCGACCATCATCGAGGTCGAGGTCTATCGCTATTTCCACCAGAACGGGCCCCTGCCGGGCAGCGCCTTCGGCTATCGCAGCAAGGACGAGGAGGCGCAGTGGCGCGAGCGCGACCCCTTGCATCGGGTGGCCGAGGAAATGCAGCGACGGCAGTTGATCGGCGAAGCCGCGGTCGAAACCCTCCGCCGGCAATCCCAGGTTCTCATGGCCGAGATCGCCGATGAGCTGACTGAGGAAGTGGCGGACAAGCGCAGCATTCGCTCAGGCTTATGGCCGGACAGGGCCTTTCGCGATGTCGGGATCAGGAGCGACCAGAGCGAGCTCGAGGGTGTGCGGATCGAAGAGCTCGAGACGTTCCAGGGCGCGATCGACGTGGAAGCCAGGTTCGTCGACGTGATCGCCCGGACCCTCGGCGCGCGCATGCAGAACGATAAGGGCATCATCCTTCTCGGCGAGGATATCCATCGGCTGAGAGGTGGCACCAACGGTGCAACCAAGGGCTTGGCGGACGAGTTCCCCGGCCGTGTGCTCGGCACGCCTATTTGCGAAGCGGCATTTGCCGGCCTTGCCGGCGGCATGGCGATGGATGGACGTTTCAAGCCGATCGTCGAGTTCATGTATCCCGACTTTGTCTGGGTCGCCGCCGACCAGGTGTTCAACCAGATCGGCAAGGCCCGCCATATGTTTGGCGGCGATATCGCCGTGCCCCTGGTCTTGCGGACGAAGATCGCCATGGGCACGGGCTATGGCTCGCAGCATTCCATGGATCCGGCCGGCATATTCGCGACCTCGCCCGGGTGGCGGATCGTGGCGCCCGCGACGCCCTTCGACTATGTCGGCCTGATGAATACGGCGCTTCTGAGCCGGGATCCGGTGCTGGTGATCGAGCATGTCGATCTCTATGGCAGCAAAGGCCCGGCGCCGGCCGACGATCTCGATTATTTCATTCCCTTCGGCAAGGCCAAGGTGGTTCGCGCCGGCGAGATGATGACGGTTCTCACCTACTCGGCCATGGTGCGGAAAACCGTCGATCTCGCAAGCGAGCTCGCTATCGATGCCGAGGTCATCGATCTGCGCAGCCTCGATCGGGCCAGCATCGATTGGGAGACGATCGGCATTTCGGTCAGGAAGACCAACAAGGTCCTGATCGTCGAGCAGGGGGCGCTCGGAACCTCCTATGGCGGGCTGCTGGCCGATGAAATTCATCGGCGCTATTTCGACTGGCTCGACCAGCCGGTCCAGCGCGTGCATGGCGGCGAGGCGGCGCCCAGCATCTCCAAAATCCTCGAATCGGCCGCCATTGCCGGTGCATCGGACATCAAGCCGGCTCTGGAGCGCGTCTTGCGCGAAAGCGGAATATAGACTCCGGCGACCGTGCCCTGACGTGGTGGTTCGGCGAGTCTTTGACCTTCGTGAGCTTGAGCGGCGGCGTGGCGATGAATCTAATCGACCGCGATCCTGTCACGCATCCGTTCGGCGATGACCCTATTGCCTTCCCCGACGACATGAACGAAGTCCACATAGAAAGGCTGGTCTCCGTCAAAGGCGTCGCTCAAGTCCGCCCATGCCATGTCGGTCTCCGCCAGCTTTTCGCGGATCAGTGGGTAGACGGCATCAAATTCTCGTTGCAGCAGATCGGCACGAGCGCCGTCTGAAGAGCCGGGCGGGAGGTAGTCAATGCGGGGTTTGCCGGTAAAACGGCTGGGCTGCAGGAAGGCAAAGAAGCGACCGCCATTGCCCTCGGTGATCATCCGCGCCATTTCCCAGGTCCGGACCAAGGCGTCAGCGACACGATTGGCCGCAAGCGGATCATTGGTGCAGATGTAATCCTCAACAAACTCGGGGGCCGCGGTTTTGATTTTGTTCATAATAGGCGCGACGAGCGCATTGTAGATACCATCCACGCTGCGCCCCCGCTTTATCAGCGACCGATAACGCCCTTCCATTGATGTGCCGCTCGTCTCACTGGTAACGCCACGGTTGCATAGGTTTCGGACGTCGTTGTAGCCATCATAGAAGACCACGACTTTCAGGGCTTCGCCGTCTGCGATGAGATTGATCAGATGCGCAAGATTCTGCCGTGCAGTCCAGCCGTTCTGGGCATAGTTGGCGACGATATAGTTATTGGTAATGACATCGAAGAAGCTGGGGATGGTGTTATCGTCGGTAGCTGCCACTCCGAAAGTGGCTGATCCTCCAAAGAAGCCGATCGGCTGAGCATCCGGCAAATTGTTGTCCTTGCCAGCTTGGTGAAGACGCAAGCCCCGCTGGTCGATATTGAGCGTTGGCAATTGAACGGGCCGGCTCTTCCACTCGATCAGTGGGTGATACTCGCGACCGCTGGCGTTCATGTCGCGATAGATCTGGAGCGCAAGACGGCTGCCGCGATGGGAGACTAGAAAAGCACGCGGGTCTTCTTTCGCGTCGAACATCTTGCGGACTGTTTTCGAGGCGTCATCCCAGGCTGCGACGCCGAACAGCGCCAGCATCCACAGCGCAGCTGCCGCAATTAGGCCGATCCCGGTGCTTTTGAGAATCCGCAGCATCCAGCCTCGCACCTGACCAAACGTAAACATTGGCACGAACAAGGCGGTTTTGTCAAAACACTGCTCATCCTCGCCTTCCTCATCGCCGGGGCGAAATTTCCCTTCATTGGTCGCGGCCCTGATCTGTCCGGCATTCCCGCCGACACACGGCCCCGCGGCCAAAGCCCCTTGAAATGGGCGAATATCAGTGCCATACCGCGACCGGCGCTGCCGTAGCTCAGTGGTAGAGCACTCCCTTGGTAAGGGAGAGGTCGACAGTTCGATCCTGTCTGGCAGCACCATCATTTCCCAAGCAAATCAGCGCTTTTCCCGCGGGGGCCGCTCGCACCGGCTGAACGCCCGCACCTTCACCTTGATGCCGCTGACCTCGATTTGCTTGTTCACCGAGGTTTTTTCTTAGTCTGGGTCGTTTTTTGAGCGGGCTTCTGAGACTGGGTTCGACCTTTGAAGCATGACGCTCGATCAGGATAAAGCTTGTATGTGTCCCGGCATTCATTTGCGCAGTATGTGATTGAAGGAGTGCACTTCCACAGACCGTAGCTGGAGTGGCAGCCGCAAAACCTAGCGCTTGCGGGATGCGCTACCGAAATCAAGCTTGCGCCAATCAGCCCGGCGATAATGAAGACGTTTTTCATTGTCGTACCTTTCTTGCGTGCTGTCGATCAGTCGACAGCAGCCTCATTCGGCGGAGGCGGCGTCCAGCCGGCTGCAACCAGCATTTTCCGGCACTCATCCAGGGCGCTCTGATAATTCAGAAGTTCCTGCGCTGCGGTCGCGGTCTTCCAGTCCCCGGTGTCGACGGCATCGCTCATTTTCTTATGAGCGACCTGAAGTATGGCTTGCCACCGTATATCGTCCTTGTTGAACGAATAGATCATGTAGGTTTCGAATTCGCTTTTGATCTTGTGATATACGGAGCCGGAATTCGTCTTGTCCGTCTTTTCGGCCTCTCGCCGCCAATCGTCGATCGTGTGTTTGAACAGTTTCATCTCCTGAAACCTTGAACTCTCTTGTTTCTTCTGCGCGCCAATATTGCGGCGAATATACCGTTGCGTCAATCTATGGAAGCGCCCGTTTTGGGTGTCTTGATGATGTGGTAAGGGGCCGTCCATGACCCAGTCCACCGAGCGCAAGCTGACCACCATCCTCTCGGCCGATGCCGTCGGCTACAGCCGGCTGATGGGCCAGGACGAAACCGGCACCTTCTCAACGCTCAAGGCCTATCGCGAGCTGACGGCGGAGCGGATCGCCGATCATCGCGGGCGGGTGGTGAACACCGCCGGCGACAGCATCCTCGCCGAGTTTCCGAGCGTCGTGAAAGCCGTCGAATGCGCCGTCGAGATCCAGCGGACGATTGCCGAGCGCAATGCGGCTCTCGCCAAGGAAAAGCAGATGTGGTTTCGCATCGGCGTCAATCTCGGCGACGTCATGGTCGACAATGACGATCTGTTCGGCGACGGCGTGAATGTGGCGGCGCGGCTCCAGGCGCTCGCCGATCCGGGCGGCATCCTGATCTCAGGAACCGTCTTCGATCACGTGAAGGACAAACTATCGGTGAGCTTCGATGCCTTGGGAGCAAAAGCGATCAAGAATATATCGGCGCAAGTCCCGGTCTACCGGGTGGTTCTCGAGCCCGGCCAAGAGGCGGGTGCGGGGCCGCTTCTTCAGGCGTCCGACGGGCCACCGCCGGACGATGGGCAGCAAGCTCGGCGCGATGATCGCCGGCATCGTTTCCTGATGAACACGGCATTCGCCGGAACGCTGATCGTCTTCCTGTTCGCCATCAACATGTTTTCGGGCGGCGACGATTTGTGGTTCCAATGGCCGACGCTCGGCATCCTCCTGGCCTATGCGCTGCGGACGATCTCGCTGTTCCGCAAGAAGATTTAGACCATCAATCATGCATGTCGGAGCGGTGAATCTCGCGCCAGTCCTCCGGCAGATCGAAAGTGCCGCGCCAGATGCCGCGCTTGTCGCGGCGCGCCTCGTCCTCTTCGCGAACATAAAGCGTGCCATGGCGTGTATAGGCGATGGCCCAGCCGAGACGGACCATCTCCGAATTGAGCACCACATCGCCCACCGTGCAGCGCGAGACGAGGCGGCCATAGCGGTCGGCATCGAGGCCGGTGCATTCGACCGTGCGGCCGGCCACGAGAGTGCGCAAGGCGCGCGCGGCCTCCTTTCCGCAATCCCAGTCGCGCCCGGCGGCGTCGCGGCAGGTCTGGCGATATTCGGGCGCATCGATGCCGTTGAGCCTGATCTCGTCCTTGCCGCGCCGGAAGGAATCGCCGTCGATGACATCGACATTGCCGGGCGTTACCGTCGCCTGATTGAAGACGCGCACAGCGAGGAGAATAAGCGCCGCGGCGGCGGTGAAGACCGCGATGTCGAGCAGGCTTCGCCACCAAGGCCGGGGCGGACGCGGGGGACCGCGGCGCCACCGCCGGCGATAACGTGGATATCTTACGGCCGGCGGCGATCCCATCGCCGTGCCGCTTCATCGTCATCGTCCTTGGCATCGACCCAGCGGGACGTGCCGGCGCTCTCCTCGAGCTTCCAGAACGGCGCCTTGGTCTTGAGCCAGTCCATGAGGAACTCGCAAGCCGCGAAAGCCGCCTGGCGGTGCGCCGAAGCGGTGATCACCAGCACGATGTCGTCGCCCGGCTCAAGCCGGCCATGGCGGTGAATGATCAGGCTCGCTTCGAGAGGCCAGCGCGCCAGCGCTTCCCCCTCGATCTCGGCCAGCGCCTTCTCGGTCATGCCCGGATAATGCTCGAGCGTCATGCCCTCGATGCGTGCTCCCTCGCTCATCTCGCGCACCGTGCCGATGAACATGCAGGTCGCACCGCTGGCAGGATTGGCGTTTCGGAACTGCTCAAGTTCCGCTGCGGCATCGAAGGCTTTCTCTTGAACGCGGATCATGCAGGCATCTTGCCAATAATGGCGCGCCCGATCAATCCGACGTGCCGAGCCCCAGCTTCTTGAGCGCCGCATAGGCGGCGGCCGGATCTTCGAGGATGCCCGGCATGTCCGGATAGATCCGCGGCGCCCCCCACGGCCCCTTCACCTGGATGGCGACCGGGAAGGTGGCGAATTGCGGCGCCGTGGCGTCCGCGCCCGAGACCACGAGCTGCGGATCGACCTTGAGATCGATGGCCTGGCGCAGCAGATCCGCTTCGCCCTTGCCGGTGAAGCTCAAAGCGGGGCTGGTCAGGATCAGATTGCTGGTCTCGGCTATGCCATCGGCAATGATGAAAGTCGCCGACAAGGCATCGAAAGACGTGCTCGCGCGCTGGTCGCTGCCCCAGCCCTCGAGGATCGTATTGGCGACCTTGCCGAAGGCCGCCGGCAGATCGACGCCCTTGATGGCGCCCGAGACGATGCGCAGCGACGCCTGGCCCTTCAAGGTCGATATCAGCTCGGCGAGCGTCCGGCCGGTGGCATTGACCGAGAGGCTGGGCGAGAGCTTGCCCGACACATCGCCCAGGCCCACGGCGGCGAGCAATGCCTTGTCGGCGGCGAGGTTCTCGCCATTGACGCTGAACTGGAGCGTCGGCTGCTCCGCCTTCCCGTCGACGGTGAGAGCGAGATCGAGCGTGCCCTCGACATAGGCGGCCTTGGCGAGCTTGAGATCGAGGTTGCCGTCCTGCAAACGGGCAGTGAGGCGCGCCTCACCGGTGCGAAAGGCACCATAAGCGAAAGCACGAGCCGAGATGTCGAGATTGGCGTCGAAGCTCTTCAGTAGCGAAAGGTCGATGAGTTTCGATGACCAGGGCGCGGTAAGGAACGATGTCGCAGGCGCGGATGTGGCGCCGCTATAGCGCGTCACGTCGATCGTCTCAGCCGCAACCTTGGCTTCGATCATCGGCCGCCCCTTGGTCAGCGCCATAGCTATGTCGCCTTCGCCGCGCATATCGTCGAGCACGAACTGCGCCTTGGTGAAAGCGAGGCCTTTGCTCGAACTTCCGACCGCGCCTGCGAGCTCGAAGCGGGCGCCATTCAAGCCAGGAGGCAAGGCGGCGCCGAACCAGGAAGCGGCGAGCCATAGGTCGGTTCCCTTGATTTCGGCCTGGCCGTCGAGCTCGAAGCCGCGGACGAGAGCGGCGCGGCCGGAGAATTGGAAGGCGAGACCCGGAGCCTCAAGGGTTAGATCGATGGGCGATCCGTCCTCGGCGACGCGTTGCGGCGATTTGAGGAACAGCGTGAAGGCGGCGCGCCGCTCGTTCCAGACGAAGGCACCCTTGGCGTTGAGCTCATCGGCTGGACCGGCAAGCGAGGCGAGCGATTCCAAATTGGTGATCTGGGCCGCCGCTCCGCTGCGCTCGTCGAGAAAGGCGACGCGGCCTTCGGTGATGCGCAAAGAGAGGCCCGGGGGCTCGCCGGTCTGCGGTGTAGCGGCATAGTTCCAGTTGGCGCGCCCGTCGGCGCTCACCACCAGGTTGATGTTCGGCCGCTCCAGGACGACCTCGTCGATGCCCGCCCCACCCAGGCCGAAAAGGCCGTCCGCGGGCACGATCCGCATCGTTTCAATGGTGGCGAGCGGTACCGAGGATCCGCCCTTGGAGGCCGGGATGACGACATTGCCGAAGGATACCGAAAAGCGCGGCCACAAGGATATGCCGGGCAGGCCCGAAGACGTCACCTGCATGCCGGTCTGGCGCTCGACGCGTTGGGCAAGATCCGCCGAAACCGCCCGGATCCGGGTGGTCAGCAAGATACCGGCTGCGACAATGACGACAGCGGCAACAGCGAGGATGGCCAGTAAGAGTTTGCGCATTAGGCTCCTTGCAAAGCAATTCCGGCGACGAAGTCAAGGGTTGACTTCAAGCCCGTATTCGGGGCCTTGGGAGCACGGAAATGCGGCATGATCGTGCCGCCCTTCATTAGCACCGATCACAAGGGATTGTGCAATCGGAACGCGAATGACGATCGAGAGGGAGGATAGGATGTCGACTGCCGAGCCATTGTGGGCGCCCGACGCCGAGCGCAAGGCCGGGTCCAACCTGGCCGCCTTCCGAACGCATCTGACCGAAGCCTATGGCCATGGTCCGTTCACCAGCTATAGCGACATTCATGCGTTTTCCGTGCGGCACCCCGAGCTTTTCTGGGCCGGCCTATGGGATTTCGCCAAGGTCAAGGCCTCGGCGCGCGGAAAGCACGTGCTCGCCGACGGCGACAAGATGCCGGGCGCGAAATTCTTTCCCGACGCCAGGCTCAACTATGCCGAGAACCTGCTGGTCAAATCCGACGACTCAGCCGCCCTGATCTTCCGCGGCGAGGACAAAGTGAAGAAGTCGATGAGCTGGCGCGAGCTCAACACCGCGGTGGCGCGGCTGCACCACGCCTTCGCCACGGCGGGCCTCAAGCCCGGCGACCGCGTCGCCGCCATCGTGCCCAATATGCCGGAGACCATCGTCGCCTTCCTCGCGGTCACCTCGCTCGGCGGCATCTGGTCGTCCTGCTCGCCAGATTTCGGCGAGCGCGGCATCCTCGACCGCTTCGGCCAGATCAAGCCGCGCTTCCTCGTCACCTGCGATGGCTATTACTACAACGGCAAGACCATCCCGATCGCCAACAAGGTGGCCGCGGTGCTGAAGGAGCTGCCGAGCGTCGAGGAGACCGTCATCATCGACTATATCGGCACGGCGACGGATATTTCCCGCACCATGCCGCGCGCCGTCGCCTACGAGGACTATATCTCGCGCAAGAAGCCTCAGCCGATCAAATTCGCGCAGCTGCCCTTCGACCATCCGCTCTATATCCTCTATTCCTCAGGCACGACGGGCATCCCCAAATGCATCGTCCATGGCGCGGGTGGCGCGCTTCTCAAGCATCTGTGCGAGCTTCTGCTCAATTCCGACGTCAAATCCAGCGACCGCCTGTTCTATTTCACCACTTGCGGCTGGATGATGTGGAACTGGCTGGTGAGCGGTCTCGCGACCGGCGCGACATTGCTGCTCTATGACGGCTCGCCCTTCGCCCCCAGCGAGAAAGTGCTCTTCGACTATGCCGATCAGGAGGGCATGACGCTCTTCGGCACGTCGGCCAAATATATCGATGCGGTGAAGAAATCGGGCCTCAAGCCGCGCGAGACCCACAAGCTCGCGACCGTGCGCACGATGTTCTCGACGGGTTCGCCGCTTGCGGCCGAAAGCTTCGATTTCGTCTATCGCGACATCAAGCGCGACCTGCATCTCGCCTCGATCTCGGGCGGCACCGATATCTGCGGCTGCTTCGTCGGCGGCAACCCGTTGTCGCCGGTGTGGCGCGGCGAGATCCAGGGGCCGATGCTCGGCATGGCGGTCGATGTCTATGACGACGAGGCGAAGCCCTTGCGGGGCGAGAAGGGCGAGCTCGTCTGCACCGTGCCCTTCCCGTCCATGCCGGTGAGGTTCTGGAACGACGAGAGCGGCGAGAAATATCACAACGCCTATTTCGCGCGCTTCCCCAATATCTGGTGCCACGGCGATTTCGCCGAATGGACCCAGCATGGCGGCATCATCATCCATGGCCGCTCCGATGCGACGCTCAATCCGGGCGGCGTGCGCATCGGCACCGCCGAGATCTATGCCCAGGTCGAGCGCACGCCTGAGGTCGTCGAAGCCCTGGCGATCGGCCAGGACTGGGACAATGACGTGCGCATCGTGCTTTTCGTGCGGCTGCGCGAGGGAGCGAAGCTCGACGAGGCCCTGGTCAACCGCATCAAGCAGCAGGTCCGCCAGGGCGCATCGCCGCGCCATGTGCCGGCGAAGATCGTCCAGGTCGCCGACATACCGCGCACCAAGTCGGGCAAGATCACCGAGCTCGCGGTACGCGATGTCGTGCATGGCCGCGTGGTCAAGAACAAGGAAGCGCTCGCCAATCCGGAAGCGCTCGACCTCTACAAGGATTTGGCTGAGTTGAAGAGTTGAGCTTTCACCCTCGCCCTGCAAGCGAAGCGCAGCGGGTACAGGGAAGGGGCCCGCCGCAAAGCGGCGGGAAGGGTGAGGGGCATGGGTTTCGCAGAATTGCGTGTTCTGGCCGCCACTCCCGCCGTAGGATAATCACAACAAGGCCCCTCACCCTCCCATTGCTTCGCAATGGGCCCCCCCTCTCCCCTCTTCGAGGGGCGAGGGGATTTCACACCGCCAATACGCGCGTGGTCGGGAAGGTGATCTCGACGAGAGTGCCTTTGCGCGGCTCGCTCGAGATCTCGAAACTGGCGCGGTTGGCCTCGGCGAGCGCCTTGGTCAAGGGCAGGCCGAGGCCCGTGCCCGGCACATCGCGGCCGTCAGTGGTGATGCGGCGGAAAGGCTCGAGCGCCTCCTTGATCTCGGCCTCGGTCATGCCGAGGCCGGTATCTTTCACCCGGAGCTTGAGCTCGCCCGCTTTCGTCAGCTGGCCTGAAATGATGACCTGGCCGCCCGGATCGGTGAACTTGATCGCGTTGGTCAGGAGATTGAGCATGATCTGGCTCATCGAGCGATAATCGGCCACGACATTGGGCAGGTCCGCCGGGATCGTGCGGCGCAGGATGACGCGCCCCGCCGTCGCCTGTTCCTGCACCATCTTGACCGCATGCTCGACGACTTCGGTGAGCGCCACCGCGGTGAAGTTGAGCTCGAGCTTGCCGGCCTCGACCTTCGACAGATCGAGCAGATCATTGATGAGCGAGAGGAGGTGGGCGCCGCTCGAATGGATGTCGTTCACATAGCCGCGATACTTGTCGTTCTGGATCTCGCCGAAGCGCTCCATGCGCATGACCTCGGAGAAGCCCAATATGGCATTGAGCGGCGTGCGCAACTCGTGGCTGATCTTGGCGAGGAACTCGGATTTCTGCCGGCTCGCCTGTTCGGCGGCGTCCTTGGCATCGCGCAATTCCGCCTCGGTGCGCTTCCATTGGGTGATGTCGCGCAGGACCGCGCAGAAGGCAGCACCTTTCTGGGTGGTCGGATGCAATCGCCCGATGGTGAGGAACAACGGCACCACGCCGCCTTGCTTGACGACCGCCGTCACTTCGCGTCCGTCATTGAAGACGGTCGCAAGCCCGGGTCCCTGAAGAGCCGACAGATAGTCACGCAGTATCCGGCGGCTGTCCGGCGCGAGCAGGGTCGCCAAAGGCTTTTCGACGACTTCGGCGATGCGATAGCCGAAGATCGCCTCGGCGCCGGCGCTGAAGCTGCGGATATTGCCCGCGGCATCGAGCGTGATGATGCCATCGGCCGCGGTATCGAGGATGTTGCGCAGCTCCTCGTCCTCGGCGATCTCGCTTTGCCGTGCGATCTCGAGCAGCGCCTTCGCCGGAACGGCTTCGGCCTTGGCGGGCCGGGGCGCGGCTGCCGTCGGTTCGGGCGGCGGCTGCTCCTTGGGCGGTTCGACGATGATCTCGGCCTTGGGCGGCTCGGGTTTTGGGCGCTCGCTCACCTGTTCGGCCCTTGGCCGCGGGGCGGGGGCGTCCCGGAAGTCGATGACATCCGCCTTGGGCTGGGGCGGTGGCGCCGCGGGGGCATGGTCCGCCGGCGACACAGAGACGTCGTGCGTCTCGGTCAGGCTTATCTGCAAGGCCGGCCCGTTGCGCCAGGCAATGGGTTGCGCGCTCAGGTTCACGGCCAGGGCGGCGCCGTCGCCGGTCGCGAGCCGTGCGGTCGAGACGCCGCGCGGTGGTCTGCCGGCAAACACCATCTTCTCCTGCAGGCCTTCCAGCGTCTCGAAGCGCAGAAGCTTGAGAGCGGCGGGATTGGCATAATGGATCTTCTCGTCCTGCACGATGATGACGGGATGAGGGAAGCTGTCGATCTTGCGGGTGACGACCGGCGGCAGGCCCGGCATGCGCACCGGCACGGCCTGAATTTTCATCGGGGCCGGGGGCGCCGATAGCGTCTTCTCGGCCCTGAGCGATTTGCCGAGAGCTTCGAAAGCCTGGACATCCGTCGGAGAAAGCTGAGCTTCGCTCTTGACCGGGGCGGGCGGCGAGGACGCCGCTACGCCGAAACTGCGCTCGAGGGCGCGCCGGTCGGTGACGTCCTCGCAGATGAGCAGAATGACGGCCTCGGCGCCTTTGTCGACGGGCAGGAATTTGGCGGTCAATCGGATCTCGCGCTCGCCGAACACCGTGTCGAGCTTGCGCGTCTGCCCGAGCGTGCCCGAGGCGGTGACCCGATGCAGGAAATCCTGCGCCGCATCGGAGCCGCCGAGGAGCCGTGAGACGGAGCCGCGCTGCTCCGCTGTGAAGAGGCGCTCGGCGGCGGCATTGGCGAAGGTGACCGTGCCTTGCGAGAGCAGCAGGGCCGGGAACGGCAGGTCGCTGAAAGCGCGTGCCAGCTCACCGGACTGGCCTTGGGTTTCGGCATTCTCGGCGAGGCTCACCACCAGGAGGCCGGTGCGGCCGTCCGGCAAAGTATGAAGGCCGCATTGACAGGAGAGCGGGGTCAGGGCGCCGGTCGAGGGGAAATGCAGGAGCGCCTTGCGCGCCTCGCCGCGCCTCAGGCGCTTCGCCAGCGCGCTCAGGTTTTCGACGCCAGGCTCGGCCGGATCGAACAGCCGGTCGAGGAGGTCGAACAAGGTCTCGCCGCCGAAATAGGCAATGCTCGCCTTGTTGGCCCAGACGATGCGCGCCCGCTCGCTGTCCCACAGCCAAGATGGCTGGGGCAGGTCCCGCAAATCCTCCAGAGTTGGCAAACCGGCCTGACCCACTTACCCTGTCATGGGCTTTCGCGCCCATGACCCCTCGCTTGAAACCCACCTCCGCAGAATCGCGGCCCTGGTAATTTGTTTATAATCCAATGCTAAATGGTTACAATTCATCAATCTTTTATTAAGCTTAACGGCCTCCCTCAAGTGTAACGGGAGTCGCAGCGGGGATCATGTCCTCCGTGCCTGTTCTCCACAGGCTCCTGCTGCATCGCAAAATATGTTGCGTCGCACAATAATAGTCCCTATCTAGGAGAATGACGGTCACTCGTGGCCCGATTAGGGCTCGCGGACAAGGAGAGCGTGAAAAATGAGCAAGAAACTGAAAATCGTCGAGACGCCTTCGGTCGAGGTTCCGCCCGAGGTTGCCGATTTCGCCCAGAAGTCGGTCGACCAGGCGCAGGCCGCTTTCGACAAGGCGAGCGACCTCGCCCATTCCAACATGCAGTATTTCGATGCCGCCGCCGGCGCCTTCAAGGCGCGTGCCGCCGACATCCAGCTCAAGGCGATGGAAATCGCCCAGATCAACATGAATTCCGCCTTCACCTTCGTGCGCAAGGCTTTCGCGGTGAAGGATCCGACCGAATTTGCCGTCCTCCATCAGGAATTCACCCGCGACCAGTTCGCCGCATTCTCGCGCCAGGCGAGCGAGCTCAACGAGCTCGGCGTGCTCCTCGCCCAGGAGACGGTGAAGCCGGTGCAGGACGGCGTGCTGAAATCCTTCGGCAATCTCTCCAAGGCGGTCGCCTGATCTCGAGCCGGGTTTTTCGAGCAAGGGCCCGTTTCGCGAAAACGGGCCTTTTTCACGTCTTGAAATGGAGCGAGCTTCGGACTAGTTTGCGCGCCGTTCAAGGACCTGTGCAGCTGTAGCTCAGTTGGTTAGAGCGTCGGATTGTGGATCCGAAGGTCCCTGGTTCGAGGCCAGGCAGCTGTACCATTTCATTTAATCATCGATACGGCCCGATCGCCGTCTCATCTCCTTGAGAGTGCCGCGCCGCCGTTGGCAAAAGCGAAATCAAAAATGTGGCCCAGGGATTTCGCTCCGGCCTGCGATAGATGATCCTCGTCGCGATAGAGGACTATTCCATTCTTCACGACAGCGCAGCGCTCCGCGTCGCAAAATTGCGATGTCGGATCGACCAGCGCTGCGTCGTATTTGGCCGCACTATCGGACAATACCTTCATCGCAAGCGCCTGGCGCCGACGCACGGCATCTCGGGTCGGGGCTATGTCGGCGCTGGAATGTGTCAAAACTGCCTTGGCCAAAGCATGGGGGACGTCATAGCCGATTTCAGGCACGTCCATCACGATGACGGTCTTGATCCCATTGCGCGCCAGCTCGGCAAGGGTGGCGTCGAGCGAAGCCCGCAGCGGGGCCGAATAATCGGCGAGGGGAATTGGCTGGGCAGGATCAAAAAACACGCCCTCATTGCCATATTCCGCCCGATGCACATATTTCGGCCAGCGTGCCACCAGGAACACCAAGGGGATGCGCTCGGCCACGATGTAGTCCAGAACGGCTCGATTGGTGCTCTGGCATTGGGCGACTTTCTCGCGCTTTGAACCCCCCGTATCGAAATCGATGACCGGCGGACAGCTGCCGGCACCGCCAACAATACCGGATCGTCCGGCCGCGAGGGCTGCCTCACCGATGCCGGGGGCCATGGCGGAGGCATGGGAATCGCCCCAGACGATAAAGCTCGGCGGCCGACCCTGCGTGCCCGGCGGAAGCGTACAGAGGCGGCCGTTCTCGATGTCTTCCACGGAAAGCGTGCTGCCTCCGTCTACAAAACAACGCACGTCGTCATAGGGGGAATGATCCCATTTCGCGGCGTAAACGGTCATCGCCTCGGCGGGCAGGCGGCTTGGCACGCCATCATAGGCGCTTATCATAACCCCAAAGGCAACAGAGGCCGACATGGCTGCAACAGCGTAGCGCATCAAGGCGGGCCGAGTGACCGCGCTCGGGCGGCGCCGGAAAGGCTGTTCGATCCAACGCCATGACAGAGCGGAGAGCACAAGAGAAAGGGATATGACGAGAATGGCCTGTGCGGTGGAAAGATCCGTACCGAAAAAATAGCGGGTGAAGACGCCGATCGGCCAATGCCAAAGATAAAGCGAATAGGAGATGAGACCGAGGAACACGATCGGCCCGGCACTCAGAATTCTCGCGACCGGCCCACCTTGTGATCCGCTGTAGATGATCAATGCGGCACCCAAACACGGTGCCAAGGCGGCGAAGCCGGGGAAAGCCATTCCTTCCGAGTAAAAGAAGACCGCAAAGCCGATCAGACCGAGGCCGAAAAGCCCAAGGACCACGTTCAATAGGCGAGATTCGAGAGACGGCACTGCGCCAAGGGCAAGCAGCGCCCCCACGAGAAGCTCCCAGAAACGCGGCGGCGACATATAGAAGGCAAATTCGGGTGCCCGACCCACGGTCAAAACGTTGAGCGCGAATGACAGAAGCGCAAGAGCGGCGATCACGACAACGAGGCGTGAACGCCTGAGCTTGTAGAGCAGCGCCAGAAGCAGCGGGAAAATAATGTAGAATTGCTCTTCGACGGCGAGCGACCAGGTATGCAGCAGCGGCTTCAGTTGAGCGGCCGTATCGAAATATCCGCGCTCATCCCAGAACAAGACGTTTGACCCGAATAGAGCAGCGGCGACCATGCTGCGGCCGAAATAGGCAAACTCCTCGGGCATCATCAGGAACCAGGCTGCGAGGGAGCAAACGCCCATGATCGCAAACAGGGCTGGAAAAATGCGCCGGATACGGCGTTCGTAGAAACCGAGAAGGCTGAATTTGCCAGCATCAAGTTCACTCATGAGGAGCGACGTGATGAGGAAGCCCGAAATGACGAAGAAGACGTCGACGCCGACAAATCCGCCGCTGAATGCGCTGAAGCCCGAATGAAAAAGCACGACGGGGACCACGGCGATGGCCCTCAGTCCATCAATATCCGCCCGGTAGCGCAGGTGATCCGCCGGGTTTGCGGCGACGCCGATCGGTGTCGGCGCGTCGACCGGGAGGCCCCAAATATGCTTCATCGCGATTCCGGGCAAAGGTTTCAGGACGTCATGCGGCCTTACGGATGTCGCCCATCACGGTATCGAGAGGCGGGCTGCGGTCCATCACCGCGATGGCATCGTGGCGCACATGGTTGTGGCGCATCTCGGTCTCGATCTCCTGGCGCGAGATCTGGCCCGTCTCGACGCATTCCTTGAGCAGCGCGAAGAAAAAGGCTTCCTGGCGCGGATCG
>Ga0187894_10000783_pt1 | contig 42969 bp, 38 predicted proteins | sample GBC1701081metaG_FD_136650 | JGI IMG/M metagenome (GOLD analysis project Ga0187894, IMG submission 136650) | White microbial mat communities from a lava cave in the Kipuka Kanohina Cave System on the Island of Hawaii, USA - GBC170108-1 metaG ... | reverse complement strand
CGAGGACAAGCACGGATGCTTCTGGGGATGACAGGCTTCCTAACCAGGCGATGGAGCCGACCGGCTTGAGCGAGCGTCCTTGGCGCGAACGCCACTGCGCCGGCGGCTCATCGCCAGGTCGTTAGGCCACAGTGGGTTCTGGGAACTCCGCATGGAAACGACCGGAGGGCCAGAGTAGGAGAACGCCCGAGGAGAGGGGGACTCGATGAGCCCGCCTACGATTTCGCTCGATTGCAGTGCCTGCAAAACTCCGCAGAGTATGAATGCGACAACGGTGCCCCGATTCGGTGGGTTCATCCGCTTTATTGGCGTCATTATCGTCATCCCATCACTGCTCGGTGTCGCCCTCGCGATTCTCTTCTTCATCTCGACTTCCATGGTGGCGAGTGAGCAGCTAGCGAAGACGACCTCGGATGCTGCCAACGCAGGAACCGTGCTGGGTGCCGGCATTGGTTACGGAATCTCGGCCTTCATTGGTGCCAGCTCACTCGTCGGTGGCCTGATCGGTTGGTTGCTGCTCACGAGCCGCAACGTCTACAAATGCATTCGGTGCAGCTTCATTCTCGAAAGAGCCTAACAGGCCGTTGCAGCCGACGCGGGCCACGGAGCGGTTCGGAACGCGTGCGGTGGTGCGTCGTGGCCCGCGCGGGTGAACGGCAGCGTTATGCCGCCTGGGGCGAATTCCCAAGAGAGGTTTGGACATGAACTCGACGTACACGCCCGAAGAGCAGCGACTGATCGATGTATGGGAAGGGCATCTCCGGTGTGAGTTCGCGGACCGGGATGCCGCTGCCACGGTGGCAACCATGTCTGACGACAACTACGTCAATCACGTCCCGGTGATGACCGGCGGCCGCGGCCGGGACGAGATGCTGGCGTTTTACGGCAGACACTTCATCCCGAAGATGCCGGCTGACACGCGGCTGACGCCCGTCTGCCGGACGGTCGGTCAGGAGCGGGTGATCGACGAAATGATTTTCGCGTTCACCCACGACATTGTGATGGATTGGATGTTGCCCGGCGTCGCCCCGACCGGCCGTCGCGTCGAGGTTCCGTTGGTTGTCGTCGTCCAGCTACGTGCGGGAGAGGTTGTCTGTGAGCGCATCTACTGGGATCAGGCGTCGGTCCTGGTACAGCTCGGGTTGCTCGACCAGTCGCACCTGCCGGTAGCCGGGGTGGACACGGCCCGCAAGGTACTGAACCCCGAGCTGCCGTCAAATGATTTGATTCGGCGCGCGGCTGCAAAACCTGGAGATGCGGGGTCAAACGCACAGTCCGTCTAACCATGCGCAGCGGACGGTTTCGCCGCCGCTGAGCTTTATCGTTGGGCGACAAAGTAAAGCAGATTGTCATTGCCATTACGAATGAATGAAGCAGAATAACTACAACTACGGAGGCATACGATGAAGAGCAAGAGGACGGCTTGGATTTCAATATCCATATTGTCGGTGGCGGTTCTTGTTTGCGCCAAGTTAGCGCTCGCGGCAGAGAAGGACGAGCCAGGCGTCAGGAACGCCGTGGCGCAGTTTTATGCGGCGCTCAACGAAATGTTTACGGGCGAGTTGGCGCAAATGAAAAAGGTCTGGTCACACGCAGACGACGTTACCTACATGGGGCCTGGCGGCGGGTTCCAGGTCGGATGGAATCAGGTGCTAAAGAATTGGGAGGCGCAGGCTGCCTTGAAACTCGGGGGCAAGGTGGAACCCGCCGATATGCGAATCACAGTAGGCACGGAGATCGCGGTCGTGAGCTGTTACGAGAAGGGAGAGAATACCAACGCGAAAGGAGAGACCCAGAAGGTTTCCATCCGAGCCACCAACATATTCCGCAAAGAAAATGGCGAGTGGAAGATGATCGGACACCACACCGATTTGCTGCCGTACCTGGCTCAATGACGCCGGGTCGGCAGCACGGCCGAACCATGCGCTGCGGCATAACCAGCCGTTGGAGCGGACCGCGGCGGCGGTATAGTTTACCCGCGGCCGAGCGTCGCGCGTGCGCCGCCGCGGCCGCTCAACGGCATTACGTTAGCCCGCAAGGGACATACGATCTTGCTCGTCGGAGCCTTCTGGCAGACGGTGTCTTCGTGAGCGGAGTCGATCACCTGATCGTGGGCGCGGGTACTGCCGGCGCCATTCTGGCTGCCCGACTCAGCGAAGACCCGGCGCGTCGAGTGCTCGTGCTCGAGGCAGGTTCCGATTACCCCGACGAGGCAGCGCTGCCCGAGCCGCTACGCGACAGCTACAAGACTCCCTTCGGCAGCCACGACTGGAACTTGCAGGCGACCATCTGTGGCGAGCGCCAGGGGCTCGTGCCACGGGGCAAGGTCGTCGGCGGCTCGTCGCAAACCAATGGCGCCGGTGTGGTCAGGGCCCCTGCGGCTGACTTCGATGCCTGGGCCGCTTTGGGGTTGCCCGCGTGGAGTTGGGAGCGGGTGCTGCCCTCGTACTGTCGGCTCGAGGCCGATCAGCAATTCGGCGATCGCTGGTACCACGGATCCGCCGGCGCCATACCAATCACTCGCTGGAGTCGCGAGCAGCTGCTCCCGTCCATGGCCGGATTTCTCGACGCTACTCTGGCCGCCGGTCACCCGTTCTGTGAAGACCTCAACTCCCCTGAGGCGATCGGCATCGGCCTGTACCCGCAGAATCGCCGGGGCCGGCTGCGTATATCGACCAACCTTGCGTACCTCTCACCGAGCCGGGCCCGCCCCAACCTCACGGTGCGGGGCGGGGTGACGGTCGACCGGGTGGTGGTCCGTGGCGGCCGGGCCGTGGGCGTCGAAGCCGGTGGGGAGATGATTGCCGGCCGCGAGGTGATTCTCTGCGCCGGGGCTCCGTTCAGTCCGGCGCTGTTGCTGCGCTCGGGCATCGGCCCGGCGGAGGATCTCCGCCGCGCGGGCGTGCTGCCGCTGGTCGACCTTCCAGGCGTGGGCACCGGTCTCATCGACCAGCCCGGGGCGGTGATCCCAGTGGTGCCCACCACCGGCGCGGCCGAGGCCGCCGACAGTCCCACTCTCCAGCTTGTGGCCCGCCTGGCCGCCTTTCCCGGCCACACGCCCGACTACGCGTTCTATCTGTGCCTGTTCGCCGGGGTCGACCTGGTGAACGGCCCCAACCCGGCGCTCGCGGCCATGCTTGGCACGCCGGTCGCCAACCTCGTGATGGTCGGCGACATGCAGATCGCCTCTCGGGGCCGCGTGGTGCTGCGCAGCCCCGACCCGGCTGAGTCCCCGTCAGTGGATCTACGTTTCTACACCGCCGAGGGAGACCTCGACCGGATGCGGGCGGCATATCGACACGCCTGGGAAATCGCCAACCACGCCGCTTTCACGGCTACCATCGCGCGCTTCGCGCTGGTAGACGACGACCTCGTCGCGGACGACGACCGGCTCGACGACCTATTGCGTATGGGAACGCAGAGCCGCACCAGTCTCCTCGGTGGCTGCCCAATGGGCCCGGAGGGTGATCCTTTGGCCGTCGTCGACGAGCACTGCCGTGTGCGGGATGTCGAGGGCTTGCGGGTCGTCGACGCTTCGATCGTGCCCCTAGCCCTTCGCACGGTACCCGCGCTTACCTGCATGATGCTGGGCGAGCATGTTGCCAGCTGGGTTGCGGCCGGGGCATAGTGCGCGGCACGAATTGTGTTGGTTGCCCGACACGCCGGATCGCAGCTGCATCGCAGCGGGCATTCGATTACCGCGAGGGCGCAACCTAACCCGCGTATCTGGACTCCTCGCGCAAGGACGTCGTGAGCGTGTGATGATGGCGAGGGGGTCGGACGGCAGTCGCATCTTCGGCCTCGTTGTGGAGCGCCAGCGCTCCGGGCCATGATGGAAAGGCGCGCGTGGAGAGCCAATCGGTTTGCGCGGCCAAAGACGGCCAAGCGGGTTATCGGCTTCGGGCCACGCCGGTCGGGACCGGATCGCCATCAGAGCGCCCGAGCGCGGCCCGCGCATCACGGAACTCGACGCTGCAGCCCTTTCGCCTGAACGTCGACGCGGGCGGAAGCGCCTCGGTCAGCGGCTGGCTCGGGCTGGATATGTTCGCGGACCAGAGAGTTCCACCGATAGGGGCTCCAGGGCGACGAGACAGAGTAGAACGGGTTTCGTAGCGTGAGCCTGGGGAGTGGGTTTGGGCATCAATAGGGAGTCTGACATGGTCGATGATGGTCGCGACGCCGACTATGTACTTGGTCGGTCACAAGAGGAGTACGACCGGCTCATCGAACAAGGGGGGCTCCTCGGCCCCGCGACCGAGCGCGTGCTGCGCGCGGCCGGCGTGTGTGCCGGGATGCGTGTCCTCGACGTCGGTTGTGGAGTGGGCGAGGTCGCACGCGTCGTGGGCGAGCTCGTAGGTGACGGTGGCGAGGTGGTGGGCGTCGATGTCGACGAGGCCGCAGTCCGCATCGCGGAGCAGCGGCTGCGTCATGTTGGCGTTCGCTTCACCGGCGTCGTGGGCGACCTGCGTTCGGTCGACGTCGGCGACGCGTTCGATGTGGCCTGCTGTCGAATGGTGTTGCAGTATCAGGCGGATGCAACCGAGGCGATCGTAACGATGGCGCGACACGTGAAGATCGGCGGGGTCATCGTCGCGCACGAGATTGCGCCGGTGCTGACGGGTGCGCGCGCGTATCCGGCGTTTCCGCTCGCGGAACGGGTCAACGGCTGGATCGCTGCTGCGTACGCAGGAGCGGGCGGCAATCCTCACGTCGGCGCCGAGCTCGGTCGACGGTTCGCGGAGGCTGGATTGCAACCGGTGGCGCAGCCGATCGTCGAGACGGTCTGCGCACTCGGCGATTCAGTCGTTGCGGCGCGTCGGTTCCGCACGCTGCTCGCGAGCCTTCTCCCAACCCTTGTCGAGCGAGAGATCGCCGCGGAGCGCGACGTCGATTTGGCGGCCTTCGAAGACCGGTTCCGCGCCGAGGCCCGTGCCGCGAACAGCACCGTCGTCCTGTGGTCTGCGCTCGTCGGTTGGTGGGCTCACCGGGTCTAACCCGTACCAGGCCGGCTGCACGCCCTCCGGTCGCGGTGGAGCGGTCGTGAAAACCGCATCAGTAAGAGCTCGCGAAGCAGTGGGGCGGAGGAAGGGGCATCGATCAGGCCGCGACGGGCATGTCGCGGAACGCGCGGTTGGTAGTCCAGACGGCCCAGGCGCAGCGAGCGAGCTTGTTGGCGAGCGCGACCGCGGCCTTGTTGTGCCCCGGTGCTTTTCGAGCGCGAGGCCCACGCGTGGAGGCGAGTGCGTGCCGGTGTGCGCTTGGCGTGCCAGAGGAGCGAACGGGCGCCATGGACGAGCAGCATGCGGAGGTAGGGATCGCCGCGCTTGCTGATCGCGCCGAGCCGGCGTCGCAGCCCACTGGAATGCTCGCGGGGCGTGAGGCCGAGGTAGCTCGCAACGTGGCGGCCCGAGGGGAAGCGCTGGGCGTCGCCGACGAAGGCGACGAGCGCGGTGGCGGTCAAGAGGCCGATGCCGGGGATCGTTTGCAGCGGGGCGACGCCCGGCGTCGTCGCGGCGAGGACCGCGAGCTGCTGCTCGATCGTGTGGATGCGGTGCTCGAGGTCGCGGATCTCGGTGCCGACGGCCGCGAGAGCCGGGTGGAGGGCTGGTGGGAGGGCGGCGTCGCTCGCGAGGAGCGTGGTCACGCGCGGGAGCACGCTACCGGCGCCGACCGGGATCGTGATCCCGAACTCCCGCAGCACACCGCGCACGGGTGGTGAGGCGCGCGGTGCGCGCCGCGATCCAGGCCGCGCGGAGGCGATGGAGCGCGGTGAGCGTCGGTTGCGGGATCGCCTTCACCGGCACGGGCTGGATGGCGTCGTTGCGGCTGGCTTCGAGGAGCGCCGTGGCGTCGGCGCGATCGGTCTTGTTGCGCGGGACATACGGCCGGACCGCATGAGGCGGCAGGAGGACGACGCGGTGGCCGTGGGCGATCGCGTGCCGGCCCCAGCAGTGCGCTGTGCCGCAGGCTTCCATGAGGGTCGTCGCCGGCGGGTGCGTCACGAGCAGACGGGCGAACTGCGTCCGCGAGAGGCGGGCGCGCTTGACGACCCGCCCGGGCCGGTCGGACACTGCGACCTCGAAGATCGACTTGGCGACATCGACGGCAATCGTGATCGACATGGGGACGCCTCCTTTGCGAGCGATGTGGTGGCGCGTGTGACACGCCACGATCGGGCACGGAGGAGTCCATTCCATCAGCTGCAGCGGACGGCGCTGCGCGCCGCCGCTGAACCGCCTGGTCGTTAGCCAGACGACGTGTAGAGGAGTAGATGCGGATCATGAAGCGTCGCGGACTGGCTCGACCTCTCAAGAACGAATTCACCGCCGTCATCGAGCGGGACGGCAAGTGGTTCATCGCCTACAGTCCCGAGATCCCCGGCGCGAACGGCCAGGGACGGACAAAGGCCGAAGCACGCCAGAGTTTGGCCGAGGCAATCGCGCTGATTCTCGATGACCGGCGCCGTGATGGTCTTCGGGGGCTCCCGCGGGATGCCATACGTGAAAGGGTAGTCGTCGGGTGAAGAGGGGTGACCTCCTGCGGCACCTTCGGCGCCACGGATGTCATCTGAAGCGGGAAGGCGGGTCGCATTCCTTGTGGACGAATCCCGCGACCGGCGCCGTCGAGGCTGTGCCTCGCCACGGCGAGATATCGGACGTCCTCGCGCGCAAGATCTGTCGCGGACTCGGTGTGCCTGAGGTCGGCAGGTGAGTAGCTGGCTAACCCCCGGCTGCAGCGGACCGGGGCACGTGAGACTCGGCACGGCGCGTGTCATCCTTGGAGCGGGGAATGAGTGCGCGGCCGCTGAGCCGCGGAGTCGTTAGGCCCCACGCATGAAGTCGCGCATCATGTACGTCGAGTCGAAGGCCGGCGGACTCACTGGCCCGGGCAGAATTGGTCGCGTCACATTCTCAAAGACAGGGGCCACTCTGTACTACCAGGGCAGGTCGTTTCAAAGCCTCAAGGGCGCAGGCTTCAAGTCCAACTACTTCGATGTCGAGACCGGAGACCACTACTGGATCTCTGGGCCAAAGCGGAATGGTGAGGACCAACTCTATGCAACCAATGTTCCGGTCGAGATCGATGAGGACGTTCGCGATGAGTACTGGTCGACCATCCGTCGCACACCCGCTCCAAAGAAGTAGGGTGGGGCCTAACCCTTCGTTGCACCCGACTCGCTACGGCTGGCTTCGCCAGCCTTCGCGAGCGGGTGAACTCCAACGTTTCGTAAGCGTCCCCGTCAAGGACACACCGCAGAGGGAGACTCCTCCGCGGCCCGGACGTCACCGAGCAAGACGATCTCGTAGCGCTCGAGCATCGACGCGGTACGACGGCCTGAGAAGGCCATGGGGCAGCACGCCGGCCCGGATCAGGTGCCGAACTCCGCTTCAGGAGCACGCCCGCGGGCGTAGCGTGGGTCCTACGCCGTCCACGTCACCGGGTGGAGCGAGTACGTGCCGGCGAGGCCTTTCAGCTGCGCTTGCCGGCATTCGCCGAACGCAATTCCGCCGGCACCTACGGCGATCTCGCGAACGGCCGTGGACACGACGATCTCGCCGCCACGCGCCTGGCTCGCAATTCGGGCGGCGAGGATCACGGTCTTGCCGAAGAACCCTTCCGCCTCCTGGATCGCTTCGCCGGTGTGCAGCCCGATGCGCACCCGAACTGGCTGCTCGGGATGGGCGGCGCTGTAGGCGGCGAGCTCCTTCTCGATCGCGATCGCGCAGCGCAGCCCGGCGAGGGCCTCCGTGAAGGCGAGGAGGAAGCCGTCCCCCTGCAGCTCGAGCTCGACACCGCCGTGCACGCGGAGCTGCTCGCGGACGATCTCGTTGTGGGCCTGGATCACGCGGTGCGCTGCGCGGTCGCCCAGCCGCTCGGTCATCTCGGTGAAGCCTTCCACGTCGCTGAACATGAGGGTGACGCGGCCATCGGGAGCGGCGAAGCCGCTAAGATCGGGGCGGCGCTCCTCGATGCTGGCCGCGACGGCGTCGATCGATGTACGGAGGTCGGCCGCCTCGATGCCGAGACCCCGGATCTTGTCGGCAAGCGCGAGGTCGATCCAGCGCGTCCCCCAGCCCTGCTGCCGGTAGGCGTCGATCGCGGCGTCGAGCTGCTCGATCGCCCGCGCGCGCTGGTTCGCTGCGAGCAGCGCGCGCGCCCACTGGTGTAGAAGACGCGGCTCGAGCCAGAGGAGCCCCGTGCTACGCGCGGCGGCAAGGGCGGCTGCGAAGTGGCCCTCGGCGTCGGCCAACCGTCCCTGCCCGCCGGCAACCACGCCTGCCGCGAAGTCGACGAACGCTCCGATGGCGGGGAAGTGGTCTCCTGCCCGCGCAAGAGCGTCCCGGGCGCGTCGTGTCCAGGCCGCCGCTTCATCGAGGTTGCCAGTGTCCACGAAGACCACCGCAGCGTCGCTGGCCATGACGATGACGATGGCGGCGACCTCGAACGGTTGCGTCGTGACGAAGAGATCGCGGCACAATGCTGCCGCCTGCGCGGTGTCACCGAGCGCTTGGCAGGCACGCACCGCATCCCTGGCTGCAAAGAAGTCGAATTGTCGGCCGCCGGTACGACGGAACGTCTCACGCGCCGCCTTGCAATCCGCGAGCAGTGTCTCCCAGTCACCGTCGAAGTACCGCAGCAGAGCGGCCGCCCGGTTCGTCGGCGCCGGATTCTCGCCGAATGCCTCGCGGAGCAGGCGCCGAGCCCCCTCGACATCTCCGCCGTTGGCGCGTGTCGAAATGAGCGCCTCGAGGAGAATCTGGCGCCGGACGTGCGCCTGGGCGAGACGCGGCTTGGCGAGCTCGCGCTCGAGCCAAAAGGATGCCTCACGGGGGCCGAGCCACTGGCTGCCGCGGGTTCCGAGGAACCACGCGGCGAGGAACGCCACCTGATGGTCGAGCGGGTCCGCAATCTCCCAGCCGCGCCTCATGAGCGCCAGCCCCCCGGCTACGTCGTCGCGTTCGCTCAGATGCCAGCCGTGCAGCACGGCGGCGTTGGCCCAGAGGCCCTCGCTGCCGAGCCGTTCGGCGATCTCCATGGCGCGCCGCGAGGTCGTGAGGCCCTCGTCGGTCCGGATGCCCCAGAGGGCGGCGGTCGCCATGCCGATGTAGAGCAGCGCCTGCGCTGGCCGCTCGGGGCCCTGCCCAAGCACCGTCTCCGCCGCGGTGAAATGCTCGCGGGCGCGTCCGATGTCCATCTGATCGAGGTAGTAGGCGTGGTGGAATCCGAGCCGCGAGTGCATCTGCGCGGCCCGCTCCGCGTCGCCCGCCGCCTCGTACAGCGCCAGTGCCCGCTCGAGGTAGGCGACGCCCTTCGCGGCGTCGGTCCCGGTGACGTAGATGAGGTCCGCCAGACGCTCCAGGATTCCCGCGCGCACGGAGGGCTCCGTGCCTCGGTCCTCCATCAGCTCGAGCACCGCCTCGAGTTGGGTGGCGGAATCCTCCCACGCGAAGACGGCAGCAGCGGCTCGCGCGGCGCGTACCGTGAAGCGAATCGCCTTCTCGGGATCGGCAGCGGCGCCGGCGAGCCGGTAGTGGAGCGCGAGGGTCGCGACGTGCGGATCGGGGTTCCTCGCATACGTCTGCTCGATCGCCTCGGCGGCCCGCAGGTGCAGGCGCTGCTTGCGTGGCAACGAAAGCTCCTCGTAGAGCGTCTGGCGAACCAACGCATGGGTGAACGCATACGTTGGCATCGCGCGCCCGCGCACTTCGACCACGAGGTGCGCCGCGAGCGCCTCCTCGATCGCCGCGAGCAGCGCGTCGTCGTCGATGCCGACCATGCGACCGAGCACTGCGAACTCGAACTCCCGCCCGAGCGCGGCGGCGTGGCCGAGAACCCGGTTGGCCGCCTCCGAGAGGCGTGCCAGTCGACGCCCCAGCACCTCGCGGATCCCCTCCGGAATGCCGATCTCCGAAATGGACGTCGTCCCCACCCAGCGCCCCTCGCGGCGGGTGAGCGTCCCGGTCTCGACCAGGTGGCGCACGACCTCCTCGATGAAGAAGGGGTTGCCTTCCGTCTCGCGATGCATGGCCGCCGCGAGCCCGAGCTCATCGGCACGGAGCTCGTGGCGAGCGAGCGCTTCGAGGAGCATGCGCACCTCGTCGGCTGAGAACCCGCGCAGCACGATGCGCCGGTAGAGCCGCTCGCGCCGCAGCTCCGCGAGCATCTCCGAGAGTGGATGGCGACGGTCGAGATCGACGTCGCGATAGGTGCCGAAGACGACCAGCGCGCTCTCTCCGAGGCGGCGCAGCAGGTGGCGCAGCAGGAGGAGCGTCGGTCGATCGGCCCAGTGGAGATCGTCGAGGACGAGGACGATCGGCTTCTCGGCCGCTGCCCGGGACAACAGGCCGCACACGCTCTCGAAGAGGCGGTGGCGTTCCTGTTCCGGGGGTAGCTGTGCAGCGGCCGCGGCCTCTGGCAACCGTTGCAGCAGCTCGGGCACCAGTTTTCCCACCTCGGCCGCGCCCCCACCGAGCTCTCGGGCGAGGGCTTCGGGCGGCCGCTCGGCGACGTATTGCCGGAGCGCCTCGACGAATGGCAGATAAGGAGGCGCTGCCTCCTCCTCGAAGCAGCGTCCGACGAGGACCCGCGCTCCGCGGAGCTTCGCGTAGACACCCGCCTCTTCCACCAAACGCGTCTTGCCGATGCCGGGCTCGCCGCCGACGAGCACGAGCGAACCGCGGCCACCGAGGGCGTCGTCGACCGCGGTCTTCAGCGTCCCGAGCTCTTCGGCGCGCCCGACGAACCGTCCCCAGACCACGCCGGCCGCCGCGCTCGGTGGTGACGGCGGCGCCGCGACGGAAGCGTCTGGTGCGGCGCGCACCTCATGCAAACGGCGAGCGACGTCGGCCGCGGTCGCTGGCCGCTCGTCGGGGACCTTCGCGAGCAGCTGCAGTACCAGCGCCTCGATCGCGGCCGGCACCTCCGGGTTTGTCCACGAGGGCGGGATGGGCGGTGTGTTCAGGTGCTGGCTGATCACCGCCAGGGCATCGTCGCCGGCAAACGGCGGCCGACCCGTCACCATCTCGTAGAGCAGCGCCCCGAGTGCGTAGAGGTCGCTCCGCGCGTCGGCCGGGCGGCCGAGCGCCTGCTCCGGAGCCATGTAGAGGGCGGTGCCGAGCATCATGCCGGGCATCGTGAGCCGTGTGCGGTCGATGGAGGCGGCGAGCCCGAAGTCGCCGAGCTTCGCGATCCCACCCGGTGTGAGCCACACGTTGCCCGGCTTGACGTCGCGGTGCACGACGCCGTGGCGATGCGCGTGCTCGAGCGCCTCGCACACCTGCTCGGCGATCGCGTACGCGCGATCGAGCGGCAGGCGATGGGCGGGCGCTTCGCGCAGGAGGGTCTCCACGTCACCGCCCGCCATCAGCTGGCTCACGATGTACGGATGGCCGTCCTCCTCGCCGATGTCGTGCACGGTGACGATGTGCGGATGGTCGCCCAGGCGCGCCATCGCCTGCGCCTCGTACCGAATGCGGGCACGACCGGTGGCATCGAGACCCTCGTCTTTGATGAGCGCGACCGCGACCTCGCGGTCGAGGCGTCCGTCGTGCGCGAGGTACACGCGCTTCTTGCTCCCCTCGCCGAGGAGGCGGCGCAGGACGTATCGGCCGTTGGCCAGCGCTGTGGGCATGTCGGGCATCGATGCTCCGGACCTTCGCCTCAGGTGCTCTGCAGCAACCGCAGACAGAGGATCTTCGAGATGTTGAGGAGCAGACGCGCGGCGACACCGGGGTCGCTCTCCATCAGCTCGCGGATCGTTCCCTCCGAGAGGCTCAGCACGCGCACGCCGTCCGTGGCGGCGTAGACGTCGGCGGAGCGCGGTTGCCCGAGCAGGAAAGCGATTTCGCCGAAGACGTCCCCGGCGCTCATGACGCGCAGCAGCTCGTCGCCGTCCCGCGCCTCGAGCGTCCCCTCGAGCACGACGAACATGTTGCGCGCGACCCCGCCCTTCTTGAGCACGCGGTCACCCGCCTTGCACTCGATGATGTTGCTGTGGCCGAAGCAGCGCTCGGCCTCCTCCTCGCTGAGGCCGTCGAGCGCCGACGTGCGTCCGTCGGCCAGCGCGCCGATGGCGCGGTGTACCTCGCCCCAGTAGGCATCCACCGAGCTCAGGCGTCGACTCATGACGCTGCTCTGCGTGACGAGGCGGTCGATGCAGCGCGGGATGCGGGCGTCTGGCCCGTGGTCGATCGCCGTCTCGGCGACCGGCGAGCCGATGCGCCGCAGGTACGCGATGTCCTCGACGACGGTCACGATTGGAATCAGATACCCGGCCTCGGGACTGTTGATGTTGCGCCTGGCATAGGGTCGAGCGCCCCGACCCATGTACAGGCTCAGGAGATGCGGCTCGCAGGCGCCGAAGAGCAGCTGGACGCGTTGCTCCTGGATGAACCGCCGACTCGTCGCCATGAGCTGCGTGAAGATCGGGCTGCCGCGCAGGCGCGGCACGACCATGCCGCGCTCGGCCACGACGATCGCTTCGCGTGGCACCTCCGCCAGGAAGGGCGCGAGCTGGTACTGGTCGATCTGTCGCGCCGAGAACGGACCGTCTCCACCCCAGCTGAGCCGCGACGTCGCGACCACCTCGCCGTCCGGCGCGGCATAGAAGATGCGCGCAGTATCGTCCTCGGGTTCGACGAGCAGGCGGCGGTCGTGATCCGCGGCCCCCTGGTAGCGGCCCATCTCCTCCACGTAGACGTCGTACCGCAAGCGGTAGACCGCGAGCTTCTCCTCCTCGGTCTCCGCGGCGTGGAAGCCCCCGCGGATCATCCCGCTGCTCGGCGCACGAATTCCTCCGCCTCCGGGTGGGAGTGGCACGGTGGCGATCCGAGGGAGGAGAAACTTCGATCCTTGAAAAAATGGGGCCTAGTCCACACGGTAATCCCAAAGGCCCACGGGGGTAGCCGCCTCTTAGCCGACCTTCCCCCTGCGCTACAAATGCGATCCGCCCGGCGTGCACCCCGCCGGAACATCCTTCCGAACGAGGACGGTCGCGTCCTCCCGTGCACCGCATGGCATTCAAGAGGTGCATCGTGGCCTGCCCACGGCTCTAGGGGGCAATGGGGTCACGGGCGAAGCGTCATCGAAGTCGGGCAGCCGCGCCTGCGGCTCGCGCCGATCTTCACGGGCCGTCGATGCGGAACGGCGCCGTGAAGCCGAGCGAGCCGACGGGCGTCTGGACGGCGGGCACGGCCGGGGAGGTCAGGGGGGCGGGTGCGGGCTCACAGCACAGGCCGCCCGGCTGCAGCGTGCCGACGAAGCACATCCCGGGCACGAGCGGCATGACGAGCGTCGAGCCGAACGGATGATTCGTCGGCACACCCGTCGGATAGTACATGATGCCGCCGCGGACCATCGGCGTCCCGACGAGGCTCGCGGCGGCCTCGGGAATGAGCGGCTGCCCGGTGCAGTCGACGCTCTCGAAGGTGAGAGAGAAGAACGCGCCGTCGGGAAAGCCGCTCGCGTCGACCGTCGCGATCAGCAGCTCTCCGCCGACGCGCAACAGCACGCGCGACGTCCCCAGCGCCACGTCGACCACCGGTCCGACCAGGGCACCGGTCGCGTCGCGCACGACGGCGCTGCGCACCACTGGAAAGAGGTCGACGGTGCTCTCCTTGCGTTTGCAGGTGTCGCGGAGCGCCAGGCTGCCCTTCTTGGTCGCACACACGACCGCACCGTTCGCCGTCGGCGCCTGCTGAACGAGCGCCAAGACCACCACCGCAGCCACCTTCACGCTTCGCATCCGACCAGCCCTCCCATCCGCCTTGTGCCGGGCGCCGAGCCGGCGCGCAAGCAACGGCGGGGTTGGCTCGCGAGCCAGCCGCGGACGCCTTTCAGGCGGCGGGTGGTCGAGGACGCCCGCAGCCCGGCACCGTCCCGATCTTGAACGTGTGCCTGACCCCATACTCGGTCACAGTGGCGGAGGCGGCGGTACCTGGAGCGCCGTTGAGACTTCTCTTCTTCGGGGCGGCGACTGCTCACTCGTTGCACGCGAACTCGGTCGGGCAGCCGCCGCTGCAGGTGCTCCCCGCGGCGCCCTCGGGCCACCAGGTGTCGATGCAGCACTCGAGACGCGACATGGTGCTCTGGTAGGGTCCGCCCGGTCGCGACAGGTCGAAGCTGATCGTGCCCTCGCCATTGCTCTTCGCGTGGAGTCCGTGCTCGTCCGGGTCGAGGAAGAGATCGGTCAGCTCGAGGGTCGGCAGCGAGACGTAGAGCTTGAGCTGGCGCGCCTCGCACAACCGTCCGCACGGCGGCGGTGTCGTCCCCGGACCCGCCGGGCAGGCCGGGCAGTCGGCGTCGGCGCTGCAGCGGACACCCGGCGCGTTGCGACACCAGAACGTCTCCGGTTCGACGCAGGCCGTGTGTCCGCCGGGGAAGAGGGCCGAGCAGGTGGCGTCGTCGACGCAGGAGGGTGCCACACGGCAGCGTCCGCCGAGACAGGTCGCGCCGGGGCCGCACTGGGTAGCGGCGCCGCCGCAGGCGGACTCGGCGCTCTGCAGGCAATGTCCGCCGATGCAGTTCGCGCCCGCGCCGCACTCCGCGTCGCTGCTGCAGGCCGGGGCATCGAGGTCCGTACAGCGGCCGACGCTTCCCGGACGGGAAAGCAGATAGCGCTCCGTCGTCGGTGAGGTCGGCCGCTGTGTGTGGTGGCCGCAGAGCGCGTGCCGTAGCGGAGACGCCGGCGTGACGCTCGTGCTGGCCGGAAAGACGTAGGGACGCAGATCTTTGCCGTCGCATCGGGTCCCATCGGCGCTGAGCGGGCATGGCTGCGAGCCCGGCGCGTCCAGCGCGTAGCCGAGTGCCGTGGGCAGGACGTCGGTCCCGTGGGCGAGCTCTCGGCTGACGGCGGCAGGTGGCGGCGTCTGCTGGGTACCGTCGAAGCCCGGCACGGTCGGGAGGGTCCGCGGGTCGAAGACGATCATCTGCGTCCGGTAGCCGTTCTCGGAGAAGACGTGTTTCGAATTGGGTAGGAACCAGCCGTTGTCGGACATGTAGATCAGCACCGTGTTCCGGGCGAGGTCGGGTGAGACGGCGTAGGCCCAGGTGCCCGTGCACGCGGCGGGACTCGCGACGTCGTAGCGGCCGAGCCCGTCGACGCCGATGCAGTGTGGCGCGCTGGCCCGTTCGAGGTACTCGCGCATCTCGCGGACGGCGTCGTCGACCCACCAGATGTTGGCGTAGTACTCGTACTCCTTGCCGAAGTTCGATTCCGTGAACGCCTGCACCATCGGCGGGCACACGCTGCCCTGGCAGTACTGTCCGAGCTGGAGCAGCCCGCCGAGTGCCGGCAGGTTGCTGCCGCCAAACAGGTAGCTCTGGATGACGGGGGGCGCGGTGAGTGGTTGATGCGGCACGCGCGGCGCCACCCAGGCGAAGAAGTGCTGCATCGTGTACTCGGCCGGGCTGCTGTCGGGCACAGGCAGGAACATGCTCTCCAGGAAGGTGAACATGTCCTCCCCGTTCAGGATCTTCGTCGGGCTGTAGGATGTCGCCACTTCCGAGCCGCAGCGGGGCGGCAGCCCGGGGCCGCCCGCCACGCACGTGGTGCGTCCGAGCTTCCGCCCACGTGCCAGGGCGTCGAAGCCTGGGTCACCGGTCGAGCTGGTGAACTTCCCTCCCAGGAAGGTGCAGTAGCCGCCGATCACGTTGCCGGCATTGTAGGGATCGGGTGGTGCGCCGGAGTCGGCGCCCAGGGAGCGCATGGCCTTGGAGACGGTGGTGAACCTCTCGCCGATTTTCCGGCCGTTCATGCTGCGCTGGTAGCGACCGGTCACGATCGTCGCGAGGGAGGGAAAGCACCAGGACGCGGTATTGTGCGCGATCGGGAAGACGGTTCCGTAACCCGCGAGCAGGTCGAGGTTCGGCGAGGACGGCGGAGGAATCGGCGTGCCGGTCTGGGCGCTGCGGCACTCGCCCGCGGTGCCGTAGGCGCAGTAGCCCTGGTCGTCTGAAATGAACAGTGCGACGTTCGGTCTGGGCGCGATCGGCGCGGGCTCGCAGGCTGTACCCTCTCCGAAGCAGACACCGCTGGCCGGACAAGCCGCGCCGCCGGCGCACATGCCCTCGACCACCGGGCAGCAGGGCACGGTTCCAGGCCGGTGGCTCGGCGAGTAGAAGACGGCCGGCGGCTCACACGGTCCGAGCCTCTTGGCCCACTGGAACTTCTTGGCGTGCACCGGCGTGGCAATGACCAGTGGCGCGATCAGCATGAGGAAGAGGAACGAGCCAGCGAGGGAAGGGCGGGGGAACATCGTTCCACAGCTACGCGTGGGAGCTCGTTGGCGTCAACGGAGAACTGACGCCGCCGCCTGATATTGGCGCGGAACCGCATCCGCCCCGCCACCCGGGCGTAGGAACCTCGATCAGCGCGAGGTCGCGCCGAGGGCGGGGAAGAGTCGTTCCGTGTTGGTCCGCATGGCCTCGGTCAACGAGTCGGGAGCCTCGCCGGCTGCGTCGAGGCGTTCTGCGGCCATGGAGCCAGCGTCTGATATCGGGCACCGCCCCGGCGACGTCAGTGGCCGCGCGTCCGTGCTTCGAGCCGACCGAAGACGCGCTCCGCCCAGGATGCGAACGCGCGATCGAGGTCGGCCCACGTCTCGTGCGGCGGCACGTCGCTCCGGCGCCGGTCGATTCCCTCGGCGAGCAGCACGTTCGTCTGGGCATCGCGGATCTCACCTTCGATCGACGCGGCGGCGATGAATCGCCGGGTCTCGGCGTGGAGCGGCCCGTTGCCCGCCGGATGGGCGCGGCCGGTGCCGCGCGAGGCGGTGAGCACGTCGAGCACCGGATCGGATCCCTGCGCCTCGGTGATCGCGAGCCGGATGCGCATCGTGCCCGGACCCGGCGCGTCGACGAATTGGAAGTCCTCGCGGAGCCGCGTACGGACGGCGCTCTGGAAATCGGTGACCAGGCGAAGCAGATCTTCCCGCGGCACCGGATCGAGCGCCTTGGACCCGCTTCGCCACAGCGTGACGGGATCGAGCAGCACCTTGTCGTACGACGTCCAGACGGCCTTCGGGTTGCGATAGACGAGCGCCAGCTCGTTCGGACCGCCCGGGCGCAGGAGCTTGTAGTCCTCGAGGAAGCCCGACGCTTCGACGGGCGGCGACGTCGCCCGATGCGCGCACGCCGTGGCGACGAGGGCGATCAGCGCGGCGGCGAGGATCCTCATCCCGCGACGGTCTACACGGCGGCGCGGGCATGAGGCAAAGGGGCCGCGCGTCACGCGATGGGAAGCGACATGGTGCTGGTCAGCCGCACGATCTTCCTGCTAGACGCGGCGGGGGAGGCAGCAATCGTGCGATCGTCGATCCCGACCCTCGTGATCTTCCTCGGCGCCGTCGTCGCGGCGTACGCGACCGAGTATCCTGGCTGGGGCGACACCGGCTGGGTCTACGAGAGCAAGAGCGCCTGCTGCAGCGACGCCATCGCGATCGCGTCGCAGTACAGCGAGCAGGCGTGCAACACCTCGGGCGGGATGCCGAGCCCGTTCGAAGGTGGCGGGCAGCGCGGCACGTGCACCTGGCAATGGAACCAGGACAGCTACGGCAACACGCTCTATCGCTGCTACGGGCAGGCGGCCATCTGGTGCGACAACTGACGATGGCCGCCAGCCGACTGGCGACCGCACGAGGGGGACGGCACGCGCAACGGGATCCGCGATCGCGCCGGGCAGAGCGGCGGTCAACGCATTCAAGAGAAGCACAACACCCCCAAGTCAGCGCTGGTCCTAATAGACGGAACGGCTACCTTCTCGGCTCATACCGCATCGCCACTGCCCCCGAGCCGAACTCCTGCCGGCTTACGAGCTTCAAGTCGAGACGCTTCGATAGCCCGGCGAACAACGTCGGCCCATGGCCCACGAGCCTGGGCTGTACGACGAACTCGTACTCGTCGATCAATCCCAGCTCCGCCAACGCGAGCGGGAGCTTCACGCCTCCCAGGAACAGGCCCTTACCCGATTCCTGCTTGAGCTGCTGAACGGCCTTCCCCAGATCCCCGCACACGAGTTCCGCGTTCCAATCGACCGGGTTCAGGGTGCTCGACACGACGTACTTCTTTGCCGCGTCGATCGTCCGGGCGAAAGGTTCCATCCAATCGGGTCGCGCTCCCGTCCGCGCCGGCGACCGAAACGCTGCCTCCATCATTTCATACGTCACCCGGCCAAAAAGGAGGGCATCGGCCCGGTTGAGGTTCTCGACCGCGTGACGATGCAAGTCTTCGTCCGCGGGTATTACGCGATGATCGCAGCACCCGTCCAATGTGACGTTTATCGAATACCGAAGGGGTCGCATCGTGTAAGAGTACCGATCGCCATAGAGCGGCCCAACGACGTCAACCCAAAGTCGAAGTGTCGGAGATTAGCCGGTTCCGTCACCGTTCCCAGGCTTATGCCGACTACGGCCCTACCTGGTGAGCGCCCGGAAGGGCGGCGTGAGCCCGAGCGCCACGTACGAGGTCGTGGTCGTCGTCAGCACGTTGATCGTGGTGTCGTAGCTGCTGCAGCAGCTTCCGCTGGCAGTCCTGACCGGGCACAGGGTGATCGCGTTTTGCGGATCGCTGTACTCGTATGACTGGACGTGGACCGGCGCCGGTGCTGGCGCCCCCGAGACGTAGATGGTGCTCTGGACTCCGGCGAGTATTGGAAGCCAGCCGCCGGGATCGACGTAGCCCGCTCCGCTACAGTCCGTCGACTCGTGGTAGACGTTGCTACCGATGCGGCCATCGCCGGTGACGGCGAGCATCACGGGTCCCGGCAGGCTCGAATGCGTGAACAAGACGGGCGCGATGGCCTGATTGTTGCCTCCGGTCCCGTTCGCGTTCAGCACCGGCCCGACCTCGAAGCCAGTCGCGTCGACGAGGTACACGGGGGTGGGGCCGGTCGGCCCCTGCGATCCGTTGGGTCCAGGTGTGGCGGCGACCCCGAGGGCGCTGAGCGGCAGAGGCGTCTCGTGCTTGCGGCAGGCGCTGCGCACGTTGATACCTCCCCCGCGCTTGCCGCGGCAGAGCGTCTCGGCGGACGCAGAGGTCGAGACGAGCGTCCCAAGGACCAGCAGCGGCAGCCATCGTGCGGTCGTCATCATGCGTCGCCTCATCGCAGGACCGTGCGGAAGGGCGGGGTGAAGTCGGGCAGCGCCAAGCGCACGCCGGGAACGAGCATGACGTTGAACGTCGCGGCGATGCAGCAGGTCCCACGGCCGGTCATATCGATGACAGGACACGAGGAGCCGAGGTCGTCCGTTTCGTACGACATGACGGCGATCGAGGCCGCGCTGCCCGAAGCCAGATACGCCGCAGATCCCTCCACATGGGCGTATGCTCCGAGCACGACGGGTAGATAGGGTTGCCCGCTGCAGCCCGCTTCCGCGTACATGACGATCCCATACGCGTCCGCGACGAGGTTCGTGAATCCGCCCGAGAAGACCACGAACCGCACGGGTGATGGGAATGCTGGATGCGTCAAGGTCACCAGGGCGGTGCCGAAGTCGAGCGACAGGATCGTTCCGACCTCGTGATCTCCGGCGTCGAGGATGACGAGCGGGAAGTCTCCCTGCTTGCCCGGTGCACCGGCCTGACCGGTGGGGCCGACGGTGCTGACGCTCGTCGCGTCGAGCGGTCGCTCCGACTTCTTGCAGGCGGCGCGCGAGGTGAGGTTGCCCTTGCGACCCACGCACGCAGCGGCGCCGGCTGGCGTCGGCGAGTCGGCGAACAGGATTGCCACTGCGACGAGAGCGATCGCCCGGATCATGGCGTGACTCCCGTGAGCGGAAAGGTGATGCCCAGGTCGGATAGATCGAACCGCACGGCGGGTGCCGAGGATGGCATGCTCATGGACGTGTACGGTTCGCAGCAGGTCCCGCGTGTCGTGGGAGTCCCCGGGCAGGGATCGACGACGTGCTCGAACGACTGGGGCAGCAACATCGCGTTCGTCGCTGTCGAGTAGTACAGCGCATGACCGAGCACGCTCGCCGGGGGGAGCAACGGGCGCGTGCTTTCGATGTGGGGCTGGCCCGCGCAATCGGCTTGGGGGTAGTAGACCGCGTCGGTCCCGATGTCGATTCCAGTGTCGACGGGAAGTGCCGGGAACACCAGCAACACCGGCTGGGGCAGCGGCGGGCGATCGAGCACGCACTGCGGCTCCGAGCTCGCGTCGATGACGTGACAGACATCGTTGCCGCTGCCGTCGACGATCCGAAGCGGGACCTGTCCGCTGGGCCCGGCCGGCCCGGTACTGCCCATCTGCCCGGGGAGCCCGACGATTCCCAGGTCGGCCGGCGTGAGCGGCGTGTCGCGGCGTTTGCAGCGTTCGGCCGCGACGACCCGACCCGATCGCTTGGCGCAGAGCGTGAGCGCGCGCGCCGAGTCGGCGGCGACCACCAACAGCAGCGCGCCCGCGAGGGCCAGACGTGCGACAGAAGTCATTCGAAACCCTTACAACAAGACTGACCCGGGATGCAGCCCCCTACGCCCGCACGAAGTCGATGAAGCCGCGCTCCGGGTCCGTATGCACGAGCCGCACGCGGACCTTGTCGCCCACGTCGAGCCCCTCCTGGCCGCGCTCGACGCGACCCTCGACGGGTGGATTGAAGACGCGGACCCACGTGCCCTTCGAGGAGGCACCGGTCACGACCCCGTCGAACTGCTGGCCGATCCGGCTCGAGAGCAGGCACGCCGCCGCAGCCTTCCGCACCCGCCGCTCGACCTTCTGGGCGCCGTCCTCCTTCTCGGTGCATTCCGCGGCGAGCGCGTTCAGCTCGTCACGACCGTATGGGATCTTCCCCTGGGCGAGGGCCGCGTGCACGAGGCGCTGCGTGACCAGATCAGGATAGCGCCGGTTGGGTGCCGTCGAGTGCGTGTACTCGCTCACGGCGAGACCGAAGTGTCCGACGACGGCCTGCCCCGGGAAGGTCGCCGCGTATTCCCCGCGTCCGAGGAGCTTCACGATCGTGAGGGATAGGTCCGGAAAGCGCAGCGGGTCGGCGGCACGTCGCTTCAGCAGGAACGCGTTGAGCGCCGCCGCGTCGGGCGCGCCGGGCAGCTGCTCGCCGTAGTCGGCGGCGAGCGACACGATGCGCTGCCAGCGCTCCGGCGAGCGCACGACCCGGCGGAGCACCGGGAACCGCCGCGCTTCGAGGAACCGCGCGACGATCCCGTTCGCGGCGATCATGAAGTCCTCGATCAGCTGCCGGGCGCGGTTCGGGGCCTCGGCCGCGAGTCCGCTCACGCGGTCGCCGTCGAACTCCGCGCGCGCCTCGATGGTCTCGAGCTCGAGCGCACCGTGGTCGTGGCGGTGCTCCTTCAGCCGCTGGGCCACGGCGTCCTGAAGCTTCAGGTTCTCCGCCAGCCCGGAGACGGCGCCGGCCGCCGCAGGCAGCGGGCCTTCGCTCTCGAGCCAGGCGCCGACCGCGTGGTACGCGAGCTTCGCGTGGTTGTGCACCAGCGCGGGGTAGACGGTCGACTCCCCGCACACGCCGTCGGGCCCGACTCCGATCTCGATCACGACCGCGAGGCGATCGACGTCGGGGTTGAGCGACGTGAGGTCGGTGCTGAGACGCTCGGGAAGCATCGGAAAGATCCGCGGCGGCGTGTAGACCGACGTGGTGTTGGCCCGCGCGTGCCGGTCGAGCGCCGAGCCGGGCGAAACCGTCGCGCTGACGTCGGCGACCGCCACGCGGATCGTGGTGCAGCCGTCGATCGATGCCTCGGCCACCGTGAGCTGGTCCAGATCGCGCGAGTCGTCGTTGTCGATCGAGCACCAGGGCAGGGCCCGCAGATCGCGCGCGTTGCCGTCACCTCCGGCGCCGTCCGAGAGCGCGCCGGCCTCGGCCAACGCGGCGGGCGGGAAGTCGGGCTCGAGGCCGTACTCGATCATCGCGCGGCGTGCGACGCGCAGGAGAAGGGCGCGCTCCGATTCCCGTGACGGCATCAGCGCGCTCCGTCTGGACTCGCGCATGTCCGCGAGCGCGCGAACGAGGGCGCCGTGATCGTGGCCTCGGTCCCGAGTGCGGCGCGCAGCCGCGCCATCGCCTCGGATGGCGAATCGACGAAGCTCATGATCTCGAGGTCCTCCTTCGAAATCACCCCGTGACGCACGAGCGCGGGGAAGTTGACGACCTCGTTCCAGTAGCTCGATCCGTACATGAGCGTCACGATCGGCCGGTCGAGCTTGCGGGTCTGGCAGAGCGTCAGGATCTCGAACAGCTCGTCCAGCGTGCCGTAGCCGCCGGGAAACACGACGATGGCGCGCGCCAGGTGGGCGAACCACAGCTTGCGCATGAAGAAGTAGTGGAACTCGAAGCCGAGCCCGGGCGTGACGTAGGGATTCGGGCGCTGCTCGTGCGGGAGACCGATGTTGAGGCCGATCGTGCGCCCGCCGGCCTCGACCGCACCTCGGTTGGCGGCTTCCATGATGCCGCCCCCGCCGCCGCTGCAGACGAGAAACCGGTGTGCCGGCGAGGCGATGCCGAGCGACCACTCGGTCAGCAGGCGGGCCAGCTCGCGCGCCTCGGCGTAGTAGCGGCCGAGCGGGCCGTCCGGGGTCAGGCGCGCAGAGCCGAAGAACACGATGGTGTCGTGGACCCGCTCGTGCTCGAAGGCGTGCAGGGGCTGGAGGTACTCGGCCAGGATGCGCAGCGGGCGCGCATCGTCGCTGTCGAGAAACTCCTCGTCCCGGTAGGCCAGCGGCAGCTTGGCGTTCGTCATGGCGCGGGGCATGGTGCCAGAGGAGCGGTCACCCCCCAAACGGCGCGGGCGCGATCAGGCCGGGCAGGCGAGGTAGCCGCCGTCGATCGGCAGGACCGTGCCCGTCACGTACCGCGACGCGTCCGTGACGATCGCCACCTTGCCGTCGAGTCGCATCGTCGGGCGGAGCCTTTGCCCGGCGCCTGCACGGGCGTCAAGACGACTGGACGGCGCGCGCCGGCACATCGTAGGAGGGCACGATCGTGGTGAAGATCGGCCGCCTCCTCGACCATGCCACCAGAGCGGGCGGCGCGATCGACTATGGCCGCGCCGCCCTCGACCTCGTCTTCGACGAAGTGAACGCGCGTGGCGGCATCGACGGTGAGCTGATCGGCGTGTCCGAGGTCGACGCGGTCGGCAGCATCGAACGGGTGAAGGCGGGCGCGCGGCGGCTCGCATCCGACGGGTGCGCCCTCATCGTCGGGCCGTCCGTGACCGACTTCGCCGTGCCGCTCGTTCCCGTGCTCGACGAGATCCGCGTGCCGGCGATCAATTGGTCCGGGAGCGGCCTCGCGCGCGGCGAATGGACATTCCAGTTGAAAGTGGGGTCGCTGCCCGACGAGGCCGGGCATCTCACGCGTCTGGTCGCCGCTCGGGGCCACCGCGCCGTGGCGCTCGTTCGCGACGCCGGCCCGATCGGCGACGAATACGCGGGCTACCTGCACGGCGGGCTCGGGAGCCTCGGTGTCGATGTGGTCGCCGACGTCGAGATCGCGAAGCCGGACGACGCCGGGCGCTGCGTCGATGCGATCCGGCGCGCCGAGCCACCGTGCGTCGTCTATCTGGGGCTCGGTCCCAGCGGCGTCGCCTTCTGCCGCGCGCTTCGGGCGAGCGGTGACACGGTAGTGGTGATCGGCAACATCGGCATCGGCGTCTTCCCCGAGCCTGCGCTCGAGGGCGTCGTCTTCACCGACGTCGTCGACGACGGGAACCCGGTGCTGCAGGGCTTCGCGCAGAAGTGGGAGGCGCGCTTCGGTCCGCCGCCACTCCTCCTCGGTCTCGCCGCGTCGCACGATCTCGCGACGACGGCGGTGGAAGGCCTGCGCCGTGCCCCGTCGCTCACGCCGGCCGGCGTGCGCACGGGACTGGAGCGCCTCCGCGGTCTACCTGCAGCGGCTGGCGCGGCGGGGACGACCATCGGCTTCGCGCCGTGGGACCGCGACGGCTACAAGGGTCCGCTGATCGTCTACCGCGAAATCAAGGGTGGACGGTCGGTGATGCATCGCTCGTGAGCGGGAACACGATCTCCGCGCCGGCCGCCTTCGCACGGGCATGGTGCGCGTCGCAGTCCTCGACGACGACGTACCCGGAGCCGGTGAGCACGCTCGCGTCGGCGGCCGGCTTCCACAGCTTGGCGATCTCGTCGTCGCGCTGCGAGCCGAGCATGATCATGCCGTCGCCGAGCGTCAGCGCGGCCTGCCGATGGTGCCGTGCTCGCCGGGCACGACGAGATGGCGCTAACCGGTGATCGGCGGCGCGATCGCCTCGGCGAGCCCGCCTGCCGCCTTCTCCTCGAGGTAGCGGCGGAGCTTCGCGGTATCGCAGTAGACCGACAGCTCGACCACCCGACCCCAGCGCAGGCGGAACACGTGAACGCCCTGGTTGCCGGCGGGGGTGCCGTTCACCGTGAAGTTGTCGATCCATTCGATCATCGCGACCGTGTCCCACGGCCCGCCCGCGACCGCGATGCTGCGGACGTCGAACCGGAGGTCCGGGAAGACGCGCGCGAGCCGACCGTACCAGGCGCGCGTCGCCTCGAGGCCGCGCCGCGTCCCGCCGAGCGCGTGTTCCCCGAGGAAGGCGTGGCGATGGGCCGGCGCGAACTGCGGCACGATGCGGTCGTAGCGTCCGGCGTTGATGTCTTCGAAGGCCCGGCGGAGCCGGCGCTTCACGATGCGGTGATACATGGCTCGCCTCCTGGTGAGTTCATTGGATGAACCCTTTATGTCCGTTGAGTTCACTGAAGCAACCCACTACGGTGCGGGCATGAGACGGACGAGCTTCGCCGCGATGCACTGCTCGATGGCCCGGAGCCTCGAGGTGATGGGCGACTGGTGGACGCCCCTCATCCTCCGCGACCTCCATCTGGGGCTCGCACGCTTCGACGAGCTGGCGGAGGACCTGGGAATCTCCCGCAACCTCCTCACGACGCGACTGGCGGCGCTCGTCGAGCGCGGCCTCGTCGAGCGACGCCGGTACTCCGAGCGGCCGCCGCGCCACACCTACCACCTCACGGAGGCCGGACGCGATCTCGTGCCCGTCCTGACGGCCCTCACCGCGTGGGGCGATCGGTGGCTGGCGCCGAAGCAGGGACCGCCGCTACGCCTTCAGCACCGCACGTGCGGGAAGTTCTTCACGCCCACGGTGGCCTGCTCGCGGTGCGGCGAGGCCGTTTCCGCCGAGGACGTCGTCGCCCACGGCGGGCCAGGCGGCCGCACCGGCCCGGGCACGCGACTCGTCGCGAAGGTGTTGCGGAACCGGCAGCACGCGGGGGCGACACGACGGGCTACGCGAGCCGCGAAGGCCGACGGAGCGCCGCTCGGTCTCTGACCCCGAATCGGAGGGCGGGAAGAGATCACGGCGTTGTGTGACGGACCCGCGCAGCATCCTGCATCGCGCGGCTCCTATTGCTCTGCGCGCCTGCGAGCGGCTCCGAAGCACGCGACGACGAGCGGCAGCGTCCATGCCCACGCGAGCCAGACGAAGCGCTCGGTGGGTGTCAGTGTCGCGAGGACGTGCCAGGCGATCGCCGGCACGGTGGCAGCCAGTCCGCCGAGGGTCTGCGGCACGTCCGCGGCGTAGCGCTCGACGATCCTCACCGCGCGGCGTCCCTCGGTCCGGACGCGATCCTGGATCGCGAGATCGAGCGCTTCGGGCGCCAGGTCGCGCCAGCCGGGGATGCGAAGGAGGCTCCAGGCGACCGGCGTCGACGTCCAGCCGTGGTTGTTCGAGCTGGCGACGACGGCAAGACCTTGACGGTCGGCGACGTCGAGCAATTCGGCTCGCTCGAGCTGCCCCTGCATCAGACCACGGGGATCCGCATCGGACAGCTCGATGCCGAGCAGGGGACCGATCCGGGCATATTCGCGGCGCGCCAAGCGCTCCAACGCAGAGGGGATCGTCAGGATCACGACATGCCGGGGGTCGTAGGGAACCAACGAGGTGCGGTTCCCGTATCGCAATACTCTCCAGTCCTCCTCGGTCATGCCGAGGACGACGAAGTGCGTCCTCCGGGTTTCGACCGCCGGGAGCACGACGGTGTCGTCGCCGGCCCGGCGAGGATTCACGGCGATCGCCTGTGCGGCTCCGGCGAGGGTCGTGTGGTCCGTGATGTAGGCGACGTTCCAACCGGCGGCGCGATGCCAGGCGCGGTTCCGCTCGACGGTGAAGCTCCCCCGACCGTCCCAGGAGAAATTGGTGTGGCTGTGGAAGTCGACGACGACGACGTGCGGGTCGGCGACGCGCAACGACAGCGGGGGAGGCTTGGCGAACAGACCGAGGGCGTAGACACCCAGGATCGCGGCCGGAACGGCGCCGCACAGGAGCCAGACCTCGTGCGCCGCTCGACACGGCCGGCGCCACGCCCAGCGCGCGCCTCGCCACGCCAACGCGCCCATCACGATCGTACCGACGAGGGCGTAGTGCTGATGCGCTCCGAGCAGCATGACTGCGTCCAGGAGTCGGCAGATCGGCGACAGCACGAGGAACGTCAGAGGCACGGCCAGCGTGACCTCGGTTGCCGCAAGCATCGTCTCCGCATCGCGAAGGGGTGCCTGGGGGAACAGAGCCCCGGCGACGATGGCGGCGGTGGCGATCGTGGGCCATCGCCACGACATGGACGCGCCTCGGCGGAGCGAGGAGGGGAGGACGTCGGTCGGTCGATCGGGCTCGCGTGCGCTCGGCAGCGCGCCCTCCGGCACGACGTCCATCGGGTTCACGTTGGATTCACACCGACCATGGCTGCCGCCTGGCCCGTCGGGAGCAAGAACCACACCCGCAGGAGCGAGCCGAACGGTGGGATCCGACGGACACGGGCAGACGCTCCGCGGCGGATCCACGCAGCGTCTTGCGCGGTGTCGGGCGGGCGACGCGCTACAGGTCGCCGAAGCGTCGGTCGTCGCCCGCCGGAAGGTGCCCGGCGCCGTTCGAACGAAGGGGCTCGCATCCGCAGCTCGTCACGATCCCATGACGGCCGTCGTCTAGCGAACGGTCCATGAAAGGACAAGTGAACGCCTGGCTACCCGATCACTTCGCGGCAGCGAGCCCCACCGGATCGGGCGACGTGCAGTCCGGCCGCAGCGTCCACTTGCGGACGAGCTGCTTGTCGGGCGTGAACGTCCGCGCGTCGCCGCCGAACTCGAAGCGGTAGCGGTATTGTCCGATCCGCAGCTCGACCTCGATCGTCTCCGGCTCGCTGCCGAGCGACTGCACCAGGTCCGGCCCCTTGCCCTTGATCTGCAGGCCGAGGCCGGCCTTGAAGACGACGCTGGTGATGGGGCCGTACGGATCCTTGTAGCGGAGGCCGGCGTTCGGCGAGCCCGGATTGAGCGGTGCCCAGCCTGCCGGCGAAAGCGAGTAGAGCATCTCGAAGCCGTCGCCGCCGACCGCCTTCACGTGGAGGCTCCCGCCGCCGTCGACGAGCCCCGCCGCATCGTTGCCGTCGCCGACCACCAGCTCGGAGGCGTCGTTCGACTTCAGGAGGAAGCGCTTGGCGGTCGAGTTGGCCGGGTTGCTCTTGATGAGGAGCTTCGAGCCGCCGAGGCAGCGGTCGATCGACGCCGCGGTCGGCTCGGTGCCGCTCGGGACGCCAAAGTTCCACTCACCCGGCGTCGCCGTGAACACGGTGAATCCGGTCTCCGTCGCCGAGCGCCTGAAGTGGGAGCTGAGACACGTCTCGACCGTGTTGCGCGAAAGGCGCGGACAGGGGCGCACGAGCGCGCCGTCGCGGAAGATCTGCAGGTACCGGAAGTCGGTGCCCTGCGGGAGGAGCGAGCTGTCGACCGTGAAGCGGACGACGAGCGGCTTCGCCATCGTCGCCGGGGCCGCGTGGACGTGCACTTGACGGCGCGTGAAGGCGAACGCCTGTGGCTCGGGCATGGTGGCCGAGGTCTCGGCGACCATGATGTCCCCGGGCGTCGGGGCGAGCACGGTGGTCCCAAGCGGATCCGTGGGGGCGTCGATCGGCGTGCTGACGGAGCGGCTGAAGTCCGTCTCGGCGATCTGCTCGAGGAGGCAGGAGCCGTCGCAGCCGTCGAGGGCTTCGAGGTTGCCGTCGTCGCACTCCTCGCCCTCGTCGAGAATGCCGTTGCCGCAGAGGCCGACGACGAGCGTCGTGGTCGTGACCGGCTCCGTGGACGAGGTCGTGCTCGACGTGACGGGCGTCGTGGTCGTCGAAGGACGCGACGTCGTGGTCGAGGACGTGGACGGCGTCGTGGTCGTCGTGGGCCGTGTGGTCGTGGTCGACGACGACGTGCTCGTGGAGGACGTCGTCGGCGTGGTGTTGGTGGTCGTCGACGTCGTCGGCACCGTGTTGGTGGTCGTCGTGGTCGTCGGCGGGCGGGTCGTCGTGGACGAGGTGCTCGACGACGTGCTCGTGGTGCTGGTCGTCGGCCGCGTGGTCGTCGTCGAGGACGTGGTCGGGATCGTCGATGTGGACGAGCTCGTGCTCGTGGTCGACGGCGACGAGGTCGTCGTCGTGGTCGTGCCGCCCGTGCCGGTCCCGCTGATCGTGATGCCCGTTCCGGACGAGGGGCAGAATTGCAGGGAAGGCCCCGGCTGTCCGCCGACGAAGGTCGTGGTGCTGTAGCTCACGAGCGGGTTCCGCCCGTTGACGTTGGTGTTGACCGCGCACTGCGGCGAGCCGGGCGGGAAGATGTTCTGCAGCACGGTGTCTTCGAACGAGTTGTTGTAACACTGGGTATGGGTCCCGTCCGGCGTCTGGTCGCGGATGCTGAGGCCCATCTCACCGCGGTTGAGCGTCGTGCGCCGCACCACGACGCCGTTCGACACGTCGAGGATGATGCCGACGCTCGCGAAGTCCTCGCACGAGAAGTCCTCGACGAGGCCGCCGTCGGTCTGCTTGATGTTGAGGCAGTGACCCCACTCGGGATACTCCGTCACCTGCGTGTTGTTCCACGGCGGATCGAGGAAGGGCCCGCCGAACTGCGGGGCGCCGGCGAGGGTACGACCCATCGTCCCCAGGTGCGCGACGTGGACGCGCCGGATCGTGATCCCGTGCACCATGAACAGGCGCAGGCCGTACACGCCGTGGTTCACGCCGTTCGGCTGCGAGTTGCCGCGCGCACCGTACTGGAGGTCGACGTCCTCGAGCAGCGGCGCGACGGCCCCGTTGGTCATGATGATCAGGAAGCGCGGCGCGTACCAGCCGCGAATGCGGCGGAAGACGAGGCCGTGTATGCCGCCGTCCGGGGGTGAGCCGTACGTCTGCAGCGTGCTGTAGCGGCTGGCCTCGAAGGCCATGTCCTGGATCGTCACGTACTGCGTCGGCAGATGCCACAGGAGCGCGTGCTGGTAGTATGGGACCTCGATCAGGCTCGGGTCCGCGTTCCCGGTCGGATTGACGCGCACCTCGTGCGTGGTCGGGTTGTACGACCAGTTGCCGTCGGGCGGGCTCGCGACGCTGTCGCCGGCGTACGGCAGGAAGGTCAGGAGCGTCGACGTGGGCGACGCCAGGAGCAACGTCTCCGGCTCGTACTGGTCGCGGTTGAAGGTGGACTCCATGTCCGGAGACATCTCGGCGATCCGGCTGTAGACGCCGCCGCCACGATCCACCCAGTCCGTGTAGCGGCGCGACGCACGCATGATCGGACTGCCGCTTCCCTGGATCGTGCACGGAGCCGTTTGCGTGCAAGCGAGCGCGCGGCCAGGCGTCAGCGAGGACTCGCCGTTCGCCAGCGTCAGCTGCTCGCGATAGATGCCGTCGAACGCGCCGTGCGCACCCTGGATGGTGAGGGTGTCGCCGGCCTGCATCGCCGTGACGCCCTGGGCGACCGTGCGAAAGGGACCGGTCGCGCCGCAGGTCGCGCTGCGGCCGGTGCCCGCCGTGGGGCAACCGCCGTCGACGAACCATGCGGTCGCATGTGCCGATCTCGCGGTGAGGATGAAGCAAGCGGATGCAACAGCAAGGACTACACGACATGCACGGCGCCTCTTCACCACACCACCTCCGGTCGCTTGCAGCGATCGGCGGTGGAGAGCAGGGCGCGTGCCACGCGCGCTGCGCGCGAGACGCTAGTGTTTCCAGGTCTGGCACGGAGATCTCACGACACGCGCGGCGGATCGTTAGCGCGCGAGTCCGCTATTGTACGCGGTCCCAAGCACAGCGTGCGTCGAGTGCGTGGGCGTCGTGCGCGCGGCTGCGATCGGCGCGACGAGCGGAACGAGGAGATTCGCCACGAAGGCGTGTCCCGCGGGCGTCAGGTGATCGTAGTCGAGAAAGTAGCGCTGCCAGAGCGCGTCGCGCGACTCCTCGCCCGCGCGCTCGCGCATCGGCTTCAGCACATCGACGTAGGGAATCGCGTTGCGCGACGCGAACCGGGCGAGCCGCTTCTGGGCGTAGGTCCGCGCGTCGTCCTGGAACTGGAAGTCCGCCGGCGTCGCGAGCAGCACGACGAGAATCTGGTGCGCCTTGCAGAGGTCGGCCTCTCGCTGCAGCCACCGCAGGCACTCCCGCCAGGCCTCGCGCATCATCGGATCGCGCGGGTCGTCGGCGGCCGCCTGCCACGCATACTCCGCCTCGGTGCGCACCGCACGCTCGCGAACCCCCTCGGCGGTGAGCGCGCCGAAGCGGATGCGTGCCACCACGTCCTTCATCAGAAGGTAGAAGGCGCTCCGCTGCGAAAGGACCCAGTCCCAGTACGGGACGTCCTCGACCCCGTGGTAGTCGATGCCCTTCCCGCCGTAGCGCCGAAAGAGGTTCCAGGGCCCGACGACGTCGTTCAGGACGAACTGGATCACGACCGCGTCGGGCTGGAGCACGAGGGCGCGGTCGAGGTCGACGTATTCCTGGAAGGGCGCGTTGCCAGGCACGGCGGTGTTCGCGACCTCGACGTCGAGGGCGGGATTGTGCGCCGCGAGCAGGCGCTGGAGCTCTTCCGGCCAGGTCTCGTCACCGAGGACGCCGTGGCCGAACGTCACCGAGTCGCCGACCGCGACGACGCGAAACCCGTTCGCCGGCTTGGGGACCGGAATCTCGTGATCGCGATAGCCGAGCGCGTTTGTGTCGACGGGACGGCCGACGAAGTCGCCGCCACGGACGTTGCGCTTCAGGGCGAAGACCTTGTCGCGGTCGTACTCGAAGATGCCTGCGTACTGGATCCGTTCGGGGTGATAGCGCAGGCGCGCCAGCGTTTCGGCGGCACCGAAGAAGAGGACGAGCGAGCCCAGCGCCAGCAGAAGGTTCTGGACGAGCCGCACGGCGCTGCATGGCACGCACGTCGCGGCGCGGTCAACGCGGGGCGTGCGCTACGCGAGGAGGTTCTGCATCACCGCGGCCATGGAGGTGAGCGCGCGCTCCACGGTGGCCGGGCCGGCCTTCTCGGGCGAGCCCGTGTCGTACGGCGGCGCGGGGTCGTACTCCATCGCGAGCTGCAGCGTCTGCGCGAGCTCCGGTCCGTAGATCGCGCCGGCGAGCGTGAGCGCCATGTCGATGCCGGCGCTCACGCCGGCTGCCGTCACGATCTTCCCGCGCCGCACGACACGCTCGCGGACGGGGACGGCGCCGAGCCGCGCGAGCTCGTCCATCGCGCCCCAATGCGTCGTGGCTTCGACCCCGTTCAGCACGCCCGCCCCCGCAAGCAGGAGGGCGCCGGTGCATACCGAGGTGGTCCACGTGGTCGTGCGATGCGCGCGCGCGATCCATCCGACGATGGGATGGTGGGGGACGAGCGTGCCGGTGATGATTCCGCCCGGAACGAGAAGGATGTCGGGATCCGGCAGGTCGTCGAACGCGGCGCGCGCCGTCACGGTGAGGAAGCCCGACTCGTCGAGTACGGGGCCTTCCTTTTCCGCGACGAAGGTCACCTCCGCGCCGGGGAAGCTCGACAGGACCTGGAAGGGCCCCATCGCGTCGAGGGACGTGAACCGCTCGTAGATGCCGATGGCGATGCGCATGGGCGGAGCGTAGGGCGCGCGGGCGGCCGGGACAAGACGACCGGGGCAGAATGTCAGAATCGGTTGGCAGGTTGTCCTGTGCGGGGCGCTGTGCGCGGCGGGGAGGCACGCATCGTCCCTGACAGATGCCGGTTTTCAGCGACGTTTCGTGGCCGATTTCGCCTTGTTTGGAGAAGGCCGCCTGTGTCATTGTCCACCTTTCGATGCGCGCCGCGATCCGGCTGACATGCGGGGCCCTCGCCCCGGCGATCGCCGCCGTCCTGCTGGTGGCGACCTTCGCTCGCGCGAACAACTGCGCGCAGACGTCGGAGGGCTGGACCCCGCTCAACGATCTGGGCACCGGTCTCTACCAGGGCCTGTTTCAGGGCGGACTCTATCCCGGCGGATCGAACACGGTGCCGGCTGCACACCTCGCTGCGGGTCTCGCGGCGGCGCAGCGGATGGTGCCTCGCGACACGTTCGGCAATCCCGACCCGGTGAACGGGAAGGTGGTCCTCGTCTCGCTCGGCATGTCGAACACGACCGGCGAGTTCTGCATCCAGGGCTCGGGGATCGTCGGATGCTGGGCCGAGAGCTTCATGGGACAGGCGGCCGTCGATCCCGACGTCAATCACTCGACGCTCGCCATCATCAACGGCGCGCGCTCGGGGCAGGACGCGCGCTGGTGGCTCGATCCCTCGGCGGTGAACTACGACCTCATCAACGGGATCCTCGCGTCGGTGGGCCTCACCGAAGCGCAGGTCGGCGCCTTCTGGGTGAAGGAGGCGAACACGTATCCGAGCCTCTCGCTCCCGAACCAGCTCGCGGACGCGTACATCCTCGAGGGCCGGCTCGCGACGATCGCGCGCACGCTCAAGATCCGCTACCCGAACATCCAGCAGGTCTTCTTCTCGAGCCGCATCTACGCCGGCTACGCGATCACGACCAACAGCCCGGAGCCGTCGGCCTACGAGGGCGGCTTCGCCGCGAAGTGGGCGATCGAGTCGCAGATCCGGCAGATGTCGACGCCGCTCAACCCGATCGACCCCGTCGCCGGCGACCTCAACGACACGACGGTCGCGCCGTGGATGGGGTGGGGGCCCTACATGTGGGCCGACGGCGTCAACCCGCGCTCGGACGGCCTCACGTGGACGTGCCCCGAGTTCCAGCCGAACGACGGCGCGCACCTCCAGGTCTTCGCGATCATCAAGGTCGCGCAGATGCTCCTCAACTTCCTGCTCACCTCTCCGGTGACGCAGACCTGGTTCCCCGCCGTGCCCGCGACCTACCCGACGGCGCCCACGGTGACGATCACGTCGCCCGGCGACGGCGCCGTCAGCCCGCCCGGGCAGCCATTCACCTTCACCGCGACCGCCAGTGATCCGGAGGAGGGGGATCTCACACCGGCCATCCGTTGGGTGTCGAGCATCGACGGCGACATCGGGACGGGCGGCCAGATCACCACGTCGTCTCTGTCGCTCGGCACGCACTGGATCACCGCCTACGCGACGGACGGCACCGGGTTCACGAGCCAACAGTCGATCCACGTGACGGTGCCGGCGACGGTCGCGGTCTTCCGCTCGATCGCCGCCGAGGACGGCTACATCGTCGACGCCCCGCCGCGCGTCGGGATCGGGCGCTACACGTATCCCTCGTACGGCAACTCGCAGGTTGGCGACCAGGCGACCAACGGTCAGGTGCGCCAGTTCCTGTCCTTCGAGACGTCTTCGATTCCAGACGACGCCGTGATCCTCTCCGCGACGCTCAAGGTGAAGCGCGTGGGCGTACAGGGCGGGAACCCGTTCGACACGCTCGGCCGTCTGCTCGTCGACGTGCAGGCGGGCTCCTTCGGCAACGATCCCACGCTGCAGGCGAGCGACTTCCAGGCGACGGCGACCGCGCCCGCGGCGGCGTCCCTGCGCGAGCCGCTCGTGAACGGCGACCTGTGGTCGATCGCGGCGCTCGACCCAACCGGCGTCGCGGCCATCAACAAGACGGGCCGCACGCAGATGCGCCTCGCCTTCGAGGTCCACGACAACGGCAACGGCGCGGCCGACAACGACCTGTTCGCGTCGGGCGACTACGCGGCTTCGAGCCAGTGGCCCGAGCTCGACGTGACGTATCTCGCGGGGTCCGGCGGGACGACCAGCACCACCACCACGACCGTCGTCGCGACGACCAGCACGAGCACGTCGAGCACGACCACGTCCACTATCAGCACGCCGACCACGATGGCGGCGAGCACGACGACCACCTCGACCGCGCCCGTCACGACCACGACCGTTGCGGATACGACGAGCAGCACGACGAGCTCCCTCCCCCCCACCACGACCACGACGACGCTCGGCGACACGCCGGTGACCGTCGCCTTCCGTTCGATCGGCACCGAGGACGGCAGCCTCGGCGAATCTGCACCCGGCAGCGGCGTCGGGGGCAACGTCAACGCCACGGCCACCACGATGCAGGTCGGCGACCAGGCGACCAACGCTCAGTCGCGGATCCTCGCCTCGTTCGACACGGCGACGCTGCCGCCTGGTGCGGTCATCGTCTCGGCGACCCTCCGTCTCGCCCGCGTGTCGCTCACCGGCACGAACCCGTTCGGGACCCTCGGTCGCCTTCTCGCCGACGTTCAGAGCGGCGGGTTCGGCGGCAGCGTCGCGCTCCAGACGAGCGACTTCCAGGCGAGCGCGACGGCGCCCGCGTCGGTGTCGCTCAGCAACCCGCTGACGAACTTCTCGTGGTCGACGGGTGCGCTCGACGCGACGGGGGTCGCGGCGATCAACCGCACCGGCCGCACGCAGGTGCGCCTCGCGTTCGAGCTGCACGACAACGCGAACGGGGTCGTCGACCGGATCTCGTTCGCCACGGGCGACTACGCGGACGCGAGCCTGTGGCCCGAGCTCGACGTGACGTACCTCGCAGGATCCGGGGGGACGACGAGCACCGTCACCACCACGACCGCCGCGGCGACGAGCAGCACGACGACGTCGACCACCACGATGCCGGCGAGCACGTCGACCACCGACTCGACGAGCACGACGACCAGCTCGACGTCGTCCACGACCACGACGACCATCGCGCAGACGACGGTGACGCTGGCGCTGCGATCGATCGGAGCCGAGGACGGCAGCCTCGGCGAATCTGCGCCAGGCAGCGGCGTCGGTGGGAACATGAGCGCGGCCAGCACGACCATGCAGGTGGGCGACCAGGCCAACAACGCGCAGTCGCGCGTGGTCGCATCGTTCGACACGTCGGTGATCCCGGCGGGCGCGACGATCGTGTCGGCCACGTTACGCTTCAACCGCACGGGTCTCACGGGCACGAATCCCTTCGGCACGCTCGGGCGTCTGCTCGCCGACGTGCAGTCGGGTGGCTTCGGCGGCAATGCGGCGCTCCAGACGAGCGACTTCCAGGCAAGCGCGACGGCCGTGGGCTCGGCGTCGCTCTCGAACCCGACCATGAACGGGACGTGGGCGATCGGGACGCTCGATGCGGCCGGTCTCGCGGCGATCAACCGTACCGGGCGCACGCAGGTGCGCCTCGCGTTCGAGGTGCACGACAACGGGAATGCGGTCGCCGACCGCGTCTCGTTCGCGACCGGGGATCACGCCGACGCGACCCTGTGGCCCGAGCTCGACGTCACCTATCTTCCGTAACCACGCCGTTCTTTGCCGTGCGTGCGCATTCCACAACCCGTCCCCGATTGTCGGCGACCGTCCGCTCGCCCGGGTCCAAGTCGTGCGCCTCCGCCTCATGATCGAAGAGTAGGATCTTGCTAGTGAAATTTTCGCTTGTGCATGTGAGTCACCCCGTGCGATGGTCCGCCAGTCGATGAAGACTGTGGCCGCACTGGCGTCCCGCTGGGCGTCAATGCTCGCAATCGCCGGGATACTCCTCGTCCCCGCGATCGGACGCGCGCAACCGAACTGCGCACGGACGTCCATCGGACGCATCCCGCTGATCGATCTCGGCACCGGCCTCTACATGGGGCAGTTCCAGGGGGGACTGTATCCCGGGGGCTCGAACGTGCCGCCGCTCTCCCACCTCGCGGCGGGGCTCGCCGCGGCGGCGGAGATGGTGCCGCGCAACACGTCCGGCGCGCCCGACCCGCAGAACGGAAAGGTCGTTCTCATCTCGGTCGGCGTATCGAACACGACGGCGGAATTCTGTACACCCGGATCGGGCACCACCGGCTGCACGCCTGAGAGCTTCATGGGGCAGGCGGCGATCGATCCCGCCGTCAACCACGCCACGCTCGCGATCGTCAACGGTGCGAAATCCGGCCAGGAACCTCGATGGTGGTTCGATCCCGGCGCCACGAACTACCAGAACGTCGCTGCGCTTCTGGCGTCGCAGGGGCTGAGCGAGGCGCAGGTGCAAGCTGCGTGGGTGAAGGAAGCCGACATCAACCCGACCTCGACGCTGCCGGCCCCCCTCGCCGACGCGTACCTTCTCGAAGGGGGGCTTGGCACCGTCGTCCGCACCCTGCGGATCCGCTATCCCAACTTGAAGCAGGTCTTCTTCTCGAGCCGCATCTACGCCGGCTATTCGACGTCGCTGACGAGCCCCGAGCCCTCGGCGTACGAAGGCGGGTTCGCTGCGAAATGGCTGATCGAAGCCCAGATCCGCCAGATGTCCACGCCGCTCAATCCGATCGATTCGATCGCCGGCGACCTGAACAACACGACCGTAGCGCCGTGGCTCGGCTGGGGTCCGTACATGTGGGCCGACGGCACGACCCCGCGCTCGGATGGCCTCACGTGGTCGTGCAATGAGTTCTCGACCTCGGATGGCACGCATCTGCAAACGTTCTCCTCGCGCAAGGTCGGGGCGATGCTGCTCGACTTCATGCTCCACTCGCCCCTGACGCAGCGGTGGTTTCCCGCGGTCCCGGCGACCGATCCGCAAGCGCCGACGGTGACCATCGCGGCGCCCGCCGACGGCACGAGCAGCCCACCCGGACAGGCGCTGACGTTCGCCGGGAGCGCCAGTGATCCCGAGGAAGGGAATCTCACGGCGAACCTGCAGTGGACGTCGACCATCGACGGGGTCCTCGGGAGCGGCGGCAGCTTCACGACGTCGACGTTGTCGCTCGGGACGCATTGGATCACGGCGTCGGTGACCGACGGTAGTGGTCGTTCCGGCTTCCAGGCGATTCGGGTGAGCGTCCCACCCACGGTCGTGTCCTTCCCCTCCATCGCGGCCGAAGATACCTATGTGGCCGAGTACCCGGCCACGAGCGGTCTCGGACGCTACGTGTACCCCACCGCACCGGTCCTGCACGTCGGCGATCAGATCAACGACGGACAGGTGAAAGCGGTGGTGTCGTTCGACACGTCGTCCATCCCGGACGACGCGACGATCCTGGCCGCGTCCCTGCGCCTCAGGCGCACGAGTATCCAAGGCGCGAATGCGTTCGAGACGCTCGGACGGATGTTGGTCGACGTGCAAACGGGCAGCTTCAGCGGTAACCCCGCCGCGGAGCCGGGCGACTTCGAGGCGGGAGCAACGGTCACGGCGGCGGCGTCGCTGAACGACCCGAGCCTCAACGGCGACCTGCGGTCGATCGGCGTGCTGAACGCGGCGGGCCGCGCCGCGATCAACAAGACCGGTCGTACACAGCTGCGGCTCAGCTTCGAGGTTCACGACAACGCGAACGCCACGTCCGACCGCATCCTATACGGCGCGGGGGACAATACGGACCCGAGCACGTGGCCCGTACTCGACGTGACGTACCTCTCGGCCTCGTCGCCAACGACCACCACCTCTCCGACGACCCCTCCGCCCACGAGCACGACGACGTCGACGATGGGGTCCAGCACGACGACCAGCTCCACGACGACGAGCGTTCCCGCGACCACGACGACCACGACGGGCGCGAGCCCCACGAGCACGAGCAGCACGACGAGCACGTCGACATCCTCGAGCACGACGACGACGGTACCCGGGGGGGCGGTGACGGTCTCGTTCCGGTCGATCGGGGCAGAGGACGGCGGCCTCGGCGAGTCCGCGCCGGGTAGCGGGGTGGGAGGCGTCGTCAATACGACCAGCACGAGCATGCAGTTCGGGGACCTGGCGAACAATGCGCAGTCTCGAGCGATCATCTCGTTCGACACGTCGACGCTGCCGCCCGGCGCGGTGATCACCGCGGCGACGTTGCGCCTGAACCGCGTGGGGCTCACGGGCGCGAATCCGTTCGGATCGCTCGGGCGCTTGCTGGTCGACGTGCAGAGCGGCAGCTTCGGGGGCAACGCCGCGCTGCAGGCGAGCGACTTCGAAGCGTCGGCGACGGCGCCGGGGGCGGCGTCGCTGAGCAACCCGACGACGAACGGCGTGTGGTCGACGGGGACGCTGGACGCTGGGGGCCTCGCGGCGATCAACCGCACCGGGCGGACGCAGGCACGGCTCACCTTCGAGGTGCACGACAACGGCAACGGGGTGGCCGATCGGATCTCGTTCGCCAGCGGGGAGCAGACCGACGCCAGCCTGCGCCCCGAGCTCGCGGTGACGTACGTCCCGTAGCCGCTTTCCGCCGACCAGCTGAAGTCCGGACGGTCGGCCTCGCCGCGTCTCAGCGCGCGGGCCGCCGCTCGAGGATCGCCATGACCTCGGTCACGCGCTCCCCGTGGACGGTCTCCTCGCGGCCATTGAGCCGCAGCAGCCGCTGCACCTCGGGATCGGTCTCGCGGTCGGCCCAACGGTGATACCCGGCGTCGCCGTCGATCTCCGCCTTCACGATCTGCGGGAAGAGCGCCGGCGAGATCTCGTCCGGGAGCGGGATGGGGTAGTGCTCCAGATCCTCCGGCGCCGGCTCGAACGTGCCACCGAGCTTGATGGCGATCGCCCGCCGTACCCGCGCGGCGTGGCCACGCTCCTCGCGGCCGTTGCGACGCAGCAGCTCCGCGGCGCGCGGATCGCCGATCCGGTCGGCGAGGCCGTTGTAGAAGTCTTCGCCGGAGCGCTCGACCTTGAAGAGCAGGCGCATGGCCTCGACGTCGAGGTGCTCGATCGTACCGAGCGCGGCGGCGGCCGAGAAGAAGTCGGTGTATCGGGTCATTGAGCCCCTATGGCTCACCCGGCGATCCGACGGAAGGTGCCGCGCTGGAGGTGGGGTCGCGGCCCGGCTATCTTCCGCCGGCGAACACGAAGCGGCGGAGGAGGCGGACGTGCTGACGTGGTGGCAGGCGGTCGTGCTGGGACTGGTCGAGGGCGTCACCGAGTACCTACCGGTGAGCTCGACAGGGCACCTGATACTCGCCTCGTCGTTGCTGCACCTGGATCATCCCCAGACGAAGGACGCGCTCGATGCCTACCTCGTCGTGGTGCAGGGCGGGGCGATCCTGGCGGTAGTGCTCCTCTACCGCGAGCGCGTCGGGCAGATGATACGCGGGATCCTCGGACGTGATCCCGCGGGCTTGCGGCTCGCCTGCAACGTCGCGCTCGCCTTCGTTCCCGCCGCGATCGCGGGCGCGGTGCTGAGCAAGACCATCAAGGCGGTCCTGTTCCGCGACGCACCGGTGCTGATCGCGCTCTTCGTCGGTGGCGTGTGGATGATCTGGCTCGGCCGGCGTGGGGATCGGGCGGGCGCCGACGTGACGGCGATGTCGTGGCGTACGGCACTCGGCATCGGATTGTTTCAGACGCTCGCACTCTGGCCCGGCACGTCCCGCTCGATGGTGACGATCGGGGGCGGCATCCTGCTGGGGCTCGCTGCCCCAGCGGCGGCGGAGTTCTCCTTCCTGCTCGGGCTGCCGACGCTCGGCGCGGCGTGCCTACACGACCTCGTCGGCAACCTCCGGCACGCGGCGGAGGGCGGGGGGCCGTCGATGTTCGAGCAGCTCGGCACGGGTCCGCTCGTGCTCGGGATCCTCGTCGCGACCGTGTCGGCCATGGTGGCCGTTCGCTGGCTGGTCGCGTTCCTCACAAGGCGAGGCCTCGCGCCGTTCGGCTGGTACCGGATCCTGCTGTCGATCGTCCTCGGTGTGCTGATCGCGTCGGGCATCGTCGCGGTCGGCTGAGGCGCGGGCCTTGCCTCCCGGCCGGCAGATCGCTACGCGGACAGGACGATGAGCGACCAGATCGGCCCCTTCGAACCCGGCATGGATCTCGCGCGCCTCTCGCGCCGCGCGCTCGCCTCGCTCGGCCGCGAGTACATGCTGTTCGGGCACTTCCTCAATCGCGCAGGTCTGCCGCCGGTCCACATGCTGCTCGGCCCACAGGTGCGCGAGCGGATCGCGATCGAGGAGTGGATGGGTGCGAGCCCGATCTACACCCCGCGCATGCAGCGCGCGATGGGCATCGAGGGCGACGACGTCGAGACGATCTTCAAGGGCCTGCAGCTCGACGTCGGCTTTGCGCACCAATACATGGACGTCCACTACGAGCTCGAGAGCCCGCAGCGCGGCTTCTTCTGGCTACAGAGCTGCGGCGCGCTGCTCGAGCTCGAGCCGCACGGCGAGGCGGCGGTGTTCTCGATGTGCCACACGATCGAGGACCCGACCTTCGACGCGACGGCCGTCGCGACCAACCCGCGCGCGCGATGCCGTCCCATCCACCGCCCGCCCCGCACGCCCGCGGATCGCGTGCCGCACTGCCGGTGGGAGTGCGTGATCGATCCGTCGGCCACGCCGGTGCAGGAGATCCCGCTCACCGACCGCGCGCGCAAGTCTCGGCTCGCCCGCTTCGAGTTCGCACCCGTTGCGTCGGCGACGCCCGGCGGCTGGAACGACTATCGCGGCGCGTTCGACCCGGACTTCCAGCTGGAGCACCTCTCGCACGCCGCGCTGGTGCGCGTGTGTCGCGAGCTCTCGATGCAGAACCATCTCCTGATCCGAACGCTGCTGATGGCGGTGGCCGAGCGCGGCGGCGACGAGATGGCGGCGCGCGTCGGCACGGCGCAGTGGGTCGGGGCGGGGACGATCGCATCGGGGCGCGTGCAGGCGGCGATGGGCATCGCCCCGGACGGCGCCGAACCGATCCTGAAGGTGTTGCAGCTCCATCCGGGATTCCTCCCGGGCTACATGCGGCTCGGCTTCGAGCTGCGCGCGCCGGATCGCGGCCGCTTCTGGGTCGAGGACTGCGATGCGCTCGCCGAGGGCGATCCCTACGGGTGGCTGGGTCTGCTCGGGCCGGCGTCCAATCCGGGGCTCGACGCGATGGTGCGGGGCGTGAATCCGCGCGCCCGCTGCGAGCCGGCGTCCCCGCCGGGCGGAGCGCGGCTCGCCTGGGACGTCGTCGTCGAGCGTGACGCCGCGCCGGCGGCCGAGCCGCCCGAGGCGGCCATGGTGCGCGCGACCCGCGCGGCGCGCTTCACGTTCACCGACCGCGAGCTGCGCGCGTGAGGATGTCGAGATGAAGACCATTCGCAACAAGACGCACAAGCCGCTCGCCGTTCCGCTGCCGCGCGGGAAGAAGCTCCACCTGAGCCCGCTCAAGACCGGGCAGATCGCCTCCGACGACGCCGACCATCCGGCGGTGAAGAAGCTCATCGCGGCGGGGGAGATCGAGATCGTGGGCGAGGAATCGGGGCATGCGGACGGCGGCGGTGGCGGCGGCGGGAAGAAGGCCGCGCCCGGCTCGCCCGCTCACGTCTCGGGCGTCAGCCGTCGCAGCGGCGATCGCTGAGGCGATGGGCGAGCGCCTGCGCGACAAGGTTGCGATCGTCGTCGGCGCCGGGCAGACGCCCGGCGAGACGATCGGCAACGGCCGCGCGACGGCCCTCGTGTTCGCGCGCGAGGGTGCCAAGGTCCTCCTCGTCGACCGCGACGGCGCGTCGGCGGCGGACACCGAGCGCGCGATCGACGCCGAGGGCGGCACCGCCGCGGTCGTCGAGGCGGACGTCACCCGCTCCGACGCCTGCCGGCGGATGGCCGAGGCGTGTGTTTCCACCTACGGCCGGATCGACATCCTGCACAACAATGTCGGGATCGGGAGCGTTGGCGGCCCGGTCGAGCTCGCCGAGGACGAGTGGCGGCGCGTGCTGGACGTGAACCTCACGGCGATGTTCCTCACCTGCAAGCACGTCCTGCCGCAGATGGAGGCGCAAGGCAGCGGCGCCATCGTCAACGTGTCCTCGATGGCCGCGATCCGCTTCGCACGATTTCCGATGCTCGCCTACAACGCGTCCAAGGGCGGCGTGAACGCACTCACGCGGTCGATCGCGATGCAGTACGCCCCCAAGGGCATCCGCGCGAACGCCATCATGCCCGGCCTCATCCGCACGCCGATGGCAATCGACGACGTCGTGCGCCGGATCGGGATCGACCGCGAGCGGCTCGTGCGCGGGCGCGACGAGGCGGTGCCGATGAAGCGGATGGGCGAGGCGTGGGACGTCGCCTACGCGGCGCTCTACCTCGCGTCGGACGAGGCCCGCTACGTCACCGGCGCCGTGCTGCCGGTCGACGGCGGGCTCTCGTGCAAGGGGTGAGCTAGGCCGACGCGGCGAGGGCGAGCGTCAGCGTGGGCTCGGCGGGCCCGCTCGGGACGAGGTGGCGCTGCGCCATCTCCATGGCATGCAGCTCGCGGCCGGGGAGCCGGGTCAGCACGTCGACGAGCCCCGCCCAGCGATCGTGGTCGGCGTTCGCTAGCTCGTAGTAGTGGATCGCGCCGTCGACGTCCTTGCGGCGGAGCTGCCGATCGCCCAGCGTGATCAGCTGCTGGCGCGGAACCGGGATGCCGCCGGTCTGGCAGGCGTGCACCGCCTCGTCGACGCGCCCGCGCTCGAGGAGGCGGTCGACGAGCTGCGTCCAGTCGTCGGCGGTCGTCTGCCCCGTGTTGCGCGCGAAGATGCGCATGGCGGCGTCGAGGAACCCGTGGCTCATGTACCGGCGGGCGACCAGGATCTCGCCGTGCGCCCGGCGGCCGTTTTCGGGACGGAGGTCGGGGGTCTTGTCGGATGGCATCGAGAACCCCTTCATCGCAAGGGTCGTGCCCGCGAAATTCCGGCGGATCCACGGCCCGCCGATCCGCGAGTGTGCCAGGGATGACTCGAACGGGCGCATTCGCCCCGCCCGTGGCGCTACGGACGATCGCCGTCGTACGGGCCGATCTCCCGGCCCACCTGGCGATCGCCCGATCGACCTACGGGTGGCCGAACGAGGCACGCACGCCGTG